>Ga0111539_10000011_pt1 | contig 356900 bp, 325 predicted proteins | sample RhiMethybrSRZTD1_FD_79667 | JGI IMG/M metagenome (GOLD analysis project Ga0111539, IMG submission 79667) | Populus rhizosphere microbial communities from Tennessee, USA - Rhizosphere MetaG P. TD hybrid SRZTD1 (version 2) (version 2) | ecosystem: Host-associated > Plants > Roots > Rhizosphere...
ATCGGAATGCGGGACGGAGAGACGTGCCGCCTGCGCCGAGCATTTCGGATGAACTCAAGAGAAAGGCGAAACGATTCGCTCGGTAGTGTTTGCGCGTGGTACCGAGCCCCATGATCACGATGCGCCCGTTCAAGAAAATCGAGGAGCTCATGAACGTGCGCGGCATCGGCGAGAAGAGCTTCCTGAAGATCAAAGACCGCCTCACGGTGTCTTCGGGGCAGAAATAGGTGGAGTGCAGGAAGTAAAAAGGCACAAGTGGAAAGTCGAAAGTGGAAAGTGGAAAGTGGAAAGTAAGGGGTACTCACTGCTCGAGGTGCTGCTGGCGATGACCGTCATGGTCATCGTCGGCGGCGCGGCGATCCCGCTGGCGCAGTCCAGCGTCGATCACACGCGGGCAGCGGCGGCGGCCCACTACGTGGCCGGGCGTGTGGCGATGGCGCGTTTCGAGGCGGTCAGGCGATCGGCCTACGTCGCCATCCAGTTTGACCAGCAGTCCGACGGCTATCGGATGCAGAACTACGTCGACGGCAACCGCAATGGCGTGCTCGCACGCGACATCGCGCGGGGCATCGATCTCCCCATCAGCGCTGCCGAACACCTCGAGTACCACTTCAGCGGCGTCGAGTTCGGCATTCATTGGAACGTCAGGGGAATCGATCCCGGCCCATTCAACACCGCCGATCCGATTCAAATTGGCAGCTCGACGCTGCTCAGCTTCAGCCCCGCTGGAGCCTCAACGCCAGGGACGCTGTTTCTGCGTGGCCGTCGCGGCAATCAGTTCGCCGTCCGGGTACTCGGCGCAACCGCAAGAACGCGGATCCTCGAGTTCAATTTCGCCGCCGGCATATGGCTGTCGCGATAGGGCACGAACGGCGTGCGGCGCCACGGGTGTGCGCCTTTGCCACCGAAGGCATGGAGCGAGCCCGTTTGCGCCCTGGGCGCTTCGCACACGTCATCGATCTGTCGCCGGGCGGGGCACTCATCGAGACGGACTGGCGTCTCCTGCCCGGCATGCGCGTGGAGTTGCAGGTCGGCGATCCGGTGCCGCTCTTTCGTGTGGCTGCACGCATCTTGCGGTGTCACGTCACGCAGGTCGATCGCACGCGCATCCGGTACCGCGGCGCGCTGATGTTCGACACACAGCTTCCCTTCGGGGAAGCGACGGCCCCAGGGATGAGACAGGGAACGTAGAGACGCAGTAGCACTGCCAAGGCGGTTTTTGTCGGCGCACCGGCGCGGCGTGTCGTTGCCACGCCGGTATGGAGAGCGTGCCTGCCTGCGGCTTTCAGCACGGCGCTGATGTTTTGAGAGCCTGCTGCATTTCCCCGTCGAAATCGCCAGCGATCTTCCTGCGGCGTCTTCGCCCGCCAGTCCAGAAATGCAGAGCGTTCCGTCCCTGGACAGAATCCATTCGTGCCGCCCGGTGAAGGCGCGCCGATGTTCCTTCGGGGAAGCGACGACCCCAGGGGTAACAACGGGAACGTGAAGACGCAGCGCCACGGCCAACGCGGCTTGCGGAGAAGCAACTACTCAAGAGCATTGGCCACCGGGAAATTGATGATTGGGGAATGTGGATGGAAGCGTCATGAACACTCGGGAAACATCAATCTCGCCATCACCAATCGCGCGATCACCAGATGGCATACCTCTTGTTCTCGCTCCGCACATGCGACGAGACGGCGCGGCTCCGTTGATCGGATCGAGTGTGGTCATGCGGGCGGTGCGCGATCGCATCGAGCGCGTGGCGGCGACGGACTTCGTCGCGCTCATCGACGGCGAAAGCGGCACCGGCAAGGAGCTAGTCGCCAGGCAGATTCACGAGATCAGCGCGCGCCGGCGCGGGCCGTTCGTGCCGGTAAATTGCGCGGCCCTTGTCGAGACGCTGCTCGAAGCCGAGCTTTTCGGCATCGAAGACCGCACGGCCACCGGTGTGCGCGGACGCCGGGGTAAGTTCGAGTGCGCTGACGGCGGAACCCTTTTTCTCGACGAGGTGGCCGACTTGTCGCTTTCAGCGCAAGCGAAGCTCCTGCGCGCGCTCCAGGACTTCGCTGTCGAACGGGTCGGCGGCCACGGCCTCCATCGCGTCAATACGCGGGTCGTGGCCGCGACCAACAAGAAACTCGCAGGGCTTGTCGAGGCCCGCCTCTTTCGCGCCGATCTGTATTACCGGCTGGCCGGCATCGAAATCCAGGTGCCGCCGTTGCGAGAGCGGCGCGAAGACATTCTCGAGCTCGCGTCGTACTTTCTCGAGCGGCACGGAGGGGCGCGCCGTCTCGCGCTCTCGAAAGCCGCCGCCGACGCGCTGCTGACCTACGACTGGCCAGGCAACGTCCGCGAGCTCGAACGCATGATGGAGCGCACTGTCGCGCTGGCACCTCACGCCACGATCGAAGCAGGCGATTTGCCCATCCGCATCTGCCACGCGTTCGGCGATGTGCTGCTGCCATCGGTGCTGCGCAACGACACGCTGCGTGCCTGGGGCAGCCGATACGTCAGGCTCGTCCTCGAGCGGAGCGGACGCAACAAGCGCAAAGCCTGCCGCGCGCTCGGCATCAGTTATCACACGCTGCAGGCGTATCTGCGCTATGCCCACAGGCTCCAGGTGAGCAGCGCGCAGGAAACATCACCCGAGTACTCGGCCGAGAGCTAGCTGGACGCACCCGGCACAACTGGACTGGCGGAAGCGGGGCACGGCAGTCGCCGGGCGGGGTCATGCGCAGGTCCGTTTCGTACCGCGGTCACGCCGAACGGCGTGCCGTGGGCCACCCGAGCGACGCGACGGTGGTGGAGGTGGATATGTCTCGAATGACACGCGTGATGGCCTTTCTTTTCGCCATGGGGATGGTCCCCGCACTCGCCGCAGGGCAGGGAAACGGCCCGGGAGGACAACGCAGGGGCAATTATCAGGAGCACGACCGCGCGACGAACACCAGCTTTGCGGCGACGACCGATGCGGCAGGCAATGCGGTGCTGACGCTCCATGGTGGCGACTTCACCCTCGAGAAGGCAATCGCCCATACCGGCGATACGACGCTGCGGCTGTCGCAGGGGAAGGACGTGGTGACCATCGCCATCAGCCAGGGCGGATTTCAGGTGGCCCGAGGACAGAAAACGGTACGCGTCGATCCCCGCTCCGACTCGCAGGACAAAGCAGACAGCGTCCGGTCAGTCCTCATCGGCTCGCAGGCCGTCCGCTCGTTCAAGCGCCTGGTGTCTGCACTCGAACAGCGAGACGAGACCGAAGACGACGGTCCGTTGGCGTTGAGCGCGATGGTTGACGGCGCCATCGTCCAGCTGATCGACGGCGATCCAGATGGGGCGCGACGACTCGCCAAACGGATCACTCGAAAGCAGCGAGCGGCGCTTCGCGTCGTCAAAGCCGGGCGGTTGCCCGGCGTCATGATCGATTGCATCGGCCTGTATCAGGTGGCGCTGATGTCGGCATACAGCCAGTTCGAGAGTTGTGCGATTGAATCGACCGGATATTCGTGGTGGAGCCGGGACCTCGTGTATCAGTTGTGCTCCTGGGAGTGGGCGATTCGATCTCAGCAGTACGTCTGGCAATTCATCGGGTGCTTCATGTTTCCATGGTGACGCTCATGCTGAAGCTGCTGCTTGGCGTTCTCATTGAGGTCTTCATCGCCGTGTCGCTCGCGGGCGCGATCCTCGCGCTCTTGATTCCGGCTCTCAGCCTGACGCAGGCGGTGGGGAAGGGCGATGTGCGGGTGATCGTTGCGGTCGTGGGAGTGCTACTTGCCTCGGTGGCCGTCGCGCTGTTCCGGCCTGGCAGCGCGATTCACCGCCACATCAAACGCTGAGTCGAGCTGTGCGATCTGACGGGTGGGTCGCCCGTCAGATCGCATTGGGGAGCAGCTCACGGAAAACTCAGTGGTCACTTGCCAATCGGGCAGGGCAGGTGCTGCGGTTCGATGAGGTCGGGTAACGGCGTCGCGCTGAGCTGCTGCGTCACCGTCCTCAATTCGCGAATGTTGCCGGGCCACGCGTATTCGATCAGCCGGCGGCGCGCGGCGCTCGACAGCCGGGGCGCCTCGGTGCGCGCGTCCAACGACAAGTAGTGCTGGAACATCAGCGGGATGTCCTCGCGCCTCTCCCGAAGCGGCGGAATCGTGAAATGGATCACGTTCAGCCGATAGAACAAATCATCGCGGAACTCGCCGGCCTGGACCAGCCTGAACAGATGAGTGGTGGTGGCCGTCATCAGCCGCACGTGTCTCTTGACCGTTGTCGATCGATCCATGAAGCCCAGCAACTGTGACTGCGCCGTCGCAGGCATCTTCTCGATTTCCTGAATCAGCAACGTGCCGTCGTCCGGCGCTTGAAGAAACGCGCTGCCCACCGCGACTGTCGCCCCCGCGCCGGCGGGCGGAGTCACGCTGAGCACATCGGCGGCGTTGATCGCGACAAACGGAGCGCGCCGGCGCTGGCTCAACTGGTGGATCATGTTGGCGGCGAACCGCTTGCCGACTCCGCTTTCGCCGGTCAGCATGACGCTGGCGTCGGTCATGCTCGCACACCGCATTTCCTCTTCGAGCCTGCGCATCGCGCCGTTGGCCCAGACCAAAGATGCCATTCGAGGATTCATGCCCGCGCACGGAGCAAGTTACGCGCCCTCATTGCCCTCGGGCAATCTCGGGTCGTAAGTCATTGTTTTTAATGGACTTGTTTTCAGAACTGCAAAATGCTTAACATATGCCTCGTGCCGAAATGACGAAAAATCGGCATTTGACGACGGACTGACGATTCGGCGGGCCTATGGACGAACAGGTTCTGACGGTGCCAGCGCTTCTCGAGGAAGCGCAGCGGCTGCAACAGGAGCTACGCGAAGAGCGCGACCGGCTCCGGCTGCTTCTTGACGTGAACAATCTCCTCGTCTCGCGCCTCGAATACCCCGAGCTGCTCCGCACCCTATCGGAGTCGATGCAGCGCGTCGTCAAGCACGACTCGGCGAGCGTGGCGCTGCTGGATCGGGCGACCGGCCAACTGAAGCTTCAGGCGTTGACCTACACGACGGGCGGTGTGATCGAGCCCGACATCGCCCTCACGCTCGACGGTTCAGCAGCCGGCGTGACCTTTCGAACCGGCGTCGCGCGCGTGTTTCGCAAGGAAGACCTCGATCGGTTCTTCAAGGATGGCCCGCCGCTGCTGCCGCCGTCTCTTCAGTCGTTATGTTGCGTTCCCCTCGTGACTCGGCGCGGCACGCTCGGGACGCTCAATGTTGCCAGCGTCGATCCGGATGCGTTCCCCGTGCAAGCGCTCGAACTGCTGAAGCAGATCTCCACGCAGGTCGCGATCGCGATGGAAAACGCTCTCGCGTACCAGGAAATCATGGGCCTGAAAGACCATCTCGCCGATGAGAAGGAGTACCTCGAGGCTGAGATACAGCTGGGCCATGACTTCCGCGGCATCATCGGTGAAAGCTCGACGCTGAGGAACGTGTTGCAGGCCGTGGAAACTGTTGCGCCGACAGATGCCACGGTCCTGATTCGTGGCGAGACGGGGACAGGGAAGGAGATGCTGGCGCGCGCCATCCACAACCTCAGCCCTCGGCGCGATCGGACGTTCGTGCGCCTCAATCTGGCGGCGCTTCCGGCGTCGCTGATCGAGAGCGAGCTCTTCGGCTACGAGCGAGGCGCGTTCACCGGCGCCACCAACAGCAAGATCGGGCGGCTGGAGCTCTCCAATGGAGGCACGCTGTTTCTGGACGAAGCCGGCGACATCCCGGCGGAGATTCAGCCGAAGCTGCTGCGCGCGCTGCAGGAAAAAGAGTTCGAGCGCCTGGGCAGCACCCGGACACAGCGGGTTGACGTGCGGTTGATCGCGGCCACCAATCGCGATCTCGAGCAGATGATCGCCGACGGCCTGTTCCGGAGCGATCTGTACTACCGGCTGAATGTGTTTCCCATGCAGGTGCCCGCGTTGCGCGAGAGGCCAGATGACATCCCGGCGCTCGTCCATCATTTCGTCGACAAATTCTCCCGCCCGCTGAAACGCCGCATCACGATCATTCCGAGCGCGGCCATGGAGGCGCTGAAGCGGTCGTACTGGCCAGGCAACATCCGGGAACTGGAGAACCTGATCGAGCGCGCGGTCATCCTATCGTCGGGACCGGAGCTCAAGGTGCCGCTCGCCGATCTCAGACCTGCGCTGACACGCACCGTGAGCGCGCCAAAAACACCGGCCGAGCAATTGCTCGAGATTGAGCGCCAGCAGATTCTCACGGCGCTGCGCGAGTCTGGCGGCGTCATCGCCGGCTCGACCGGAGCCGCCGCCAGGCTGGGTATCAAGCGGACGACGCTGCAGTCCCGCATGCAGAAGCTCGGAATCACCCGTCCGTCGTTCTAGCGGTCCTTCTGGCGCGTCACCGTGCTTGACCCGCAGGGACGCGCATAGTACCTTGACCTTTCGCGTCCAGCAAAGGACGCCTGCCACGCCGTAGCAGCATCAGCTGCCTAGGCGGGCGCGCCTCAATGAATCAGTCTTCCACCGAACAGCTCAAGAAAACGCCCTTGAACGCACGGCATCGTGCGCATGGCGCACGTATGGTGCCGTTTGGCGGCTGGGATATGCCTGTGGAGTACTCGGGCATCGTCAACGAGCACCTGGCTGTGCGAACGAAGGCCGGCCTGTTCGACGTCAGCCACATGGGCGAAATCGAACTGGCGGGGAAGGACGCCCTGGCGGGCGTACAGAAAATTTCGTCGAACGACGCGACAAAGTTGAGTATCGGACAGGCGCAATACTCGGCGCTGACGACGCCGGCAGGCACGTTCGTCGATGACCTGATCGTGTACCGGCTCGCCACCGAGCACTACCTCCTCGTGGTCAACGCCGGCAACATCGACAAGGCGTATAAGTGGATTGCCGAGCACGCCCGCCCCGTTGGCGACGTCGCGGTCGTCAACTCCAGCTCACGGTATGCGTTGCTCGCGGTGCAGGGGCCCGAAGCGCTAAGCATCGTCCAGGGGCTCACGAGCGTCGATCTCGCAGGCATCAAGTACTACTGGTTTGCCCATGGCGAAGTGGCAGGAGTACGCAGCATCATTTCGCGCACGGGCTACACCGGCGAGGATGGCTTCGAGCTGTTTATTCCCCCGGCATCTGCTGAGCGCGTCTGGAATACCATCCTCGACGCCGGCGCCGGAGCGGGGATCGTGCCCGTCGGCCTTGGCGCACGCGACACGCTGCGCCTCGAGGCAGGCATGCATCTGTCGGGGCAGGACATCGACGAGACGACGACCGTTCTCGAGGCGGATTTAGGTTGGATCGTCGGGTGGAAGAAAGGTGACTTCATCGGCAGGTCTGCGCTCGAGCAGCAGAAGAGCGCCGGGCCTGCTCGCAAGCTGGTCGGGTTCGAAATGGCCGCTCCCGGAATCGCGCGACATGGCTACACTGCGCACACCGCAAGCGGGGAAGGCATCGTAACCAGCGGCACCCAGACTCCGTTTCTCAAGAAGGCGATAGGCCTCGCGTATCTGCCGGTCGATGCAACAGCGGCAGGGACCGAGTTCGACGTCGACATTCGTGGCCGGCGCGTGCCCGCGCGGGTGGTCCCTCGGCAGTTCTACAAACGTTCCCGGAGCTGACATATGTACCCTTCCGACCGACGCTATACGAAAGACCATGAGTGGATCATCGCGACCGGCAACCTCGGACGCGTCGGCATTACCGACTTCGCACAGAAACAGCTCGGCGACGTGGTGTTTGTGGAGCTTCCCGATGTGGGCCGCGCGGTCTCACAAGGACAGACAGCCGGCACCATCGAATCTGTCAAGGCGGTGTCCGAGCTGTACAGCCCGGCTACAGGAAAGGTCGTCGCCGTCAATCCAGACGTGACGTCGAAGCCTGAGCTGGTCAACACAGACCCGCACGGCGCCTGGCTCTACGACATCGAGCTCAGCAACCCGGCGGAAGTCGAAAACCTGCTTAATAATGATCAGTACGCAGAACTCGTGAAGTAGCGCTCTCAACATGCCAATCGATTCTCCTGATACCTTCGAACAACGGCACATCGGCCCGGATGACACGCAGCGGGCCGACATGCTGCGTGTCATCGGCGTTCGTTCGCTCGACGCGTTGATTGATGCCGCGCTGCCGGCAAGCATTCGCCTCGGCAAGCCCCTGGCGCTGCCACCCGCCGAGACCGAACACGAGTACCTCGACAGACTGCGGACGGTCGCCGCGAAGAACCAGCGGTTCCGCTCGTTCATCGGAATGGGGTACTACGGGACGATCACGCCGAGCGTCATTCTTCGAAACCTCTTCGAAAATCCGTCGTGGTACACGCCCTATACGCCTTACCAGGCGGAGATTGCCCAGGGCCGCCTCGAATCGCTTCTCAATTTCCAGACGATGGTTCGCGACCTGACGTCGATGGATATTGCGACGGCGTCGCTTCTCGACGAGGCGACTGCCGCGGGCGAAGCGATGACGCTGCTGCATCGCGTGCAGGCGCGCCAGGCAGCGGGGGCACGGAACGCGTTCTGGGTGTCGGAGCGAACGTATCCGCAAGTGCTCGACGTCCTCAAGGGGCGCGCCGAACCGCTTGGCATCAACATCATCCTGGGCGATCCGGCGTCGGCGCACTTCAGCGGCGACGTGTTTGGCGCCTATGTGCAGTCACCCGATGATGACGGGGCGCTCGTCGACCTGCGTGCGTTCATCGAGCATGCGCACGATCAGCACGTCCTGGTCGCAGTCGGCAGCGATCTCCTGGCGCTCACCATCGCGACGGCCCCTGGCGAAATGGGCGCGGACGTGGTCGTCGGCAGCGCCCAACGGTTCGGTGTGCCGATGGGATATGGCGGACCTCACGCGGCATTTCTCGCGACGCGCGAAGCGTTCGTCAGACAGGCGCCAGGGCGCATCATCGGCGTGTCGGTCGACGCGCACGGAAGCCTGGCATACCGAATGGCGCTTCAAACGCGCGAGCAGCACATCAGGCGCGAGAAGGCGACCTCGAATATCTGCACCGCTCAGGCGCTGCTTGCGAATATCGCCGCGATGTACGGCGTGTACCACGGGCCCGACGGGCTCACCGCCATTGCGCGGCGCACGCACGCTCTGGCGACGACGCTCGAGACCGCCGCAAAAGCTCTCGGTTATCGCCAGCAGAACGACGTGTACTTCGACACGCTCCGCATCCAGGTGCCGGACGGCATCGGCGAGACGACGGTCGGCATAAAGGCCATCGCCGAACGCGCGAGGCTGAATTTCCGGTACTTCGACAGCCTGCACATCGGCATCGCGCTCGACGAGACGGCGACGCTTGGCGACATCCAGGCGATCGCGGGCGTTCTCGCAGAAGCGGCAGGAAGACCGGTTCCGCGCATCACCGACGCCGAGAGACCGCGCGATTTGCCGACTGGCCTCGCGCGAAAGTCGTCGTTCATGACGCACCCGGTGTTTTCAGCGCATCGATCGGAAACCAAGATGATGCGGTACCTGAAGAACCTCGAGCGCAAGGACGTCGGCCTCGATCGGTCGATGATCCCGCTTGGCTCCTGCACGATGAAATTGAACGCGGCGTCCGAGATGATCCCGGTCACGTGGCCGGAGTTTTCCGCGATTCATCCCTTCGCCCCGCTGAACCAGGTGCAGGGCTACGCGCAGGTCATCAGCGAGCTCGAGAAGGCGCTGGCCGAGATCACGGGCTTCGCCGCGGTGTCGCTGCAGCCCAACTCCGGCGCACAGGGCGAGCTCGCGGGCCTGATGGCCATCCGCGCGTACCACCGTTCGCGCGGCGACGCGAAGCGCACGGTCGTGCTGATTCCCGCATCCGCGCATGGGACGAATCCCGCAAGCGCGGTGATGGCGGGACTCAAAGTCATCGTCGTGGCCACCGACGCGAACGGCAACATCGATGTCGCCGATCTCACGGCGAAGGCGTCACAACATCGCGATGCCCTGGCGGCGCTGATGGTGACCTATCCATCGACCCATGGCGTGTTCGAGGACGCCATCCGGGACATCTGCTCCGTCATTCATAAGAATGGCGGTCAGGTCTATATGGACGGCGCGAACATGAACGCGCAGGTCGGGCTCACGAGTCCTGCGGCGATAGGTGCCGACGTCTGCCACCTGAACCTCCACAAGACCTTTGCGATTCCGCACGGCGGCGGCGGACCAGGCATGGGGCCAATCGGCGTGGCGGCCCACCTCACGCCGTTCCTGCCAAGCCATCCCGTCGTCCGCGTTGGCGGCGCGGAAGCGATTCACGCCGTGTCGGCTGCGCCCTGGGGCTCCGCGAGCATCCTGTTGATCTCCTACGGCTACATCCGCATGTTGGGCGGCGAAGGCATGACCAACGCGAGCATGCACGCCATTCTCAACGCGAACTACATCAAGAAGCGCCTCGAGTCGCACTACGACGTGTTGTACACGAGGCCGAACGGGACCGTCGCGCACGAGATGATCTTCGACCTGCGCAGATTCAAGGCGTCTGGCGTGGAGGAGCTCGATGTGGCGAAGCGGCTGATGGACTACGGATTCCACGCGCCGACGGTGTCGTTCCCCGTCGCGGGCACGCTGATGATCGAGCCCACCGAGAGCGAGTCGCAGGAAGAGCTCGACCGCTTCTGCGATGCGATGATCGCCATCCGGCAGGAGATCCAGGCCGTCGTCGACGGAAACGCGGATCCGACAGACAACGTGCTGAAAAACGCGCCCCACACCGCAGAGGCCGTGGCCGCGAGCAACTGGACACACCCTTACACGCGCGAGCAGGCGGCGTTCCCGCTGCCGTTCGTCAAGGCCGACAAGTTCTGGCCGCCGGTGGGCCGCATCGACAATGCCCATGGCGATCGCAACCTGATCTGCACCTGCCCGGATGTCGCGGAATACGTGAACACGTAGATGCGGGTGCTGAATGCCGCCCAGATGCGGGACGCCGATCGTCAAACCATCGACGAGATTGGCATTCCGTCGATGGTGCTGATGGAGAACGCCGGCCGGCAGGTCGTGGCGGCGCTCGAAGCGGCTTACGACGATCTCCCCGACAAACAGGTGGCCGTGCTGTGCGGCCCGGGCAACAACGGCGGCGATGGGTTCGTCGTCGCGCGCACGCTGTATCAGCGCGGCGTCGATGTGTCGGTGTTCGTCATCGCGACCATGGCGGCCATCAAGGGCGACGCGCGGCTGAACCTCGAAATTCTCGGCCGCCTCGGCCTGACCGTCGTCGAGATTTCTGACGAGCACGCATGGGACCTGCACTTCTCGGAAATTTCACAGTGCGACCTGATTATCGATGCGATCTTCGGTACAGGCCTCAAGTCGCCGCTCGCCGGTATGCTCGAGACCGTCGCAGCCGACGTCAACGCCTCGAGCATTCCGGTGGTCGCAGTCGATCTCCCGACTGGTTTGTCGGCTGACCACGCCGAGCCCATCGGCGAGTGTATCCGCGCGGCGATGACCGTGACGCTCGCCGCGCCCAAGCTGCCGCTCGTGCTGCCACCGGGTGAAGCGCTCGCGGGGACCATCGTGGTCGCCGACATCGGCATTCCTCCCGAAGTGCTCGACAACCTCGCTGGGCCGCGCATCGAACTGCTGACACGCGAGCGCATGCGCGAGATCCTCCAGCCTCGAGAGTCCGACTCGCACAAGGGCGATTACGGGCATGTCCTGATCGTCGCGGGATCGCGCGGCAAGACCGGGGCAGCGCATCTCGCTGCCGTCGGAGCGCTCCGTTCCGGTGCGGGTCTCGTCAGCGTCGCGACGCCCCGGAGCGCGCAGCCGATTGTTGCGGCGATGGGAGCCGAGTACATGACGGTGCCCCTCGACGACACCGCTGATGGCACTGTCGCGGCGGGCGCTTTCGAGGCTGTGCTCGAGCTCGAGCAGGACGTCATCGCGGTTGGGCCGGGCCTCGGCGTCGGCCCAGACGTCACGCTCTTCGTCCATGAGCTCGTCGAAAAAAGCGAGAGTCCGCTCGTGCTCGATGCCGACGCGCTGAACGCGCTGGCATCCGATCCAGATCGTCTGCAAAGCGGGGAGGGGTCCCGATCGATCGTCATCACGCCGCATCCGGGCGAAATGGCACGCCTGGCGAATACATCCGTCGACGAAGTGCAGGCGAGCCGCCTTGATGTCGCTCGTGACTTCGCGGTTCAGCATCAGATCTACGTCGTGCTGAAGGGCTATCGCACGTTGATTGCAACCCCGGAAGGCAAGGTCTTCATCAACCCGCTGGGCAATCCTGGAATGGCAACCGGGGGCACGGGGGATGTGCTGACCGGCGTGCTGGCGGCGTGGCTCGCGCAACTGCTCGACGCGGAAGCGGCGTGCAAGATTGCGGTGTATCTCCACGCGCTCGCGGGCGATTTGACGGAGGCGGATGAAGGCGAGGTGGCGATGACGGCCGGCGATCTCGCTGCACATCTCGGTGACGCCGTGCTCGAGCTGACCGCGCGGCGCCGCGTAAAGCCTTCCGATGGCCAGTCCTGACATTTTCACGACACGCTCCGAACAGGAGACCTTCGAGCTCGGACAGACAGTCGCGGCCACGGTGGCGCCAGGGACGTTCGTGCTGTTGCACGGCGACCTCGGCGCCGGCAAGACGGCATTCGTGCGCGGCATGGCTGCGGGCCTCGGCGCGAGTCCCGACGACGTCTCGAGCCCGACGTTCGTGCTGATCCAGCACTACAAGGGGCGAGTGCCGCTCGTCCACGTGGACCTCTATCGCCTCGACACCGCCGCCGCGGTCGATGACCTGGGATTGGAAGAACTGGCAAGTGGGGCAGTGGTCGCGATCGAGTGGGCAGAGCGCCTGCCGAGGGCGATCGACGGCAGCGTGACGGTAAGGATTGCAGACTCGGGCAACGACAGTCGTCGTATCACGATCGAACGCTGAACCTGAGGCCCGAACCGGGAACTTGGAACTGGAACCTGGAACGCCGAACTACTCTGATCTATAGTTCGGCGCTTCCTTCGTAATCGTCACGTCGTGGACGTGGCTTTCACGGAAGCCTGCCTGCGTAATCTTGATAAGACGCGCTTCCTTCTGAAGTGCAGGGATGTTGGCGCAGCCGCAGTAGCCCATGCCGGCACGGAGACCGCCCACGAGCTGGTGAATCATCGAGGCGACGCTGCCCTTGTGGGCCACGCGTCCTTCGATGCCTTCCGGCACCAGCTTCTCCTGCGCGCCCTTGTCCGACTCGAGCTCGAACTCATCCTGAAAATACCGGTCGCGGCTGCCGCGGCGCATGGCGCCAATCGATCCCATGCCGCGATATTCCTTGAAGCTTCGACCCTGGTAGAGGATGAGCTCACCAGGGCTCTCGTCGGTGCCCGCGAACAGGTTGCCGATCATCACCGAGCTGGCGCCCACCGCAATCGCTTTCGTGATGTCGCCCGAGAAGCGGATGCCGCCGTCGGCAATCACCGGAACGTTGTGCGTCGCAGCAGCGCGCGAACACTCCATCACGGCCGTAATCATGGGCACGCCGATGCCGGCGATGACGCGGGTCGTGCAGATCGACCCGGCGCCGATGCCCACCTTGACCGCATCCACGCCTCGCTCGATGAGCGCTTCCGTCGCTTCGGCGGTCGCGACGTTGCCGGCAATCAGGTCGATGCCGGGATGTTCGCGGCGGATGCGCGCCACCATGTCGAGCACGCCCTGAGAATGGCCATGCGCGGTGTCGACGACGATCACGTCGACGTGCGCGCTTACCAGTGCCGCGGCGCGCTCGGGCGTATCGCTGGCGATACCCACGGCCGCGCCGACGCGCAAGCGGCCAAGAGCGTCCTTGCTGGCGTTCGGGTACTTGATCTGCTTCTGGATGTCCTTGACGGTGATCAGGCCCTTGAGCTTGAAGTCGCGATCGACGACGAGCAGCTTCTCGACCTTATGTCGGTGCAGGATTTCGCGCGCGGCATCCAGCGTCGTCCCCACAGGCACCGTGATGAGGTTCTCGCGCGTCATGACGGCGGAGATCGGCCGATCGACGTTGGTCTCGAACCGGAGATCGCGATTCGTCAGGATGCCGACAAGCCGCCCTTCCTTCGCGCCCCCTTCAGTGATGGGGACGCCGGAGATGCGGTACTTCTTCATCAGCTCGAGCGCTTCGTAAATGCGATGCTCCGGCGACAGCGTGATCGGATTCACGATCATGCCGCTTTCGGATCGCTTGACGCGGTCGACTTCGGACGCCTGTTCGTCGACCGAGAGATTCTTGTGGATGACGCCGATGCCGCCGTGCTGCGCCATCGCGATCGCGAGCCCGGACTCGGTGACCGTGTCCATGGCGGCGCTGGCAATCGGCACGTTCAGGTGGATGTTGCGTGTGAACCGGCTGGTGACGTCGACCTGGCTTGGCACCACTGTCGAGTGCCGGGGCACCAGAAGCACATCGTCGAATGTGAGTGCGGTGGGGAGGTCGGTGATCAGGTCGACCGCGCCCAACTGGAGGATCGACGAGGCGTTTCGTGTTTCCATGTCAGGCCGCTGCTCCATGGCATTTCTTGTATTTTTTGCCGCTGCCGCACGGGCACGGGTCGTTGCGGCCGACTTTCGGCTCGTCGCGGCGCACCGTCTGCACGGGCGCGTCGTCGCCGCCGACGCGCGCCGGAGCCGCCGACCGCGAGGGAAGCCCTGCCGGCGCCGCTGACGCCCGCGGCGCAGACGCAAAGGCGGGCACCGGGTCGGCCTTCGGCTCGTTCAGCGTCAATGGCGCCGCGACGCGGCGCGGCGGACGCGGCGGCGCATCGTCGCTGACGACCTGGAACTGGCCGATCCACAACCGGTTCACCATGTCCTCGTCGACGCGGCGCTTCATGTCCTGAAAGAGCTCGAAGCTTTCTTTCTTGTATTCGACCAGCGGGTCCTTCTGCCCGTACCCGCGCAGTCCGATGCCTTCTTTCAGGTGATCGAGGCTGTAGAGATGGTCCTTCCACTGGCGGTCGACCGTCTCGAGCATGACGAACCGTTCGACCTGCCGCATCATGTCGCCGCCCACGCCGGTCTCCTTGGCGTCGTACTTCTTGACGATGCGTTCCCAGAGCGCTTCGCGGATCTCGTCCGCGCTCTTGTCGGTGAAATCGAGGCTGGCGTAGTCCCCCGCGTCGAGACCGAACACGCGCGACATGTCCATCTTGAGCGCGTCGAGATCCCATTCCTCGGCGTCCATCTCCTTGCCCGCATACGCCTCGATGGCGTCGTCGAGAATGTCCTCGGCGAGCATCAGCAGATAGGCGCGGGTATCCACATGCTCGAACGTCTCGGCGTCTTCCTCGTCCTGAACGCGAACTTTGCCCTCGAGCAGTTCACGGCGGAGCGCGTAGATGTTCTCGCGCTGCTTGTTCATGACGTCGTCGTACTCGAGAAGGTGCTTTCTCGTTCCGAAGTTCTGCGCCTCGACCTGTTTCTGCGCGCGCTCGATGGCCTTGGTAACCATGCCGTGCTCGATCGGGACGCCTTCTTCCATTCCAAGACGCTGCATGAGCCCGGCGATGCGATCGGATCCGAAGATGCGCATCAGATCGTCTTCGAGCGACATGTAGAACCGTGACGATCCGGGGTCTCCCTGCCGTCCGGCGCGGCCTCGCAACTGGTTGTCTATACGCCTCGCTTCGTGGCGTTCGGTGCCGATGATGTGAAGCCCGCCGACATCGACGACTTCCTTGTGCTCGTCGTCCGTCTCGCGCTTGAAGTGGTTGAACACCCGGTCCCAATCGGCGCGCGGCGCCTTGTAGAAACCGTCGAGATGGTAGAAGTGCACGAAGTCGTCGTCGTCGGTGAACCGCTCCTCGCCCTTCGGGAGCCGCTCGGCTTTCTGCTCGCCCAACAACTGCTGGCGCGCCATGAACTCGGGGTTGCCGCCCAGCAGAATGTCGGTGCCGCGGCCGGCCATGTTCGTCGCAATCGTGACCGCGCCCTTGCGCCCCGCCTGCGCGACGAATTCAGCCTCTTGCGCGTGATACTTCGCGTTCAGCACCACGTGCTTGATACCGCGCCGCTTGAGCTTCGACGACAGCTTCTCGGACTTCTCGATCGAGACGGTGCCCACGAGCACCGGCCGGCCGGCTTCCTGCTTCGCGAGGATGTCGTTGACGATCGCTTCGGACTTCTCCTCGCCCGTGCGGTAAATCGAGTCGGGCTCTTCGATGCGCCTCAGCGGTTTGTTCGGCGGAATGACGATGACGTCGAGCTTGTAAATCTTGGCGAACTCTTCCGCTTCGGTCTCTGCAGTGCCGGTCATGCCCGACAGCTTCTTGTACTTGCGGAAGTAGTTCTGGAAAGTAATCGTCGCGAGGGTCTGGTTCTCGCGTTCGATCTTGACCTTTTCCTTCGCCTCTACCGCCTGGTGCAGACCGTCGCTCCAGCGGCGTCCTGGCATGAGACGGCCTGTGAACTCGTCCACGATGACGACCTGGCCGTCCTTGATCATGTAATCGACGTCGAGCTTGAAGATCGCGTGCGCGCGAAGCGCCTGTTCGACGTGGTGCTTGATGTGCGCGTTCTCCATGTCGTACAGGTGGCCGCCGTTGAGGCGGTTCGCGAGATATTTCTCGGCCGCCTGCATCCCGCTTTCGGTCAGGGTGACCGTCTTGTGCTTTTCGTCGACGATGTAATCGCCGGTCGCCTCGAGCGCCTCGCGCTCCTCGGCTTTCGTGTCGCCCTTGGTTTTCGCGCCGGCCTTCAGGCGCGGAATGATGCGGTCGACCTCGTAGTAGAGGTCGGTCGAGGCCTCGGCCGGCCCTGAAATGATCAGCGGCGTGCGAGCCTCGTCGATGAGGATGCTGTCGACTTCGTCCACGATCGCGAAATGGTGGCCGCGCTGGACGTACTGCGACAACTCGAACTTCATGTTGTCGCGGAGGTAGTCGAATCCGAACTCGTTGTTCGTGCCGTAGGTGATGTCGGATGCGTAGGCCTTCTGCCGTTCGGCGTCGTTCAGCTCGTGCTGGATGACGCCGACCGACATGCCCAGGAACCGGTGAATCTTGCCCATCCACTCGGAGTCGCGACGGGCCAGGTAGTCGTTCGTGGTGACGACATGGACGCCTTTGCCTTCGAGGGCGTTCAAATAGGCCGGAAGCGTGGCAACCAGCGTTTTTCCTTCGCCGGTCTTCATCTCCGCAATCGCGCCGCTGTGGAGCACCGCGCCGCCCATCAGCTGCACGTCGAAGTGCCGCATGTTCAGCATCCGCCGGCCAGCCTCGCGGACGACCGCGAACGCCTCCGCCTGCAGGTCGGCAAGCGTGTCGCCCTTGGCCAGCCGCTCGCGGAATTCGGCCGTCTTGGCGCGAAGCTGCTCATCCGAGAGGGCCTGCAGGGCCGGCTCGAATTCGTTAACCTGGTCGACGAGCGGGCGCAATCGTTTCAGTTCGCGCTCGTTTTGGGTTCCGATGACTTTTGCGAGGAGAGTACCCAGCATGGGGAATGTCTTTCCGAGGGTATTCTGACGATTCTAACACTAATTTGAGCGCCCCGACCGCGGGGCAGACTGGGAAACGGCAGCAGAGCAGGGCGTTTGCCCTGCTCGGGACTATCTGGCGGCCTGAGAGTTCGTCGCCTCCGGGGCTTTACCTGTCAGCAGTTGCAGCGGATTGATCAATTTTCCGTTGGCGAGAATTTCGTAGTGGAGATGGGGCCCCGTCGCCCGGCCGGTGGCACCGACGTAGCCGACGACATCACCACGCTTGACCGTTGCGCCCTGCCAGACCGCGAACTTGGACAGGTGTCCGTAGCGCGTCACCAGGCCGAATCCATGGTCGACGACGACGAGGTTGCCGTAGTCGCCGCTCGGAGCCGCCACCTCGACCTTGCCGGCCGCCGTCGCAAAGATCGGTGTGCCTTTATCGGCGGAGATGTCGAGCCCAGGATGAAAGTCCCGATCGCCGGTAAAAGGATCCGCGCGCATGCCGTAACCGGCAGAGAGCCATCCATGTACAGGCCAGATGGACGGCGTCGCGTTCATCAGCGACTCGCGTTTTTCGACGTTCCGGCGTACGGCGCTGAGATGCCCCTCGAGGCTACCGAGCACGTTGCGCAGCATCGTGAAGGTCTGATCGAGCGATGACACTGAGGCCGTGTTCAAGCCTGGTGTCAGCATGGCGCTCGCACCCTCAACAGAGGTCCCGCCGACAGCGCGGTTCTTCACATTCGATGGGAGCTTCTCCATGGCGCGCGCCGTCACTGGATCCAGCCGCGATCGAAGGCCGAGCTCGCTGATGGCCGACTGCAGCGACTCGATCTGGGCGGCCAGCGCGCCAGTCGCTTCGCGGTAGCTCGAATTTTCCTGTGCGAGCGTCGAATTGGACGCACGCAGGTGATTCACCTCGGTCGTCGCACTTAACCTGAGGCCAAGCCCCACAAGAACGGGGAAGGCGAGCACCGCGACAAACGCGAGGGCAAACGGTCGCAGACGAATCGTGAGCCGGCGCACCGTGCCGGTTTGGCGGTCTGCGAGCACAATCGTGTAGCGTTTCGGCATCAGATACGTATCCGCTCGATGTCGGCCGAGGCCGCGTTGCAATTGGGGGGAGCGCCTCAGGATGGCCCGCCAGCGAAGCTCGACATCGAAGGGCCGAGCGCCGGTTGGTGCAAACCGAAAGGCCTGAGGACTTTAACACAGGATATCGACGAAAAGGTACCAGAAGTTTATGGTTGGCGAACACCAGGCGAAGCCTCGCTGAACCGGTACTGAAGCGCCTCGGCCACGTGCTCGCTCGAAATCGACACCGCGCCCGCGAGATCCGCGATTGTCCTGCTGACGCGGACCACACGGTCGCAGCCGCGTGCGCTCAGGCAGAACGTGTGAATCGCCGCCTCCAGAATGTGTGTCGTCCGCTCGTCCAGGCGGCAGTGCTCGGTCATCTCGGCGCCTTCCAGCTGCCTGTTGAGCCGCTGGCTGGACTCCCCGAATCGCAACTGTTGCCGTTTGCGAGCCTCGACGACCCGCGAGCGGATAACGGAAGACGCGTCGCCGTTCGTGTGCACAGCGCCCCGCACACTCGCTCCAATCGCCGGTACTTCCACGACAAGGTCGATGCGATCGCGAAGCGGCCCGGAGATGCGGCTCGCATACCGCTGGACCTGAGGGTCCGAGCAGCGGCATGCGCGACGCCGATCGCCCAGAAAACCACACGGGCACGGGTTCATCGCCGCAACGAGCATGAACCGGGCGGGGAACGAAGACGTGCGCGCCGCCCGCGCGACGACGACGCGTCCCTCCTCGAGGGGCTGACGGAGCGCCTCGAGCACGCGGCGGTCGAACTCGGGCAGCTCGTCGAGAAACAGGACGCCATTGTGGGCAAGGCTGATTTCACCTGGGCGGGGAATCGACCCTCCACCAACCATGGCGACTTCAGAAATCGTGTGGTGCGGCGCGCGGAACGGGCGGTGGTGCATCATTGCAGTGCCTGGTAAGAGCGTCCCCGCGACCGAATGCACGGATGTGCAGTCGAGCGCCTCGTCGAACTCGAGCGGAGGAAGAATGCCCGCCAGCCTCCGCGCCATCATCGTCTTGCCACCGCCGGGCGCGCCGATCAGGAGCAGGTTGTGGCCACCAGCGGCGGCGATTTCCAATGCGCGCTTCGCCATGCTTTGCCCGATCACGTCCGCGAAGTCGGGTTCGGGATCGGTGGCCAGGGCGGTCGCTGGCGCCGACCTTAGGGTCGGCACTACGAGCGATGACGCCGATGCGATCGTAGTGCTGGCCTTCGCGACTTCGCCAAGGCTACGGCGGGTCTCGCCGGAGCTCGCGGGCGTCGGACGAGCGGCGGCGGACAGGCCAGCCCCTCCATTCAATGCCTCGACAGCCTCTACGAGCGAGTCCACCGGCAACACTCTCAGTCCCTCCACGACGCAGGCCTCCGGGGCATTGGCGCGTGGAAGCAGAAGCGCGACCTTGCCCTCGCGCCGGGCGGCGACGGCAACCGGCAACACTCCGCGAATCGGCTGGATTGTGCCGTCCAGCGACAACTCACCGAGCAGCACGACTCCGTCGACGAGTCGTGGCTCGATGACGCCGCTCGCGGCGAGCACTCCAAGTGCGATGGGGAGGTCGTAGGACGCCCCGGCCTTGCGTATGTCTGCCGGCGCCAGGTTGACCGTAATGCGATGACCAGGGAACTCAAATCCCGAATTGCGAATGGCCGTCCGTACCCGGTCCCGGCTTTCGCGGACGCTGGCATCTGGAAGGCCGACCATGGTGAAGACCGGCAAGCCGAACGACACATCGACCTCGACGATGACAGCCAGCGCTTCCACGCCGACGACGGCTGCGCTTCGAAGACTGGCGAGCACGAGGGCCGGCGGTGCAAGGAGCCGTCCGCAAGGGCTATGGAAACCACCCGAAAAACCGATAGTTATGGATGCGGTTTTCTCGACGCATCAATAACTGCCACTCAGTCGTCGTGGAAACGACGCAGGATTGGCGATCCGGTCACTCGCACGTTACGGGGAGAACGACATGCTGGACGCATTCGGAATCGGTTCGGGCACGAAGAAAGCGCAGAAAACCGCCAACGACGACCTCCAGGCGCTGATCAACTCGGCACGCGAAGAGCGCAGCGCGCTCAGCGAGATGCTGACCCAGGTGACGAGCCGCGGCTCGAAGCTCGCGCAGACGCACAAGGCGCTGGAGCAGATCGAGAAGACCGCCGCCGGCACGCTGGGCCGAGTCGACGAGTTGGGACGGCGCCTCGCGAGCCTGGACGAGCGCACTTCGGCTCTGGAAAGCGTCGACAAGAAGATCAAGATGCTGCATGACACCGTTCGCCACGCGCAAGAGTCCGCCGAGCGCGTAGTTGGGCCTGACAGCGACCTGCAAAAGCACCGCGAGGCGCTCAAGCAGCTCTCGTCGCAGACGCTCGAGACGCGGGCGAGTTTCGACACGCTGAAGAAGGAACACGCGTCTCTCGAAGAGTTGCGGACTCAAGTGAGGCAAACCCAGGGAGATCTCAAGAATTCGCTGGATACCGCGAGCGTGCTCAAGTCCGAGCTCGACCAGGTCCGTGCGGCGGGGACAATCCTCGGACAGGACTACGTACGGATCCGCGAGATGTCGCGCGAGGCCCGCGAGGACAGCGGCGCGGCGATGGAAGCGGTGAGGGACGTCGAAAAACGCATGGGACCGCTCGCGCAGCTCCACGAGCTGAGCAAGAGCACCGAAGAGCGCCTCACCTCACTGAACGCCCTGGCCGAACACGTCACGCACAAGACCAAGGCGCTGGAAAGCCAGAAGCACACGATCGACCGTGCGGTGGTCGAAGCCAACAGGCTGAACGAGCTGGTCTGGTCGATGGACGCGCAGATTGCCAAGCTCAACGAAGGCAACAAGCAGATCGCGAGCACCGAGGAGAACCTCGTGCGCATGGAAAAGCTTGCCGCCGACACCACGAGCCAGCTCGACTCTGCGACGAAGGCGAAGGACGCATTGGCGCGCGAAATTGCTCGCGTCGAGAAGGATGGGCATGCGCTGAACGATGCGATTCGCGGGCATGTCGAGAAGCTCACGGTCGAGAAGAAGGAATTCGAGATCTTCGATCAGCGGCTGCGCGTGCTGCAGACGTCGATCGGGGACGCCGAAGGCCGCATGGAGTCGCTCGCCGCGAAGGACAAGAACATGGCGCAGCTCAATCAGCGCGTCGATGCCCTGGCCACTCGGTACCAGGAACTGTTTGCGCAGAGCGACGAGTTGAACAAGAAGCAGGAGATCCTCGAGTCACTGCAGACGAAGCTCGAACAGGTGGATCAGCTCTCGAGGCGCACCACCTCGCAGTTCGACGCGCTCAATCAAAGCCGCAGCGACCTGGACGCGCTCCGGAAGGAGATCTCTGATTTCCACACCTCCTATGCCGAGGCGGCGCAGCTCCGCGACCGGCTCGGCGCCGATCGCACCGCGCTCGAGAGCTTCATGGAGCGCGTGACGGCACTCAGCCTGCGCGCGCCGGAAATCGAGGCCAAGATGGACGCCATCCAGGCCAAATTCGGCCTCATCGAAGACGGCACGCAGAAGGCCACTCGCGTGAGCGAGCTCGCAGGCGAGCTCGATGGACAGGTGAACCGCGTCACCTCGCGCCTGCAGTTCGTCGAGCAGGTCGAAACGCGCGTCAACAGCCTCAGCGGTGTGCTGTCCGACGTCGAGCAGAAGCTGAACGATCAGCTCGGGCGTCGCACCGAAGTCGACACCATCAAGGCGCAAATCGACGCGATGGGATCGCTTGTGACCGACGCCCAGAGCAAGCTTGACGGCGTCCACGCGCTTCAGCACAAACTGTTGCCGATGACCGCGCAACTGTCCACGCTGCGCTCGGACGTCGACAAGGCCTTTGCGGGCGTCAAGAGCGTGCAGCGCGAAGAAGGCGTCCTGGCCGAGCAGGAAAGCCGTCTCACGAACCTTCTCGAGTCGGCGCGGCAGATCGCTGGCGAGGTCGCCGAACGGCAGCGCCAGGTGCAAAGCATGTCGGAAGAGCTCACGCGCTCGGCGGCGATCAAGGAAGAGCTGCTCGCGGAGCTTGCGCGCATCCAGGCGAAACAGCGCGACACCGTGGCACACATGGACGCGTCAGACGATCAACTGAAGCGGGTCGATACGATGTACAAGCAGCTCGAGCAGCGCCGTTCGCAGCTGGCGTTCTCCGAGAAGAAAATCGCGGCGTTCGAAGCCCGGATTGCGGAGCTCAAGCAGTTGACCGATCATGTGGACAAGCAGATCGACGGCATCTCCAGTCGGGAGGCGGTCGTCTCGGCCGTCAAGGCGGAGGTCGACAGCGTTCACCACATCGGCGCGCGCAGCAAGGCCGACCTGCAGTATGTCGCCGAGCACCGCGCAGAAGTCGCCAGCATCAAGACCAGCGTCGACGAAGTGCTCTCGCACATCGGACAGACTGAGGAGAAACTCAGCGTCATCATGGCGCGCAAGAAGCTCGTCGACGAGGTCGAGGTGAAGACGCAGATGATTACGAATCTGCTGGCCGACGTGCGCGTCAATCTCGAAACGCTCGGCGAGCAGAAATCTGTCGTCGACCACATTTCCGAGAAGCTGGCACGCCTCGATTTCGTGACCAGGGAAGCGCAGAACACCCTCGCCTCGCTGCAGCGCGAGCGCGAGCTGGCTGAGCGCATCGAGCACGGCATCAAACAGCTGCGGTCACGATCGATGCCCGTGCCCGCAGAGAGCAAGACTGCCTGACGAGACTTCCGCCGCGACCTCTGATTGCCATCGCGCTCGTCGCCGCCGCCACGCTGGCGGTGACGGCGCGATACGGTTCCTTCATTGCCGGCGGCTCAGATTCGCACTGCTACCTCAGTCAAGCGCGCTTGTGGACGCAGGGATGGCCTCTCGTCGACGAGCCGCTCATCGCCCAAACGAACGGATCGCTCGGCCGCTGGACCTTCATACCGCTCGGATACAGGCCTGGGTTGACGACAGGCACCTTCGTGCCGATCTGCTCGATCGGTTATCCGCTCACGATGGCGTTGCTGATGCGATTGTTCGGTGCAGGCGCCGAGATGAGCGTCGTCCCGCTGGCCGCGGCGGGTCTCGTGTTTCTCACAGGGTGGCTGGGCCGGCGCGCAGCCGGAGACGTGGCAGGTGTCATGAGCAGTCTGCTCATGGCAACGAGCCCGATTTTTCTGTTTCAAGGTCTTCAGCCGATGAGCGACGTGCCCGCGGCGTTCTTCTGGGTGTTGTCCGCTGCGCTGATCGTATCGGGCGGCGTATGGGCACGCGCCGCTGTCGTGCCGGCCGTTGCGCTGGCAGTACTCACACGTCCGAACCTCGCGCCGCTCGGGCTGCCGCTTGTGGCGTTGGGGCTATTCGCACACCCGGCCGACACGCGGCGTTACGACTGGACGATGGGCGGAATGGTTGTCGCCGGCCTTGGAGCGGGTGCGATTGTCGTCGCATACACGAACTCGGTGCTATTCGGATCGCCCGCAGCATCTGGCTACGGCAGTCCTGGCAGCTTGTACCGCCTGCAATTCTTATGGGTGAACGTGCAGCGTTACAGCGGCTGGCTCCTGGAAACGGAGACATATGCCGTGTTACTCGCGGCAGCCGGACTGGTTCGCCTGTGGCTCGGCATCACATATCAACGGTTGTGGGCGGGGTACTCGTCGGCCGTCATCGCCATCGTGTGCGCCTCGTACTTGTTCTACACGCCATTCGGCGATTGGACGTACCTGCGATTTCTGCTTCCCGCCTTTCCGGTGGTGTTTGTCGCGTATGCCAGCCTCGCCAAACATCGCCTCGTCACGATCGCGCTGTGCGCGCCGATGCTGGCCGGGCATCTGTATTTTGTCGCGAACCACGGCGTGCTCGGAACGGGAGCGGCCGAAGGGCGATATCTCGACGTGGCAAATTACATCAAAGGAACGCTGCCGGAGAACGCGCTGCTCATCACGGCACAGCACAGCGGAAGCATTCGCTACTACACCGGCCGCAAGACGCTGCGGTTCGACTGGCTTCCTCCACGCGAGCTCGACAACGCCATCGCAAAGATGGACGTCCTCGGCTACAAGCCCTACATCGTGCTGGAAGACTGGGAAGAGCCGTGGTTCACGTCGCGCTTCAGGCGCAGCGTGCGTGGACGACTGGACTGGAAGCCGGTGGCGGAATTCGCGAGGGCGCCGCGGATTCGCATCTACGATCCAGCGCAGCGGTAGATCGTTATCTCGACACAGAGGGAGCAGACGATAGCAAGAAACTCTTCTTCGCAGGAGGAATTACCCGCGTCTTTGCGTCATTGCGGTGAGACGAAAAAATCAGTTGGGAACTTCCGGCGAGGGGAGACCTAGTTGGCCGCGCGCGTGGCAAAAATCGTCAGGCGATCGCCGACCCTGATCTGATTACCCTTGATGACGCGTGTATTCCACGATTTCAGCGACGCTATCGACGTGTTGTAAAGCCGCGCGATGGAGGAGAGCGTGTCGCCCCGCTTGACCCGGTGAACGATGCGCTGCGGCTCGGCGTTGTCAGGCGCGGGCGACGCGGCCGCCGGCTTCGGCGCCGTTGCAACGGGCCGGGACTCGGCAACAACCGGCGCGTCTGGAGCCGGATTCTCTGGGCGCGCGGCGAGCAGCGTCGTCGGCGCGCGAGGAATGATCAACTGCTGGCCCGGCTGCACGCGAGACCGCAGCGTCAGCGAATTCGCCTCGGCGAGATCGGCCTGCCGCACTTTCAGCTTCCGCGATATCGAGAGGAGCGTTTCGCCACGTTTCACCGAGTGCCACTGGAACGCGTTGAGGCTCTCAGGTGGCGCCTCGGCCAGGCGCGCACGGAAAGCATCGCCTGTCCCGACCGGCAGTTTGATGTCGTATTTCGGCGAACGCACCGGCGTGGTCCAGCGGCGCAACTCGGGATTGAGCGTCTCGATGTCGTCGATCGGCGCATTCGTCCACTCGGCGACGAGGCGTAGATCGATCGGATCGCTCACCTGCACCTTCTCGTATGCAAGCGGCATCTCCGGTTCGACGTTGAATCCGTACTGGGCAGGGTTCTTGGCGATGACGATCGCCGCGAGAATCATCGGCACGTACTCGCGAGTCTCGCGCGGCAGATAGCGCGTCGTCGTGGTCAGCGCCCAGAAATCGTCCTTGCCCGACCGCCGAATGGCGCGCTGCACGCGGCCCGGTCCGCCGTTGTACGACGCCATGGCCAGATGCCAGTCGTTGTCGAACATCTTCCCGAGCGTCTTCAGATATTGCGCGGCGGCCTTGGTGGCCTTCTCCGGATCGGAGCGCTCGTCGACATACCAGTCCAGCGTCAATCCGTGCTCGCGGCCGGTGTAGCTCATGAACTGCCACATGCCTTGCGCTTTCACCCGGGAGCGCGCGGTGTTCTTGAACGCGCTTTCAATCAGCGGGATGTACGCGAGGTCGAGCGGCAACCCCTGCTCGCGGAACTCCGCTTGAATCATCGGCAGGTATTTGGCGCCGCGCTGCAAGCCTTCGCTGATGAAATCGCGCAGGTTGCCCTGAAACAGCTCGATGTAGGAAAGGACCTTGCGGTTCAGCGGAATGTCGACGTCGTGGCTGGTCTGGCTGAGATCGCTCGCGACCGCCGTCTCGGTGGCTGAAGTCGCCGCCGGCGGATCGAACGTGGAAATCGCGAGCAGCTTGTCGATCGACGCCGGCTCGGTCTTTTTCTCTACGAAACCGTCGCCCTGCGAGAGCGCCGTAATCTCGTGCGCGCTGATGCGCTCGACAAGCTGATCGAAGTGGGTGCGGACACGTGCCTCGGTCCGCGCGCCGTTGGGCGACTTCAGGAGCACTTCGATGGCGAGGTCGAAAGATGTCCGCGCCTGCTCGAGGTGCCCGAGGCTGAGCTCCCGCTCACCGGCGACAAAGTAGCGCTGCGACTCGGCAATCAGGTCGGCAATCGGGTCCTGGACCGGGGCAGGCTCCGGCTGGCGGACTTCCACCACGGCCGGGGCTGGCGGGGTCACCGTGACCTGGACAGACTTCGACCCCCTGCCGCAGCCCACGATCGATACGCTTACGCCGATAACAGCTGCCACGGGCAGCAGTGTCCGGTAAGTCATAATCTCTCTTACAACGTTTCGTCCCAGGCTCGACCGAACGACAGAGACGACCGTACACCGAGGGGGAACCTGACTGGGGAAGTCGAACCGGAGCGTAGCACGCCGTTCACTGGTTGGTCAACCGTTAAGTCCAACCACGTCAGCAATAGCAGGAATGTAAGAGATCGGCGAACCTGTGTCAGCGGGTGTCGATGAAGACCCGCTTTTCCTCGCCCAGATCGCGCGCGGCCGGCGTCACAATCGTCCGGCTGTCGAGCACGATTTTCAGCCCCGTCCTGACCGCCTGGCGCACGTCCTCTTCGCACACAAACTCCGCCGCTCGCTGCTGCTGAGCCCCCGTACCGGGGTCTGACCCCCGTACAGTACGGGGGTCAGACCCCAAAGGCACGGTCCCAGAGGCAAAGCCCCCCCCTGTACGGGGGTCAGACCCCATCGGGTCCTTCGGGATGCCGCGTGAGGCCAGGAACTGGTCGATCCGGTGTCCGAGGGCGGCAGGGTCCAGCCCCGCGCTTGGCGGGCGGCCCGCAGCTGTCCCCTGAGGTTGGGCGGCCGCCACGGTCCTACCGTCCGATGCAATGCTGCCCTTGGCCGGCTGGGTCTCATACGCCAGACGCTTGATGTTCAGCAAGTGCTTCGGCGAGATGTTGTCGGACGTGATGTTGCCACCCCATCCGCCGCACCCCAGCGTCATCGCAGGATCCAGCCCCGTGGTCATCCCCACAGACCCATGCGTCGTCGGCGTGTTGACGACGATGCGGAACGCCGGTTTCTTGAGGCCGAACTCCAGGATGATTTGATCGTTGCGGGAATGGATCGACATCGTGTGACCCATGCCACCGTAGCGCAGAATTTCTTTGCAGCGCTCACAGCCCTCGCGCCAGTCCTGGACGACGTACCACGACAACAGAGGGCAGAGCTTTTCGATCGAGAGCGGATAATCGCGCCCGACGCCGGCGAGCGGCGCCACCAACACGCGGGTCGAAGACGGCACGCTGATCCCCGCTTTTTCGGCGATCAGGGTTGCTGGCCTCCCGACCAGCGCAGGATTCGGCAAGCGCTGCGGCGAGACCAGCACCTTCGTGACGGCGTCGATCTCGGCAGCATTCAGAAAGTACGCGCCCTGCTGTACGAACTCACGCTTCAACTCCTCCGCAATCGCCGTATCGGCGACGACCGAATTCGGCGACGAGCAGAGAAGTCCGTTGTCGAACGTCTTGCCAACGACGATGTCTAATGCGGCCTTCTTGATGTCGGCCGAGCCTTCCACGTAACACGGAGCGTTGCCCGGACCCACACCATACGCCGGCTTGCCGGAGCTGTACGCCGCGCGCACGAGGCCCATGCCGCCCGTCGCGAGTATCACGGCCACGTCGCGGCTCTTCATCAGTTCCTGCGTGCCTTCGAGCGTGACGGTCGTCATCCAGTTGATGCTGCCCTCGGGCGCGCCGGCGCCCCGCGCCGCTTCATACATGATCTCGGCGACGCGCGTGATGCAGCGCACGGCGGACGGATGCGGGCTGATGACGATGGCGCATCGCGCCTTCAGCGAGATCAGAATCTTGTAGATGGCCGTGGAGGTGGGATTGGTCGACGGCACGATCGCCGCCACTACGCCGAACGGCTCGGCGATCTCCACAATCTTGCGGTCTTCGAGCCGCTGGAGCACGCCCACCGTTCGCATCGGGCGGATAAACCGGTAGATCCGATCGGCTGAGAATTGATTTTTCTGGATCTTGTCCGCGACGACTCCGTAGCCTGTTTCCTCGACCGCGAGCTTCGCCAGGGCCTCGCACTGTGGAGCGACCGCTGCCGCCATCGCATCCACGATCGCGTCGATGCGCTCCTGCGAGAGCTCGGCGATCTCCATCTGCGCCTGCCGCGCGCGGCGCGCAAGCGTGCGCGCCTCCGCCATCGAAGCCAGATCGCGATCGGATGCCTTTGAGGAGGGAACTGGTTGAGGACTCGCCATGTCCCGCGCCTGTTAGGTTTTCGGCAGAATTTTTTCGACTTCGGCGTGCGGGCGCGGAATGACGTGGACGGACACGAGCTCTCCGACGCGGCGCGCGGCAGCAGCGCCGGCATCGGTGGCGGCCTTGACGGCGCCAACATCACCGCGCACCATCACCGTGACGTAACCGGCGCCGATGTATTCCTTCCCGATGAGCACGACGTTGGCGGCTTTCACCATCGCATCTGCCGCTTCCACCGAACCGATGAGTCCCTTCGTTTCGACCATTCCAAGCGCTTCTAAGGACATGTGAGCGCGACTCTAACAGATTAGGCAGGGTGCGGCAACCGGGTTATAATGTTGATTCCTCTCGGGTTTAACCGACATAACCGACACCGTTTTTACGATGCAGAAATCAGTCCTTGGAAAGGCCTGCCTTGCCGTCGCGCTTCTCGGCCTGGCGGGCGCGATTGGGTGCCGTAAGGAAGAGCCCGAACCGCCGCCCGTGGCGACGCCGTCGTTCTCGGTGAGCCAGACACGCGTGCCGCTGGGCAGCCCTGTCGAAATGACCTACAAGTTCGTGATGGAGAAGAACGCACCGCCGATTTCTGAGAATTTCAGGGTCTTCGTGCATTTTCTCGACGCCGACAACGAACGGATGTGGACCGACGATCACGATCCTCCCATCCCGACGACGCAATGGAAGCCCGGTCAGACGATCGAATACACGAAGACGATGTTCGTGCCTGTCTATCCGTATCAGGGAACGACCACCGTGTTGATGGGTCTTTATTCGATCGCCTCGGATTCGCGATTGCCGCTCGCCGGCAAGAATCATGGGCAGCGTTCCTACGTCGTCGGTCAACTCGAGCTGCTCCCACGCACCGCGGGCATCTTCGTGATGTTCAAAGACGGCTGGCATCCCGCGGAAACGCCGCCCGACAATGCCGCGGTCGAGTGGCAATGGTCGAGGAAAGAAGCCACGCTGTCGGTGCGGAATCCGAAAAAGGACGTGACGTTGTACCTGCACCTGGATCACCCGGGACTCTTTACCGAGACTCAGCAGGTAACCGTGACGCTCGGCGATCAAACGATCGATTCGTTCGCGCTCGAGCCGAAGAAAGAGGTGATTCGCAAGCCGATCATCACCGCGGCTCAGCTCGGAACCGCTGATGTCGTCGATCTGAAGATTTCTGTCGATAAGTCGTATGTGCCTGCCGTGATTACCAACGGCGCCAACAGGGATCCGCGCGAGCTTGGCGTGCGCGTCTTTCACGCCTACGTGCAGCCGGTAAGCTGATGAAGTATCTCTTCGCCCTCCTGGCGCTGACGATCGCGACGCCCGCGTCCGCGGAGCTCATCTTTTTCTCGGAACAGCGATCGATGTCGGTTGCGAGTCACCGCGTCGAGGGCGAACGCATCATCGTGGCGCTCCGCGGCGGCGGGGAGATGTCGTTCGACCGCTCGCTCGTCACGAAGATCGCGCCCGACGAAGTGTCCTACGCGCCAGACGCCGACCAGGCCGCAGGCGGCGCGCAGGATGCGGTGCCGGGCGCAGGCAGCCTGACACTGGCGGGCACGACCGACTACGATCCGCTGATCGAGCGCGCGGCAACACGGCATGACGTCGATGCGCGGGTCGTCAAGGCGGTCATCCAGGTCGAATCGGCCTTCCAGCCGCGCGCGCGATCGTCAAAGGGCGCGATGGGTCTGATGCAGCTGATGCCGAAGACTGCCCGCCAGTACGAGGCGCGTAACCCGTACGACCCCGCCAGCAACATCGATGCAGGCACGAAGTACCTCAAGCAGCTCCTCAACGAGTTCGAGCTGCCGCTCGCGCTGGCCGCCTACAACGCGGGCGAAGGCGCCGTGCGCCGCTTCGGCGGCATCCCTCCGTATGCCGAAACGGAAGCCTATGTATCCAGGGTCCTGGGCCTTCTCAAATGAGGCAGGCCTGACGGCCAGCGCTGCGTCAGCCGCGTCAGACGTCACAGCCGCGTCACATCTCGTCTGCCGACCTTCAGATCGGCTTTTCCCAAGTGCTATAATTTCAGCCACTTAGCATGGAATTTCGCTGTAGGCTCGTGACCGCCGCGGGGGAAGTCATCGAAGGGACCTACGCCGCCGACAGCGAAGCACGCCTGCGTCACGACTTCGAAACGCAGGGGCTCCACGTGCTGTCGCTCCGGCAGCGCAGCGCGCTCGCTCGCGGCGCCCTCGTCCCCACGCGCCGAAAGATCTCCCATCACGAATTTCTCGTCTTCAACCAGGAATTTGCGACGCTGCTCAAGGCCGGAATGCCGCTGGTGCAGTCTATAGATCTGCTGCGGCACCAGATCGTGAACTCGGTGTTTCGGACCGTGCTCGACGACGTATATCAGAAGGTACGCGGAGGCATGGCCTTGTCCGATGCCTTCGGCGATCACGGCGATCTGTTCCCGCGTGTGTATACGGCGTCGCTGCTCGCGGGGGAACGCAGCGGCAATCTCGACGCCATTCTCCGTCGGTATGTGGTGTACGAGAAGGTGATCGACACGGTCCGGCGCCGGACGATCTCCGCGCTGATCTATCCGGTCATCCTCATCGTGCTCGCGATCGGCCTGGTGGCCATCATCGTCTTGCGCGTCGTCCCCGCGTTCAGCGATTTTTATGCGAGCTTCGACGCCGAGCTGCCGCTGTCCACGCGCGTCATCCTCGGCATCTCGAACTTCGCGCAGCAGCAGTATCTGCTGGTCACGGCGATCGCCGTCCTGGCCAGCGCGGCGTTCGCCGCGTGGATTCGGCGGCCGGGGCAGCGAGCCCGCTTCGATCACGCCGTGCTGGCGATTCCGTTCATCGGCGACACGGCTCGCAAGTTCGTGACCGCGCAGATGGCGCGAACGCTGGCGACGCTGCTCGGCGGCGGCATCCCGCTCGTGAACTCGCTCGAGGTGACCGCGCGTTCGGTCAGCAACCACCACATGGCGAAGGAGCTCGATGTGGTGACCCAGCGTGTTCGCGAAGGCGAAGGGCTGGCCGCATCGCTGACGGCTCGCAAAGTCGTACCGGACGTCGCGCTGAAGATGATCGAAGTGGGGGAGCAGACCGGATCGCTGCAGGACATGCTGAGCAGCCTCGCCGATTTCTACGACGAAGAAGTGGAGACGTCGGTGGGCCGGTTCGTCACGGTGATTGAGCCGGCGCTGCTGGTCGTCATGGGGCTGGTCATCGCGGTGCTGGTGTTGGCGCTTTACATGCCGTTGTTCCAGTTGAGCAACGTAGTGAATCAGTAGGCCGACCTGAAGGTCGGCACTACGCCTGGCCAGCCGCAGCGCGTGACAGTACGTAGTGCTGACCTTCAGGTCAGCCGTAGCGCCCGACAGTACGTAGTGCTGACCTTTAGGTCAGCCGTAGCGCCTGACAGTACGTAGTGCTGACCTTTAGGTCAGCCGTGGCGCCCGACAGTACGTAGTGCTGACCTTTAGGTCAGCCGCAGCCGATACATAGATATCTATGCCTGATCAGCAAACTGCCGTATCTGCGGACGAGCGCCGAGCCGAGTACGAGTCGGCTCAACGCCTCGCGCGGCGGTATCGTCTCGAATTCGTCGACATGGATCACTTCCCGATCGATCAGGATCTGTTCCGATCGATTCCGGCGGATCTCATGCTGCGGTACTCGTTCGTCCCGTTCAAGCGTCAGGGCAAGGCGCTCGTGATCGTCGTGCCCGATCCGACCGACCTGCCCTTGCTCGACGAGCTGTCGCAGCTGCTCGGCACGCCGATCACCGTCACCGTCGGCGCCCGCTCGGCGATCGAGTCCATCCTCAAGAAGAGCGAGAGCTCGCAGCGCGTGCTCGAGGAGGCGACCGAGAGCTTCCAGATTCAGCTCCTGAAAGACGATGACAACATCGACGAGAATCTGACCGTCGAGCGCCTTACCAGCGACATCAGCCCCGTCATCAAGCTGGTCGATTCGACGATCTTCACCGCCATTCAGCGGCGCGCCAGCGACATTCACATCGAGACCGGCGACGACGCGGTGCACGTCAAGTACCGCATCGACGGCGTGCTGCAACCCGCGATGCGGCCGATCGCCAAGCAGTTCCACAGCCCGATCATCTCGCGCATCAAAGTCATGGCCGAGCTCGACATCGCCGAGAAGCGCGTGCCGCAGGACGGCCGCTTCAAGCTGAAGGTGCCGGGCAAGACGATCGACTTCCGCGTGTCGATCATGCCGAGCGTGAACGGCGAGGACGCGGTCATCCGCATCCTCGACAAGGAGTCCATCAGCGAGCAGTTCCGCGAGCTTCGTCTCGACATCCTAGGATTCCCCGAGACCGAACTGAAGCGGTTCCGGAAGTACATCGCCGAGCCGTACGGGATGGTTCTCGTGACCGGGCCGACGGGCAGCGGCAAGACCACGACGCTCTATGCGGCGCTATCGGAAATCAAGTCGATTGAGGACAAGATCATCACGATTGAGGACCCCGTCGAGTATCAGCTGCGAGGCATCACGCAGATTCCGATCAACGAAAAGAAGGGGCTGACGTTCGCTCGAGGTTTGCGTTCGATCCTGCGGCACGACCCGGACAAGATCATGGTGGGTGAGATCCGCGACCCGGAAACCGCGCAGATCGCGATCCAGTCTGCGCTCACGGGGCATCTGGTCTTCACGACCGTGCACGCCAACAACGTCATCGACGTGCTTGGCCGCTTCCTCAACATGGGCGTCGAGCCGTATCAGTTCGTGTCGGCGCTCAACTGCGTGCTCGCGCAGCGCCTGGTCCGCATCATCTGCGCGCACTGCAAGCGGCCGGCGAACGTGACCCCCGCGATGCTCGAAGAATCTGCGATGAACCCGGCGCTGGCCGAGACGCATACGTTTTATGAGGGCGCGGGGTGTATCGAATGCGGCGGGACCGGATTCAAGGGCCGCATGGCGATCTGTGAACTGCTCGACCTGACCGATTCGATCCGTGAGATGATCCTCGAGCGCCGCCCATCCTCAGAGATCAAGAAAAAAGCGCACGAAGAGGGCATGCTGTTCCTGCGTGAATCGGCCGTGGAAAAAGTGCTACAAGGCACCACCACGCTTCGCGAGATCAACAAGGTCACATTTGTCGAGTAGCTCATTTCTCTCGCCGGCGCTGCCGACTGTCGCGGTCGAGATCGCGCGGCACAGGGTGTCAGCGGCGGCAATCGCATCCCGCGGCGGGGCGCTCTCGGTCACGGCCCATGCCATTGAGCCGCTGCCGCCAGGCGCGGTCGTCCCCGCGCTGAACGCCGCCAACATCGTCGATCGCAAAGCGGTGGCAGAGGCGCTGCGGCAGGTGTTCGAGCGCATCGGCGCGCGCCCGAAACGGGTGGCGCTTGCCATTCCCGACAGCGTCGCGAAAGTTTCTCTCCTGCGGTTCGAGAAGGTGCCGGCGCGCCCGCGCGATCTCGAAGAGTTGATCACGTGGCAGGTACGCAAGGCGGCGCCGTTTCGGATCGAGGACGCGCAGATCAGCTTCGTACCCAGCCTCAAGACGCCAGACGGCGCCACCGAATTCGTCGTCGTCATGGCGCGGAAGGATATCGTGCGCGAATACGAGGCGGCGTGCGAAGACGCGGGCGCCCAGGCTGGAATCGTCGATCTCACCACGTTCAATGTCATCAACGCCGTGCTCGCCGGCCCGCAGCGTCCGACCGACGACTGGCTGCTCGTCCACGTGACGCCCGAAGACGCGACGATGGCGATACTTCGCGGGGACGCGCTCGTGTTTTTCCGCAACCGTATCGCCGATGGGGAAGCCGGGCTTGCCGATCTCGTACACCAGACGGCGATGTACTACGAGGATCGTCTCAGCGGGTCTGGCTTCGGCCGCGTCGTGCTCTCCGGGGGCGGTGCGCCGGCGGGTGAGGGCACGCAGGACGCCGACTATCTACGCCGCGCGCTCGAGGATCGGCTGGGCACCACAGTTGACGCCGTCAATCCCCGGAATGCCGCGACATTCATGGACCGCATCTCGGCGAGTACTGAGTTGCTGGAGACGCTGGCACCGCTCGTCGGCTTACTGGCGCGGGATCGCGCGGCCTGAGATGCTTCGCACGAACCTGTCCACTCGTCCGTTTTATAACGAGCGCGGTATCCACGGCGTGCTCGCCGTTACCGCGTTCATCGTCGCCGTCCTCACCATCTTCAACCTGACGCAGATCGTGCTGCTGACGCGGCGCCAATCGTCCCTCAGCAGCGAGGCGACCGCCGCGGAGACACGCGCGGCAGAGCTTCGGGCGCACGCGGCGCAGACGCGCCAGGCCGTCAACGCCAAACAGCTCGATGCGATCTCCGAGGCCGCCCGCGAAGCGAACACGATCATCGGCCAGCGGTTGTTCTCGTGGACCGATCTGCTGGGCCGTCTGGAGAAGACGCTGCCGGACAACGTGCGGATCACGTCGCTGCGTCCCACCGTCGCGCGCGACGGCGCGATTACCGTCACCATGACCGTCGCGGCGGAAACCGTCGACGACATCGAGCAGTTCATGGCCAATCTCGAAGCGACGACGGCGTTCAGCGAGGTCTATCCACTCGACGACGAACCGGCTGAAGGCGGTGGCGTGCGCGCCAGCCTCGAAGGGAAATATGCACCTGTCCCTTAGGCGCGTATTCGACGAACAGCGCCGGCTCGTCATCCCGATCGTCGCCGGGCTGGTGCTGAACATTCTGGTGCTCGCCGGGATCGTGTACCCCCTTGGCGCCCGCGAACGGAGTACCGAAGCCCGCGCCGCCGCGGCCACGCAACAGCTGAAGAGCGCCGAACGCGAAGACGCCGACGCGCGCGGCATCACCCAGCGCCGCGATCGCACGGACATGGCGTTGAAGGCCTTTTACAAAGACGTGCTCCCGTCGAGTCACTCGCAGGCACGACAGGCGACGTTCCTCCGATTGACGCAACTCGCCGAGCAGCACAATCTCGAGCCAGCACGGCGGAGCACCGATCCCAGGCAGGAGCGGGACTCGTCGCTGGCGCGCGTGCAGATCTCGATGACGCTGCAGGGCGACTACCAGGACATCCGGCGTTTCATCTATCAGGTCGAGTCCGGCGGCGATTTCATCGTCATCGACAGCATTTCCTTGCAGCAGGGGACAGAGGCCAACTCGCCGTTGACGCTGGCGCTTTCGTTGTCGACGTACTATCGCCCGGAGTCCGATGCACGCTAAACGCCAGCGCGAGATCGCGCTCGCCGTCGCGGCGATTCTCCTGATCGCCGTCGCTGTCTGGACGGTGCGGCGCAGCACGGCGCCGCCCGTGGCAGCGGCGCCAGGTCCCGCTGCCGCGAGCAGCACGCAGCCCCAGTCGAAGCACCCGATCGCAGAGATCGATCTCGAGGCACTCGAGGCCAAACGGCAGGAGCCCGAGGAGAGCGATAGAAATCCGTTTCGGTTCCAGCCGAGGGCCGCACCGCCGACACCGGCGGCGGTCATCAAGCAACAACAGCAGCAGGCCGCAGCGGCGGCTGCTGCTCAGGCAGCGGCTGGGCCGTCCGAGCCTCCACCGCCGCCGCGGATTCCGTTGAAGTACATCGGCGACATGTCGGATCCGAAAAACCCCGGAAAGCGCATTGCGATCCTGAGCGACACGCGTGGCACGTACTACGGCCGCGAAGGCGAAGTGGTTGAAGGACGGTATCGGATCGTGAAGATCGGCGTAGAATCAATCGAGCTTGCGTATCTCGACGGACGCGGGCGCCAAACCATCAGACAAACAGGACAATAAAACGCGACATGAGACGACTGACGGGGGTCTCCGCGCTCGTTCTGGCCATCGCGCTGCTCAGTGGCTGCGCGGCCGGAAAAGCGTTCGGCCGGGGCGAGGAGCGCGCGAAAGTCGGCGATTGGGACTCTGCCGTGACGTATTACCGAACCGCGGTGCAGGCCGATCCCGAGCGCGCCGAGTATCGCATCGCGCTCGAGCGCGCCATGCTCAACGCGTCTCGTCTCCATTTTGACAACGCCCGCGCCCTGGAGGCGAAGGATCAGCTGGACGCCGCGCTGCTCGAATACCGGCGGACGATCGAGTTCGATCCGGGCAACACACAAGCGCTCGCCAGGGTCGTCCAACTCGAGAAGATCATCCGCGACCGCGCGGAGGCCTCGAGGCCAAAACCTGCGATCGCCCTGTTGCGCGAACAGGCCCGCCAGGTTTCGCCCGCTCCGCTGCTGAATCCGGCCTCGCGCGCGCCCCTGGACATCCGATTTACGCAGGCCAGCCTGCGCGACGTGCTCACGTTCATCAGCAACGCCACGGGCATCAACGTCATCTACGACGCCAGCTTCAACGATCGTCCCGTGACGGTGCAGTTGACGGGAGCGATCGAGCAGGCGCTCAACACGCTGCTGTCGTCGAATGGGTTGTTCTACTCGGTGCTCGACGAGCGCACGATCGTGGTTGCCCAGGATTCGGCGCCGAACCGGCTGAAGTACGAACGGCAGGTGGCGCTGACGATTCCGCTGTCGTATGCCGACGCAACCGAGCTGGCCGCAATGCTCACGGCGATTACGCGGACGACAACCGGGGTCACGATCCCGCCTGTCATCGTGCCGAACAAAACGAACAATTCGATCACGCTTCGAGCGACCGAGCCGGTTCTGGCGGTCATTCGCGAGCTGGTGCTCACCAACGACAAGCCGCGCGCGGAAATCACGCTCGACGTCGAGATTCTCGAGGTGAGCCGCACGCGCACGAAGGAGCTGGGGCTGAACCTCTCGCTCAATCAGATTGGCGGGATTTTCTCCCCGGAGAAGCTGCCGGGGACCGGCACGACCGATACCCAGCCCTTCAACCTGAACACGATCACGCAGGGTGTCAGCACAGCCGACTTCTATCTCACGGTGCCGCAGGCGATCGTCAAGTTCCTGCAGACGGACGTCAACACCCGATTTCTCGCGCAGACGCAGTTGCGTGGCTCCGAAGGTGCGCAGCTTTCGCTGAAGGTGGGCGCCGACGAACCATATTTGACGACATCCTATTCTCCAATCGCGGCGGGCGGCGCGAACGTCAACCCACTGTCGTCGTATTCGTTCCGCACCGTCGGCATCAGTGTCCAGGCAACACCCAAACTCATCACCGATGAGGGGGACATCCTGATGGACCTGCAGATGTCGAACGACACGCTCGGCCCACCACGCCTTATCGGCGGGCAAAGCGCCCCGTCGTTTCCGACGCGAAGCGTCACGACCAAGCTGCGGCTGCGCGACGGCGAGTCGCACCTGCTCGCCGGCCTTCTGCAGGACGATGAGCGCCGCTCGCTGACCGGTTTCCCCGGTGTCATGAACATCCCGGTGTTGAGAAGCATTTTCGGGGCGTCTGACGACACCATCGCGCAGACGGACATCGTCATGCTGCTGACGCCGCGCATCATTCGCACGCACGAATACACCGCGCGCGATCTGAGCCCCATCTACGTGGGCACGAATCAGAATTTCGGGCTGACTGGACCGCCACCGCTGATCGCGCCGCCGCCGGTCGAGCCGGAGGCCACGCCTCCTCCCGGCGCTTCCGCCCCTGCGCCAGCCGTGCCTCCGCAGGGCGTGCCAGTTCCCACAGCGCCAACCGGAGGAACGCCCGGCCAGGTCACTCCACCCACGCCACAGCCGCAGAGCCAGGCTGCGCCAGTCGTCGAACCGCAGCGCGATCTCACTGCGCCGCCAGTCACCACGTTGGTGGCGCCGGCCGCGCAGATTTCTGTGACTGCGCCGGCCGGTGAGGTCCGCGTCGCAGCCGGTCCGTACATGGTGCCGATCTACGTCAGTAACGTGTCGAGAGCGTCGACCGTCACGCTGACCATCACGTACAACCCCGCCGTGCTTCGAATGAGAACCGTGCAGGAGGGCAGCTTCCTGCGACAAGCGGGAACGAATGTTGTCTTCACGCCGAATACGGACGCAGCCACGGGGCGCGTCGATCTGGCGTTTGTCCGGCCCGGCGACAAAATAGGCGCCTCAGGGTCTGGTCTGCTGGCCGCGCTGCAGTTCGATGCCGTCGGCAATGGCACGTCGCAGTTGACGATCAGCGGCGTTCTCGCGAACCCGACGGGCGGAGCCATCGCCGTCCAGTTCGTGCCCGCGACGGTTGTCGTACGATAGAGACGTGGGTTTGGAGCTGACGCGAACAGGGCAGAGAGCAGAGATCAAGAGGCAGCCGCCTTCGCTTGCGGTGCAGCATCAGGCAAGCTTCTGCGAGCCTCGCCGAGGCGCAAGGCGCGGAGGCGGGAAGGGCTACACGTTCGTCGAGATCGCCATCGTCACGGCGATTGTCGGCATCCTTGCGTCGGCGGCTCTGCCGCTTGCACGCGTCACCATGCAGCGCAATCGCGAGATCGAGCTGCGCCGCAGCCTGCGCGAAATCCGCACGGCGATCGACAAATACAAGGATGCGACGGATCAGAATCTGATTTCGCCCAACGACATCGACAACGACGCCGAAGGTTATCCGCCCACACTCGACACGCTCGTGCAGGGCGTGACGCCTGCGAACGACACGACCGGCAAGAAGATGCGGTTTCTGCGCCGCATCCCGTACGACCCCATGACGCGATCGACCGAATGGGGGCTGCGTTCGTCGCGGGACACACCCGACTCGAAATCGTGGGGAGGGCAGAACGTCTTCGATGTGTATACCAAGTTCGATGGCAAGGCGCTCGATGGAACCAGCTATCGTGACGACTGGTAAGGGCGGCGTCCACGCGGGTGCCGCCTTGCGGAGGGCAGGACAGCGCGGCTTCACCCTCATCGAGCTGCTGATCGTCGTGACGCTCATCGTCGTGCTCGCCGGCATCGGCATGTCGACGTACTCGACGAGCGTCACGCGCGCGAAGGAAGCCGTGTTGCGCGAGAATCTCTTCCGGATGCGCGATTCGATCGATCAGTTCTACGCCGATAAAGGCTCGTACCCTCCCGACCTTTCATCGCTGGTGACAAGCGGGTACTTACGGCAGATTCCGAAGGATCCCTTCACGGAGTCTGCCGACACCTGGCAGGTCGTGATGTCAGAGCCCGATGCCGCCACACCCAATGCCGCGCCCGGTGTCTACGACGTCAAGAGCGGCGCGCAAGGCGTCGCGCTCGACGGCACGCCCTACTCAGACTGGCAATAGCGCGGAACCTAGAAGCGCGGACGCAACTCGCCGCTGACGAGCATCAGCGGTCCGAACGTGGGCTGGCCGAAGCGTCCTGCATCCACTCCGATAGTGCCCTCCAATCGATAACTCAACCCGCCGCCTGACGCGGCCTGACGAATCACGGTTGCCAGCCGCGGAACATTCGCGAAGCCCACCGTGAGATCGAACGGGATCGTTTCCGTCTGCCGCGGCTGCAAGGGAAGGCCAAGAGGGAAGTCGGCATCGGCGGCTTCGACATCGTCGAGCAGCAGCGTCGCGCGGACGGTACTCAACGTGAAGCCGAACGGATTTGGATTCGTGACATTCGTCCAGATGCGCACGGTCGCTCCAGCAGACGCTCGCCCGGATTGAATCGGCGACAATCGAATTTCGCTTGGCCGATCGGGAGCCTGCTCGAACCTGGGAGGCTGAATCAGCGCGCGCAGCCCTTCGAGCGACGCGCAACCGGCCATCGACAAGGCGACAAGATTGGCGGCGAGCACTGTGCGAAAGCCCATGGCCCTCACACGTGCAAAACCCGCACCCTACGGCACTTGAACGGTCGTGCTGCCGGTCGCTGTCTTGTTTGTGGACGTTCTGACAGTCACTCGAACCGTCTTGTTACCGGACGTTGTGTATTTGTGGCTCGTCGTGTTGCTGGACGTCGTCTGTGTGGCGCCGTCGCCAAAGGTCCATGTGTAGCTGGCGACCGTTGTTCCCGACGGACTGACGTTCGCGGTGAAGTTGAACGTTTGCGGATCTGTCGTGCTCTGCGTCGCGGTCACGCTGGCGATGATCGGCTGCACGACAATGACCGTAGACGCCGATGCCGTCGCGCCCGACGTGTCCGTCGCCGTCACTGTCGGCGTATAGGAGCCTGCGTCGCCAAAGATGTGCTGAACGGTGACGGTTCCGGTCACGGAGCCCAGATCGTCGGAGCTGCCGTCGCCGTAGTTGACGACCACGCTTTGAATCGGAGACCCCCCCGTTGCCGTGTTCGCTGTAACCGAGAGGGTCGTGATGCCGCCTTCAGTCGGCGTGGATCCGGCCGCAGTGGTGATGGACACCGTCGGCCGCGCAGAAATCGTGATGCTAACCGCAGTAGAAGTCGAGCCGCCTGCTGTTGCCGTCACGCTTGCTGCGCTGGTCGTCGACAGCGTTGTGCGCGCGACGCCGGCCGTATCGGTATTCACAACCGCCGAACTGAACGAGCCGGCGGTCGTGGTGAAAGTCACAGGCACGCCAGCGATCGCATTCCCCGACGTATCGACGACGAGAGCGCTGATGGTCGTGGTTCCGCCCGCAGGCGGCACAGACGTGGGACTCGCACTCACACTGACGCGCGAAGCGGCCGCCGCACCCACGGAAAGCTCGAGCGCGTCGGACGCCGCGCCGCCCGATATCGCCTTGATGGACGCTTTGCCCGACTGGCCATTCCCGAGGAACTGCACGGTCGCCACGCCGTTGAGCGTCCGCGCTTCCGGGGGCGCAAACGCGCCGAGAGTTGTCGTGAACGTGACGGTCGTGCCGTTCTGGACCGGCGTTCCGCTCGACTCGAGCACAGTTGCGCGAACTTCTGTCGTCCCGTTCGCCTGCACGACGGTGTTCGCGGTCGACAACTTGATGGTCGACTCGCGGGGAGCGAGCAGCGGCATTTTGTCGCACGCCGCCGCGAGAATCGGCAGCGAGGCAGCAAGCGCGCATACCCGGAGTTTTCCGGATCGGCTGAGGCCTGTTATGATGGAAAGCATCCCAGAGAGAAATGTCTAACTACAATAGTCCCATGAATTTAGCGGCCAAGGCAAGAGCAGGCTTGGCGCGCTGGGGCTCTGCGCAGGCCGGCTACGCGATGGCTGCGCTGCTGGTGGCCATGTCGGTGATGGCCATCATGCTCAGCGCCGCAATGCCAGTGTGGTCGCAGATGATTCGGCGAGACAAGGAAGAAGAGCTCATCTTCCGCGGCACGCAATACGCCCGCGCGATCAATCAGTATCAGCGGAAGTACGCGAGCGCATCACCGGCGAGCCTCGACGTGCTGATCGAGCAGCGCCTGCTTCGAAAGAAATTCAGAGATCCGTTGTCTCCGAACAAGGACGGCGAGTTTCAGCTCTTGTACTTGCAGAATCAGGCAACGACGGGCACTCAGGGTCAGGGCCAGGGGCAGGGGCAGACTCAAGGCCAAAGCTCGCGAGGTGCCGGTGGCCGGAGTGGCGCGCCTACGGGCGCGCCAATGGGCGGCTCGATCGGGCCTTCGCCGACGGGCCGCGGTGCCATCGTCGGCGTTGCCAGCAAGAACACGGGCCAGTCCATCAAGACTTACAAAGGCAAAGACCACTACAACGAGTGGCAGTTCATCGGGATGGAGATATCGACGCAGGGGACACCAGGCGGCGCACTTCCAGGACAACGCGGCGGACCTCAGCGGGGAGGGCCAGGCGGGCGCGAGGGCGGCGGAAGACAAGGCGGCGGCACCACCATCACAAGCCGGGAGGGCACGACATTCATGGGCCGCGAAGGAGTGACTGTCACGCCCCGTTCAGGCGGGCCCGGGGGCGGTAACCCCTCACGCGAGGGCCGTTAGCACCGCGTCGTGCAGCGCCGGACGGATCTGCTGGATGGACGTGTTCTCGCGCGTCGGATTCACACGGTTCGTCAGAAACACCACGTACAGATCCCGTTCCGGATCGATCCACAACGACGTCCCTGTAAATCCCGTGTGACCGAACGCGGCCGGCGATATCTTCGTACCGCATGAAGACGTCGGCAACATCGTGTCCCATCCGAGCGCGCGCGATCCGGTCGCGGCCGAATAGCGTGTGACGAACAAGCGAACCATCTCGGTGCTTGCCAGTCGCGCGTCCCGTCCGGCGAGCGCACCGAGTATCGCTCGCGCAAAGTCTCCGACTCCTTCTGCCGAGCCGAACAGTCCGGCGTGCCCTGCCGAGCCACCGAGCGCCCAGCAGTTTTCGTCGTGCACTTCGCCAACGAGCCGCCGTCCTCGCCATGGGTCGTTCCCCGTCGGCGCGATCGACGAGCGCAGCGCGACGGGCGGATTGAACATGAGCGGCGCCGATGTCACCGGCGCCAGCACCTCCGCCGCTTGAGAGGCGAAGGAGCGTCCGCCTGCGTCTTCCACGATGAAGCCGAGCAGCATGAATCCGAGATCGCTGTAAATGGACTGTGAGTCGGGCCGATACTCGAGCGGCAGCGACGCTATGGCGTGCTGAAAGTCCTGGCGGCCCGTGTAATCGCGGAAAAACGGAAGCCACGCGCTCAGACCGGAACTGTGGGTCAGCAGCGCACGCACCGTCACATCTTCGCGATCGGTCCCGCGCCACTCTCGAATCCATTTTCGTATTGGATCGTCGAGCGTCAGCGCGCGGCGCTCCACGAGACGCATCACCAGGGTCGTCGTCGCGATCACTTTTGTGAGCGACGCGAGATCGAAGATCGTGCTCTGGTGGGTAGGTGCCGATTCGGCATCACTGTCGAGCGTGCCGAACGGCTGGCTCCACAGCACGCCGCCCCCTGTACCGACCTCGACGACGGCAGCCGGAAACGCGCGCTCATCCACGCCGCGCTGCACAACCTCGGCGGCGCGGGCAAAGCCGCTCACGGCGCGAACGCCCCCTTGGCAACCGCGTCGACATATTTGCCGTCGAGGTTGTCGTACGAAAAGAGCACGACCCCTTCGGCGCCGAGCTGTCTGGCGGCGCGGATATTCTCGATTGTCGCCGACGGGGACAGCTGGAACGCGCCGATGCCGGCCCAGACCGACCGGCTGCCGGCAAGATGTTCGACGTTGGCAATCTGCGAGCGGAAGAGGGCCGGATCGGTGGTGTATGCCATGGGGCACACAGCGTCGAGCAACCCGGCTTCGAGCCAGGCGCCCCAGTCTTGAAACCGCCGATTGGCAGCATCGTTCGCATCTGGAAACACCGCAGCCGTCAGCATCGCGCGCGAGCGGCGCGATTTCACCGTCGCGCGGATTTTCGTCAGCAACGCGGTCAGCCGCGCCCGGCGAAACTCCTGCCAGCCTTGCGGGAACATCTCCGTATAGAACAGCGGGCGTCCGCGCGCCCGCGACGCGTAGTCGCGCCGCTCGTCTCCACTGACACGCGACGTGATCTCCGCGCGGAACTCTTCGAGCGCCTCGGCGCTGTGGTCGAACTCGTCGTTGGGATACCGGATGTAATCGAGGTGGATTCCGTCGACGTCGTAACGCGACACGATCTCGCCGATCACTTTCGTGACGTGTTCGACCGCGCCTTTATGAATAGGGGAGATGAATATGCCTTCCACGCGGTCGCTGCGGGCGCGCGCATAGTCGGACAATTTGCGCAGGTACTGCGGGTCGCGCGGTGCCATGCGCGAGAGCTCCTCTGCAAGCGGGCGGGGCACCATCAGCCACTCCGGATGCTGATACACGACGTGTCTGCGGTCCAGCGGTGGCTCTGCGTCCGAGATCAGGTTGACGTTGACCCACGCATGCACCTTCAGGCCCACGCGGTGCGCGCGCTCGAGCATGAGGGCGAGCGGATCGAACGACGAGGGTTGTCTGGCCAGAAGCGGCGCACGCGGCTCGTAGCGGCTGTCGTAGTACGCATCGCCGCGTCCTCGCACCTGCACGATGAGCGTGTTGAAGTGTCCCGCCTTCGCCATGTCGACCGCGGCGAGAATGCCGGCGGGTGTGGCCAGGCTGCCGCGTTGAATCCACAACGCGCGGATTTCCGAAGACGATGGCTGAGCGAGGAGGGAACCGCAGGCAAGAGCGACGAGGGTCGCGGTCCGGATGGCCACCCCAACGCGGCTGCCGCGTTGGGGGCCCCGGCTTCGGCCGGACACTACGTCCCGTCTCCGGCTGGATCGAGGTGCAGCAGCTCGCGGAGACGCGGTTCGATGTCTTCGCCGATCGCTTCTCGCACCGAATCGTGTGCCTTGCGCAGGCGCGCGATCGCCTGCGTGTAGCCTCCCTTCGTCTTCTGCATGACGATGGCGGCCTTGACGTTCCACTTCGCTTTTTGCAGCAGCTTGTCGGCCTCGTCGCTGTCGAGCCCCGTCACCATCGAGATGATGCGGCGCGCGCGCTCGCGCGCCTTCTCCGACGTGGTGTGAAGGTCGACCATCAGGTTTCCGTAGGTCTTGCCTATGCGCACCATCGCGGCGGTGGTCAGCATGTTGAGGACGAGCTTGGTGGCGGTGCCGGCTTTGAGCCGCGTCGATCCGGCGATGACTTCGGGACCGACGGCCGGAGCGATGGTCAGGTCGACGAACGTCTGCAGCTCGGTTCGCGGATCGCACGTCACGAAGATGATCTTCGAGCTCGCCTTGCGGGCACGCGTCAGGCCGCCACGGACATACGGGGTCATGCCGCTCGCCGATACACCGATGACGACATCCTTCTTCGTCGGCTTGAGCCGCTGGAGCGCGCGCGCGCCGTCCTCGTAGCTGTCCTCGGCGCCTTCCTTCGTGTGAAGGAACGCAGTCTTGCCGCCGGCCATCACCGCCTGAATTGAATCAGGGTTGGTCCCGAACGTCGTCGGCATCTCCGCCGACTCCACCACACCAAGCCGTCCGCTGGTCCCGGCCCCGACGAAGATGACGCGTCCGCCTTTGCGCAGCGCTTCGACGATGATGTCGGCGCCGATGGCGATGCGCGGCTTCTCGCGCTGAACCGCCGCGATCACTTTGCGGTCGTCGTTCAGCATCAGCTCGATGATGTCGGCCGACGACGCCTTGTCGATGCCGAGCGTCGCGGGATTGATGGCTTCGGTAGGGAGCTGCTGATATTTCGAACGATGGGACATCGGGTATGAAGAAACCTTAGCGCAACGAAGGGCCGGATGCTACTCTCACGTTTCGACAGTGTCAACCGCCCACGATCTCGTTGATGCGTATCTCACGCACCTGCGCATCGAGCGGCGCCTCGCCGATCACACCCTTGAAAGCTACGGACGCGATCTCCAACGGCTTGGAGAATTCGCCGCCGCGCTCGAGAAGCCCCTTCAGCGCCTGGATCGGCGCGACCTCGAAAGCTTCGTCGACGGGCTGATGAACGAAGGGTTGTCGCCGCGCTCGGTCGCGCGAACCGTCGCGGCCGTGCGAGGCTTCTACCGCTTCGCCGTCCTCGCGCAGCATCTCACGACAAATCCGGCTGACGATCTTCAGGCGCCGCGCGCGTGGCCGGCGCTGCCGAAATTTCTGTCCGTCGACGAGGTCGATCGGCTCATCGAGCAGCCCGAGGTCTCGACGCCTCGTGGCCTGAGAGATCGCGCGCTGATCGAGGTTCTGTACGCCACCGGACTGCGGGTCTCCGAGCTCATTCACCTGCGGGCGAGCGATCTCAACCTCGAATCCGGGTACCTGTCGACGACGGGGAAGGGCAACAAGCAGCGGATCGTCCCCATCGGCGATCGGGCCGTCGAATGGCTGTCGAGGTACATCCGCGAAGGACGTCCTGCGTTGATGCGTCAGCGTACGTCGCCGTGGCTGTTCGTCAACGCCAAGCAGGGAGGCAGCCTGTCGCGGGTGGGATTCTGGAAAATTCTCAAGGGCTACGGCCGCACCGCGGGGCTGTCCCGCACGCTCAGCCCGCACGTACTGCGGCATTCATTCGCCACGCACCTGCTCGAGCATGGCGCCGATCTGCGATCGATCCAGATGATGCTGGGGCACGCCGATCTCTCGACCACTCAGATATATACGCACGTTCTCGAGGCGCGGCTTCGAGCGGTTTATGACCGGTTTCACCCTCGCGCATGATAGAATTTCCGGTCTCGTTAGCCCAAGATTTCCAACCTCAAGGAGCGCAACGTAATGAGCCGTGACGGCCGCCATCTGTTTACCTCGGAGTCTGTAACCGAAGGACATCCCGACAAGATTGCCGATCAGATTTCCGACTCGGTTCTCGACGCTGTCCTGACGCAGGATGCGAAAAGCCGGGTCGCCTGCGAGACGCTGGTCACGACCGGCCTCGTCGTCCTGGCCGGCGAGATTACGACCAACGCGATCGTCGATTTCCAGGAAGTCGCGCGCGCGGCGATCCGCGACGTGGGCTACACCCGCGCCAAGTACGGATTCGATGCAGATACGTGCGGTGTCCTCTCGTCGCTGCACAAGCAGTCTCCCGACATCAGCATGGGCGTCGACACGGGCGGCGCCGGCGACCAGGGCCTCATGTTCGGTTACGCCTGCAACGAGACCGAAGAACTGATGCCGCTGCCCATCATGCTCGCCCACAAGCTCGTCAAGGGGCTGTCGTGCGCCCGCCGCGATGGAGTGCTCGATTACCTTCGTCCGGACGGTAAGTCGCAGGTCACCGTCGAGTACGAAGGCCGCAAGCCGGTTCGCGTTGACGCGGTCGTGATCTCGAGCCAGCACCGCGAAGACGTCACCAACGAACAGATGCGGGGCGACTTCGTCGAGAAGATCATCAATCGCGTCGTGCCCGCCAACTTGATGGACAAGAACACCAAAATTTACGTCAACCCCACCGGCCGTTTCGTGGTCGGCGGGCCTCACGGCGATGCGGGCGTCACCGGTCGCAAGATCATCGTCGACACCTACGGCGGTGCGGCACCTCATGGCGGCGGCGCGTTCTCGGGCAAAGATCCCACCAAGGTGGACCGCTCGGCGTGCTACATGGCGCGCTACATCGCAAAAAATCTTGTAGCCGCCGGCTTCGGCGAGAAGATTCAGGTGCAGCTCGCCTACGCGATTGGCGTCGCGGATCCGGTTTCGGTGATGGTCGACACCTACGGCACCGGCAAAATCGCCGACGCGAAGATGACCGAGCTCGTGCGTGAGCATTTCAAGCTCACGCCAAAGGGCATCATCGAGGATCTCGATCTGCGGCGTCCCATCTACAGAAAAACCGCGGCGTTCGGACACTTCGGCCGCACCGAAGACGGCTTCACGTGGGAGAAGACCGACCGCGCGGACGCGCTTCGTAAGGCAGCGGGACTGTAGAAGTCGTGCGTCGGTTACTGATGGCGGCGGCCGTTCTGGCCGCCGCTTTTCTTTTTGCCGCGCTTCCGCTCCCATCACAACCGCTCGCGTTGCCGGCCCCGGTATCGGGGCCAACGGCTCGCGGGGCCTTTCACATTCACACGAACCGGTCCGACGGCTCCGGATCTCCCGACGACGTGGCAGCGGCCGCCGCGCGAGCCGGCTTGAACTTCATCATCCTGACTGATCACGGCGACGGCACGCGCAAGCCGGATGCGCCTCTGTATCGTGCGGGCGTGCTGGTGATCGATGCCGTCGAGCTCAGCACGGAAGCGGGCCACTACATCGCCATCGGGCTCGCGCAGACGCCGTATCCACTGCGCGGGGAAGCGCGCGACGTCGTCGCCGACGTCCGGCGGCTCGGCGGGTTCGGCGTCGTGGCGCATCCCGATTCGGCCAAGCCCTCACTGCAGTGGCGAGACTGGAACGCAGACTTCGACGCGATGGAATGGCTCAACGCCGACACAGAATGGCGCGATGAGCGGCGCGGACTTTTAGTGCGCGCACTTCTGCGTTATCCGTTCCGCCCGGCCGAAACGCTCGCCTCGCTGCTCGATCGGCCGGACGCCACGCTGGCGCGATGGGATGCACTGACGCAGCGGCGCCGCGTTGTGGCGCTCGCTGGGGCAGACGCGCACGCGCGCGCCGGTTGGATGGACGACGATGCCAATGGGTACACGCCGCGCGGATGGTTTCTGAAGATACCGTCGTACGACGCGTCCTTCCGCACCTTCGCGATGCGCGTGGCGCTCGACCGGCCGCTCGGCGCTGACGCGGCTGCCGATGCCCGACTGGTTGTCGACGCGCTCAGAAGAGGCGCGGTGTATACGGCTGTCGATGCGATCGCGTCGCCAGCCACGCTCGAATTCTCCGCCGACTCCCGCACGTTGACGGCGCGGACCAACGCAGCATCAGGCGGGACAATCGTTCTGCGCAAGGACGGCCGCATCCTGGCGCAGCAGCCCCTGCCTGCGCTCACCATGGAAGCGCCAGGGGAGGGCACATACCGCGTCGAGGTGTATCTGGACGCCGCGCCAGGGAATCCGCCGATTCCATGGATCGTGAGCAACCCTGTCTATCTGCGATCGGACGGATGGGGAGCGCCGTCATCTGTGGTCCTGCAACCTCCGACAATTACGCGAGGCATTCAGGGAGGCCCATGGCATGCGGAAAAGGACGATGGCTCGAGCGCTCAGGTCAGGCAGGACAACTATCCGACGGGACCAGTGGAGCTCACATTCCGTCTCGGCGGAGGCGACCGCGCCGGCCAATACGCAGCGCTCGGGATAGGGGTAGGAAAAGCGCTGACCGAGCGGAGACACTTGGCCTTTACTGCGCGCGCGTCCCGGCCGATGCGCATCTCGGTTCAAATCCGCCAACCGCAATCAGGCCACCGCCGACAGCGATCGATCTACCTTGATTCGGAATTGCGCGACATCATCGTCCCATTCGACGAAATGACGCCGGCCGGCTCCGGCCCGCCTTTCGATGCCGCACTCGCCGACACGGTGCTGTTCGTCGTCGACACGACCAACACCGCGCCAGGAACCGAAGGAAGCTTCACGCTAGAGAATTTACGGGTGGAACGTTGACGGTCCGATCCGTAATGTCCGCCTCGAGGTGGGGGCGGATTCAGGACGCCATCATGTCTTAGAAACGACGCGCGTCTCCCTCCAGGCGCCACCGCGAACGGGGAACGTGGAACAGGAACTGTGGAACCCACGAGCGTTTTCACAACGTTCTGGTGCTACAGCGTTGTGAAAAGCGCTCTAGGTGCGTACCGTCAACAACATGTACATCGCGGCGCAACCGAAGATGAGGTTGGGCGCCCATGCCGCGAGCGCAGGGGCCATCAATCCGCCGGCGCCGATTGCGCCGAACACGCTGATGGCTGTCCAGTAGAGGATCGCGAGGACGATGCCGGCGCCGATGCCGTACATCGCGCCGCGCTTGCCGGTCGTCACCGCAAACGGCACCGCGATCAGCGCCATGATGATCGTGACGAAGGGGAAGGCCAGCTTCCTGTGAAGCGCGACGACGTAGGGCACCACGTTGAACCCGCCTGCGCGGAGCGACGCGACGTGGTCGCTGAGCTGGCGATACGACATGTACTGCGCGTCGGGCCGCTCGCTGGCAAAATAGCCCGGACCTTCCATCACAATTGATTTGTTCGAGAACTCTCCGAACCGGCGCGTCGGCTCGAAGTCGCGCTCCCAGCCTTTCGTGCCCTCCCAGATCACCTGGCCCTTGGCTTCCCGATCGCCCTTGAACGTCGCGTGCGAGAAATATTTGCGGCGTACGAGCTTCGAGGGATCCCTGCCGAATTCGTAGATCGACAGGCCGTTCAACCGATTCTGGCCGGGCTCGAAATACAGATACTGGTAGACGCTGCCGGTGGTCGCCGTGACCCACCGTCGGTTCAGATCGGTCGCAGTCGGGAACCGTCCGCGAATGGTGTTGTTGATGGCGTCGGCGCGGCGGTTCGATACCGCGAGCACACTCTCTTCCAGGCCGAGGAGAATGACGCTGCCGATGATCGCGAGAATCAGCAGGGGAGCGGCCGAGCGGTACAGGCTGATGCCGCACGCTTTCATCACCACCAGCTCGGTGTTCTTGGTGAGCGCGCCGATGGTCACGAGCGCGCCCATCAACACCGCAAGCGGGACGAGGTAGTAGGTAAATTGCGGTGACGCCCACCACAGATACGTCATCACATCGAACGCCGTCGTCCGTCCCTTGAACAGGTGATCCGACAAATCGATGAAGCTGGCGATGTAGAACAGCGCAAGCAGCCCCGATCCGGCCAGCACCGAAACGCGCAGCCCCTGCTTCAACACATACCAGTCGAGAATGCTCGGCCGCGGATAGGCGATGTGCGGGATCTTGAGGACCACGATCACACGCGTGCCTTTCGCGTGGGATGCGGCGTCATCCTGGCCTGAGGCGCTCCGCCCATGCCGGCGCACGAAGGGCAAGGCCAGCTTCATCGACGATTGCTCGGGCGCGCGCAACTTCCTGACGATCAGCACGAGCCCCCAGAGCGCGACGACGACGTTCGGCACCCACATCGCCACCCACGCAAACCAGTAGGGCAGCAGGCCCGCTTTGGCGATCGCTTCCGACATGTACATCAGAACCCAGTAGACGAAGACCACGGCGATGCCGAGCACGAAGGCGGCGAGCCGGCCATCGCGGCGGTGGCTGACGCCCATGCCGAGGGCGATCAACATGAACGCGAGGCACGCCGCCGGAATCGAGTACTTCTTCTGCCACGCCATGATCTGGTTGTGCGGGTAGATGTTCTGCTTGCGCAGCTCCGCCATCTCGGATCGCAGCTCGGCGATGGTCATCTCCGTGTAGCCCTTCATCGGTCCCGAGCGCGGGAACACACTTTCCGGATCGATGACGAGCGTCGTCTGGGCGAACGTGCCCTCCTCGTATTTGGCGGGCTCGTCGAGATTGACGGAGTGGTGCGAGCCCTCGTACAGCACCATCTGCACCGAGCGTTTCGACTCGTCGAGAAGCAGGCGGCCCCGCTTCGCCAGATAGGTCTTCGGCTGCGTCGGCGTGCTGCTTTCGGAGACGAGGACATCGGTCCAGCCCACCCCGGGCGTCACCTCGCGCACGTAAATGACGAGATTCGGGAACTCCGTGTAGAAGACACGCGGCTTGATCTTCGTTTCGCCGCGCGTCATGAGCAGCTTGAAGGTAATCTCTCGGAAGGCTTGATTTGCGAACGGCAGCGCGACGATCATGACGTAGGTCGTTGCCGCCGTCGCGACGAGGCCGAAGAGCAGGAGCGGACGAAGTAGGCGGCCAGGGCTGACGCCGCACGCCTCCATCGCGACGATCTCACGATCGCCAGACAACCGGCCGAGCGTGATGAGGATGCCGACGAGCAGGGCCATCGGGATCGTGATGCCGAGCGCCTGCGGCACGAGCGTCGCCAGCACCCGAACGACGACATCCCACGACGCGCCTTCCGCAATCAGCGCTTCGCCGTGCTGCAGAATCGGAGGAATTTCGAGCGCGAACGTGAGCAGCAACAACGACAGCGCGAACGGAGCCATGAGCTCGCGCAGGACATAGCGGTCGAGAATCCTCAACATTCGGGGTCTTCAGCGAAGATATCACAGGGCCTCACGGGCCGATGGGTCTCCGCCACAAATCATGACTAACGTCGCCATCCTCTGGCACATGCACCAGCCGTACTACGAAGACCTCGCCACGGGCGAGCATGTCCTCCCGTGGGTGCGGATGCACGCGCTGAAGGACTACTACGGGATGGCCGCGCTGCTGCGCGAGTTTCCGAAGATGAAGCTCACGTTCAACCTGGTCCCGTCGCTGCTCGTGCAACTCGAAGCGTTCGCCGAGGAGCGCGCGCGGGACTGGCATCTCGAGCTCGGCATGAAGCCGGCGCACGAGCTGAGCGACCACGAGCGGACGGTCGCGCTGGCCGAATTCTTCCACGCGCCGCGCGGCCGGATGATCGATCGATATCCGCGCTACGCCGAGCTCCTGCAGAAACGCGAGTCCGGCGGGGGATACACGAACCAGGATTTTCTCGACCTGCAGGTGTGGCACAAGCTGGCGTGGGTCGATCCGTTCTACCTGGACGCCGACGCGCGCGTGCGCCGGCTGGTGCAGAAGCAGCGCGGGTTCAGCGAAGCCGACAAGGCCGAACTGCGCCAGGTCGAGCTCGAGATCCTCCGCCGGGTGATTCCCGAGTATCGGGATGCGTCAGAGCGGGGCCAGGTGGAGTTGTCCACGTCGCCGTTCTATCACCCGATTCTGCCGCTGTTGTGCGACACCGACATCTATCTCAAAACACACCCGACCTCTGGTGTGCCACGCCCGGCGTTCCGGCATCCGGAAGATGCGGCGGAGCAGCTCAGGCGCGCCCGGCAATGTCACGAACGGCTGTTCGGACGCGAGCCGGACGGCGTGTGGCCGTCCGAAGGGTCGGTCTCGGACGAGGCGGCCGCGCTCGCGGCGCGGTCAGGCTTTCGATGGATGGCGACGGACGAAGCGATCCTCGGCCGCACCATTGGCCGCGATTTCCGCCGCGATGCGCAGGGGCGCCTCGAGGACCCCGGGCCGTTGTACCGGGCCTACACCGTGCAGACCGGCAGTACGGACCAGATCGCGTGCCTGTTTCGCGATCACGCGCTGTCGGATTTGATTGGGTTCGTCTACGCAGGGTGGCAGCCGGAAGTGGCGGCCGCCGACTTCATCAATCGGCTCGTCGACGCCGGCCGGCGGTTTTCAGCGTCCACAGGCGGGGAAGACGCGACCATCTCCGTCATCCTCGACGGCGAAAATGCGTGGGAGCACTTCGAGGAAGGCGGCCGGCCGTTTCTGCGCGCCGTGTACCGCATGCTGTCGGCGCACCACGAGCTGCGCCCGGTCACGATGAGCGAGGCCGCCGCGCGCCCCAGCCGCTCCCTGAGCACGATCTTCCCCGGCTCGTGGATCGACGGCAACTTCTTCATCTGGATCGGGCACGGCGACGACCTCCGCGCCTGGCGACAGCTCCGCGATGCGAGGCAGCTGTTCGGACGCGTCGGGGCGTCGGCAACCCCCACAGACCGGGAGCAGGCCTTCAAGGAGCTGCTGATTGCCGAGGGCAGCGACTGGTTCTGGTGGTACGGGGATGACCACTCGTCCGACCACGACCTCGAGTTCGACGAGCTCTTCCGCCGCCATCTGCGGAACGTGTATCAGATGCTGGGGCAACCGATCCCCGAGGAGCTCTTTGCCACCAACATCAGCACCAGCCACGTGCCCGTGTCGGTCACCCCGCCCGTAGGGCTTCTGAGCCCCGTTCTCGACGGCCGGGTCAGCAGCTACTTCGAATGGCTGCCCGCCGGGATGGTCGAAACGGACGTGCCTTCCGGGACGATGACCGGCGGCGAACATCGCGATCCCGTGGTGCGGACGCTCCTCTTCGGATTCGACCTCCGCTGCCTGTATCTTCGGCTCGATTTCGGGGGGCCGGCGGGGCAGAGGCTGAACCAGGGACTTCGATGCGCGGTGAGCTTCACGACGCCGGCCGACTACCGCATGGTTATTCTGGGAACCGCCCTGGGCGCCACCATTGAGCTTCAGGCACGCGGGACGGACGGAGCCTGGACGCCTGTCGCGGGCGCCGTCCCCAAGGTTGCCGCCGGTGAGATTCTCGAAGCCGCGATTCCCTTTGCCGACCTCGGGCTCCAGCCGAACGCACCGTTGGCCTTCTTCGTCACGGTCCATTCCGGCTCAATTGAGCTGGAACGGCATCCTGCCCACCGGCCCATATCGAGCAGCGTCCCCGAGGCGACGTTCGAAGAGCTGAACTGGAAAGCCTAATCAGACCTCACGCATTTGGAAGCTTGGGAGATCTGAAGCTTGCCAGACTTCCGGAAGCGTCGAGAAGACTCCGGAAAAGCACGCGCGGGATTTCCACAGGCCCCATTTCCTGGCTATTTCGACTGGGTCTTATAATGGATGTTATGTTAACCAAAGCCTCTGGACCCCGGCTTCAGAGGCTTTGCGTTGGACATAACATCCAAGTATCTGCGCTGTCCAAATCAAGCCCTTCAAGCCGCTCCGCGCCCCATACGACGCGCTCGGCTTCAACCGTTGATCTCGATTGCTTGATTGGGATTGCCGGCCGCTCACTAACCCGACCGCCGAGCCCGTGACTTGTGAACTATTTGACTGGCGGTGCTTAGACCCGATGACTCTTCAAGACTCCGAGACTCTTTCAACTCTAGGACCCTTATTCGTCCCTGAGCTCTTTCAGAATCGCCTCCAGCGCCTCGATCACTTCTTGGCGCGGGACGTTGCCTTTGCGGAATTTCAACTTCAGGTTGAAGGCTTTGTTTTGCGGTTTGTAGCTGAAGACGTAGGCCTTCGGACGGCCCGGTTTCGGCTTCGCGAGATCCTGGCGGACCTCGGCTCGTGTCGCGCCGCCCTGACTGGCAATCTTCTCGATCAGCGCGGTCATTTTCTGCGGTGTCGGTTGCCTAACTATCTGTAATAGCAATGATTTAGAGGAAATGTCGGCCAGCCGACAAAGGTTCTTGATCTCCTCCGGCATCGCATTCAGCGCCAGGGATTCCGTAATGGACGTCCTGGATTTGCCGAGCTTCCGCGCCAATGCTTCGTGCGTGTAGGCGCTCTTATGGGCCAGCTGATGCAACGCCTCGGCCTCTTCAAACGGCGTCAGATCCTTGCGCTGAATGTTCTCGACCAGCGCAAGCTCGATGACCTCGCTGTCGTCGACATCGCGGATGACGACTGGCAGCTCCCGGAGCCCCACTTGAACCGCCGCCTGGTAGCGGCGCTCGCCCGCAATAATCTGAAACCGGTCGCCGCGCGACCGGACGATCAACGGCTCGATGACACCCTTCTCGGCCACCGAGGCCATCAGTTCGGAGAGGTCGCCCATGACTTGCCTGGGCTGGTTGGGGTTCGGATCGATGCGATCGATGGGAATCTGTCGCCCGATCGGCGCACCGGCGGAGGCCGCCAGGGCCTCTACGTAGTGCTCGTCATGGCGCATCCGAACGGTTTCGGGGAGCCCTCGCCTAGGCACGGTCAATGACCTCCTCGCAGAGACTGTAGTACTCGGTCGCGCCCGTCGAGTCTGGCGCGTACGTGAAGATCGACTCCTTGTAGGCCGGGCTTTCCTCGAGACGGACGCTCTTCGTGATGACGGTTTTGAAGACTTTCCCACCGAACACCTTCTTGATTTGCATCCGGATGTCCTTGGCCAGCGACGTGCGCTTGTCGTGCATCGTGATGACCACCCCAAGAATCTGCAGCGAGGGGTTCGGGCGCTGCCGGACCTTCTCAATCGTCTCGAGCAAATCGTCCGTGCCTTCGAGCGCGAAGTACGACGACTGAATCGGAATCAGCAAGTGGGTCGCCGCGACCAGGGCGTTGACGGTCAACAGGCCCAGGGTTGGCGGACAGTCGATCACGATGTTCGGATATTGCTTCCGCACCGGCTCGAGCTTGTCCTTGAGACGGAAGTGGGCGTCGATTTCGCCGATGAGCTTCGACTCGAGCTTCGCGAGTGCAATCCGCGACGGCGCCACCGAGAGGTTCGCCACCGGCGACGGCACGATCACGTCCGACATCTTCACCAGCGGGTCGGAGATCGCGTCATACACGCTCCGCTGTACGAGGCTGATATCGAGGAACGACATCGTGCTGTTGGCCTGGGGGTCGAGGTCGATCAGGAGCGTCGGCTTGCCGCGCAGAGCAAGCCCCGCAGCGAGGTTGATCGCGGTGGTGGTCTTCCCAACACCGCCTTTCTGATTGGCGATGGCAACAATCATTGCGACGCGAAAGTCATTCTAGGGACGGTGCAGGACGAAAGCAAGAAATAAGGCTATACCCGGCGGCGTAGCGCGACTTCTCCACTACATCTTGTACTTCCCGAGCTCGTCCGGATCGAGGTTTTCGAGCCATTTCTGCAGCCGCTCGGTGTCCGGCTTCTCCCCGCCGGGGTCGAACGGCTTCGCGTTGTCGATGACCGATTCCTCCACGAAGATGGGCGCACGGGCGCGCAACGCTAGCGCGATGGCGTCGCTCGGGCGCGCGTCGATCGCCACCGTCTCGCCGTTCACTTCGAGATAGATCAACGCGAAGAAGGTGTTGTCCTTCAAGTCCGACACGACAATCTTCCGGATGCTGCCCTTCAGATCGGTGATGACGTTCTTCAGCAGATCATGCGTCATCGGACGCGGCGTGCTGACGTTTTCGATCTGCAGAGCGATGGCATTCGCTTCGTAGATGCCGACCCAGATCGGCAGCACTTTGTGCCCTTCCGAGTCGCGCAAGAGGATGATGGGCATGTTCGTGACGGGATCGACCATCAGCCCCTTGATTGTCATTTCGATTTGCATGGCCCTATGGCTACCCTAGGCCTCGATATCGGCCCTGTCAAGTTGTAGTGCGTTCCCGGCGAGGCTGTACGCGCCGGCGCGCGCGATGCGGACGGCCACCGTGCGCCCGAGCCATTCGCGCGGCCCCGGGACGTTCACGACGGTGTTGCCAAACGTGCGGCCCGACAGCTCCCATTCGCGGCGGCGGCTTACTGAATCGATCAACACGTCGACGATCGAGCCGACTTCGGCTTCGTGGAGCTCGATCTGAATGTCGCGCTGCAACGCCTGCAGCGCGACGATGCGCCGCGTCTTCTCCTGCTCGTTCACATCGTCCGGGTTCCGCTTCTGCGCGAGTGTATTCGGCCTCTGCGAGTACTTGAACGAGTAGATGCTCTCGTAGCGAACCGCCCGCGTGAGGCTCATCGTGTCGTCGAAATCGGCCTCGGTCTCCCCCGGAAATCCCACGATCATGTCGGTGGTCAGCGTGATGCCGGGGACCATGTCGCGGAGCAGATCGACCAACTCCAGATAGCTCTCCCGCGTGTACCGGCGCCGCATCGCCTCGAGGACCCGCGTCGATCCCGACTGAACCGGCAGGTGGAAATGCTTGCAGACCTTCGGCAGATCGCGGACGGCTTCAATCAACCGCATCGGAACGTGCCGTGGATGGGGGCTCGCAAACCGGATGCGCTCGACGCCAGGCACGTCGTGCACGGCCTCCAGAAGCGCCGCGAAGTCGCACGCCGCATCGTCCGGCGCCTGATAGTGGTTGACGATCTGCCCCAGCAGCTGGACCTCCCGATGTCCGTCCTCCGCGGCGCGAATCACTTCGTCGAGGATGTCGCGACGCGGGCGCATGCGCTCGTGCCCTCGCGTGTACGGGACGACGCAGAAAGAACAGAACTCGTTGCACCCTTCGATGATGGTGACGTACGCCTTGACGGGATCCTGGCGGCGCGCGAGGCCCAGCGGAAACGAGACGTCCTCGTACGCGTTGATGTCGATGAGCGGCGCCGACTGTTCGTCGCAGTCAGCGGCCATTGCCTGCTCCACCAGCGCCGGCAACTGTTTCAGGCTCTGCGTGCCGACGATGACGTCGATGAGATTCGAGCGCTTCGAGAGCGCAGCCCCTTCTTGCTGAGCCACGCAGCCGGCAACGGCGACAACGGGCATGCGGCCGGTCTCGTTGCTCGCCTGGCGGATCTCGCCGAGCCGTGTGTAGAGCTTCTCTTCGGCGCGCTCGCGCACGCTGCAGGTATTGATGACGACGACATCGGCGTCGCGCGGCTCGTTCGTCGCGTCATAGCCAGCCTGTTCCAGCAGCCCGGCGATACGCTCGGAGTCGTGGACGTTCATCTGGCAGCCGTAGGTCTCGATGAAATATTTCATGCTCAGTGCTCTCGGCTCGCTCTCGGCGATGCCGATGCTGGTTTCGCTTTCGCCTCGTCGGGTTTCGCTTTTGTTTTAGCTTCGCTTTCGCCCCTCGTTGAGCTCGCAGCGTCCCGGCCATGCCCAAGGCCGCCCAGCAGCTCGCGCGCGGCGGCGCGCGCGGCGTCGGTCGGCGCGGCTCCCCCAATCATACGCGCCAGCTCTTCGACCCGCTGGCCTTCGTCGAGGCGCACGACTTCGGTGTGCGTGCGGCCGTTGAGCACACGTTTTGAGATGTGGAAATGCACGTGGCCGGCAGCGGCGATTTGCGGCAGGTGGGTAATGCAGAGCACCTGAAACGACGCGCCAATGGCGCGGAGCTTCTTCCCCACCACGTCGGCAACCCGGCCGCCGATCCCCGCATCGATTTCATCGAAGATCAGCGTCTTGCCGGGCGCGCCCGCCGCGGCCAGCGTTCGAATCGCCAGCATGACGCGCGAGAGCTCTCCCCCACTCGCAATGCGCGCGAGCGGCCGCAAATCCTCGCCGACGTTGGCCGAGATGTAACACTCGGCCACGTCGACACCGGTTTCCGCCCAGGCGGACTCCGGCGGCTCCGCGTCGAAGCGGAAATCGAACTGGGTACGCCCCATCGCAAGCTCCGCAAGGAGCGCCTGGATACGGGTGGCGAACTGCTTCGCCGCCTCGCGGCGTTTCCGCGACAGCGCGCGGGCGCCATCCAGAAAGCGTTCCCGCGCCGCCTGCGTCTCGCTCTCGAGGCCGGCGCGCCGCTCGTCGGCGTGCTCGAGGGCGTCGAGTTGCGTGGAGAGCGCTTCCCGTTTCGCGATGACGTCGGCGAGAGACGGGCCGTGCTTGCGTTTGAGCCTTTCGACGAGCGCCAAACGATCCTCGACCTGCTGCAGGCGTTCGGGCGACGCGTCGATGTGCTCGCCGTACGCGCGCAGCGTCTGCGCCAGGTCCTCGAGCTGCGTCTTGATCGCGTCCCGCGCTTCCACGTGCGGCCGGAACGCCGGATCGACGTCGGCGAGATCGGCGACTCGCTTCCAGACGGTACCGAGCTGCGCGAGCGCGGCCGCGTCGCTGTCATATAGCGCCGCGTACGCGTCGGCGCACAGCCGTTGCAGCTTGTCGGCGCTGCTCAGCACGCGGCGCGTCGTCTCGAGCTCCTCGTCTTCGCCGCCGCGAAGCTTTGCATTCGCGATTTCGCCCATCTGAAATTTGAGCAGATCGAGCCGCGCGGCTTTCTCGCGCTCGTCCATGTGAAACGCGTCCAACTCGGACTGCAGCTTTTTCCAGGCGCGGAACGCGGCACCCACGTCAGTGCGTGCGGCGACAAGGCCCGCAAACTCGTCGAGCATGAGGAGGTGGCTTTGCGGATCGAGCAGCGTCTGATGTTCGTGCTGGCCGTGCAGCTCGACGAGCGGTGCGGCCGCATCGCTGAGCGCCGCCGCGGTGACGAGCGTGTCGTTGAGAAACGCGCGGCTGCGTCCCTGCGCGTTGATGTCGCGGCGAACGATAAGTGTTGCGGGGCTGGCCTGAAGGGCAGCACTACGTACGGCTTCGTTCGCTCCTTGAGTCGTGGGGCTGGCCAATAAGTCAGCACTCCGTGAGGCTTCGCTCGCTCCTTGAGTCGTAGTGCCGACCTTTAGGTCGGCCACATCGAACTCTGCCTGCACGTGCGCCTGTGATTCGCCGGTGCGGATCAGATCCGCCGATGCGCGGCCGCCCATCAGCAGGCCGACGGCTTCGACGAGCATCGATTTGCCCGCCCCAGTTTCGCCCGTCAGGACGTTGAGACCCGGCTCGAATTCAACCTGGACCGCCTCGATGACGGCGAGGTGCTCAATGCGCAGAAAACGAAGCATCGCTGGACGGGAACTCCAATGCTACCATATGTTTGACAGCCGTTTGGACGCGTGGTACTCTGACGACTCCGCGCTGTCCCAGCGGCGCATTATTGCCCGGAGGCTTGTTTGCGCACGCTCGGACACCTGCTCGCTATGCAGGTCGAAGGCGCCACTGCTCCAGGAACTGCGCTCAGTGGTGGCTTTCTCGACCTCATCAAAGACTCGTCGCCCATTTCTCAGTTCGTTCTGGTCGTGCTGGTGATCTTCTCGATCGTCTCGTGGGGAATCATTCTCTACAAGCTCTGGACGTTCAACCGGATTCAGGCGCAGAGCTCGCGCTTTCTCGAGATCTTCCGGCGCAGCACCAAGTTTTCCGAAGTGCAGGCCGTCTGCCAATCGTTGAACGACAGTCCACTCGTGGGAATTTTCCTCGCCGGCTACGCAGAGCTGAATCTGCAACTTCGTCAAACCGGCGGCAGTGCGAATCCTGCCACGCCCGCCGCGGCGCCGCGCCCCGTGCTCAAGTCGCTCGTGTCGGTCGACCGCGCGCTCATGCGCGCGTCGAACGTCGAAACGAACAAGCTCGAGAAACACATCACTTTTCTCGCGACAACCGCGGCGGTGACGCCGTTCATCGGATTGTTCGGCACGGTCCTCGGCATCATCTCGGCGTTTCAGGGCATCGGCGCACAAGGGTCAACGAGCCTCGACGTCGTCGCGCCCGGTATCGCCGATGCCTTGATCGCCACGGCCGCTGGCCTGGCGGCGGCCATCCCGGCGGTGTATTTCTACAACCTCCTGTCGCAACGGGTAAAAGCACTCGCCTCGGAGATGGATGATTTCTCGCTCGAGTTCCTGAACATCGTCGAGCGCAACTTCACCTAAATGCCGAAAGTTCAATCCTTCGAACACGAAAAAGGCGGGCACTCGCGGCGCGGCCGCAGAACCTCGACGTCGCTCGCGGAAATCAACGTCGTGCCGCTGGTCGACGTCATGCTCGTGCTGCTGATCATCTTCATGGTGACGGCACCGATGATGCAACGTGGACTGGAGATTCAACTACCTGTCGCACGAAGAGGTCAGCCGATCACCGCGGAGCCCGTGTACGTCACACTGCCGCTGTCGTATCGTAAGGACAAGCGGGTGGCCATTGGCCCATTGGGAAAGGAAGAGATGGTGCCGATCGGCGTCCTCGGCGAGCGGGCACGTCAGGCGCTCGTCTCGCGCCAGACGAAGCAGGTGTTTCTGCGTATGGACGCCGGCGTGAACGCCCAGGAATTTCTCAACGTGATGGACATGCTGAAGGCCGGCGGCGTCGAAGCGATTGGCCTCGTGGCGCTGGATGCGCCCGACGGGAAATAAATGGAAGCGATCGTCAGCGACATTCTGCAGAGCCGCAAGCGCGAGCCCGAGGGGCTCAAGAAGACGGCCGCGATCTCGCTCGGCGCGCATGCGGCTGCCCTTGCCGTCATCCTGCTGATCCCGAGCGTGATGCCGCGCGCCGCGCAGCCCCCGAGGGTGATCATGAACATCAGCCTCGGCGGAGCGCCGGGACCGAATGCTGGCGGCATGCAGACGATCGGCGGGACGCCCATTCAGGCGGCGCTGCCGTCAACCGAGCCGCAGATCGCGAAAAGCATACTTCCCCCTGTGCCAACGACACCGCCAAAGATGACGTTGCCGGATCCGAAGCAGAAGCCACGGACGCCACCCAAGCCCGCGCCGCCGTCCAAAGATCCGAAAGGCACAGCCGTCGGACGCGGCTTCGAGACGCGGCTCGGCACGGCGAAAGTCGAGACGGGCGCGAGGGGTCAGGGGTTTGGGCTTTCTACCGGCGGCAGCCGCGGCGACGGCGGCGTCAAGCTTGGCGTCGACGGATTCTGCTGCCCCGAATACGTCGCGGACATGGTGAATCGGATCATCAAGAACTGGAATCAGAATCAGAATGCGACGGGCGTCGTGATCATGAAGTACATGATCCAGCGGAACGGGCAGATCACCGATATCGAAGTGGGAACGTCCAGCGGAAATGCGGTTCTGGATCTCGCCGCGCAACGCGCTCTGATCAACACGCGCACGCTCGCGCCGCTGCCCGCAGGATTTTCGGGCCAGCGGCTGCCGGTAGAACTCGAGTTTGCTTACATCAGATAAGGGTAACCATGAAACATAGGGTTCGGAACTTCTGCGCGGCGGCGGCCGGCCTTGGCGCCGTGGCGATTCTCGCGGCGCAGGCGCCGCCGGAGTCACAACAACCGCCGGCACCATCAGCCGAAATCGGCATCCGGGCGAAAATCCAGGGTGAGCCTGGCGCCCCTCCGCACTACGCTGTCCCCGATTTCATCGCGCTCACAAACGATAAGGAAACGCAGGACGCGGCCAAGCTGATGGCGCAAGTGCTGTGGGACGACCTGTCGTTCGAGCGCGAGTTCGACATGATTCCGCGCGATACCTACCGGACGATCGAGACGATCCCCGCAACCGACACGATCGCCTACGATCGCTGGCGCGAGATCGGCGCCGACGGCGTGATCAAGGGATCGGTCAAGCGGACCGGCAACACGTTCCAGGTGGAGATGCGCCTGTTCAACGTGCGCGCGCGCGAGGTCGCGCTCGGACGCGTGTACGACAACGTGGCGCTCCGGAACCCTCGTGCCGGCGCCCACACGATCTCGGACGACGTCCATCAGACGCAGGCCAACCTCCGGGGCGTCGCGCGCACGAAGCTGACGTTTATTTCCGATCGCGATAACGAGCGCGTGGTCGATACTGTCGAGACGCGCAACGGCAAAGAGGTGTATGTCAGCGATTACGATGGCGCGAACCAGATGCGCGTCACGGCGAACCGCCGCTTGAACGTCGCGCCGTCATGGTCCCCCGATGGCCGGAGCATCGCCTACACGTCGTTCGTTCGTGTACAGCCGCAGATCATCGTGTCGAACGTGTATCAAGGGACGCGCGAAACGCTGACGGACGAGAAAACAGGGGCCTATTTCTCGGTCTTCTCGCCGGACGGCAGCCGCATCGCCTTCATGTCGCAGCGCGACGGCAACTCGGAACTGTATGTAATGAACCGCAATGGAAGCGGCGTTCGCCGGCTCACCAACAACTCCGCAGCCGACTCGACCCCGACCTGGTCCCCCAGTGGAACGCAAATCGCGTTTACGTCTGACCGTTCGGGATCGCCGCAGATCTGGGTGATGGACACCGAGGGGCTGAACCTGCGGCGCATCACCGTCGGCGAATCATGGGCCGACAAGGCCACGTGGTCGCCGGCACCCTTCAACGAGATCGCCTACGCGGCCCGTTCGGGACCAGGATTTGACGTCAGGATCTACGACGTGGCGACCGGACAGACGAAGACGATTACCGACGGGGCCGGCACGAACGAGAGCCCCGCGTTCTCGCCCAACGGCCGGCATATCGCGTTCTCCTCGTCACGCATGGGCAAGACGCAGATTTTCACGGTGGCGCGCGATGGCCGCGGGCTGCGGCAGATTACGCGAACCGGCAACAACACGTTCCCGAACTGGTCGAACTGACCCGGCGCGCGACTGTGCGCCCCTTGATTGGACATGATGAGAACAACATCTATGAGATTGAAATCGACCTTTTGCCTCTGCCTGGTGTTGCTGATGGGCGCGGCGGCGTGCCATAAGAGTCAACCGCCGGTTGCTCGCCCGACGCCACCCGCTCCCCCGCCGCCGTCGACGGAAGCGCGGCCGCCCCAGCCGCCTGCGCCCATGCGCGAGCCGATGCCTCCGCAGCCGCTGCCGAGCGACAACGTGTCGGGCCGGTCGCTGGACGATTTGAACCGCGACTCGCCGCTGCAGCCGGTTTTTTTCGACTACGACAGCTCTGACGTCAGCGACGCCAGCCGCACGACGCTCCAGGCCAACGCCGCGGTGCTGAAAAAGTATCCGACGTGGGTCGTGACGATTGAAGGTCACTGCGACGAGCGCGGCACGGCAGAGTACAATCTGGCTCTTGGCGAACGGCGCGCCGTTGCGGCTCGGACCTATCTCATCTCGCTTGGACTCGACGCGAACCGGCTGCGCACGGTGAGCTACGGCAGCGAGTTCCCGTTCGATCCCGCGCATCAGGCAAATGCGTGGAGCCGCAACCGCCGCGCGCATTTCGTGATCACCGCGAAGTAAGAGGGCCTGATCCCATGACGATACGAATCACCACGACACGTTCCGTTGTCGCGCTGGTGCTGGCACTCGCGTACGTGGCGCTCTCACCCGCGCGCCCGGCTGCCGCCGACCGCGAGCATCAACAGATCATGGCGGACCTGCGCATGCTCCAGGAGCAGACGCAGCAGCTTCAGGCGTTGATGAACGACCTCGGCGAAGCGCTGAAGGCCGTGAACTCGCGCATCGAGGATCAGACGTCGCTCGAGCGAAAGGCCTTTGCGGACGGCAAAGTCCAGATGGACAGCATGTCTGGCGATATCCGCGTCGTCCGTGAGAAGGTCGACGAGACGAACGTGCGCCTCGGCACGATCACGCAGGAGCTCGAGTCCATCCGCCAGGCGATTCCCGAGCCCGGCGCGATGCCGCCGGCCGCGCCCGTCAACACCGACGCCACAACCGGCTCAATTCCCGGGAGCGCTCCGCCAACCGCCGCGACGCCGGGTCCCGTCGCCGCGGCCGGCGTTCAGCCTCAGCGGCTGTTCGACGGCGCGTGGGGCGATTACACGGCCGGCAACTACTCCCTGGCGATCCAGGGATTCGACATGTACCTGCGCTCGTTCCCGAAAAGCACCCGCGCGCACGAAGCGCAGCTCTATATTGCCGAGGCGCTCGCCTGGGAAAAGAAGGACATGGAGGCGGTCGCCGCCTACGATCGGGTCATCAACACCTACCAGGGATCCGGATCCGTCCCGACGGCATACTACAAGCGCGGGCTGGCGCTCGCGCGGCTCGGTGAGACCGCGCGCGCGCGCGAATCATACGAGACGCTGATTAAACAATTTCCAGACGCGCCGGAAGCCAGCCTGGCCAGGCAACGGATCGAGTCCACCAAATAAGCCGGCAGCGGCTGAGGCCTACGGTAAACGGTTAGACGCGAAGTGAACGGGAGCGAAGAAGCATATGGGCAGTGTGAACAAGGTCATTCTCGTGGGCAATCTGGGGCGCGACGCGGAGCTGCGGTACACGCCCGGAGGCGCCGCGGTGGCGACGCTGAACCTCGCCACGACCGAGGTCTTCAAGGATCGCGAGGGCCAGAAGAAGGAAGACACGCAATGGCACCGCGTGATTCTGTGGGGCAAGACGGCCGAGACACTGCAGGACTACCTGACGAAGGGCAAGCAGATTTACGTCGAAGGCAAGCTGCAGACGCGCAAGTGGAAAGACAAGGACGGCAACGACAAGTACACGACCGAGATTAGAGGCGATCGTGTGGTGCTCCTGAGCGGCGGCGGCCGTGGTGACGGCGCCGGCCGCGGCGAAGGGGGCGGTGGCCGCTCGACTCCCGCCGACGACTTCGGTCACCCGGAGCCCGCTGGGTCAGTGGAGCTCACGGACGACGATATTCCTTTCTGACGCTCAATTGGAAGATTGCCAGATTGGTAGATTGGTAGATTACGTGTTCTTAATCCTCCAATCTACCAATCTTCCAATCTACCAATGGTCGATCACTTAATGCGCCCATACCTATCCTCCAGCCGCACCACGTCGTCCAGCTCCGGCGTGGACACCTCGAAGATGTCGCTGTCTTCGATGGCCGTCATGCGGTGAATCGTGTGCGGCGTGATGTGAACGCTCTCGCCGGGAAGCATCTCGCGCTTCACGAGCTCCTCGCCCTGCTGAATCTCGAACAGGAGCTTCCCCGTCCACAGAAAGATCGTCTCGTCCTTCACGTTGTGATACTGCAGGCTGAGCGCGTGCCCGGCCTTCACGTGCAGTACCTTTCCCACATACCGCTCCGTGATCGCCCAGTGCAGCTCGTGCCCCCAGGGCTTGTCGACTTTAGTAACGCTCAAGCATCCTCCGATGTGTGAGCGCGTCGGAGAGGTACTGCTCGATCTCCGGCGCGGTCTCGAGTGTCAATGCGTGTGCGGCGATGGCGCGCAGCTCGCGGGCATCCATGTCCAGAATGACCCGTCGCGCGATGGGAATCGCCGCGGGAGTCATGCTGAACTGCGATAGTCCCATTCCGATGAGCAACGCGAGCACCGCCGGATCCGACGCCATCTCCCCGCACACCGACAGCGGTACTTTCCGTCTGGCGGCCGCCCTCCGGATATGACGAATGAGCCTGAGGATCGCCGGGTGCAGCGGCTCGTAGAGATGCGACACGCGCTCATCGGTGCGATCGACGGCAAGACAGCACTGAATCAGGTCGTTCGTGCCGATGGTCAGAAAATCACATTCAGCCGCGAGCAGATCCGCCGTGAATGCGGCAGACGGCACCTCGATCATGACGCCGACACCGAGGGGCCCGGACGTCGCGCCCCTGTCCTCGATCTCCCGGCGCGCCTCGGCCAGGACGCTGCGTGCCTCGCGCAGCTCTTCGATCCCCGACACGAATGGAAACATCACGCGCAGATCGCCGTGCGCCGCCGCGCGGACCAGCGCGCGCAGCTGCGCCCGGAGCAGCTCGCGCCGTTTCAGCGTGAGACGGATCGAGCGGAGCCCGAGACGGCTGCGCGGCACTTCGTATCCCGCCGCCCAGAGCGTGTCGCGCCGATGCTCTCCGCTGGCGAGCTGATCTTCATCGATGTCGAACGTCCTGACGGTCACCGGCGCGGGTCGAACATCTTCGACGAGCTGGCGATACATCTCGTACTGCATGTCCTCTGTCAGCTCATCCGCGGGGCGTCCCGCGAGTAGCAGTTCCGATCGGAACAACCCAATTCCTTCGGCGCCCTGCGCTATGGCGAACGCCGCGTCAGCGAGCAGGTCCACGTTGGCATCGACGCGGATATCGACACCGTCGGCGGTCTTGAGGGACCGAGCGGTGTGATCGTGAAACGGCGGCCCCGTGCGGCGGCGCTGCTCGGATGCCGTCGTCACCTTTTGAACGACGTCGAGAGGCGGATCGATGGACACCGCCCCTTCGTCGCCGTCGACAAGAATCATCGTGCCCGGCGCGATGCGCGCCGTCGCATCGTGCAGCCCGACGATGGCAGGGACGTGGAGGGATCTTGCGAGAATCGCGGTGTGATAGGTGCGGCTACCGGCGTCGGTGATGAACGCCTCGAATTTGGTCCAATCGAGCTGCGCCGCGATCGAGGGAGGCAGCTCGTCGGCAACCAGGACGCAAGGAGCTTCGCAGACGCCGAGAATGTCGCGAAATCCCGCCCCACCTGGCGTCAGGTTCATGCGAAGCCGGCCGACGACGTCCGTGAGGTCCCCCTTGCGCTCCCGCAGGTACGGGTCCTCGACGCCGTCGAAGACCGCTCCCAGGTGATCGAACACCTGCTGCAGCGCCCATTCTGCGTTGATGCGCTGTTCGCCGATGATCGCTGCCGCCCGGGGCAGGAGCATCGGATCGTCGACCATCAGCCGCTGCGCTTCGAACAGCGTACGCAGGTCGCGGCCGGGCAGCCGCAATTGAATGCGATCGAGTTGCGCGGCCGACCGCTGGCGCGCCTGCTCCAGCCGGGCGATCTCACCGTTGATTTGAGAGGCGGCAATCGAAAACCGGAGCACCTGCGCCCGCTGAATGAGCACGACAGCGCGGCCCGCTCCCGCTCCGCCCGACACGCCGATGCCGCTTAGACGCTGCACCTGTCCTCGCCGAATCCCGACTCGATGAATGCGCAGAGCGCATCCAACGCCGCCTGCTCGTCTTCGCCGTCGGTCGAGAGCGTCAAGACCGAACCCGTGGATGCCGCAAGAAGAAGAATCCCCATGATGCTCTTCCCGTCCATCGTCTGTGAGCCGCGCGTCACTTTCACGTGCGACTGGAATCGCGACGCGAGATGAACGAAACGCGCCGCGGCCCGCGCGTGCAGTCCGAGTTTATTCGCAACCGTCACCGACCGTGACTGCATTTACACTCGACGCGTCCGTCCCCTACACGCCCGTTTTCACTTCGGCGTGCAGCAGATCCGACGCCACCCATATGGCGTTTCTGCCGACTTCCCGCATTTCGCGCGCGACCCCCAAGAGATCGGAGGAGGACTGCAGGTGCGCCAGCTTGATGAGCATCGGCAGGTTGACGCCGGTGATGATTTCCACACGATTGGCCTCGAGAAACGTGAGGCCCAGGTTCGACGGCGTACCGCCGAACATGTCGGTGAGAATCAGCACGCCGTCCGTACTCTGAAGGCGCGCGATCGCGCCCGAGATCGCCTCTCGCGCGACGGGCGGGTCGTCGTGCCAGCCGATCGACACCGCGACGAATTGCGGCACGTCTCCGACGATCGTGTGGGCCGCGTTCACCAGCTCGTGCGCGAGCTGCCCGTGAGTAACAACAATGACGCCAATCATCAGTTCACCGTTACGGTTTCCCGTTTACTGTTCGGAATTTTTACGCCCAACCACCAACCACTAACTACCAACCACCAACCACCTATTCATGCGTGATGTCCCGATGATGCACGCGCACCCGCGCGCCAGGCGCACCGCCGAGCGACCTGCGCAGCGCCTCGGCGATCATCACCGACCGATGCCGCCCGCCGGTGCATCCAATCGCGATCGTCAAATAGCTCTTTCCTTCTGCGACGTACTGGGGGATCAGAAACTTCAGGAGATCGTTCAGCCGCGTTAACAGCTCGCCCGTGGCGCGGTTGTCTTCCATGAACTTGACGACCGCCCGATCGCGTCCGGTTTTCGCGCGGAGCCGGGGCACGAAATGCGGGTTCGGCAGAAAACGCACGTCGAAGACGAGATCGGCGTCCATCGGGATGCCGTGTTTGAAGCCGAAGCTCACGACGGTGACCGCCAGCCTGCCCGACTGACCTTTCCCGTCGGCCGACGAGAACGCGAATGTCTTGAACGCCTGCCGCAGCTGATGCACCGTCAGGTCCGAGGTGTCGATGATGTGATCGGCCATCGACCGGATGCTGTTCATCCGCCTGCGCTCGGTCTTGATGCCCTCCGACGCCGACGAGTCTGGCGCGAGGGGATGTGGGCGCCGGGTTTCACTGAAGCGCCGCACCAGCGTGGCGTGTGTGGCCTCGAGAAAGATCAGCGCGGGATTCAGCCCCTTCATCGCGCGCAGCTTCCGGTACGCTTTCGCGAACTCCGCGAGAAAATTCTTTTCCCTGATGTCCACCACGATGGCGACGCGCGCGATGCCTTCGCGCCGCACGAGATCGGCAAGTGTCGGGATGAGCGTCGTCGGAATATTGTCGACGCAGAAGTAGCCGAGATCCTCGAGTGCCCGGATGGCCTGCGACTTCCCCGAGCCCGAGAGGCCCGTCAGCACGATGAACCGCGCCTGGCGGGCTGACGCCAGCGCGGACGACGACCTCTGGCTCAACGATCTTCCCCGCTGTCGATCAGGTCGTCGATTTCGGACTCGTCAATGTCCTCGAGGCCGGCCAGCTGCAGCTGATGCTCGAGCTTGTCCGCCAGCTTCTTCGCGGCGTGGTGCCCGCGCGCGCGCAGCAGCTGATTGCGCGCGGCGATCTCCACCAGAATGGCGAGGTTGCGCCCGGGAGCGACCGGCATGCGAATGAGCGGCAGCGGCAGGTTGAGAATATGGTACCGCTCCTCGGCCAGGCCGAGACGATCGTAATCGCGCCGTGATTCCCAGCGCTCGAGCTGAACCACCAGCTCTATGCGCTTGGACGAACGCGTCGAAGCGATGCCGAATAGATCCTGAATATTGATGACGCCGAGCCCGCGAATCTCCATGTGATGACGCGTGAGCTCTGGACAGGTGCCGATAAGGATGGTCTCGGCGCGGCGCCGCACCTCGACGGTATCGTCGGCCACGAGCCGATGGCCACGCACGATCAAATCGAGCGCGCACTCGCTCTTCCCGATGCCGCTCTCACCTACGATGAGCACGCCAAGGCCGAGGATATCCAGCAGCACGCCGTGAAGCAGCTCGCGGACGACGAAGCTGTCTTCGAGAATCGCCGTGACTTTGGCCACCGCCACGGGCGTCGGCACCAGCGTGCGCAGAACCGGCAGATTGCGGCGCTCGGCTTCGAAGATCACTTCGCCGAATACCCGGAGGCCGCCGGTGATCAGGATGCACGGCACTTCGTCGTGCTCGCACACTTTGCGCATCGTGTCTGTGCGATCTTCCGGGTTCAGGCTTTCGAGATACCGCATCTCGCTGTTGCCGAACACGAGCACGCGTCCTTCGCGGAGATACTCGTGAAAGCCCGCAAGCGCGAGGCCGGTTTTCTGTGTGTATGGGCTCAGGATGCAGCGATCGAGGCCGCCGCTGCCGGCAAGAACTTCGAGATCGAGGCCCAGCGTTTCGGGACGGCTCTGCAGGAGTTTGCCGACCGTCACGCCTCCGCTCATCGCATGCTCGCGGAGGTCGTCCGTCCGGTCAGTACTGCACTCATGCCCGCTTCCGCGACCGCGCCGCGCGGACTGGCGCCGCCGGCGGCAGCGTGCGAACCGAGACGGCGGACCGCTTTCGCTCCTGCCACTTCCCTTTGACCGTTTCGGCCTGCTGCAGCACCTTCTTGACCGCAGCAGTCAGCGACGTACCCCACGCGCCGGTCGCGCCCACCGCTTTCAGCATGTGGTCCTGGCGCGCATGCACGACGACTTCGGCCTCGAGACGGTTTTTCTCGCGGGACAGGACGACTTGCACCGAGACGAGCGCCTCGCCGAACCTCCGCTCCAACTTTGCGAGTCTTGCCTCGACGAGCCGCCTGAGATTCGGTGTGATAGAAACCTGCCGGCCGGTCAGCAATAGACGCATGGAACCAACTAATACAGCACCTTGCGCTGGTTGGAAGTGGGAATCTTCAGCTCCTCGCGATACTTCGCGATCGTGCGCCGGGCCAGCACGAGGCCTTCGTGCTGCAGGATGCTGACGATCTTCGAGTCGCTCAGCGGCTTGCGCGGGTCCTCGGCCTCGATGATCTTGCGGATGCGCTGCTTGATCGTGACCGACGACACGCTTTCGCCGTAGGAGCTGCTGATGCCGCTGTGGAAGAAGTACTTCATCTCGAACACGCCTTGCGGCGTGTGCATGTACTTGTTCGTCACGACCCGGCTGACCGTCGACTCATGCATGCCGATGTCGCTGGCCACGTCGCGGAGGACGAGCGGCTTGAGGTATTCGATGCCGTGGTCGAGAAAGTCGCGCTGGAAATTGATGATGCTCGTCGCAACCTTGTGAATCGTCTTCTGGCGCTGCTCGACCGACTTGATGAGCCACAACGCCGAGCGGAACTTGTCCTTCACGTACGCACGCGTCTCGGTCGTGTTGTCGGCGTTCTTGTCCAGCAGGCGGCGGTACACCGGGCTGATCCGCAGCTGCGGCAGGCCTTCCTCGTTCAGCACGGCGACGTACTGATCCTCGACCTTGACGACGTAGACATCGGGAATGACGTAGTGCGACTGGGACGGGTTGTACCGGCTTCCCGGCTTGGGATCGAGGTGCCGGATGATCTCGACGTGCTCTTTGAGATCTTCGATCGACATGCCAAGGCGCTTGGCGATCTCGGGCACCTGATGGTTCTGCAGCAGCCGGAGGTGCTCGGTGACGATCTTCTCGGTCGGTGTTCCCTCGAGTCCGATATGACGGAGCTGCAACAGCAGACATTCCTGCAAGTCGCGCGCGGCCACGCCGATGGGGTCGAAGCTCTGGACGATCTTCAGGGTGCGCTCGACCGCTTCGACGGGCCACGGCCCCATCGCGGCGATCTCGTCGAGCGACGCGACGAGCATCCCATCGTCGTTCAGGTTGCCGACAATCGCGGACCCGATCTCGCGCACCTGGTCGTCATCGGGCAGCAGGGAGAGCTGCCACAGCATGTGGTCGGACAGCGATGACGACGTGGCGAGCGTGTTTTCGATCGGCGGGAGTTCTTTGACCTCCTGCGGCGTGTGCGGCCGGTAGCCGTCATCGAGGTAGTCGCCGAAGAAATACTCGTAGTCGCTGTCGTCCCAGGAGTCGCCCTTTTCCTTGGTCTCGGCCTCGGCTTTTTCGACCTGGGCGGCAGCTTCCGCCGGCTGGAGGTCTTCGGTCGGGACCTCCTCGAGCATAGGATTCTCGACGACCTCCTGGTTCAGCAGGTCTGCCAGCTCGAGCGTCGACATCGGCAGCAACTTGATCGCCTGCTGCAGCGACGGCGTCAGAATGAGTTTCTGAACGAGCTTCGTGTGAAGTTTCTGCTGAATGGCCATATCGTCACGGTCCGCCTAAAGGCGGACACTACCGAAGAGGGTCACACCCGTCTATAGGGGGAACGCCGACACCGGTAGTGTCCGGCTTCAGCCGGACCAGAACCCATCTTAAGTCACTTTTCGCTCTTCAGTCGAGACGGAACTCCGTGCCGAGATAAATGCGCCGCACCTCTTCGTCGGCCGCCAGCGCTTCCGGCGTCCCGCTGTGGAAAATGCCCCCGTCATGCACGATATAGGCGCGATCCGTAATGCGCAGCGTCTCGCGGACGTTGTGGTCGGTGATCAGCACACCGATGCCGCGATCTTTCAAGTGAAAAATGATCTTCTGAATATCGGTGATCGCAATCGGATCGATGCCGGCAAACGGCTCGTCGAGGAGCAGGAACTTGGGCGAGATGACGAGCGCTCGCGTGATTTCTGCGCGCCGGCGCTCGCCACCCGACAGCGTGTAGGCCAGCGATGACCCGAGCGACGTCAGGTTGAGCTCGGCGAGCAGCTCTTTGCAGCGCGCGCGGCGCCCCGCCGCGTCGAGATCGAGCGTCTCGAGGATGGCCATGATGTTCTGCTCGACGGTGAGCCCCCGGAAGATCGACGGCTCCTGCGGCAGATACCCGATGCCCTTGCGGGCCCGCGCGTACATGGGGAGATCGGTGACATCCTCGCCGTTGAAGATGACACGCCCTGAGTCCGGCGACGTCAGTCCTACCGTCATGTAGAACGTCGTCGTTTTGCCGGCGCCGTTGGGGCCCAGGAGACCGACCACTTCGCCCGACTGCACATCGAGGCTGACGCCGCGGACAACCGTACGTCCGCCATACGATTTTGTGAGCTCTTCGGTGCGAAGGGTCGCCATTCAGCGTTTCGGAGGTGGAGGGCAGGCGTTGTCGGCCGCGGTCTGCGTCCTGGAATCGTCTCGGCCTTTGAGCAGGAGACTATCAGCGCCTCTGGAGAACGTCAAAGCGCTGCCGTCGCTGCGCCGGCAGGTCCCGTCTTCCGCGCGCTTGAACATACGCACCAGCTTGCCTTTGCCGACGACGTTGTACTCCGCTTTGGCGGCGTCGTAGGTGAGCTGATCGCCGATGGTAATGCGGTCGACTTCGGTCAGTTTGACATCGACCGCCGCGTCGAGCCGTTCGATGTCCTGGCCGTTCGTTCCGAGCGTGAGCACGATCGTCTCACCGGTCAGATCTCCCTGTGGGCCGATCAGATGCGCCTTGGTGGTGTAGGTCACTTTGTGCGCGGCATCGTCGTACTGCATCTGCTGCGCATACGCGATCGACCGTGTCGCCGTGCGCTCCTTGGTCGCGGGATCGATGTCCTGGACGACCATCTGGGAGATCACCGAGCCCTGCGCGAGCAGATTGCCGCTCTTGCCATCGATGGCCACCTTGTCGCCTTTGATCTGCGTCTCGCTTTTCTCGCCCTGCACGAGCATGACGGTGCCCGTCAGCTCGATCGATCCGTCCCCGCCGCCGGCGTAGACGAGCTCGCGGCTGACGCCGTTGACCGGCTGATCCTGCCTCATGAGCCCGGGAGTGCGGGGGGCGTCCTTGGCGCCAGGCTTCGCGGGAAACATGATCGACTGCACGCGCCTCGATTCGCCGTACGCCTTCATCTTGGAGCCTTCAACGTTCATGTCGATGTTGGTCGCGTCGATCTGAATCTGCTCGTTGACGACACGCGGCACCGGCTCTCCGGTCGCGCCGGTGAGTACGATCTGGCCTGTCTCCATGTTGTAGCGCATCGTCGAGGCTGCCGCCTGCGTCGCGCCTTCGCGCAGCCGTGCCGAGCCGATGAAGGTGGCTTCCTGAATCTGACCCAGACCGCCCTTGAGCGATGTATCGAGCGTGCGGGACGTCACCGTCCGCTTCACCGGTGGATCCCCGCCGGTCTCGAGATACTCGACACCTTCGGTAAACGACGCGACAGTCAGCCCTTTCCCAGGCTCTCCGCTTGCCACGAGCACGGTCGAGGTGACCTTCTTCGCGGGCTGCCCCTTTGCCGACGACAGATCGAATATGACGTGATCCCGCGCATTCAGCGATGTGAGCGTCGCGCCGTCCGGCGCCATCCCGATGTCGATGTTGTCGGCGTGGAGGACGCTCTCCGTTGCGTCCTTCTGGGCTGCAATCCGCAGCGCGCCTCCGCCCGCAACGTTCGCGCTCTGCAGGAAATCGGTGCTCTCGTAATAGGTCAGGTTGATGACGTCGCCTGACATCAACTTCAGGCCGCCCGGCTCCGCGTTCGGCGTTTCGATGCTCGATCCTCCCTGCAGCTCGAGGCCGGTGAGGTGCGCGTCGTCTTCGCTGAGATCGCCGAGCGCTGACTGCGCGTCGATGATCTGGCTTCCCTTGACGATATGGACAGCTCGTTCGAAGCTGATGAACTTGTCGGTGCGCCCGAGCACCGCGGCGCCCGCGGAGATGTCCGTCACGTCTCCGCCGGGCTTCTCTGGAGCAAGCTTCACCCTGGCCTGATCTGATAAGCCCATGAGGTCGCGCGTTTCGTCGTAGGTAAAGTCGACGCCGCTGCCGCTGATACGGCCGACCTTGAAGATCACCGGCCCCGGCCCGCGCACCATGCCCTCGCCCTGGTTATATGTAGCGCTGCCGGCCTTCGCCTCGAGCCCGTCGCTCGACGTCAGCACCACGTTTCCCTTCATGTCGAGGTTGGTCTGGTTCTCGCCGACCCTCGCTTCGTCGCCTGTCGCGATGAAGGTCTTGCCCTGGCGAACCGACGTCACTTTGACGTTCATGAGTCGCGTGCTGCCATCCGGATAGGAGTACTGTTTCTCGGCCTCGATGCGGACCGTTTCCCGCTCGCCCTTGACCTGAGCAATGAACGCGCCGCGGCTTTCGATGGTCGCCGTAGGATCGCCGCGTTCGAGCGGTTTGGGAGGAAGCGGCGCTTCACGCCGCCGTGTCGTGAAAAAAACGATGGCGATGACACCGACGGCAAGGGCGAGCACGAACAGACGCGCGCGCTTCTGCCACAGCATGTCTAGTCTCGTCCTTCGACGAGCTCAGGGCGTCCCGCGCTTGCCGCTCTCACGTCGCTGACCGACAGCTCCAGATACTCATTGCCTTGATATCTATTGTGTTCGAGCGAAAACGCGACGTCCAGCGACGCACGGTTGTCACCGATGAACTGCTCGCGCTCGACCGCGCGCCACGCGATTGCCCGGAAGATGCGTCCGTTCTGCTTCAACGCCATTTTCAAGTGCCTGTCTTTCAGCCGTCTCGGGCCGTCGACCACTTCTACGCCGCGCGCCTCGAACAGCGGGCGCGGATTGCCGGTGCCGAATGGCGCGAGCATCGCCATCTCGCCGGCGAAATCGGCGTTGATGTCGCGAAACCCCAGGCACCCGTCAATCCGCAGCCGGGGCTTCAAGTCATCCGGCCCAAGAAGGTTATCGGCGTACTCCGCGATCGTTTCCCGGAACGCGGCGACGCCGGCCGATGGCAGCGTCAACCCGGCGGCCTGCTTGTGGCCGCCGAAGCGGCTCAGATGCGGGGCACTATGCTCGAGCGCCGCGAGCACATTGAACCCGCGGATGCTGCGGCACGATCCATGGGCGATATCGCCCTCCATGGATATGACGATGGCCGGGCGATGAAAGCTGTCGACGAGCTTCGAGGCGACGATGCCGATCACCCCGCGGTGCCACCCTTCGCCGGCCACCACGAGAATGCTGCGGGCGCCGACCGCCGGATCCGTTTCGACGATCTTCCTGGCGCTCGACAGAATCGTCGCCTCTTCTTCCTGCCGCCGGACGTTCTCGCCGTCGAGCTGCCTGGCCAGGTCCTGCGCCTCCGCAGCCATCGTCTCGTCGGCCGCCAGCAGGAGGCGCGCGGCGATATCCGGGCTCGCCATCCTGCCGGCCGCATTCATCCGCGGCGCGATTTGAAACGCCACGTGGCCGCTGTCTATGGGCTTGCCGGTCAGTCCCGCCACCTCGATCAGCGCGCGCAGGCCGACCTTGTGCGGCCCCTGCGACAAAAGGTCGAGGCCGAGCTTCGCGATGACGCGGTTCTCCCCCACCAGCGGGACCACATCTGCCAGCGTCCCGATGGCGGCGACCTTGATGAAAGCCGGTAGCAGACGCTCGCGATCTCGTTTACGACACAGGGCCTGCACAAGCTTCAGTGCGACGCCGACGCCGGCGAGATTCTTGTCGGGATAGTCACAATCGTGGCGGCGCGGGTTGATGACGGCGACCGCCACCGGGAGCTCGCTATCGGGCTCGTGGTGATCCGTGATGATGAGGTCAATGCCGAGCTCGCGCGCGCGTTTCGCCGCTTCGATTCCGCGAATGCCGCAGTCGACCGAGATGACCAGCGTCACGGCATCCGCCTGCAGACGATCGAAGATTTCAGGCTGCAGGCCGTAGCCGTCCTTGATGCGATCGGGCAGGAAGTGGATGACATTCGCGCCGAACATCTCGAGGGCGCGCCGCAGGATGACCGTCGACGTGATGCCGTCGCAGTCGTAATCGCCGTGAATCGCGATGCGTTCCTTCCGATCGATAGCCGCGAGAATCCGCTCCACCGCGACCGCCATGTCGGCGAGCTTGAACGGGTCGTGCAGATGATCGAGCGACGGGCGGAGGAATCGCTGCGCGCTCTCGAGCTCGTCGATGCCCCGAATGGCGAGCAGCCGCGCAATCGCCGGGCTGATTTTCAACTCGCGCGCCAGCACCGCCGCGGCTTCGTCATTGCAGGTGAGACGTTCCCAGAGGAATGGAATTGGCATTATTTGATGTCTCACCGCAAAGACGCAGGGACGCCGGGCACGGATCGGGAATATCTCAACAGAACCACTTCGCTCATCATCGAGAAGGCAATCGTGGTTCACTCAAAATTGGGGCCCGGTCTGCTTGAGAGCGTGTACTCCACCTGCCTGTGGGCTGCTGTTGAATTTCAAGGTTCCGTATTTGAAGCAAGGCATACGACGAAAAGTGAACAACTTCTAGACCCCAGCGTCTCTGCCTCTCCGCGGTGAGACATGGCAAAATCCGCAACGTCATGCGCTTTCGTCGTCCGTAAAATCTGCGCCCAGCCTGCCCATGTCGCGGAACTTGTCGTAGCGGCGCGCCAGGCGCGCGTCGATGTCGGGGGCGCTCGAGGATTCGAGCGCGGCGCGTAGCGGACCGTCGAGCAGGGACGCGGCCTCGTCGAGGCTCGTGTGCGCGCCGCCGATCGGCTCCTGGACGATCTCGTCGATGATGCCTCTCGCCAGCAGATCGCCCGCGGTCAGCTTCAGCGCAGTGGCCGCCTCGACCTTCTTTCCCGAATCGCGCCACAAAATGGCGGCGCAGCCTTCGGGAGGAATCACGCTGTAGATGGCGTACTCCTGCATGAGAATGCGATCGCCGATCGCGATGCCGAGCGCGCCGCCGCTGCCCCCCTCGCCGGTGATGATCACCACCACGGGCACCTCGAGCACCGACATCTCGCGCAGGTTGAACGCAATCGCCTCGGCCACTCCCCGCTCTTCCGATTCGATCCCCGGGTAGGCCGCCGGCGTATCGACGAACACCACGATCGGGCGGTGGAATTTCTCGGCCGTGCGCATCAGCCTGATGGCCTTGCGATAGCCCTCTGGGCGCGCGTAGCCGAAGTTGCGATAGATCTTCTGCTTCGTGTCGCCGCCTTTGTGGTGGCCGACCACCATGACCGGCTCGCCCTTGTAGCACGCCGTGCCGGCGACGATCGCGTGGTCGTCGGCGAAGCGGCGGTCGCCGTGAAGCTCGACGAAGTCGGTGAACAGCCGCGTCACGTAGTCGAGCATGTCCGGCCGGCTCGGATGCCGCGAGACGAGGACGCGCTGCCACGGCGTCAGCTTGCTGTAGATCTCGGTCCGGGCGGCGCGCAGCTTCCCATTGAGGCGCTCCAGCTCGCGCTCGCGCGCGTCCGTGCGCGGCAACGCCGACAGCGCGTCGACTTCCTTGAGCAACGGAACGAGCGATTCTTCGAACTCGAGAGTCTCAGTAGGCATTTTTCTGTGTTTCACCGCGAAGATGCCGGGACGCAGAGTATTTGATCATAAAACTCTGCGCCTCCGCGACCCTGCGGTGAGGCTAGCGAAGGACGACCGTTCCAGCCCCGCAGATGCGTTCGACTTCCGTCGCCAGCTGGTCGGACGGCCGCACGCGCACGGCCGCGGCCAGCGGCGCGCGCAGCCTCAGCGGCGGCTGCTGGTCACGGAGCTCGAGCTCCAGCACGACCCGGCGATCGCCCCGATGGCGCGCGAAGAGATCCGCGAGGGCCTCGAACGTCTGGCGGCCGTGCGGCGGCGACGTGAGCTTGATCGACAGCTCGCGCGACATCTTCTGCCGCATGGCCTCGATCGGCAGCACTTCGTTTGCCGTCATGCGGATACTCTCGTCGTCGAGCTCGACCTTGCCTTTGACGACGACCATCGCGCCGACTTCGAGCGCCGATGCGCACTTGCCGAAGGCTTCCGGAAACACCACCACTTCGACGCTGCCGTGCGGGTCCTCGAGCATGATAACCGCCATGCGATCGCCCTTGCGCGTCTTCAGCAGGCGAATCGACGCGATGATGCCGCCAATGGTGACGTCGACGCCTTTCTCGCGCCGATAGCCGTTCGCCCCTCGACTCGCGCCTGGGGCGCCCTGAGCCCCGTCGAAGGCCGGCGCGCTCGCCGGCGCCCCATTTTCGATGGCACTCACCGCACCCGTCGCACCCATCGCACCTGTTGCACCCGTCGCACCTGTTGCACCCGTCGCCCCCATCGCACCCAGCTCCGCCGTCGTCTTCGCGCCGAAGCTTTTCAGCTCGACCGCGACGCGATCGATCGGATGCCCGCTGAAGTAGAGGCCAAGCGCCTCCTTCTCGTTGGCGAGCTGCTGAACCTCGGTCCACGGCTCGACCTTGCCCGGTCCCATCGGCACCTCGTCGGCGCCCCCTTCGTCCTGGGACGCGCCGCCGAAGAGTTGCGCCTGGCCGAGCAAGCGATCGCGCTGCCGCCGCGCGCCGTACTCGCACGCAGCGTCGATTGTCGCCATCTGACGGGCGCGCAGCTCCCCGAGCGACTTCTCCTTCCCCGTGGCGAAGCCGTCGAATGCACCCGCCTTCACCAGGCTCTCGAGCACGCGCTTGTTGACCAGCCGCAGATCGAGCTCGTCGCACAGCGAATGCAGCGACGCGATCTTGCCCTGCGCCGCGCGCACCCCGAGGATCGACGCGATCGCGCCCTCGCCGACGTTCTTGATCGCCGTCAGACCGAAGCGCACGCCCTCGGGTGTCACCGTGAACGCCAGCTGGCTCTTGTTGATGTCGGGCGGGAGTACTGGAATGCCGCGGTCCCGGCACTCCTGGAGATACACCGCGAGCTTGTCGGTGTTCTGCGCTTCGATGGTCAGGAGCGCCGCGGCAAAGTGCCACGGGTAGTTCGCCTTGAGATACGCCGTCTGATAGGCCAGCAGCGCGTAGGCCGTCGAATGCGACTTGTTGAAGCCGTAGCCGGCGAAGTACTCCATCAGCTCGAAAATCTTCGCGGCTTTCTTTTCGTTGATGCCCTTGACCTTCGCGCCCGCCATGAAGGCCTCGCGCTGCTTCGCCATGACCCTGGGATCTTTCTTTCCCATGGCTTTGCGCAGCATGTCGGCCTGCCCCATCGTAAAGCCGGCGAGCGACTGCGCGATGCGCATCACCTGTTCCTGGTAGGCGATCACGCCGTACGTGTCGGCCAGGATCGGCTCGAGCTCCTTGACCTCGTAGCTCACCTTGACGCGGCCGTGCTTGCGGGCGATGAAGTCGTCCACCATGCCGCTCCGCAGCGGGCCTGGCCTATAGAGCGCGTTCAGCGCTATGAGATCGTCGAGGCGCTGCGGCTTGGCCTTCCGCAAGATGTCGCGCATCCCCGAGCTCTCGAACTGGAAGATGCCGTACGCGGCGCCTTCCCCAAACAACTGATACGTCTTCGCGTCGTCCAGCGGAATGGTGTCGAGATCGACGACTGTACCTGTCGTCGCTCTGATCTCCTCGACCGCGTCGTTCAGCAGCGTCAGGGTGCTCAGCCCCAGAAAGTCCATCTTGAGGAGGCCGATGCGCTCGATCTCCTTCATCGCCCACTGGGTCGTGATTTCGTCGTTCTTGCCTTTGTAGAGGGGCGCGAACTCGGAGATCGCCCTGGGCGCAATCACGACCCCGGCGGCATGGACCGACGCATGGCGCGTCATCCCTTCGAGGCGCCGCGCGACGGCAATGAGCTCTTTGACGCGCTCGTCCTGCTCGTTCAACTGCTTCAACTGCGGCACTTCCTCGAGTGCCTTCTCGAGCGTCATGTCGAGCGCGGGAGGAATCAGCTTCGCGACGCGGTCGACGTCGGCGAACGGAATGTCGAGCGAGCGGCCGACGTCCCGGACCACCGCTCGCGCCTTCATCGTCCCGAACGTGATGATCTGCGCGACGTTTTCGCGGCCGTACTTCTGCGTGACGTACTCGATGACCTCTCCACGGCGCCGCTCGCAGAAGTCGATGTCGATGTCGGGCAGCGAGACGCGCTCCGGGTTGAGGAAGCGCTCGAAGATGAGGTCGTAGTCGAGCGGATCGACGTCGGTAATGCGCAGGCAGTACGCGACCAGGCTGCCGGCAGCGGAACCGCGGCCGGGCCCGACCGGAATGCTCTTTTCGCGCGCATAGCGGATGAAGTCCCAGACGATGAGGAAGTAGCCGGGATATTCCATCCTCTTGATCATCTCGATCTCGTAGGACAGACGATTCTCGTAGTCCTCGATCGGATGGCGCAGCGCACCTGACGTGTGCAGCGCTTTCAAACGGACCAGCCGCTGCGCGAATCCTTCTCGCACGACGTGCTCGAAGTAGTCGTTGAGCGTGTAGGGCGCCGGTACCGCGAAATTCGGCAGGTAGTTCTTGTCCCTCGCGATGTCGACGTCGCACCGCTCGGCGATGCGCATCGTGTTCGCCAGCGCCTCGGGCACCTCGCCGAAGACCTTCTGCATTTCCGCCGCGGTCTTCAGATAGAACTGATCGCCGTGATATCGCAGTCGATCGCGATCGTTGACCGTCTTGCCGGTGCCGATGCACAACAGGATGTCGTGCGGCCGATGATCGCCGTGGATGAGATAGTGGACGTCGTTGGTGGCGACGAGCGGCATGTTCAGCTCGCGCGCGATCGGGGCGAGCCCTTTATTGACGACGAGCTGCTCCTCGATGCCCTGATATTGCATCTCGAGGAAGAAGTTGCCGGGCCCCAGGATGTCGCGGAACTGCGCAGCCGCCTCGAGCGCCTTCCGCTCGCGCCCAGTGCGGATTTCCGTCGCGACCTCGCCTTTCAGGCAGCTGCTCAGCCCAATCAGCCCCTTCGCGTGCTGCGCGAGCAGATCCTTGTCGATGCGGGGCTTGTAGTAGAACCCCTCGGTGTAGCCGGAGGACACAAGCTTGATGAGGTTGTGGAATCCCTCGTTGGTCTCGGCCAGCAAAACGAGGTGATTCGCCGTCTCACCGATATTGCCGCTCTTCGTCGTCCGGCTGCCGGGTGCGACATACACCTCGCACCCGAGAATCGGCTTCACGCCGCGCTGCTTGGCGTGATCATGGAAGATGACCGACGAGAACATGTTGCCGTGCTCGGTGACAGCCAGCGCCGGCATCTTGAGACGCGCAGCCTGATCGAGCAACTCGTCGATTCGGCACGCGCCGTCGAGCAGCGAGAACTCAGTGTGACAATGAAGGTGAACGAAGTTTTGATCAGCCACTGGGTCTGGGACCTGTCCCGCCGAGGCGCGGCGCGAAGGCGGAAGCCTGAGGACCGTTGATTACACGCTATTATAGCGGGGTGCCCTTCAGTCGCACCACCATATCTTGTGTGGCCGTGGCATTTTTCGCCTGCATGATCTTTCCGCGCGCAGCGGCGGCGGCAATAACGTTTCCACTCGAGCCGAAATGGAGCGCGGTCGTACCTGCTCCGCCCGCGTATCCGCCGGCGTTCGACACCGATCGGGCGTACGTGCCGCTGCAAACGAATCAGCTCGTCGCGCTGATGCTCAAGGACGGCAGCACTGCGTGGTCGGTCGAATGCCCGATGAGTGCGCCACCGGCCGCCGGCGCGGGACTCGTGTACGCCGGCAGTGACGGACTTGTCGAAGCGCGAGCAGAAACCGACGGCCGCGCCGCATGGCGGCGTCCCGTCCCCGGCCGCGTGATCTCAGTGCACTGGGACGCCGGGTGGTTGTTCACTCAGACCGAGCAGGGCCCGTTTTTGACGATTCGCGCCGTTGATGGCGAAATCCTCTGGCAGAAGGATTTTGGATCGCCGCTGAGCGCGCCGCCTGCTGCGGCTGGGGACCGGGTGTATCTTCCCCTCAAGGACGGACGCGTTGTTGCGCTCACGCTCCAGACCGGGGCGGAAATCTGGAGCCACAAGCTTGCCGAACCGGCCGCCGGCATCCTGCCAGTCGGCGATCGCGTCTTCATCGGTGCGAAGGACAATCAATTTCGTTCGCTCAGCGCCTCCGACGCTAAGGTCCAGTGGCGCTTCCCCACCGGCGCCGATTTGCTTGGGTTGCCGGTGCTCGACGCCAAGCGCGTGTACTTCATCGCGCTCGACAACGTCTTGCGCGGGCACGATCGCAACAACGGATCGATGGTTTGGAAGCAGGTGCTTCCCGTGAGGCCATTCACCGGGCCTTTGTTGAGTGGCGACACACTCATCGTGTCTGGCATCGCGGCGGAACTGTTCGCCTACAACACACGCGATGGAAAGCGTTCCGGCACGTACGCCTTGAAAGGCGCGGAGAACGAAGAGATGCTGCTGGCGGCGCCGCCGTATCTCACGGCGCACGACCTGGTGATTCTGGTCACCAAAGGCGGGCAGGTACGCGCGATCGGAAGCAGCACAGCGCCAGCGGAGGCGCCCGAGCCACCGGCAGCGCCCAACGCGCCTCCCGCAGACGCCCCGGATCCGGGCAACGTCGGCGCGACAGCGCCTCCTCCTGCACCGTGAAAACTGGTTCAGTCGCGCGCCCGCTTCGCCGCATCCTTCTGGCCGGCCTGGTGTGTGCGTCGCTGGCCGCGGCGGTGGGCATCGCCATCGAGCGTGCGCGCCTGGGACCAGACGATCCGGCCGAGGCCATTGCTCGTGTCGAGCGCTCGGCCCGCGCAGAGATCGACGGCGTCGCATCGGCGCTCAACGACATCACGGCGTCTGTTGCGCGCGAGCCCGCGTTGTTCGACACAGCGGCTGCCGATCCTGCCGGCGCCCGGCCTCTACTCGACCGCGCCGATCAGGCGCTGCAGGCTCGCACAGCCGGCGTGTTCGCCGTCACCGCGTATCGTCCCAGCGGCACCCCGCTCGCCTGGAGCGGCGTGCCATCCGAAATCGGCATCGAGCGGATTGCTGGGCCTGAGACGTTCTTCGTCGCGCACGGCCCGCTCGGGCTTCGACTGATTTACATCAAGCCGGTCCTCGACCCCGTCAGCGGCCATCGCATCGGCGTGGTCGCGTCGGAGCGGCTCATCTCTTCGTCGCGCGGCCTCCGCACAATTGCGCCGGAAGAGGGCGTCCTGTCGCTGCCCACGCTCGTTCCCGTGACCGTAAAACCTCACGATGCCGGGTCGAGCGAGAACGGGTTCGTCATCCAGTCGCCGCTCGGTCAACCTCTTCTCGTCGCGCAGGTGACCGCCGAGGCGATTCACGAGACACGCGCGCGGTGGCGCGGCGATGTCTCCGCGCTCGTCCTCGGGATTCTCGCGCTGACGCTCATCGTCGCCGTGCCGCCCTTGTTCCGATGGCGCGGCGCATTTCCAAAGCTGAAAGAGCATCTGAACGCCACCGGCGTCATATTGACGATGATCGTCGCCGCAAGGGTCGTGCTGTGGTTCGCGCCCACGTTACGGTGGACGGACCAGGTTTTCCGCACCAACGTGCTCGGACCAGGCCTTCGCGCGCTGCTTCGAACGCCCGTCGATTTTCTGCTGACGATGGCAGCTGCGGCCGCGGTTATTGCGCTCGCGTTCGACCTCGTCGACCGTCTGCGGCGCACAGTTCGGCGCCGTCTTCCGCCACCTGACGATCGCCGCGAGTGGGCGCTGTTCGCAGCGACGCAGCTCGGCGCGGGCACGGCCGTCGCGTTGCTGCTCGTCGGCTACGAGGTGCTGCTCGGCAATGCGATCTCGGCGACGTCGGTCGACGCGCTGCATTTCTCGCTGCACCCTCTGGCGTCCGCGCGTCTCGCCTTCGCAGTGGGGCTTCTCCTTGCACAATCCATCGTCTTCTGGTCAGGCATCGTCGCCGTCGTGTTGATGACGCTGCCGTGGCGAGTACCGCGCAATGGCGGCGTCGCGGTGGCGGGATTTGCCTTGCAGGCCCTTCCTGTTCTTGCCATCTCGATATTTCCGCGCGCGATCGGCGCGGCGCCGTCGACCGTTCCGGCGCTGCCGACGGCGTTCGCCGGGCTCGCGTGCCTGTCCCTGGCATGGGCAATGGTGTGGGCGCGACCCCGTTACCGACACGCGTCGCAGGCGCTGCGCCTTTTCACCGGCGCACTCGTGCTGCTGATACCCGCGTTTGTGCTGTACCCGTCGGTGCATCATTTCGCCGACCGCGGCCTGCGGCGTCTGATTGAGGAAGAGTACGCGCGTCAAGCCAAAGATCAGCGTCCCGAGCTGCACGCCAAGCTCCAGACGGTGCTGCAGCAGATCGACGCGCTCGACATACCCAACCTCAGTGCGCCCGCGCGCACGCAGTCTGGCGCGTCGAACCCCGCGCTCGAACTGTGGGCGAAAACGAATCTGGCGACAGAGCGCCTGGCCTCGTCTCTCGAGCTTTATGATGCCGCCGGCCGACTCGCGGGGCGACGGTTCGCGCTGAACCTTCCGGACTATGTCTCGACGGCGCAGACCTGGCGCGAGCCCAGTTGCGACTGGGAGATCTTCGAGGAAGCGTCGCTCTTCGGATCGGAGGAGCGCCGCCTGTTCCATGCCGGTCGCGGCATCTGCGCGGCGAACTCGGACACGCCGACAGGCGGGTCGATCGTCGTGAACGTGATGCTCGACTACGAGACGCTGCCGTTTATCGCTCCTCGCAACCCCTATAACGAGCTGATCCGGCCGGCCGATACCGTTCCACCGGAAGGCGCTGCCGGCCGCTCGGTGCAATTCATTGTGTACGGATGGGGGCGTGGCTCGCTGTATTCGTCGAATGCGCGCACGTTTCCGCTCGACGACACGCTGCTCGGGGTCATCGCGCAGTCGCGCCGGCCGTTCTGGACGACGATGAGCGACGGAGAGCGAGACTACTCGGCCTACATCCAGAACGATCGCGCCGGCATCTACGTCATCGGATTCCCTGTCGTCACGCGATTGGATCATCTGATCAACCTCGCAGAGTTGACGACGCTCGTCGGGCTCACCTACGTCGTGCTGCTGACGCTCGCGTGGTCGGTATCGGCGCTTGGAGGAACGGCCGCAGCGTCGGGGCGTGCGCTTCTGCGGGAGGTGCGCGCCAGCTTCTATCGAAAGCTGTTTCTCGCGTTTCTCGCCGCGTCTGTTCTGCCGGTCATGGTTCTGGCGCTCGCCACGCGAACGTTCTTCGAGCTGCAGCTCGAATCCAGCGTGCAGTCCGATGCGGTCCGCGTGGCGGCTGTTGCGCAGCGGGTCATCGAAGAATACGTCGCGCTTCAGGAGCGGGACGAGGGCGCGTCGCCGAGCGACGACATCATGGTCTGGCTCAGCCGCGCGATCGACCAGGATGTGAACATCTATCGCGGCCCTTCGCTTCGGGCCACGAGCGAGCGCGACCTGTTCGACTCGGGTCTCCTGCCCGAACGGACACCTGGCCACGTGTATCGCGCGATCGAGATCGACCGCCTGTCGAGCCACGTCGGGCAGGAGATCATCGGAGCGGTGCCGCACGTCCTCGCGGCAGCACCCGTACGGCTCGAGGAGGGGCGCGCGATTCTCACGGTGCCGCTCGCGCTGCGCCAGCAGGAAGTCGATCGCCAGATCGACACACTCGATCGGCGTGTGCTGCTCGCCGCGGTGCTGTTCGCGCTGCTGGGCGCGGGGATCGGCTACTCAATGGCGGAGCGCATCGGCGATCCCGTCAACCGGCTGACGCGCGCGACACGCCGCATCGCCCGGGGCGACTTCAGCGCGCGGGTCGCGGAGACCTCGTCTGACGAGCTGCGGAAGCTCGTCGCCGACTTCAATCGCATGGCGGGGGATCTCGAGCGCCAGCGCAACGAGCTGCAGCGGACGCATCGTCTCGAAGCCTGGGCCGAAATGGCGCGCCAGGTGGCGCACGAGATCAAGAATCCACTCACGCCGATTCAGCTGTCTTCGGAACACCTGATGCGTGTGAACAAGGACAGGGGGGAACCGCTGACGCCGGTGCTCGAGGAGTGCGTCACGTCAATCCTTTCGCAAGTGAAGCTGCTGCGGCAGATCTCGGCCGAGTTTTCGAGCTTCGCCTCGCGCCCCACTCCCCACCCGACAGCGACGTCGTTGGCGGAGCTGATCCCGTCGGTTGTGGAGCCTTACATCACGGGGCTCGCCGGACGGGTGACGATTGACGTCGACGTACCCGCGTCGCTGCCGATGGTGGTCGTCGATCGCGCGCTGCTCGCGCGCGCGATCACGAACATGATGGAGAACGCGTTGCACGCGATGCCCGGCGGCGGCACGCTGACGATCAAGGCAGAAGCGCGGCCGTCATCCGTGCGATTGTCGGTCGCGGATACCGGCACCGGCATGGATCCCGAAGCGCTCCGTCGCATCTTCGAGCCCTACTTCTCGACGAAGGCCACGGGAACGGGACTCGGCCTGACGATCGCGAAGCGGAATGTGGAACTGAACGGCGGACGGATCCATGTGGAGTCTGCACTGGGCAGAGGGACGACGGTGACGATAGAGCTGCCTGTGGGGGATGTCAGTAACGAAGAACGTCAAACGGAAAACGGATAGAGGACGCGCGTCAGACGTTATTCATTCTGCGCCGTTCGTTTGTCGTTGCTCGCCATGGGGTACACGTTCGGGGCATGCGGTATCTCCACCTTCCCATGGTGCCACCTGTTCATCAGCATTTCGATGAAGGCCGACAACATATACCCATAGGACAGCGTGACAAGCGCGAGTGCGGGATGCGCGGACACGAACGCGATGAGCAGCGCGATTACGAGGAGCACCGTGTACGACCGCCGCGCCTGCAGATCGAACGTCTTGAAGCTGCGGAATTTGATCGTGCTGACCATCAGAAAGGCAGGCACGAGAACCAGCGCGAGCACGGGAATCGCGCCGATAGGTTCCTGGAAGCCTGAGGGGTACGCAAAGATCACCGACGCAGGGACAGTCGCGGCCGCCGGACTCGGCATGCCGACGAAGTACCGCTTGTCCACCGATCCCGCTTGAATGTTGAACCGGGCGAGCCGCATGGCCGCGGCCGTGACGTAGACGAATCCGGCCGCCCAACCCCAGTTGCCGAGCGACGTCAGGCCCCAGGAGAACGTCAGAATCGCGGGCGCGATGCCGAACGACACGATATCGGCGAGCGAATCGAACTGCAGCCCGAACTCGCTCGTCGTCCCGGTGAGACGTGCGATGCGGCCGTCGAGCGTGTCGAGCACCATCGCGATGCCGACAAACGGCGCCGCAATCGCGTATTCGCCACGCATCGCGTAGATGACGCACGCGTATCCACAGAACAGGTTGCCCAGCGTCATCAGGCTGGGCAGCAGATACACGCCCCGTCGCAGCCGCCGCTGCTGAACGTCGGTGTGCCGCCGATGGGGACCTAACATGCTGTTGAGTCTATCGGATCAGGACCGCAATCGCAGTAACTCCGCCGACGACGGTGTCCCCCACCTTTACCCTTAGCTCGGCATTGGGCGGCAGAAACACGTCCATGCGCGAGCCGAATTTCATGATGCCGAACCGCTCGCCGGCCTTCAGCTCGCTGCCAGGCTGCACGCGGCACACCACGCGCCGCGCGAGGATGCCGACGATCTGACGAAAGACGACCGGCAGGCCGCCGTGATCGACCCATACTTCGCTGCGTTCGTTCGTCGCCGCGGCATCCGTGTGGTAGGCGGGCAGGAACCGGCCCTTGCGAAAGTCGACTTTGGTGACGCGGCCGGACACCGGGCTGCGGTTGACGTGGACGTCGGTCGGAGAAAGGAAGATGCTGATTTGTTTCCACTCGCCGGGCGGCGCGGCCCTGGGATCGGCTGGTCCGGCGACGAGGACGCGGCCATCGGCCGGAGACAACACCAGGTTCGAGTCCTGCGGAGAGACGCGGTCGGGATCGCGGAAGAAGTACAGAAAAAAAGCGGCCAGAAACAAGAGTGGCACGGCGCCCAGGGAGCCGACGGTCAGAGCCGCCGCAACCGCTAGAACTGCCGTGCCACCAATGAACGGATAACCCGCGCGATCGATCGTCACACGACGATCTTAATCCCGATCAATTAGTGCGAGATGGCTGGCGCCGATGCGAACGGGCCAGACGGCTCGCTGCGGTGACGGCGCAGTATATCTTCCATCCTGTCCTTGAGTTGGAGCTTGCGTTTCTTGAGAGTGACTTCTTCGACTTGCTCAGGTTCGCTGAGGTAAGGCTTGCCAGAAAGCTGGTGGAGGCGATCGTCGAGTTCGTGATGCTGGGTTGCGAGTTGACGGAACTCCTCGTCAGTTTTGAGCAGAAGCTCCTTCAACTCCTGGACATTTGCCGTTTGCATGCCCGGCCTCCTTATTGAGAGGAATAGTTGGACTCATTAGAAGCGAACCGTAACACAAGCGCACGGCCCGTTCAAGACATCATCGCGTCGTTTTCAAGGCTCCTCTCCATAGGATAAGCGCATCTTCCGGCGGGCTCACGTAATAATTCGGGCGCGTGGCGGCTACCTCGAACCCGAGCCGCTCGTAGAGGCGCCGGGCGGGGGCATTCGAGCGCCGGACTTCGAGCGTCGCGCGGTCGGCTCCGCGGCTCGCACCGGCCTGGATGACGTGTTCGAGAAGCGCCGTCCCCACACCCTGCCCACGAAAATCCCCCCGAACCGCGAGATTGTTGATATGGACCTCGTCGAGGACGAGCCAGAACGAACAAAACGCGATAACTCCCTCCTCAGGCATGCGAAGGACGTATAAGAACGAGACGTCCGGATTCTGCAGCTCCCGGAGGTACATGTCGCGCGTCCATGGATTGCTGAAGGAGGCCTGCTCAATCGCGACGATCGCGTCCAGGTCGCGCGCCGACAAGGTCCGTTCGATGGTCCACGTCATTCCGAGGCTGTGCCGACCTGAAGGACGGTCTTGCCGTCGCGGACCAGCTCTGCGTCGGACCGCCTTACATAGATGGGCCTGATCGCGTCGGGGGTCGACGCGCCCCGCTCTCGCAGGGCCGCCTCGCCCAGCGCCGCGATGCTGGGGGCGAGCGGTGGCGGCTCGACGACGCGCGCCTCCGAGTCGGCGTCACGAATCAGCGACTGATACAGGAGCGCGCCGTCGCCTGCGTACAGCCCCGGTCGTGTCTGCTGGTGCGCCCATCGAGCAAGTATGTCGGCCGGCTTGTCGGCGACCGCGGGCTCGACGAGAGCGCCATGCCTGTACAACGCCGAAAAGACCTGGCCGCGTTGAGCATCCATCCAGACAGCGACGTCGCTGGCAGGTGACAGCTGCGAGCTGACAGCACCATGTATCGCATCGAGCGCGGAGATGCCCACAAGCGACCTGTGGTTCGCAAGCGCAAGGCCTTGCATGGTCGCAATCCCGATGCGCATTCCCGTGAACGATCCCGGCCCGGCAGCCACCGCGAACAACTCGACATCTGCGACGCGAAGACCGTGCGCCTCGAGCAGACGCACCAAATCGCCGGGCAAACGCACGCCATGCGTCACCGTCGCATCGCCCGCGTAGGTCGCCAGAGTGCCGCCGTCGCGCGCGAGCGCAATGCTGCCCTGCCGGGTAGTCGTGTCGAGGGCAAGCACCAGCATGTAAAATTCAATTCTACATGCCTACCCCAGGTCCGCCCTTCGACGCAGCTCGGGGCGCTCCCCCCTTCGACGAGGCTCAGGGCGCCCCGAGCGCGAGTCGAGGGGCGAGCGTCAGTCGAGGGGCGTCGTCTCCCGCAGGGCACGCGCCAAACGTCACGCCGGCGATGCGGCAGTACTTGGACGCCAAGCAGCAATATCGCGACGCGATTCTGTTTTTCCGCATGGGGGACTTCTACGAGATGTTCTACGAGGACGCGCTGGTCGCGGCCCGCGCTCTCGATCTGACGTTGACGTCCCGCTCGAAGGACGGCCAGGGCACGTCGATTCCCATGTGTGGCGTTCCGCATCATGCCTTGGACACGTACCTCGCGCGGTTGGTGAAGAAAGGGTTCCGCGTCGCCATCTGCGATCAGGTCGAAGACCCGAAGAAAGCCAAGGGCATCGTCAAACGCGAAATCGTGCGCGTGGTGTCTCCGGGTACGCTGACCGATTCGCAGCATCTCGACGAGCGCGCGCCCGCGTTTCTCCTGTCGCTGTCGGTGGGGTCTGACCCCCGTACAGTACGGGGGTCAGACCCCGGTACTGTACGGGGGTCAGACCCCATTGTCGGCGTCGCGCTCCTGGACGTGACCACGGGTGAGTTTTCGTGCGCCGAATACGTCGGCAAGGCCGGACTGCAGGCACTCGCCGACGAAGTGATGGTGCTGAAACCGCGTGAGATTGTCGCCGCCGTCGATCTTGACCTGAGCCAGGTCCTGCTCCACGGGGCGGGTGATCGGCTGCCGGTGACCCGCGTCGAACCGTGGACCTTCGAGCATGAATCCGCACGCCGCACCTTGCTCGATCAGTTCCGGACAAATGGACTCGAAGGATTCGGCCTCGACAGCCGTCCGGCGGCCGTGTCGGCAGCAGGAGCGCTGCTCTCCTACCTGCGCGATACGCAGAAAGCCGACCTCGCACACGTACGCAGCATTGCTTACAAGACCTCGGCCGACTGCCTCCTGATCGACGCCGTCACTCTGAAGCATCTCGAAATCGTCGAATCGATGGAGGGCGGCCGCGAGGGCACCCTGCTTCACGAGATCGACCGCACGATCACCGCCATGGCTGGGCGGCTGCTGCGCGCCTGGCTGCTCCGGCCGCTCGTCTCGCTCGATCGCATTCGCGATCGCCTCGACGCCGTCGAGGAGTTCGCCTTTCGCAGCACCGACCGCGGCAAGTTCCGTGAAGTCCTGAAGAGCGTCCAGGATCTCGAGCGCCTCGTCGCCCGCGCCGCGCTCGGCAATGCCGGGCCACGCGACCTCGTCGGCCTGAAGCAGTCGATTGCGGTCGTGCCGCGCGTCCGTCTGCTCCTCGACGGATTCGAGGCGCCGCTGACGCGGTCGCTCGTCAGCGCGCTGGACGATCTCATCGACGTGCGCGACGACATCGACCGCAGCCTCATCGACGAGCCCGGTGCGCTGGTTCGCGACGGCGGCTACATCCGCGACGGCCTCGACACCGAAATCGACGATCTGCGCCGTATCAGCCGTTCGGGCAAGCAGGTGATCGCCGAACTGGAAGAACACGAGCGCGCGCGCACCGGCATCAACTCGCTGAAGGTCCGCTACAACCGCGTGTTCGGGTACTACATCGAGATCTCGAAATCGAATCTGCACGCGGTGCCCGCGGACTACCTCCGGAAGCAGACGATCGCGGGCGGCGAGCGCTACATCACGCCCGCGCTGAAGGAATACGAGGAGAAGGTCCTCGGCGCGGACGAGCGCATTCTCGAGCGCGAGATTGCGCTGTTCGAACAGCTGCGTGCGCGCGTCGCGACCGAATCGACACGCATTCAGGAAACCGCGCGCGCGCTGGCGTCGCTCGACGCCCTCGGCGGGCTTGCAGAGACCGCTGCCCTCTCGAACTACATCAAGCCCCACGTTCACGACAGCGACGAGCTGTCTATCGTCGACGGGCGCCACCCCGTCGTCGAACGGCGGTGCAATGGCGCGTTCGTGCCCAACGACACGACGCTAGACAGCACGTCGAGCCAGCTCGTGATTCTCACGGGCCCGAACATGGGCGGAAAATCCACGTACCTGCGGCAGACCGCGCTCGTCTGTCTGATGGCCCAGTCGGGGTCGTTCGTACCGGCGACGCGGGCCAAAATCGGCATTGTCGACCGCATTTACGCGCGCGTAGGCGCCTCGGACAACATCACGCGCGGACAGTCGACGTTCATGGTCGAGATGCAGGAGACGGCGAACATTCTTCACGGCGCCACCTCGAAGAGCCTGGTGGTGCTCGATGAAATTGGACGCGGCACCGCCACCTTCGACGGCCTCAGCATCGCGTGGGCGGTGGCGGAGTATCTCGCAACGAACCAGCGCGGCCGTCCCAAGACACTTTTCGCCACCCACTATCACGAGCTGACGGACCTCGCGGACGCGCTGCCAGGGATCGTCAACGCCCACGTCGCGGCGCGCGAGTGGCAGGAGGACATCGTCTTTCTGCACAAGATCGTGCCTGGGCGATCGGACCGCAGTTACGGCATACAGGTCGCCCGTCTCGCCGGCATGCCGGCGCCCGTCATCAAACGGGCACGCGCGATTCTCGAAGCGCTCGAGCACGACGAGCTGACGCGCGGCGGCCGGCCGTCCATCAGCGGCACGCCGTCGGAGCCGCAGCAACAGTTGGGGCTGTTTCAAATGGCAACGACGGATCCCGCAGCGGAGAAGCTCGCACAGCGCCTGCGCGATGCCGACACGGACAACATGACGCCTTTGCAGGCGTTGTCGCTGCTCGCGGATCTGAAGAAGGAGTTGGAGTGATCGGTCGGAAGGTCCGGCTAAAGCCGGACACTACCGATGCGGGAACGGTCATCGGCTGGTGTTGGCACAGGGCCTTAGCTCTGTTTCTCGTGCTCACCGCAGGATGTTCTCAACCGGCACCGGAGCCCGGAATTATCACCGTCGCCATCCCGGTCTCCCCGAACAATCTGGACCCGCGATTCGGAACCGACGAGAATTCCGCCCGGGCGCAGGAGCTCATCTTCAACGACCTGGTGCGTTGGGACGACCAGACGCGCCTCGCGCCTGGCCTCGCCATTTCGTGGGACACGACGGATCATCAAACATATCGGGTCCGGCTGCGCGAGGGCGTCCGCTTCCACGACGGCCACGAGCTCACATCTGCGGACGTCGTGTTCACGTTCGCGAGCATGCTCGATCCGGCCGTCGCGTCGCCATGGCGCGGCGCGTTTCGCGATCTCGCCTCGGTCGTGCCGATCGATCGATATACCGTCGACTTCGTCCTGACGCAGCCGTCCGGGTCGTTCCTTCCGAATCTCGTGTTCAAGATCGTGCCCGCGGGCGCGGGGCGTGAGCTTCGAGACCATCCTGTCGGCACGGGCCCGTACGAGTTCGTCTCGTACACGGTCGACGATCGGCTCGAAATGCGGGCGTTTCGGGAATACTTCGATGGCCTTCCGCGCAACCGCGGCATCGTCATGAAGATTGTGCCGGACGACATCATGCGCGGCCTGGAACTGCGGAAGGGGACGTCCGACCTCGTCGTCAACGATCTCGCGCCAGACATGGTCTACCAGCTCGAACACGAGGGGCTCGCGCTGACGAAGTCTCCCGGCATTGACTATCAGTACGTGGGCTTCAACCTGCGCGACCCCGTCTTGAAGGACGTTCGCGTGCGGCAGGCGATTGGGCACGCGATCGATCGACAGGCCATCGTCGATTACCTGCGCCGCGGCCTCGCGACGGTGGCTGACGGCATGCTGCCGCCCACCAACTGGGCGTACGAGCCTGACGTCGCCGTCTACGACTACGATCCTGAGCGCGCGAAAGCGCTTCTCGACGAGGCGGGCTACCCCGATCCCGATGGCAGCGGCCCACGCCCGCGTCTGTCACTGTCCTACAAGACGACGAGCCTCGAGTTCCCACGCCTCCAGGCCGCGGTCATCCAGCAGAATATGCGCGACGTTGGCATCGACATTGACGTGCGTTCGTACGAGTTCGCGACCCTGTATGCGGACATCCTGAAGGGGAATTTCCAGATGTATTCGCTGCAGTGGGTCGGCGGCGCGCTGGCCGATCCGGATATTCTCCGCCGTGTCTTTCACTCTCAACAGGTGCCGCCGGCCGGCTTCAACCGGGGACGTTTCAGCGATCCCGAAGTCGATCGCCTGATCGACGAAGCGTCGAATGCCACGGATTATGAGGAACGCCGCGAGCTCTACGGAAAAGTACAGCAGCGGATCGCCGTGGCCGCGCCGTACATCAGCCTGTGGCACCGGACCAACTTCGCTCTGTCGCAGCCGCCACTCCATGGCGTTCACCTCTCTCCGCAAGGAGACTTCACCTTTCTGCGAAACGTCTCGCGGTAGAATCGTCTACGCATGAAAAAGCGCTCCCGCTTCCTGCAGGTGCCTGTCGAGCCCTTCACCATCGATCCAGAGGCGAAGGCGGACGAGCTTCTCGAAAAGATGGAGCGCATTTCGTTCCAGGGGCGCTCCCTCGGCGTCGCGCATCGTGTCTGGCAGAAGATGCTCGAGGACGACGTCACGATCTTCATGGGGATGGCCGGCGCGCTCAGCGCGGGCGGTCTCCGGATGGTCGTGGCGTACCTGATCGAGCACCGTTATATCGACTGCCTCGTGTCGACCGGCGCCAACCTCTATCACGACCTGCACGAGACGCGCGGGCGCCATCATTACCTCGGCTCGGCCCGGGTCAACGACGCCGCGCTCGCCGACGATCGGATCGACCGCGTCTACGACACCTACGCCAGCGAAGAGGAATTCTGCGACAACGACGTGTGGATCGGCGACTTCGTCGCGACGCTCGACCAGCGGCCCTACACGTCGCGGGAGTTTCTCAATCGCCTCGGCGCCCATCTCTGGAGCGAAACGAAGCAGGATGGCATTCTCACGGCGGCGTACCGGGCGGGCGTGCCGATCTTCTGCCCCGCGATTGCCGACTCGTCAGTCGGCATGGGCCTGTCGCAGGGGCGTCACAAGCGCCCGGGGTCGGGGCACATCGACGTCATCGGCGACATCATCGAGTCGGCCAATCTCGTCATCCGCAGGCCGCGCACGGCCACCATCGTGCTGGGTGGAGGCACGCCGAAGAATTTCATCAACCAGGCGAGCGTGCAGGCGGAGTTCTTCAGTCCGGCGGTTGGCGGCCACCGGTACGCTCTCCAAATCGTCACCGACGTGCCGCATTTCGGAGGCGCGTCAGGTTCGACGCTGGAAGAAGCGCAAAGCTGGGGCAAGCTCGCGACCGATGCTGCCCAGGTGACAGTGCACGCCGACGCGACGATCGCGCTGCCGATTCTCGCAACGGCAATGGCGCGCAGCTCGTCCGCGCTCGCAGCCAAGCGCAGCCGGCCCAACATCGACCCGAGCCTGCGCGAGATGCTGATCGACGGCAAATCGGTTTCGCGTGAGGCGTTCCAGGAGACCGAATGAGCGACTGTCCGGTGCAATACGACCACATCGAGCCGCTGGCATTCGGTGGCACGCTGCCCCACCAGGCGACCTTTGAAACCGCAAAGGCGGTCATCCTGCCGGTGCCGCTCGAAAGCACGACGTCCTATGTACCTGGCACGAGGAACGGCCCCCGCGAGATTCTCGTCGCGTCCTCGCATCTCGAGTTATGGGACGAGGAAACGAACAGCGACATCCATCCGATCGGCATCTACACACTGCCGGAGATGGAGCTGCCATTCGACGACATGAATGACATCATGGCTGAGATCGGCCGTGTCGCCGCCGCGATCCTCGAACACGACAAGTTTCCGATTGTCCTCGGCGGCGAACACTCGATCACCTCGCCCATCGTCGGTGCCGTGAAGGCAAAGCATCCGGGAGTGTCGGTGCTGCAGATCGACGCGCACGCGGATCTTCGCGACACCTACATGGGCACGCGCTTCAACCATGCGTGCGCGATGCGCCGCGTTCTCGAACACGCCCCGTGCACGCAGGTCGGCATCCGCAGCCTGTCGACCGACGAGGCGAAAGCCGCGCCGACGCTGCCGACGACGATTTTCTACGACGTGAACATGCGTCAGGACAAGAACTGGATTGCGAACGTGGTGGCGTCGCTGCGCGACACGGTGTACATCACCATCGACGTGGACGGCCTGGATCCGGCCATCATGCCGGCGACCGGCACGCCCGAACCTGGAGGATTGAGTTGGTATGAAATGCTGTCGCTGCTGCGCGCCGTCATTACCCAGCGCACCGTTGTGGGGTGCGACATCGTCGAGCTCTCACCGCTGCCCGGTGTCGCCGCGCCGAACTTTCTCTGCGCGAAGCTGATTTACAAGATTCTCACATACCAGTTCACAAAAAATGCGAACAGGAGTTCAGGAGATTAGGAGCTCTTCTTCAGAAGAAAAAGACTTCTCCTGATCTCCTAACCTCCTGTTAAAACGCATTACGTGAGCTCGGCCAGCATCCGTTTCGCCTCTTCGACATACGGCGAACCCGGAAAATCGGCAATGACCTTGTCGAGCGTCTGTTTCGCTTCGGTCTTCTTGCCAGCCGCGGCCTGCACGCGTCCCAATTCCATCAGCAAAGCGTCACGTGGAATCGTATCGTCGGTCGTGTTGTTCACGAGCGCCTGCGCCACGGTGATGGCCTCGTCAAACTTCTTCGCCCGGGTGTGAGCCTCGACGACGCCGAGGCGAGCCACCCGGCCGTAGAAGCTGTTGGCGCCCGCGCGGTCGGCCGTCTCCTGAAAGCGCGCGGCGGCCTCGGCATGGCGTCCGAGCATGGCCAGGGCGGATGCGGCGTAATAGCGCGAGGCGATGCCGGCGCCGGTCGATGGATAGGCGTTGTAGACCTCCGCGAACTTCGCCAGGGCGGCTTCGGCACGCGCTTGCACCGTGGGATAGCCGGTCACTCCGGGCTTGGCGCCGGGCTTCTCCTCCACGGGCGATTGCATGATGACGATGGCATCGCCGAGCATGGCCTGGGCCCGATTCTCACCGCGGGTCGTCCAGGCCCAGTATCCAATTCCCACGACAAGGACCAGCAGGACGGCCCCCCCAACCATCATGACAGTGTTGCGATTCTCCTGCAGACGCGCGGTCGCGTCCTCGATCACGTGAGACAGTTCGTTTTCCTTGAGACGATGGCGCTCTGAACCCTTCATAGGGAGACGATTATATATCCCCTATAGAGAGGATGTCCCGGGCGCTCGTACACGGGTAGGATTACCGGGTGACCGAACATCGCCTGCTGGCGGTCGGCCGAATGCGGCTTCGGACATGGCCGGTCGTGGCCGTCTCGCTCCTCGGGCTTCTGGTGCTGATCGTCGTCTCGATTCTCGCCGCGCAGCGGAAGGCTGACATCGCCTACGCGCATCTCGACAGCCTCAATACGCGCTATCGCGATGTCGAGACGCGTCTGCGGCGCATGCGCTCGGGCGTGCACTTGTCTGGCATTCTCGCGCGCGACTTCCTGCTCGACACCTCGACGCCTGCGTCTGAATACCGCTCGAGGCTGGTGGCGTACCACCTCGAAAGCGAGGAGCTGATCCGCCAGCTCGAGCCCCTGTTGCGCGAAACGGATCCGGGGCCCTATCAGGAGCTGCGGAGCCAGCTCGGCGAATACTGGCGCGCGTACGCGCCGTTGTTCGACGGTACGACCCAGATCGATCGTTATAGCTTTCTGCGCCGCGAGATTGTGCCGCGCCGCGACGAGGTGCTGCGGATCTCTGCCGAGATCGAGTCGATCAACACGCGCACCTTGCAATCGCAACAACAGGCGGCGGCCGACCGCCAGCGCGAGCTGCATCAGTACTTGAGCGCGACGCTCGCCGCCAGCCTCGCGCTGGGCCTCGCCGTGGCCGTGATCACCGTCATCCGCATCCGCGTGCTGGAAGGCCGCGCCGAGGAGCACCACGGCCGCACGCAGCAGGCGGAACAGGAGCTGAGGCGGCTCTCGAACCAGCTGGTGCGGACGCAGGAGGAAGAGCGGAAGAGTCTTTCGCGCGAGCTGCACGACGAGCTCGGTCAGATGCTGACCGGGCTGCGCATGGAGCTCGGCCGCGCCGAGCGCGCGCAGGCGATCGGCAGTCCCGTATTTCCGCAGATGGTCGCCGAGAGCAAGGCACTCGTCGATCGGATGATGCGGATGGTCCGGGATCTCGCAATGGGCCTGCGCCCCAGCATGCTCGACGATCTCGGACTGCAGCCGGCGCTGGCCTTCCAGGCGCGCGAGTTTGCGCGGCGCTACAACGTGCCGGTCGATCTTTCCGTTGACGGCGATCTGGAGCGGCTGCCCGATCCGCAGCGTACGTGTGTGTATCGCGTGGTGCAGGAGGCGCTCACCAACTGCGCAAAGCATTCGGCCGCGACCGAGATTCAAGTGAACGTCGTGCGCGGACGGACGCGGCTCGACGTGTCGGTGAGAGACAACGGCATCGGCATGGCGGCCGTGACCAGCCACAACGGGCTTGGCCTGACGGGCATCAAGGAGCGCGTCAAGGACATCAATGGCGCCGCCACGATTGAGACCAGACCCGGGGGCGGCACCGTGGTGCATATCACGCTGCCCGTGCCCGCTGCGGAAAACAGCAAGGAGGACGTCGTTGCGAATAGTGCTCGGTGACGATCATGGCATCGTGCGGCGCGGACTGAAGGCGCTGCTGGACACGGAAGACGATATCGAAGTCGTCGGCGAAGCAGGCGACGGGCTCGAGGCCCTGCGCATGTGCGAGACCCATCGTCCCGACGTGGCGATTCTCGACATCGCCATGCCGCGGCTCAACGGCATCGACGTGGCGGAGCGCGCGATCAAGCATCAGCCGCAGTTGAAGGTGGTCTTCCTGAGCATGTACGCCGACGAGTCGTACGTGCTGCGGGCGCTTTCTGCGGGCGCGCGGGGGTACCTGCTGAAGGAGTCCACCGAACAGGATCTGCTGCCGGCGCTGCGCACGATCAGCCAGGGCCGCCCGTACTTCAGCCCGACGATCTCGGCGATGCTGCTCTCCGATTACATGCGGCATCTCCAGCAGCGCGGACAGGAAGACTCGTATCGACTTCTGACCGATCGCGAGAAGGAAGTGCTGCAGCTGCTCGCCGAAGGACGCACGAACAAGGAAGTCGCGAGCATCCTCGAAGTGGGCGTGTCGACCATCGAGACGCATCGCGCGAACCTGATGCAGAAGCTAGGGCTGCACAACACGGCTGAAATTGTGCTGTACGCCGTGCGGAAGAGCCTCGTTTCTTAAGTCGATCGCCGATCAACGATCGACGATGGACGAAGCAGCCCTTCGAGCTCTTCCGCGTGCCCTGTGCGTGTGCGCGCGGCGTCCGCGGTAATCAGGCCTTTGTGAACGAGCTGCGCCAGCGTCTCCTCGAGCGTGATCGAGCCGCTCCGCTTGGTAATCGTGATCTCCTGATGGAGATGCTGAAGCGCGTTCTTCCGGATGTGTTGACGCGCGCCGTAGCCAATCATCAACAGCTCCGCGCCCGGCACGCGGCCTCCTCCTACCCGAGGCAGCAGCGTCTGTGTCAGCACGGCACCCAGCGCCATTGAGAGGTCCTGACGAATCGTCGGCTGACGCTCCGCTGGAAACGAATCGGCGACGCGCGCGACGGTCGACGTCACGTCCGTGGTGTGGAGTGTCGAAAACACCAGATGCCCGGTCTCCCCTGCCGTCAACGCAATCTTCATGGTTTCCGGATCGCGCATTTCGCCTATCACGATGACGTCTGGCGCCTGACGAAGCGCGGCGCGCAGCGCCGTCGGAAAGTCCGGCGCGTCGACGCCGATTTCGACCTGCTCGACGACGCTCTTCTGGTGTGGGTGCTCGTACTCAATCGGATCCTCGATCGTCACGATGTGCCTAGCATCGCGCCGGTTGATCTCGTTGACGAGCGCCGCGACGGTTGTCGTCTTGCCGGAACCGGTCGCCCCGCCGACCAGTACGAGGCCGTGATGAAGGCGCGTGATCTGCTCGACTTGTGACGGCAGACCCAAATCGGCCAGCAGCGGCGGCACGGCCGGCAGCGCGCGAATGGTCGCCGCGGCACGGCCGCGCTCGCGGTGCAGGTTGATGCGAAAGCGTCCAAGACCGGCTCGGCGGAGCGAGACATCTGCAGACCCGGCGGTCCGGTAACGCTCGAGCGCTTGCGGGTGCAGGATCGGCAACAGGGCCGCCTCGATGTCTTCTCCGGCGGGCGGCGGCTCCGGCAGCGGCGTGACGACGCCGTTCAGCCGAATCGCCGGTGCAAACCCCGAGACGAGAAATAGATCAGCCGCTCCGCGAGACACCAGAATGCGCAGCCAGTTTTCGAGTGTATCGGTCGAATTCATGCCCGCAGCACTTTAGCAGCACATGCGGGGCGAGAGCCAAAGATCGGCGGTGACCGTCTAAACCGGCATCTGGAGGTAGCCGATGCGAAGGACAGCGTTAGCAGTGGCGGCGGCGTTTCTGTTCACAAGCGGAGGGTGGTTGCTCGCGCAGCAGACACCATCTCAATACGGCGCTCCGGCCGTTCCTCCGGGCATTCGAACGGGCGACGATCTGGGATTCCGTGTTCACGGCATGAAAGATGGGCGGGCCCTCGGCACCTTCGTGATCCGAACGAAGAACGGCGAATGGATTGAGGTCGTTCCAGCGCCAACGCGGGGGTTCGTGGTCCCGCTCGAAAACAGGTAGGCGCGCCAAAGGCAAAGAAGGCCCGTTTTTTAAGGAGTTGGGGCGGAGCGGCCGATAACAGGGGTTAACGGTTTTGCATGACTCCTGAAGAAGCCTACGCGTCCCGCCAGCGACGGCGGCGTCTCACGCTCGCCACGGTCATCTTTGTCCTCGTGCTGTTCACCGTCTGGGTGGTCGAACAGCTCACCCGCGTCGGGTAACTTTTCACACAGCGAGCTTGGCGCACCCTCACGTACGTTTCACAGTGCGCGAAGGCGGATCGTGCGCCCGGCAGTTCTGGACCACGCTCGCGACGAGCGAATTGAGCCGCGGCGTGAGTTGGAGACTGGCGGACGCAGCCAGCTCGCGAAGCGAGGTGGTGCGCCCGGCAGGTCTCGAACCTGCGACCCCCGGTTTAGGAAACCGGTGCTCTATCCTGCTGAGCTACGGGCGCGCGTAGAGAGAACCGCTAGTTTATCAAAGACGTATTCGCCGTCGGCGTCGCGCTCGTGTGGCTGGTCGCCGGCGATGGCCACGACGGTTGGTATGCGTGCAACGGTTAATACACGTTATCTGTTAGACTATTGGTCTATCGGATCACGAGGTGATGAAGTGACACAAACCGTTCGAACAGCACACTCAAGAGACACCCAGAAGTCGCCTGGCAGAGACCGCGCCACCATACAGATGCTGATGCGGTTTGCGTACGCGAGAGGCAAGGCCATGGACGAAGCCGCGGAATCAATCAGTCGACGACTTCCAATGGTCGCCTATGGCCTGGACTTTAACGGACCGGCTCGTATTCGTCAGGAGGAACGAGTTGACGCACAGCGGGCACTGCGGGCCTGTTTCAACCAGTTACTTTCCGTCGGACCGTTCACGTGGGCGCCGCCAGTCAATAGACTGGAAATCACCTATCTTGGTATCCAACGAACAGAGAGAGGCGCCGTCGAGCGTCACTGCGCACTCGCCTATCCAGGCGCCCTGTGGTTTGCGGTTGTAGAGGTGTTGCAACGCTCAGGGTCGTTTGTGCGACGTTGCGCGCACTGCCCCAAGCCCTACATCCGGTCTGGTCGAATGGATTACTGCTCGCAGGCCTGCTCGCAAAAGGCGAGGTCGGCGAAGTGGTATGCAGCGCACCGCGAGGAAGCGATCGAGCGCAAACATGAGTCGTATAAGCGGAACATCACACTCCGACAGCGCGGCGCGAACGTCGTTCGCCGCAAGCGCAAGCGATGATTACAGCGGACTACAACGCGGGCGTATCGCGACGTCCTGTGGAGTCCCGATGGGCACCGATGGACGAATCGCCATCCATTTACGACACCCAGCTGACAATCGTTTTCATGGTCGACCAGGGCGCCGCCGATCCTGTTCGCTGCAGCCAGATGTAGCTCCCCTGTCCGCACAAATTTCCGCAGTGCGCCTCGGCGTAGACCAGCGCATCCAGGCCATCGGATGTCACAGCCACATCGGAGAAAGAGACCCATCCGTCGGACTGGTACTGACGTTTGAACGCCTGCCACTCCTCCGCCCACCTTTGCGTGAAGGCAGCAGCAATAGACGCCGGCGAGATGAACCGTGTTCCGGCCGGAAAGAGAGCGCGGTCTAGAGGAGGCGGTTTGATCGTGGGCTGCCGTAGAGCCGCTCGCAGTTCGGCGGGCACGGAATCGAATTGCTTCAGAAACGCCGGCACGGTCGCAGCGCTAAGCGCGCGGATCGGAATCAGCTCGTCTCTGACGAGCATCCGTGACCCTGGGAGGCCGTGATGCAACGCGCCAGACACCAGTACAGCGTAGACTCCAGACCTGACACTGTCCTGGGTCCATGACGACGAGCCTTGTGCCGCCGCGGCGTTGATGTTATCCATTGCAGAATCGCGACCGCTGCAGAACACGGCAAGAACGACACAGACGAGCGCCACAGAAACCAGTCGTGAAGACATGAACATGACCCGCTCCTTTATTGTGGGGTCTAACCCACTTCCGATAGAACGGATCCGCGGCATTTTCTTGCGCACGTCTATGAAAGGCCGCAGGCTGGGAAATACGGACCCTTGCGAGCGAACCGGTGTCTAAAACCCCTTAGGGAGACGCGCGATGATCGCAGCCAGATTTCTCCTCGCGGCCGCAATGACTCAGGTGCCCAATCCCGCAACCGACTGCGCGACGGCGATGGCGCGCAGCATGACCGGCGCGACGGTCCAGGTATGCCTCGCAGAAGCCGAGTTGAGCCGGGCAGACACGACTCCCAGGGACACGGCCGAGTGGCGGCGGCATATCGAAGCAGCGGCAGCGTTGTTCGCGCGCGCGTTGGCGCTGCTGGCCGACGACACGGTGAAGGCACGCATCATCGAACGCCTCCTCGTGCTGTTCGACGCGCCGATGTTGAATCAGGAGCCCGAAATGCTCGCGGCGTTTCGCGAGCTCATCAGCCTGCGTCCGCTCGAGGCGCTCCCGATGCTCCGCCTTGCGAAATACTAGGAGTCACGCGGCTCTGCGGATGCGGCTGAAGAGACCCTGCTCGCGGCAAGACGGCTGGCGCCGGCCGATATCGAACCGGTCAGAACGCTCGCGCAGTTCTATTCGCGTCGAGCCGGGGCGATGCATGCGAATGTGGCGAAGCAGGACGATCGCGAGGAAACGCCGCCGGGTGTGCCCGACAAGAACGGCGTGTATCGCGTCGGGGACGGCATCACGCCGCCGCGCCGCTTCGGCAATGCCGCCTATCCGCCCGACGCACTCGCGGCGGGCGTCGATGGCATCGTCGTCGCCGAAATTCTCGTCAATGACGCGGGCATCGTCACCGACGCCCGCGTGCTGAAATCAGTTCCGCCTTTGGATGAAGCCGCGCTGAAAGCCGTTCGGGAGTGGCGCTACGATCCGACCATCGTCGATGGCAAGGCTGTGCCTGTAAGAATGACCGTCACGGTGAGCTTCACCCGCCGCTAACCGTTCTTCCGTTTTGCAGCCCAACGCTTCTTCGCCGCCGCCCGCATCTTCGCGCGCGTCGCCGCCGACATGCGCCGTTTCTTGCGGCCCATCGTCGCTTCAGCCGGATTGCCTGCAGGGACCTGCGCACGCAGCGCATGGGCGACGGCTCGCCGCTTGAATTGACGCCGCTTCGTGCCGGACAGCTCATCGATCAAGTCAGTGGCTTTCCCGCGTACGAGGTGAAGCGCCTCGAGCATCGTATTGCGCTGGTTCAGCCATTTCCTGGCGTGCGCCTCTGTGGTGCCGAACAGACGGCCGACTTCGGCGGCGATTTCTTCCAGACTCGGAGCTGATCTCTTAGCCACACCGACCTCCAAATGCTCAATCTTACTCGTTCAGTGCCCGCCGTACACGACATAGCCGCGTTTCCGCAGGCTCTCGGCGAGCATGACTTCCATTTTTACGGCCTTGTGGTAGGGCATCGGATTGAGATGGGCGTAGAGCTTCGGGACCAACCGCACGCCGAACTTTTTCACCACCCGTGCAGCCTTGACGCCTGTCTTGTGATTCTCAAACCGCTCTTCCGGCGTAAGCCCGGTCATGCCGACGTAGTACGCCGCGCGGCCATCGCCCTTCGGATCTTTCAGGTATACAACATAGACGGAGTGATGATCGGCCACGCCGGACGTAGAATATCGCACGACGCATGGACGCCATCGCCCAGACCTTTCTCGACAAGTCACGCCGTTTGATGACGACAGACTACGTGCCGAAGATCGAGCGCTGTCTCGATGATCTCGCTGATGACGACATCTGGTGGCGTCCGAACGACGCATCGAACAGCATAGGAAATCTCGTGCTGCACTTATGCGGCAACGTCACCATGTGGATTCTGGGTGGAGTGGGCCGGCTGCCTTTCGAACGCGATCGGCAGCAGGAATTCGACGAGCGGCGAAGCATCCCGGCCGCCGAACTGCGAAGCCGCTTGCGGGGTGTCGTGCAGCGTGCGGATGAGGTGATGCGCGCCGTGGGCCCTGATGAGCTGTTGAGCCGGCGCCAGATTCAGGGATATGACGTGACGGTCCTTGAAGCGATTTATCACGTGGTCGAGCACTTCGGCATGCACACGGGCCAGATCATCATGCTCAGTAAGGCCCGGCTGGGCCACCAGCTCAACCTTTGGGAGCCTCCCCAGATTTAGACCTGATTTCGTACACCTGCACGTCCTCTTCAACACGAATCAGGCCACCGAGCCGCCCGTCCACGGAATGCTCGTACACGTCTGGAGGCTGGATGACGAGCACACCACCCTCCATTTCGCGCTCGATCATGTCAATTTCCGTGTCGCGGCCGCTCAACAGCGGCTCGAGTCGGCGGAGCATTTCGTATCATTTGGCTGCAAGTGCCGCGCCACTAGTCCACGAAGGGAAGAGTTGCAGACTTTGTTCGCTCTTCGATCGCCGTACAAAGGTTATGAACGCTCACGCCAAGCAGCCTCACGGGCCGATCTCCCGCCGCCGTCTTGTGCAGCAGCTGCAGCGCTCGTGTCGACAGATCGCCGGCATCCCGACTCGCGACAGCGGTATGACTACGTGTGATGGTGGTGAAATCCGAGTAGCGAACTTTTATCGTGACCGTGCGGGCCAGCAGCCCTCGCCGCTCGAGCCACGTGACGGCGTGCCGCGCCATCTCCGCGATCTCCTGACGGATCGTGTCGATGTCGATCAGATCTTCCGGATACGTGTTCTCTGAGCCAGACGATTTTGTTTCTCGATGAGCCACGACCGGACGGTCGTCGATACCGTGGGCAAGCTGCTTCAACCACTCGGCCATGCTGCCAACGGCCTGGCGCAGCGCATGGTCGTCGAACGTGCGCACGTCGACCAGTCGATGAATCCCACGCGCGCGCAGCTTGTCCGCGGTCACTGGACCAACGCCCCACAACGCGTCCACCGGCAGGCGCTGCAGAAAGGGCTCGACGCGATCAGGAGGAATCACGGTCAGCCCATCTGGTTTTTTCCATCCCGACGCAATCTTCGCCAGAAACTTGTTCGGCGCAACTCCAGCGGAGGCGGTCAATCCTGTCGTCTCACGGATACGTTCCTTGAGCCGCTTCGCGACCGTGGTCGCCAGCGGCTCGTTCCAGCTGTTCTCGGTCACATCGAGATATGCCTCATCGAGCGACAACGGCTCCACAAGCGGCGTCACTTCTCTGTAGAGGTTGAAAATTGAGGTGGAGGCGGCTTTGTATCGCGAGAAATCGGGCGGGACGATGACGAGGGACGGGCACAGCTTCACGGCCTGTGCCATCGACATCGCCGACCGGACGCCAAACACGCGCGCTTCGTAGCTCGCCGCAGCGACAACCCCGCGGCGATTTGGCTGACCGCCGACGGCCAACGGCTTGCCACGCAGCGAGGGGTTGTCCCGCTGCTCGACGGACGCGTAGAACGCGTCCATATCAATGTGCAGGATTCGGCGCATCGTTCAATAGATCCCGCTCGCGCTCGTGCCGCAGTCCGGCCTTCATCGTCTCATCCATCCGGCGGTGCCGATCCCACTCGAGTGTATCCCTGACAGTCGTCTCCAAAGAGCGGAACGTCAGCCCCTTCGCGATGGCTTTGTCGTTGCGAACCTCGAAGATGCCGTTGTCCGCGTCGGGTATCCAGAGCGGCAGTTCGCTCCACGGCTGGACGCCACGATCGAGAAGATACGCCTCGTCCATCCATCTGAACCGCGCATCGCTGCCACTCACGGTGCGACAGACGTCCAGCATGCGACCGAACGTCAATCCATCCTCTGCGCCGGTCGCATTGAAGACGCCGGGCGTTCCGTCCTCGGCCATGCGCACGATCCACTCCGCCAGATCGCGGGCGTCGATGACCCTGACTCGCCGATCGGGCCGTCCCGGCGCGAGCACATCGCCGCCGTCGGCGACACGCCGCACCCAATACGTGAACCGATCGCTGTAGTCATACGGACCGACAATGAGGCCGGGTCGAACGTGCAGCACCCTGCCGGGCATCCGTTCTTCCGCAGCCCGCTCGCACGCGGCTTTCAGCGCGCCGTACAATTCACCGTACGTGCGGGCGGTTGCACGCTCGCCGGTCGCGATCTCCTCCGCTTCCTTCAACTGGTCCGCAGTCAACGTCGCGAGCGGGGCGTGCTCGTCGCCGCCGGTCCGCGGATGCTCGGCGTAGGCCGATACGCTCGAGATGAACGTGTAGTGAGGGAGCCGGTCGTGCCCAATCGCGTCGATCATGCGGGTCACTCCGACAGGCACATACCCGCACGTGTCAATCACCGCATCCCAGCGTCGGCCGTTCAACGCGGAGAGGTCGCTGTTGCGATCGCCTCTCAACGCCTCGACATCAGTGTGGATGCTCGGATTGTGCCGGCCGCGGGTGAAGGTGGTGACCTGATGCCCGCGCGCCACTGCGGATTCGACGAGGCGGCGGCCGAGGAACAGCGTGCCGCCGACGAGCAGTATCTTCACACAAGTAATTTTAGCCGCTGTGTCGACCGAGTAATCACGGGTCGACGCGGCGTGGCTATTCGCTTTTCGACGCCACTCGGGACGACCCTGAGCTTGCCGACGGGTCGGCGAATGCGGCAAGCGCCTTGGCGGTCTTGATGTACTCCTCGTAGCGCTGCTGATAGCGCTCGAGCTTCTGCTGCTCCACCGCAGCGAGGCGGGTACGCAACAAGGGCGAGAGCTGCCCTTGCGCACGGTCGATCTCGTCCTGCACTTGCGCAGCTTTCAGCGAGTACTCGGCATCGTGCGCGCGTTCCCACGCGAGCCAGTCTGCCGTCCACCTCGCGTGCGCCGCATTCAGCTGATCGCGCGTAAATGGAAACGCCCCGCCGGCAGCCGCGTCGAGATCCTTGAACGCGTCTGGAAACAGTTTTCGCCCCGCTTGCGCCAATGGGTGCCAGGCGACGAGCTGTTTCGGATCCTGCTGCGTGGCCGCGGCCGCGAAGGTCGCAAAGAGCTGGCGAACCGCCGCCTCCCGACGCTCCCGTCGCAGCTCGTCGGCGATGCGCCAGAGCACAAACGCGAGCGCTGCGCCGACGGCGAGCGCGATCATGCGGAGTATTTGAGGACGCTGAACACGGTCTCGTTCGGCACCTTCGACCGGCCGTTGAGGAACTCCAGCTCCACCAGAAACGCGAGCGCCTGCACGTCGCCTCCAAGCTTGCGCACCAGAGCTGTGGTCGCCGCCGCCGTCCCGCCCGTCGCGAGCACGTCGTCGACGATCAGCACTCGCTGTCCGCGCTCGACCGCGTCCGCGTGGATCTCGAGGCAGTCGGTCCCGTACTCGAGGTCGTAGGTCTCCTGCACCGTTTTGGACGGCAGCTTGCCTTTCTTCCGAACCGGCGCGAACCCGGCGCCGAGCCGATCGGCGACCGCTCCACCGAGAATGAACCCCCGGCTCTCGACGCCAACCACGAGGTCCACCTTGCGGCCCTCGAATGGCTGCGCGAGCGCCTCGATGGTCATCTTGAAACCCTCGCGATCGCGAAGCAGCGTGGTGATGTCGTAGAACAAGATGCCGGCCTTCGGAAAGTCGGGAACGCTGCGAATCTTTGATTTGAGTGCATCCATATTTTGTTATCCCGTCACGCGAAACCCGGCGAAGCGCCTCGACGGCTCAACCTCGATCGCGTCCACATCGTCGACGCGAGCGCCGGCGGGTCCTCGCCGCACGGCCATCTCGAACCGTTGCAATGCGTCGACGTCGCCCTCCGCGACGATCTCGACGCTGCCGTCGTGTTGATTGCGGACGTACCCCTGAATGCCTTCGCGCTGCGCGGCGTTCTCCACGAAGAATCGGAACCCAACGCGCTGCACGCGGCCCTTCACGATGTACCGCCGCCCCACGAGCACGCCGAATTATACAGGGGGATTGTGGGGATCCGGGCGGAGTCTGGGGAGTCGTTGGGAGTCGTGGGAGTCGTAGCGTGGGGCAAACAAAAAGGGCGCCAGCCCTGAAGCCGGCGCCCCTCGTAGATCACTAGATCCGTAGATCTCTAGATTAGTAGTTAGTTATGGTTTCCCTCGGGCTTCGCAACCGCCCCGAGTCCCTTGTACGAGAACTTCTGCACGCGCGCACCCGTGTAGGTTTCGACCGTGTAGAGGTTCCCCTTCGAGTCGAGCGAGACGTTGTGCGTCGCGTAGAACTGGCCGGGATAACGGCCGCCGTTGCCGATGTGGTTCAACACCTGCAGCGGATCGCGAAGCAGCTGCCACACGCGATGGTTCGCGCCGTCGGCCACGTACATCAGCCGCTGTTGCGGGTCTTTGGAGAACGCGACGTCGAAGGTCACGCCGTCGCCGAGCGTCCGCTTGGCGATCTGCGCTTCCTTGATGAACGTGCCGTCCTTCTTGAAGACCTGGATGCGGTCGTTCACGCGGTCGCATACGTAGACAAGGCCGTCGTTCGCGAGCGACGCGCAGTGCACGGTCTGCCAGTTGGTCGACAGCGGCTTCGCAGGATCGTAGGTCACGTTCGGATCGTCTGTCGGCGGCTTGCCGTAGGCGCCCCACATGCGCTTGAACGTCCCTTTGTCGGCGTCATAGACGATGACGCGGCGATTGCCGTAGCCGTCGGCGACATAGACCTCGTTGGCGGCCATGTCGACTTCAACCTCGGCCGGGCGGCTCAGGTTCGCGGTGTCCTTGTTGCCCTTGCTCGCGCCGTTCTTGCCGATCTGCAGCAGGAACTTGCCGTCCTTGGAGAACTTCAGCACCGTGTTGCCGCCGTTGCCGGCGAGCCACACGTTGTCTTTGCCGTCGATGGTGATGCCGTGCATGGACGGCGGCCACTCGAAGCCCGTTCCAGGTCCGCCCCAGTGGTTCACAAGGTTGCCGGCCGGATCGAATTCCAGCACCGGCGGAGCCGACGTGCAGCAAAGATCGGAAATCGGCTTCGCGCCGCTTGCCACTTCTTCGCCGATCGCGGCATCGCCGCGGGCCGGAGCTGCGGGCGCTGCGCCGGCGCGTCCACCGCGGGCCACGGGCGCAAACACCATCTGGCTTGCAAACTTCGGATCGAGCGTCGCCTGGCCGCGATGCACGACGAACACGTGATCGCGGGCGTCGATCGCGAGGCCGACGGTCGAACCGAGCACCCAGTTATTCGGGAGCGGTTTCGGCCACATGCGATCGACTTCATAGATGCCGGCGCGATTCGCGCCGCCGTTCTCCTGCGCGCGAGCCACGGTCTGTAATGTGTATTGGGCGATGGCCAACACAGCAATGACTGCCGCAATGGTCGCGCCGACGTAGAACTTCCGCGTCCTTTTCATGGTGCCTCCTGGAAGGCTTCTCGGGTTGGAAATGTGGGGGGTAGATTACCTTCGTGCCCGATCAAAGGCAAACAAATTGGCAATCCGTCGTGTTTTTCCCGGCTTGTCGCGCCGTTGATACAACTCTACGAGCGTCCGTGCGGCCAGAAACGACGCGGTCATGCCGTTACCGCCGTATCCGAGGGCGAACAGGTGCCGGGGGTACCGTGAGTGCTCGCCGACGTACGGGAGGCCGTCGGGAGTCTCCGCAAACAGCCCCTCCCAGGCGTAGTCCGCCCCCTCGTCGGCGAGCTCGGGGTAGATCCTCGCAAGATAGGTCCGCAACCGCGCGCCTGCCGACGCGATTCGGCGGCCGGCTCCCCTTGGCGAACGGTGTCGGGTATCTTCACCGCCGAGCAGCAATCGCCCGTCGTCACTCCATCGAAGATAGTGATACGGGCGATCGGTGTCCCATGCCATCACGCGTCGCCTCGGTCGGAGCGACAAGCGCCTGGTGGCGAGCACGTAGGTGTCCTTCATTCTGAAGCGGCCGACCAGCCCGCGAAATTCCGGAGTGGCGTAACCGGTCGCGACGACGATGTGCCTGGCCGAGATTGTGCCACCGGCCGTCCGCACCTCGATCCCCGTCCGCGATGCCTTGACGCTGCGCGCCTGCGACCGCTCGAAGATGATCGCGCCGCGGCGCGCGGCAGCCCTCAGGAACCCTTCGCACGCGCGAACCGGGTTTACCTGTGCGTTGCCGGATGTGGCGATAGCGGCCTGCGCTCTCATGCCGGTCATGCGGTAGATCGCTGCGGCCGTCAGCCAGCGTCCGGGAAGCCCGGCCTTCTTTCGCGCATCGAACTCCGTTCGAAGCGCCTTCACTTTGTCCGGGTCGAGCGTGAAGTAGACAGAGTGGCAGTCGCAGAGATCGGCGTCGAGCTCGAGCGCCCTGATTGTTTTTGCAAGGTCGCGAGTGGCTTTGCCGAGCGATTTCCAGATCTCGAGGGCTGTCGCTCGCCCGAACCGCGATGCCAGATCGGTGAAATCGCGGTCGGGCTCCTGCATCAGGAGGGCTGTGCTCGCACTGGTGCTGCCGCGGCCAATGATGCGGGACTCGAGAAGCGCCACCCGTACGCCCGCGTCGGCAAACAGGTACAAGCAGATCGCACCAGTGATGCCGCCGCCGACAATGACGATGTCCGTCTCGAGATGACCGTGATGGCGAGGATATTTCCGCTTTGGACCGGTGTGGTCGAGCCAAAGCGGACGACCGTGTCTGAGGCGACGCACTGTAATACATTGTGACAACGCAAAACGAAAAAGGAACAACCTTCTTCGTTCTTCGTTTTTCGTTTTTCGTTCTTCGTTACTTCCCTCTGTACACCACCCGCCAGATTTTCCCCTTTACGCTTTCGGTGATGTACAGAGTGCCGTCAGGGCCCATGTTGGTGCCATTCGGCCGCGCAGCAGCCAGATCCGGTCCCTTCAGGGGTTCCATTCCCTTGAAGCCGTCGGCGAATACTTCGTGCCTGCCGGCGTTCTTACCCTTCACGACCGGCTGGAAATTGATGTTGTAACCCGCCATCGGAAACGGCGCACGATTCCACGAGCCGTGCGACGTCATGAACGCGCCGCCGCGGTATTTCGCGGGGAAATGCGTTCCCGTGTAGAACATCAAATCGACGGGCGCGTAATGCGCTGGGAATCCGGCGAAAATCTCTTTGAACTGGGAGCATCGCCCCACCGTTTTGCCGTCGCCGCCGTACTCGGGCGCAAGAATCATCTTGTTGAGGCGCGAGTCGTGATAGCAGTACGGCCACCCGAAAACGTCTCCCTGCGCGATCTGCAACATCGGCTCGCTCGGACCGAACGCGTTGTCTTCAGCCGTGTAGCCCTTCCCCGGAAATAACGTATCGAGCGAATCGCGGCTGTTCATCGCGACATACAAATGTCCGTCGTGCCACGCAACCGCAACCGGCTGGCGCAAACCCGAGGCAAAACGCGCTTCCTTGGTGAACTTCTGTCCGACGACGTCGGCCTTGAAGCGCCAGATGCCGCCGCGATCCTCGAGTTGCGGGCACGGATCGACGCCGGGAGCGCCCGGTAGCCGATCGGGAATCTGGCAGGCGTTCGAGGGAAGGCCGATGTTGATGTATACGTTGCCCGCATCGTCGAACGCGATGTCTTTCTCTGCGTGCCCGCCGCCGACAGGAAATCCATCGACGACGATCTCGGCGGGGCCCGCGGGTTTCAGCTCGCCTGGCGTCAGCTTGAAGCGGCCGATGTGCGTGATCGCGGCGTAGTACAGGTAACCGTTTCGCAGCTCGAGGCCGGTGCCTCCGACCGTCCCGAATTTCTCGCTGACCACATCCGCTTTGCCGTCGCCGTTGGTATCGCGCAGTCCGACGATCCCTCCTTCGGAAAACGGTTCGTTGGGACTCGGCCTGGCGCCACGGCGCAGGATGACGTAAATATCGCCGTTGTCGTTCACGACGATGTGACGGCCTTCGCCGATGCCGCCTTCGTGCACGACCAGCGCGCAAAATCCCGGTGGCAGCGTCAGGCCGCCGTTATTCGCATCGCACGACGGCAAACCCGCCTTCGCAGCCGGCACTGCAGCCTGCTTCGGCGCAGCGGGCCCCTGACTGCTCAGCGTGACAGAGCCGCTCGCACCGACACACGTAAGCACAAGCGCGAAACATATGCGTTTCATGGGCGCAAATTGTACCGGTTACTCAAGGAAGGCGCAATGAACGCGCGACAGTATTCCCGCTGCGCCCTTGCCGCGACCTTCGCTGACGAGATAGAGATCACCCCCGGGTCCGAACGTCAGGCCTTCACCCTGCGGTTCTTTGAGTGATGCGAGATCGACGCGAACCGGATTGCCGCCTTTGAGAAAGCCGTCGCTCGTGTAGACGAGCAACGTGCCGTTCGATCGCAGCGCGATCCAGCGTCCGTCCGGCGACGCAGCGGCTGCTGTCATCCGAACCGTTTCCTTCAGCACTCGAAACAGCGAGAGCTTGCCCGTTTCACCTGGCCGTACTGGGGACTGAAATCGATAGACGCGCGGAGGCACATCCTTCGTGATGATGAACGTCGCGTCCCTGGTCACGAGCAGGGCCTCTGCGTCGTGTGGAGTGTCTGGATACGTGGCGTGAAATGCGAGAGCCGCTGCGGTGGCCTTGCTGCCCGGCGGAGGCATCGCGACCCGGTAAATCGTGATGCGCTGTCGCGACAGGCGGTTGTCGCCAATATCTGCGATGTAGAGACACTCTGCGCCGCTGCAACTGCCGGCGGCGATGTCTTCCCAATCGACCACGGCGGCGCCGGTGACGACGACCGGCGTGACGCGGCGGTCTGGATCGATGCGGAACAGCACCGGTGCGCCCGAATCGTTGTGCGTCCACAGCGCGGCGGCTGCCTGCGCAACGCCGCTCGCCTCGGGCACTGCGGGCAGCAACTCCGGCCGCCCGACCGGCGTGCACACCGGAGCCGGCCGCTGTGACTGCGCGCTCACCGCAACAGCGGCAGCAAGAACGACCACGACGACCGGCTTCACATCTACTTACTTTCTACTTTTCACTTTCTACTTTCCACTTTTCACTTTTTTACGTATTTCTTGATCCCCTTCTGCCCCACTTCTGCGCCGTACACATTGCCCTGCGCGTCAGCCGCGACACCCTCGGGGCCGCTCGTCCCGGACAGCGGGCCTTCGTCGACGTTCGGATTGTCGTCAGGGATGAACGACGTCACTTTGCCGTCGCGCGCGCTCCCGATGCGGATGCCGCGTTTCCATTCGCCGTGCTTGCGGGACTTGTTCGACTCGGAATCGGCGACGTAGATGACGTCGTTCTTGTCGATGAACACGCCGCTCGGCCGGCTGAACTGGCGCCATTCGTCGAGCACCGTGCCGTTCTGATCGAAAATCTGAATCCGGTTGTTGGCGCGGTCCGCGACGAACAGCCGGCCCTTCGAGTCCATGGCCAGCGCGTGCGGCGCGTCGAGCTGCCCGCGTCCGGCTCCGCGCGTGCCCCACTCCTTGATGAATTTTCCGGTCCTGTCGTACTTCACGATTCGCGCGTTGGTTTCCCCCCCGTGGCCGTCGGCCACGAAGATGTCGCCGTTCGGCGCCGTGATGACATCCGAGGGCTGATTGAAGTGCATCGGATCCGTTCCTGTCATCCCAGGCATCCCGAGACGCAGCAGCACTTTCCCGTCGGGGCTGAATTTCACGATGTGATGACCGCCGGCAGGCGGCGGCGCGCCGGCGCGCCCGGCGCCCGGAGGCAATCCGTCAACGACCCAGACATTGCCTTGAGCGTCGACATGAATGCCGTGCGGGAAGACGAACATGCCCGCACCGAAGCTCGTCACCAGCTTGCCTGATGGATCGAACTTCATCACGACGGGCAGATTCGATCCGACGCACGAATTCGCGCCGCAACGGTCGACGATCCAGATCGATTTGCCGTCGATGTCGGGCTCGACAGTGCTGATCGATCCCCACGTGCGTCCGTTCGGCAGCTGAAACGGATTGCCGACGGTCTTGTAGGGGTTCGGTGCGTCGTTGGTTGGCGCGGCGGGCGCTTGCGCGAGCAGAGACGGCACGGCCAGAAGCGCAACGAAAAGTATGTGTCTCATGGGCGGAGTATATATTAGCTGGTTGGTGGTTGGGGGTAGTCGGTTGGTGGTTGGTGGTTGAGAGTTGGGAGCCGGAGGAACGTCGATGAAAAGAACGGCATGGCGTGGTTCGATGGCGATCGCGGCGGGCATCGCCACCTTGACGATTCACCTTCTCGGGCAGGCGCCGGCGCAACCGAATCCGCGGCAGCAGCCGGGGGCGCAGGTCACGATGTTTGCACCGGAACAACACGACCTGTATGACGGGCACTACATCCTGTCCGGCAATCGCGTTTATATGGTGGGGGGCCTGAACGACCCGCCTGGCTTCGACCATCTCGGCAACGACGCCACCAATGTGAAGCCGGTCGCAGGAACGGTCGAGATCGACGTCGACGAGTTGAAAAACGCCGGCACGTTCGAAGCCAGGCTCAGGATTCCCGAAGGCGATCTGGTGCTCGCGATGGATCGCTTCCACGAGTTCAATCCCTGCCAGCACGGCGGCATCGCGGCATTTCTGCACGAGCACGGGACCGATTCAGGCTGCGGCGACAACAACTGGCCGAAGGCGTTCGGCTATCTGGCCGGATGGGGGTACGGGCATGCCACGCTCAACGGCAAACCTCTGTATGACAACTATGAAATGCACTTCATGGTGACGCAGGGCATCCGCGATCGGAAGACGTTGAAAGTGAACTACCCCATGCCCGGCAAGAAACTACCGGGCGGCGAGGTCAATCCGGCCACGCAGCAGATCGATTTTTACATCCGAAGCCCACAGACCAATCCGAAGAACACACCGAACCGGGACGTGTTCGCGCATTTCTTCGCGATGGAAGTGACGTGGAAGTGACCTCACTGGGCGGCACATTCGCACGCGTCATTGCGGCCGGACACCCAGATACGAGCCGCCGGCACCGACCCAATGCCAGAACTCACGCGGATTCTTCGCCATGGCCTTCGCGAAGAGCGCCTCGGCGCGTTCGCGGTCCTTGTGCACGTTGGCAAGCGCTCCGTACTCGAGCATGCCCGAGTCGTCGCCTGGATCGCGCGCGACCGCGCGGTCGAAGGCATCCCGGGCTTTGTCCCATTCACCAGCCTCACTGTAGACACGGCCAAGGCGGAACCAGTCGCTTCCTTCGACTTTCTTGCTGCTGGTGACGCTCTCGAAAATCTGCGCGCCCTTCGCCTTGTCGCCGCCGAGGTACCACGCCCGCCCCACCGCGATCCGCTCCCAGCTGCCGCCTTCCGCAAGTTGGAGCGCACCATCAAGCAATGCCGCTGCGGCGGCCGCCGGTTCCTTGCCCTGCACAAGCTCGAGGTTGAACGTGGGGCGCCGGTTCTGTGCGATGACCGATTGGGTGATTGCGCCCAGCGCGAAACATCCGACGCCGATCCACACAACGCTCTTCTGGCTCATGAGTTCTCCTTTACGGACGCGTAGCATACTATCGAGCGCGTGGCACTGCCGCAGCGACAGAGGACCGCGGTGGCCACGTCGCTGATCTAGAATTCCGCCCCATGTACCCCGTCACCGACCCCGCCTACGACGTCGTCATTCTCGGCGGCGGCCTCGCGGGGCTCTGCCTTGCGCGACAACTTCACCTCGAGGCACCGGCGGTTCGCGTACTGGTAGCCGAAAAACGGCAGCATCCCGTCAGGGAGGCGGCATTCAAGGTCGGTGAATCGTCTGTCGAGATCGGGGCGCATTACTTTCAGAAGGTGCTGGATCTCGAACCCCACCTTCGCGCCGCGCAACTCGAGAAGCTCGGCCTCCGATATTTTTTCCCTCACGGCGACAATCGCGACCTCACGCGGCGTGTCGAGCTCGGTCCCCCAGAGTACTCGACAGTCCCGTCCTTTCAGCTCGACCGCGGCCGGTTCGAAAACACGCTGCTCCAGCTCGCGCGATCGTCGGGCACCGAAGTGCTCGACGACTGCAGCGTGCGTGCGATCGAGCTCGGCAAGACGAATCATGAAGTCACGCTGTGCACTGCCGGAATGACTCGGACGGTCTCGGCGCGGTGGGTCGTCGACGCCAGCGGCCGGGCCAGCCTGCTGAAGCGGAAGCTCGGCCTCGCGCGTCCGTCCGGGCACGCGGTAAATGCGTCGTGGTTCCGCTTCAACACGCGATTGTGTGTCGACGACTGGTCCGACGATCCGGCGTGGATCGCACGGGTCCCTACGCGACGCCGCTGGCTCAGCACCGTTCACCTGATGGGGAAAGGGTACTGGGTGTGGTTCATCCCGCTCGGCTCGGGAAGCACCAGCGTCGGCATCGTCGCCGACTCTGCGCTCCATCCGTTCAATCGGATCAACCGCTTCGAGCGCGCGCTCGACTGGTTGCGCGAATTCGAACCGCAGGCCGCCGGGGTCGTCGAGACACAGACCGGCAGGCTCGAGGATTTTCTCGCGCTGCAGCACTTCGCGCACGGCTGCGCCCGCGTTTTCTCTCCCGATCGCTGGGCGATGACGGGCGAAGCCGGCGTCTTCACCGATCCGTTCTACTCGCCCGGATCGGATTTCATCGCGATGGGCAACGAGTGCATCGCCGATCTGATCACGCGCGATGTTCGAGGGGAAGACGTCTCGGCGCGTGTCGAATCGTTCAACCAGACCTATCTACGCCTCTTCGACGCGTTCATCCGGCTCTACGAGGGACAGTACCCGATCATGGGCAATGCGCAGGTGATGACGGCGAAAGTCACGTGGGACAACGGATGTTACTGGGCCATTACGGCGCTGCTCTTTTTTCAGCGCCGGTACCGGCAGCCTGAATTCATGGCGTCGATCGAGCCGCTCATGCGGCGGTTTTTTGTCATGCACGCACGGATGCAGGCATTTTTTCGCGCGTGGGATCACGCCGACCAGCGCCATTACGCGGATGCCGGGCGCAACGTGCTCGATGTCGATTTCCTCCGGCACCTGCAGAGCAGCCTGAACGATCCGATGATGGATGATGACTCGCTCAGGGCGCGCCTCGAGGAGAACTACGCGCTGCTCGAAGCGTTCGCGCAGAGCTGGCAGGCGGTGGCGTCAGAAGAGTATCCGGAGCTGAACCGGTTCGTGCCGGCGACACGGGATTCGCCTGCGCTCAACCTCGCCGCCGCGCGCCTGACACCCACGCGCGTGACGGCCTAGGGCACTTCGAGGACCTAGCTACAGGCGCGGATCACCAGCGCTGCATCGTTCCCGCCAAACCCCAGCGACGTCGAGACGCCCGCGCTCACGCGCTGCTCGCGCGGCTGGTTCGCGACAACCAGCACGTCACAGTCCCCAGACTCGTGGTTGATCGTCGGAGGAATGACGCCGCGCGCGATCGAGAGGGCGAGTACCGCGGCTTCGATCGCGCCAGCCGCACCGAGACAGTGTCCAACCATCGATTTCACCGATGTAACGGGAAGCTGCGCGGTCCTGTCGCCGAACACGCGACGGAACCCGTTTGACTCGGCGGCGTCGTTTTGAAGCGTCGCGGTGCCATGGGCGTTGATATGGTCGATCTCATCCACATTGACGCGCCCGTGACGAAGCGCGGCCGTGATCACCGATGCGATGGGGCGCCCTTCGGGCTCTGGCGCGGTGGGATGAAACGCCTCGCACACGAAGCCGTAGCCTGCCAGCTCGCCGTAAATGTGCGCCCCCCGGCGGCGCGCGCAATCGAGCGACTCGAGAATCAGAATAGCGCCGCCTTCGCCGATGCTCATGCCGGCGCGGCCGCGATCGAACGGCCGGCACGGATTCGGATCCATCAAGCGCAGCGCGTTGAACCCGCTGAAGGTCAAGCGCGACAGCGCGTCGGTGCCGCCGGCGAGCACCGCGTCGGCCCGGCCGCGACGAACGGCATCGGCCGCCTGGCCGATGGCGATCGTGCTCGACGAGCACGCGGCCACCAGACACGACCTCAGCCCTTCGAAACCGAACCGATGTGCGATGGCGTCGGCGGGCGTGCTCGAAAAATGGTTCCACACATCCGACTTACGCGCACGCGCGATGCCCGATGTCATCCACTTGCTGTAGAAGGTTTCGTTGCGGAAGAGATCGGCCGTGCCCGCTCCGAGCACCACGCCTACTCGCGAACGATCGAGCGCGCCGTCCAGCAAACCCGCATCCGCGAGCGCCTCAGTGGCCGCCGCCACGCCGATACGATCGCTGCGCGACAGGCGCCGGCACTCGAGCGGCGTGAGGTCGCTGTTCAGTGCGCCCGTCTGCACCTCAGCCGCAAGCCGGCTGCGATAACCGTCCGTCTCGAACAGCTCAGCGGCGCGGATGCCGCATTCGCCCGCCACCATACGCTCCCACGTCGCCTCCCGGGTGCTGCCGAGTGACGTCACCATCCCGATGCCCGTAATGACGACCGTCTCGTTCACCATGGCGCGTCTTCGACCTGAAGCGGCTCGAGCCGCGCTCCAGCAACGGCCGCGTTCAACTCGGCGGTGACCGTGCGAACCGTGTTGGCTTCCCGGCGCTTCCCCGTGACCGCAATCACCATTGGGATGAATTGAAACGGCAACGACACGCCACCGAACGCGACACATCCCGCGCGATGCCACCCGGCATGATCGCGAGGGCCCACGCCGATCAGACTCCCAAGGTATGAACGAATCACGCCGTAGGTATCACCGGCTACGGTCGACGCCGTGCCGTGGTCCCCTCCCGGGCGGCCCAATCCGCGCTTGAGGCTGTCGAGAAACTCCTCGCGGTTTCCGCCTGGCGCCTCCGTCCAGGTACGGCCGACACGGCGAAGGGTATGCGCGTCACTTCCGCCAATCGCCGACAGCGTGGTTTCGTTGCCGGCCGTCCGCCGCGCCACGATGGCTTCGATCAGCAGGTTGTGCGCCTGCAGCATCGCGCCATTGCGCGCCTCGAGCGCCGGCACTTCGTCCAGCAGGCGCAGGTAGTCGGCCAGCGGCGTCTGCCCTCGATAGAAATGCAGCAGGTGGTTCAGCGAGAAAAACACGCCCGCCGCCCGGAGGCAGGCGATCAGGTCGAGCGCGTTGCCGCGCAGCGGCTGAATCTCACGGTGCAGCGCCTCGGTCATGCCGTACACACCGAGATGCACCTGAATATCCCCGTGCCGGCAGGAGACTTCCTCCCCAATGATCACGTCGGCGGGACTCTCGACGCCGGCCGCAAGCTCGAGGGCGCCGTCGATGCTGTCATGGTCGGTGATGGCGACCAGATTCATGCCGCGCGACTTGGCGCGGCGGTACACGTCGATTGGGCGCGAGTAGCAGTCTCGGCTGCGGAGAAATCGCATGTTGCCGCTGCGCGTCGAATGGAGCGTGTGGACGTGCAGGTCTGCGCGCATCATCATCACAATGGCTTCAGCAGCAGAATCTGGAAGGTCGCGGATCCGACGTTCCGATAGCCCGCGGGCAGGAAGCTCTTCCCGGCCTCCGCGCGCAAGATCATATTCCATCGCACGCGCATGTTCCCGGCAGCGCCAAGTCCGATGACCCGCCGCCAGGCCGTTGCGACGTCACGATCGCGTCCCCACGCGTGATCGAGGAACAGGTCGAGGCGATACAAGTCGAGCAGATTGAACGAATACGATCCGCGAGCCATCCACAGGTCCTGAAAACGAAGGCCCGACGCCGGCACACCGTGAATGCGCGTGTCGTCGAACATGCCGAACTGATACTTCGAGAACCGGTCGAGCCCCTCTCCGCCAAACAACGCGCCGTTCAAATGAAGCTTGTGAACAGCGTTAAGGTACCAGTCGCGCGAAAGGCTCGCGGTGTATCTCGTATACGTCGGTTGCGCGCCGGAAAGACGCCGGTACCACGTTGCGTTGGCGATGAAATTGTATCCGCCTCGACGGTACTCCCAGGCGCCGCCGACACCGTTCGTGATCGTGCTTGGCGGCAGCTCGAACGTTTCCGACGTGGTGCGATCGGGAACGTATGCGTCGAATCGGAATTGGTACTGAAGCTGAGCCTTCTGGAATGCCGTGTACTGCCATCCAAGATTGACCCCAGAAGACAGCGGCCACGTCAGGACGCGCTGGTCCTCGCGCTCGCCCTCAAGACCGTAAATGCGATCCGAAGACGGCGCCGCAATCGCGAAAAAGTCGACGCTCGCGTCGAATGGCGTGGACCCCAGCTTGGGCCGCTGAATGTTTCCCGCGGCGAGGACACCGCCGAACAGCAGCGCGAGTTGCGTGTCGGGATTCCCGAATTCGAAGTCAAGATAGTTGATGCCGACAATCGGAAGGGGAAAGGCGTACGAGGGATCGACGGTGACACCCATCGCCAACGCCTTGACGCTGCTGCTCGGCCGGGTGCTCACGACCCGCACCTCGCCTTCCTTGATGTAGTGGCGCAGCCCCTGATCGGTTTCCTTGTACATGACGCGGTTGCTCGCGCGTGCGGCGTCGCGCGCTGCGGCGAAATCGCGCTGGTTCACCTGAACGTTCGTGAACGCCACGCTCTTTTCGACCAGCACATTTCGGCCGGCGACCATCAGAATCTGCCGGGCGGACATCCTCGTGAACAGGAACATGGGCCGTCCGCCGATGGTGGCGACCGGCGTGTAGTCTTGCGTCTCGTCATTCGAGACCACCGGTGCCGGCAGCCCGCTCTGCACCATGTGCACGCGCACGCGCGCGAAGGTTGCACGATCGATCCAGACGGTGCCGCGGTAGAGCGCCTTTCCGCTCCCGACCGGTTCGAACGCGATGACATAGCAATCGAACTCGTTGACGACCTCCATTCCGCGGAGCTCGTACCGGTAGTCGGTGTCGAAGCGAAGTTGGAGCGGAAGCGATAACACCTTCTCAGCCTGAAGGAGGGGAAACGGCGGGCGGTCGGCTCCCCACTTCGCGCCGTTGACCGAAAAGGACAGCTCTTCCCATTCGATGTCCGTGCCGCTGACGTAATACCGGTTCTCCGTCACGACGTCGTAGCCCGCATCGGTCATCGTGGGCCTGAAGTGCTGCTCCATGCGCGCATCGGCCGAATACGTCCGAACGGCAAAATCCTGCGCGCGCTGCTGCTCCTGGTGCCGCGCGATGATCTCGGCGACCGACAACGACTGCCCCGCCGATACATCGCTTCGATCTGCGAACACCTCGGTCGCACCCTCGTTGAAATCCAGGACCATGGGACCGCCCGTCAACGGCACTTGCATACGGAACGCGCCAGTCACGTCGTCGCGCGTGTAGTTGCTCACGGGCGTGCGGGTCCTCTTGCGAAGATCGCGCACAACGGGCGAGCCCCCCATCGACAGCGTCGCCGCGACCTGCAGCGGAGCAGGTGTGGCGCCTCCCCAATACACGAGATAGGTCGCGAAGGTGCGTTCGTCGAAAAGCATGCGGAATCGATGTGTGCCCGTCACATCTCTGTCGTCAATCGAAAGGCGCAGCTGCGTGGCGGCAGGGTCGAGTCGCGACATCTCAGACTTCAGCAAGGAAGCGATCGGCTCGAGGCCCCGCAGTTCTTCTACAGGGTCGTCGGCCTTCCAGGCCCGAACCGACACATCAGTACCGAGATCCTCGAGCAGCGCATCGATAAGGAGTGGCGGAGTTCCCGTAACCGCGAGCGTCGCCCTGGGATCGACGCGCGCCTGGACCTGGCGAGCCGATACGGCGGCAGTGTCCCGCACGACGAGCACATCGACATAGGGCGCGAGATCTTCTGTGTATACGGAGGCAAGGGCCGCGGTATCGTCGACGAGCGACCCACCGAGCGCAATGCGAATCCCCGATCGCACGGCGCGCGCTTCCGTCGCAGCGAGTTTGACGGCAAAAACGCCCCATGCAGCCTGCTCGCTGCTGACGTCGATTTCGATGATGGCCACTCCCTCGCCGTCTTCCTGCAGGAGCGAAGCGAGCCGCTGCCGCCACGTCTCGGCTTCCGGGGCTGTTGCAGGGACACGAAAGGTAAGCCACAAAGGCACGCTCGCCCTGCGATACGACTCCAGCTTTTCGCCAAACCCGGGAACCCCATCGGCCGCAGCGGATACCTGCACGCGTACTGCGATCGGCAGAGAAATGTCGGTCGATACTTGATGCACACGCGTGGGATCGACGTCCGCGCTGTCCTCGAACGCGATGCGCGGTACCGATGGGGCGGGAGCCGGACGCGGCTGCTGGGCACTAAGCAGAAACGCGACCAGGGGAAACCAGATCGCGTTCATCAGGGCGCCGTATGCTGGTCCGTGAGCGAACTGATGGGGCCAAATCTGGCGCTCCTCAGAATCGATCGAAGGCGATTCCGGAAACCGCTAAGTCTGAAGTAGTGCGCGAAATGCAACGGCGCGGGCAACCGTACTCTCGGCGGATCCGTGTCGAACTCCCAAGGATGTACCGCGAGCACGGCCGGGGCGCCGGCTCGATTCACTTCTTCGATTCTCCGAAGAACCCTGCGCGGAGAGCTCATGCGCAGCCCCCAGCCCCAGCCAAGAGGCATCACCTGGCCAAACCGATCGACGACGAGAGGTGGAACCTCGAAGATCGGACCGGCCGAGGTCAGGCGCACATGCGGAGAGCGAGGGAACGCCGGAGAACCGACGATCTTGACCGGAGCCATGCTGGCATCGGTCGTGAATCCCGTCACTGCGAGAGACTCCAGGGCCCAAAGCGAACGATCGTTGATAGACCATTCGGGTGCGCGGAACGCTGTGATGTGCGGCACGCCGGCCGACCGCAGGGCGATGACGCTGTTCTTCAGATCAGCGGCGAACGCGTCGCTGGTCATTTCGTACGCGCGCAAGTGATCGTGGCCGTGCGATCCGATCTCATGGCCTGCGCTCTGGACGGCCGCGACGACCTCCGGGTGCTCCTCAGCAATCCAGCCCAGGACAAAAAACGTCGCGCGAACTCCGGCGGCATCCAGCGTATCGAGCAGCCAGCGCGTCGTGTCACCGACCCGCGACGGAAGCGCGCTCCACCTTTCGCGCGAGAGCTCGCTGACGCCGCAGACGTGGAACCAATCCTCCAGATCCACAGTGAAAATATTCGTCACACGGTCTTCCTGGCACGCTCGGACACGATGAAGTCTGCGATCGTATCGACCGAACGCAGGACGCGCTGTCCGGTCTCATCGTCGGTAATCGACACGCCGAACCGCCGCTCCATCTCCAGCACGAACTCCAGTACATCGATCGAATCGAGACCCAGGCCGTCGCCGAAGAGCGACATGCCATTCTCGATCTCGCCAACGGAGATCGGCAGCCTGAGGCTTTCAACGAGGGCGCGTTTGACTTCCTCTTTCAGTGCGTCGGGCGCGTTACTCATGTCCTCCGATCTTACAAGAGCCCACCGTCCACCCCTATGACCTGGCCCGTGATATAGCTCGACGCCTCCGATGCCAGAAACGCCACCAGCGCCGCAACTTCTCGGGGCGTGCCGATGCGGCCGACCGCGACAGCCCGCAAATACGCCTCGCGCGCAGCAGCGGGCATGCTGTCGAGCATTTCTGTCTCGACCAATCCGGGAGACACCGCATTGACGAGCACGCCCTTGCCGGCGAGATCGCGCGACAACGCGCGTGTGAGCCCTTCGAGTCCGGCCTTGGATGCGGCGTAGGCGCTCTGCCCTGGGAGCGGCATCCGGGCGCTTGGCGACGACACGTTGATGATGCGGCCCCATTGCCGCAACAGCATGCCTCGCACGACAGCGCGCACGCAGTGGTAGACGCCGTCAAGATTGACGTGCATCACCTGCTGCCAGTGCGGCAATCCGAGCAGCGCGATATGCGCGTCGCGTGACACGCCCGCGTTGTTCACGAGGATATCGACGGGACCGAGCGTGGACACGGACTGCTCGAAAAACGCCGCGACGCTTTTCTCGTCGGCTACGTCGCACTTGCCTGACCAGACCCGACCACCCGCAGCCCGCATCGTCTCTTCGAACGCGCGCGCCTCGTCTTCTCGCTCGCGATAGGCGATGCCGACGGCTGCTCCACGCTCGACGAGAAGCTCAGCGATGCCTCTACCGATGCCTCGCGATCCACCGGTGATGATCGCAACCCGGCCGTGAAGAAATAAGTCAGTTGAAGGGGTGTCCAATACGGACCTCAAGCAGCGACACGCAGCACGATACTGAACAACGCGCCGCCGCTGGCAAAGCTGTTGACGAGCGCGATCGGTCCAGGGACATCGACGACGGTGGTGGCAAGGCGCAGGGAGCCGACGGCCGCGTCCGGTTTTTGAAGGCCCGCGATCGGCGGCACGCGACCCGCCTTGCCGCACAGTAGCGCGGCGATACACCCCGCGCTGCCCGAGGCGCCGGACTCGCCCAGCGATCCTTTCACCGAGGTCACCACGCACGATTTCGATCCGAAGAGCTCCGTGAGCGCCTCGGATTCCACCCGATCGAGCGTCGCTGTCGCGTTCGCCGAGGCGTACACCACATCCACATCGCCAGCTTGGAGGCCCGCGTCATCGAGCGCGAGCCGCATCGTGCGGACGAGCGGTGCCGGCGCGTCGGGCCACTCGTTCAGTGGCACAGCGGCGCTCGAGGCACCCACCCCGAGAATTTCTCCGTACGATGCGGCGCCGCGCGACTCCCACTCACCACTCCGCTCCAGCCACATCATGTATCCGCCCTCACCAAGGACAAATCCGCTCCGCGACTCGTCGAACGGCGCCAATCGCGCGTCGGGCGCGAGGGCTTGCGACATCACGCGAAAACGATCGTAGGCCTTGAAAAAAATCTCGTACACCGCATCCACGCCGCCTGCTGCCAGCGCCGATGCGTGACCCTCGCGAATCATCCCGGTGGCCGAGACAATCGCCGCCAGCCCCGATGCCTCCTTGTAGCTCACGGTCGCATTGGGGCCGCGCAGCTTGAACTCCAGTCCGACAAGGCCTGCGGCCGCATTCGCCACGGTACTGTTGAACAGCAGCGCCGGCGCGCCCGTCGGCCCGGTCCGGAAAAAGGCCGACAGGTAGTCCTGCGTCGCCTGACCACCGGCCGTCCACGTGCCGAGCATCACGCCCTTGTCGTCGGCGCCCTCGTCGCTGCGCGGCTGTCGCGCATCATCCATCGCCAGACTCGACGCCGCGATCGCGTACGCGCCCGTGCGATCCATGCGACGCAGCTTCATCGGAGGAATCCACTTTGGTGCATCGAAGTCGGTCACGTTGACGGCCAGCCTCGACCGGCAGTCCGTTGTGTCGAAATCTGTAATGGGTGCGATGCCGGTTCGTCCCTGCAGTAACGCGTCTCTGAAGGTCTCGAGTGACGTGCCGAACGGGGACACGACACCGATGCCGACGACGCTCACACGACGCTGCATTCGTGCGGATGTTACCATTGGCCGCATGCGTGGGTTGGTGGTGTTCCTCGCCTTCGGCACGGCCATCGCGTGCGCGTCGATCATGCGCGCGCAGTCGGCGGCATCGAACAACACGGCCTTTGACGAGCTCTACCAGCGCGGCCAGAAGGCGAATGGCGGGCTGAAGACGCTCACCGCGCGCTTCACCGAGACGACGACCTCTCCCCTGCTGACCCGCCCGCTCGTCGCGCGCGGCACGCTGGCGCTGCAGCGTCCGTCCACCGTGGTGCTTCAGTACGACGCGCCTGAAGCGCGTACGGTGCTGATCGACGACAAGCGGCTGCTCCTCAGTTGGCCCGGACGCAACATCTTCCAGACACGAAACATCGGTCAGATGCAGAGCCGCATCCAAAAGTATTTCGTCGAGGGAAATCCTGAAGAGCTGCGCAAGAGCTTCGACATCACGGTGACCGACGCTGAAAAGCACGCCGGATCGGACCATATCGTGCTCGTGCCGATACGGAAACAGATTCGCGAGGGACTGACGCTGCTCGACTTGTGGATCGATCACTCGTCGCTGCTGCTCACCGCGATGCGCATGACGTTTGCGGGGGGCGAGACGAAGCTGATGACCCTCGAGGACGTGGCACCTAACGCCCCGATTGCTCCAGGGACCTTCGCGCATCCGCCGCAAACGACGCGGTAAACGAGCTCGGCGGCGAGGCGAAGTCGCACTCGGCCAGATAGTGCGCGGGATCCATCATGCGCTGCGTGCGCCTCAGCGCGCGCAACAGGAACATCGCGTTCCGCAGATCGACCTCTCCCAGCCATTTCCAGATGCTCTTCCGTCCGCCCAGGTTCAACACCGACCGGCGCCAGGTCTCGCAGTAGAGCTCGAAGAACCGCTCCGCGCCCAGCGCGGGCTGCCATAAGAGATGGTGCATGTCGAAATCGGCCCACTTGCGAGGCCTCAGCGTCGGCCGCATCTTCTCGAAGTAGTCGGTTCCCGGCAGCGGCGTCAGAATGGTGAATCCGGCCTGAAAAAGCGCGTGCCGCTCGACGAACGCCCAGAGACGCTCGAAGTCCTCCAACCGCCACGCCGGATCGATCACGAAGTTGCCGGTCACGCCGTACCCCAGGCGGCGCGCGACGTCCACGCCCTGCGCGGTCTCGTCGACCGTCGCGTCCTTCGTCAGCTCCTTCAATCCCTGATCGGTGGCCGCCTCGAGGCCGAAGAAAATGTCGAAGTCTTTCGCGATCGGGCGCCACGCCTCGAGCAGTTCCGGATGGCCCGCGACCAGATCGACGCGGCTCTGGACGAGGATCCAGCGCTTCTTGATCCCGCGGCGCTTCAGCGCAGTCGCCAGCTCCAGGCTGCGCGACGGATGATGCCAGAACAGATCGTCGGCAATGAAGATCTCATCGCCGACACTCGCAAAGTCGCGGCAGACCGAATCGATCGACCGCTCGCGCACCGCACGTGCGTGAAGTTGCCAGATCGAACAGAACGAACACCGGAACGGGCATCCTCGAGCGGTTTCGATCAACCACACGGGCCGATGTGCGAGGCAGGCGTACTCTTTCCGCCACCCGTCGACATGATGACGGGCAGGAAGTGGCACGTCGTCAAGTACGAAGGTTCCGCTCTCTCCGGCGGAGTGCAGAATCTCGCCCTCACTTCCCTGGAAGCACAATCCGCCGACATCCTTCAGAGCCACGCCTCGATCGAGGGCATCAGCAACACGAGGCAGCACCAGCTCACCATCGTCGGTGATCACTGCTGCCACTCCAGGCACGAGAAACGGGCTCGGATACGCAGCCGCGGTGTGGCCACCGATCACGATCGTGACGTCCGATGACCACTCGCGCACGCGACGGGCGAGCTCGAGCACGTCGTCTGTTTCGAGCGCGTGCATCGCCGCGAGTCCGACGAGACCCGGACGCGCGCGGCGCAGATGAGTTTCGAGCGACGTGAACCGCAAGTCGGCCAGTGTCACTTCGTGCCCACGCGCTTCGAGCGCGGAGGCGATGTATTCCATTCCGAGCGGTTCGATTCGGAAGAATGGGCCCAGGCCAAACCGTTCGTTTTTGGGCACTGGACGAAGGAGAAGGACTCGCATCTCTGTCGCGTAGGAGGGTAACATACCGCGTTTGATCGAAGTCCTCGTTGCGTGGGCCTACCGACGACGCGCGCTCGTCATCGGCGCCGCGTTTTGCATCCTCGCCGTCTCCGCTGAAGGCGCTCGCCGTCTCTCATTCGAGACGGACGTCCTCACGCTGCTCCCTCGAGACGGACGCGTGATCCAAGGGTTCCGTACGTTTCTTTCCACGTTCGGCAGCCTCGATCAGTTGTACGTCGTGTTCACAGCCCCTGATGGGGAGTCGATCGCCGATTACAGCGACCGTGTGGACGCGTGGGTCGATCAATTGCGCACGTCTCCTGAAATCGCTCGCGTTGACGCGGGCATGGCGGACGACTCGCGCGACGTTGCGTGGCTGGCAGACCGTCAACTGCTGTTGCTCGATAACCGGTTGCTGGACGAAGCGCTCCAGCGCTTGAGTCCCGAAGGGCTTCGCACGGAGGTCGCCAGTAAACGCGAGTTGCTGACGCTGCCGTCTTCGAACGTGGCCGATCTGGTGCGCCACGATCCTGCCGGACTGTTCGAGCTCACACAGAAGGCGTTCGGCGGCAAGGCGCCCATCGGCGTCGACGGCGGATACATCGCCCCTGATGGCTCGAGCCGCCTCGTCATCGCGCGGCCACGCAGGCCGCCCTATGACGCGGTTTTTTCGCACCGGCTCGACGCGCGCCTGCGCCTCATTGCCGCACGGCAGTCGGAAGCGGAGCCGGCACTGCGAGTGGAGATGGCCGGCGGACATCGCATCGCCGTGGAGACCGAAGCCTTCATCCGCCGCGAGAGCATCGTCAACACGGTCGGCTCGCTTGTGTTGATTCTGCCGCTTCTGTACTTTGTGTTCCGCAGTCCCTGGCTTGTCGCGATCGGACCGTTGCCGTCTGGGCTGTCCCTGATCGTAGTGCTGGGCATGCTCGGATTCGCCGGTGCGACGCTCTCCGCGGCCGCCACTGGATCGGCCGCCATGCTCTTCGGCCTCGGCGTCGACGGCGTCGTACTTTTGTACGTCTCGCATCGGCTTGCACTCGCGCGCGGACTCGATTCGCGCGAAGCCGTTCAAGCACTCGCTGAACCATCGAAGAGTATGTTGCTCGGCATGTGGACGACCGCCGCGACGTTTTACGGGCTGATGTTCGTGGATTTTCCGAGTCTTCAGGAATTGGGGCGCCTGGTCGGTCACAGCATGGTGGTCTGCGGACTGGCAACGCTCTTTCTCGTGCCGGCGACACTGCCGCGAAAAGCGCGCACGGTGCAACACGCGCTCGTGCTGCCCGGCCTCGCAGACTGGATCTTCCGTCGCCGTACCGCCGTTCTCGTTGGATCGCTGGCCGCGACCGTGCTACTCGGCGCCGCCGCAGCGCGCATCAAAATCAATCCCACGCTCGAGCGCCTTCGTTCGACCACCGATGCAGTTGCGGTCGAAGCACGCATCGCATCGACGTTCGGGCTGCCCGGTGACGTCAGCGTCATCCTCGCGCGGGGGCCCGATCTGGAACGGTTGCTCACGAACAATGAAGCCTTCGCCGCGCGGCTCGCGCAGGAACTGCCGGCGGTCCGTGTGGAACCGGCGTCACGACTCGTGCCGTCGCTTGCCACGCAAACGCAACGCGCGGAACGCATCAAAGCTTCAGGGATCAGTCCCACGCAGGTCCGTGCCTCGCTCGCCGACGCAGCGGTGGCGTCGGGGTTTCAGCCTGGAGCATTCGATGCGTTTGTTGATCGCGTGCCGCGATTGCTGGACCCCAGCCTAAGGATGACGTACGACGACTATGTGTCGTCCGGATTCGGCGATGTCATCGGGAGGTTCATCGCTCACGAAGGGGGAGACGCCTGGATGCTCGCCACATATGTGTTTCCGCAAACACCCGCGGAGCTGGCGGCCATCGAGTCTGTCGTCGACGCCGTCGATCCGACACAGGTGCTGACCGGCCTGCCAGTCTTGAACAGAGAACTCTCGAGGCGATTTCTGCCACAGTTCCTCAAAGGGCTCGCGATCGGCACCATCATGGTGCTCATCTCGCTCGTGCTCGTGTTTCGCGACTGGCGGTTGTGCGCGCTCGCGTTGCTCCCGACATTTGCCGGCCTCGTCTGGACCGCGGGCGTGCTGGCGCTGGCCGGCTTCGAGCTCGATTTATTCGCGGTTTTTGCGGTCGTGACGTTCGTGGGTATCGGCGTGGACTACGGCATCCACATGGTGCATCGCTATCGCGAACGGCGCGACCCGGCACAAACAGTATCGGAGCTCGCTCCTGTGATTCTCGCGGCGGCCGCCATCACGTTGTTCGGCTACGGTACCCTCATCACTTCTTCGTATCCCCCGTTGCGATCCATCGGGGTGGTCTCGGCGATCAGCGTGTGCGCGCTGGCGCTGGCGTCGGTGATTCTGCTTCCGGCGTTGATGATGAGGAAGCGGGCATGACGCTGAACGTCGCCGCCCTGATACCCGCGTACAATGAAGCGGCCACGATCGCCGATGTCGTGCGCGGCGTGCGTCCCTTCGTGTCGCAGGTGCTGGTCGTCGACGATGGCTCGAGCGATGGGACGGCAGACAAGGCACGAGCCGCCGGCGCGGATGTCGTGACCCACGCGAACAATCAGGGCAAAGGACAGGCGGTGCGCACCGGGCTCACGCGCCTCTTGAGCGGCAACACGACGCACGTGCTGATACTCGACGGCGACATGCAGCACCTGCCGCACGAAACGCCGCGGCTCGTGGATGCGGCGCGCGACACTGGCGCCGATGTCGTGATCGGCCAGCGGCGGTTCGACCCGGCCGGCATGCCGGCCTCCCGCTATCATGCGAACCGCATCGGCAGCCGCGCGTTGTCCGGCTTCGTGGGCGTTGCCGTGGACGACACACAGTGCGGCTTTCGGTTGTTTCGGACCGACATCCTCCAAAAGATGCGTCTCTGTGCGCGCGGGTACGACATCGAAACCGAAATGCTGATCAAACTGCGCAGGCTTGGCGGCCGTGTCGCGAGCGTTCCCGTGTCGGCCGTGTACAACGGCCGCCGGAGCAAGCTGCGGCCCATTCGCGATACCACGCGCACTTGTTTCCTCGCGGTGTACTATCGATACCTCCAACCCCTCTAGTCGTCTCCCGGAGACAGGCGCAGTGCCGCACATCGGCCGTGATGGCGTCGTGCCGCGCCGGTGGACGCTGCACGGCCTCAACAACGGACTCATTTTCAGCGCCACGTATCACGGCGTGCGCGTGCTGCCTCGATCGGTGTCCTACGCGATAGGCACAGTCGGAACCTGGATCGCCTGGAAGCTGATGCGTACATGCCGCGCGGCGATCGCCGACAATCTCCGCGCGATCTTTCCTGACGAGAGCGAGACGGCCCTCGAGCGTCGCGCGCTGTCCACGTTCCGCGCGTACGCCTTCGACAGCATCGATTTCCTTCGCGCGCTCGCGACGCCGGACGCGGAAGAGCTGTTCGATCACACAGCCGAGAGCCACGAGCTGTTCGAGCGACTCCTCTCCGAAGGGCGCGGCATCATCGTCGTCACCGGCCATTGCGGCAACTGGGAGATGGGCAGCTTCCTGATGCGGCGCACGGTCGCCGCGCACCTCACGATCATCGCCATGGCCGAGGCGAGCCCTGACGTGAATCGCATTCGCAATTCCATTCGCGAGCGTCTCGGGGCGGAAACGCTCGAGGTGCGGCAGTCGCTCGATACCGCGCTCCAGATCCGGCGCAGGCTCGGCGACAACCAGATTATCGCGGTGCTCATGGACAGGCATCTCGGCCGCGATCGCCTGGCGGTGACGCTGCTCGGGCGGCGCGCGTGGTTCCTGCGCACGCCGGCGCTGTTGAGTTACATGACTGGCGCACCGATACTGCCCTGCTTCATCAACCGCGTGCAGCCTGGACGTTTCGCCGTCCATCTTGGCGAGCCAGTTCGCGTGTCGCGTGATGTCCCACGCGACGAAGCCATCCAACGCGCGGCGCAGCAATTTGCGGATCAACTCGGCGAACGTTTGCGAAAACATCCCAGCCACTGGTACCACTTCTACCGATACTGGGATGCGCAACGCGACTCCTACGAAGGGCTCGACTAGCCCCGGCCCTCATGGACCCGGTCTCGCACGTCATTTTCGGCCGGATGCTGATCGCGCTCGACCGGCGCAGCCGGTTCGGCGCAGGCGCGGTCGCGGCGGCCGCACTTGGCGCGATCGCTCCGGACGTCGATGCCCTGGCGATATCCAGGGGCTGGGATTGTACTTGCGTGTCCACGAGATCGGCACGCACTCGATCCCGGGAAGCCTCGTTATCGCGTGGGCCGCCGCCACGCTCGTTTACCCTCTCACGCGAGGAGGCAGTTACGCGGGGTTGATACTGGCCGCGTCGGTGGGGGCGCTCAGCCACTTGGCCTTCGATCTCGTCTCGGGCGCGAGCATCAGGCTCGGCTGGCCGGTGCTACCTGGACGCGCAAGTCTTCCGCTCGTGGCGATGGCCGATCCGTGGCTCATCGCGATCTGTGCGGCCGGGGCAGGCGCTTTATGGGTTCCGCGACGCCGCGCTTATACGGTCGCGGCAACCATGCTCGCAGCGATCGCGACGTTCCTGACACTCAAAGGCGTGCTGATGGCCGCAATCGTGCCGAAGTGGCGTGCGGCAACGAGCGCTGATGCGATCGTCGATCACGCGGTCGAAGCATCGTGGGGCTCACTTACGACGTGGTACGTCTCCGATCGCACGCCGAGCGCGCTTCGGAAGTGGCGCGTCGATGCTCCTGGTACGCCGGTGTTGTTGTTCTCGATACCGCTGGGCACCGACTCGCCTCGTGTGGAGGCGTCCCGCTCGTTCGACACGGTGCGGAATTTTCTTTGGGTGCACGATCTGGGGTTTGCGGTGACCACCCCGCACGAACACGGAACGCAGGTGCTCTGGTCGGACATTCGCTATTGCTGGTCGAGCACGGAGTGTGCGCTGTGGTTCGGAGGAACTTTCGATCGGGATGGGCGGCCTGTCAGGCAGGTTGTTCACGTGGGACGATGGCAGCAGACCCGGCCTGTCTCGCCGTAGCGCCGAAGGCGCGAAGGCGGAACAGATGATTGGCGAAGGGAGTGCCCGCGGCCGCCGGCACGGCTTCGACTTCGAGACCGTGCCGCGAGAAACAATCGCGCCACTCACCGATCGTGCGAAACGCAAACGTCTGATGCCAGGCACCCGAGGTGAGCGCCGTCAACCGATTGCCGAACCTCACGGCCTGGAAGCGCCATCCGGCTGATGCATCAGCCTCGCGAACCAGAATGATGCCACCTGGCTCGAGGGCGCTGACGGCGGCAGCGAGGAGCGCATCCTGATCGGGCCGCGGCATCATGTGGAGGACGTCGAACAACAAGACGGCACGGCACTCGCCCACGGACATGACGCGGGCATCCGTTTCGACGATGTCTGCCTCCGCTCCGAGCGCTGCCCGCGCCAGCCGTGCGCGATGTGGCCGCAACTCGACACCAACCATCCGCTCGAAACGCGGAAGACGGATGCCTGGCACCGATTGGCTGCGCTCGAACTGTTCCGCCTCGGCAAGCAGAGCCAGCATCAAACCCTGGCCGCATCCGATATCGAGCAGTCTGCCTCCCGACGGCAGCCATCCGCCGAGCAGCACATCTCGATACAAGGGATCGCTCTGTAACTTTCCGCGCGCGAATTCCCACGCCGTGATGCTCGTCGTGGCGTAGCGGTCGGCGGCGGCGCGGGCCAATCTGTCGAAGAGCGGATCGTGGGCCTCGCCCAAGACAAGGTAGGTCGCGACTCCGCCAATCGCTGCAAGTACGGCGCCGACGGCGACACTGCCGACCATAAGATGTGCGCCGAACTGCCAGGGCGTGATCGTCCTCGCAGTCTCGAGCGTCAGTGCGAGAAAGGCACCAGTGCGAAGCCACGCGCCCGCCTGGAGCTCGACGAACACGAGCAGCGGCGCGACGATCGGATTCGACACGTTCGCGGCCAGGTACAGTTTCAAACGGTTGAGCCGGAGCAGCCGGCCAACCATCCAGCAGAGCAGAAGATGAAACCCGTAAAACGGCAGGCAGCCGATGAACACCCCGACGCCGATCGCGCATGCCTCGCGCACACGCCCCTGCCCTTCGGTGCGTAAGTCGTAAAACGTCCGCCGCAGCGCTTTCATTGGAGCGAACACGACCGTTATTGTGCCATCGCTATCAGTTATGATCACGCACGGTCACCACGTGTCTCACGATCTCGCTCATCCCGAAGCAACGCCGCTCGTACCCGTTCCGCCTCGTTGGGTCGAGGAGCTGCTCGGCAGCTCTTCATCCGGCAGCACGCCTAACGGCGGCGTCGACGTTCGCACCTTGGGCTCGGCCGCGCATGCGACCACGCGCATTCGGGATGCGGTCGATCTGGATGCGGCGGACTTGAGAGGAAAGGTCGCGTCCGCGTATCGCGCCCTCATTGAGTCGCTTCACAAGATCGGGCGGCATCCCGCGCGGTTCTGGAACTTCATCCCGGACATCGGCGAAACCATGGTCGACGGACTCGATCGCTATATGGTGTTCAATGCCGGCCGCCATGACGCGTACAGCAACCAGTGTGGCGCGTTGGGCACAGCGTCGGCGGTTGGCATCAAGGGAACCGATCTCTCCATCCACTGTCTCGCACTCGATGAGCCCGGTACGCCTGTCGAGAATCCGCGGCAGACTCCAGCGTGGCAGTACTCGGCGAGATACGGTCCGCTGCCCCCGTGCTTTTCGCGCGCGACCATCGTCGACCTCGCAGGACGCCGTACGCTGCTGATTGGCGGCACCGCGAGCGTTGTCGGCGAGGATTCACGGCACGCAGGCCAGTTCGACGCTCAGCTCGAGGAAACATTGCTGAACTTGGAAGCACTCATTCGGACGGCCGATGGGAATTCGCCGGACGGCGGTGCCGCTTTGCATCGGTTGGTCGATCTGCGTGTCTATGTCACTTCGCCCTTAGAGGGCGAGCGCGTGCGCGGAGTAATTGCAAGCCGATGCCCACGGGCGCGAAACGTTGCTGTCGCCCTTGCGCAAGTCTGCCGCCCTGAGCTGCTGGTGGAAATCGAAGGTGTGGCGGAGCTCTAGCCGGCGAGCGTCAGACTGCCCGACGCCACAACAATTCCGTCAGCGGTGACGGCACCTTCGATCTTGTAGAGTCCTCCGAGGCTGCCGGTCACGCAGGCTGACGCCTCGAGGCGCACACCGGGTCTCGCTGCGGCAGGAAATTTGAACGGACCGATTGCTGCCACGCGCAGCTGCAACGGGCGCGGCGCTTCGCCGGGATTCCGGACGCCGGCGGCGAGCCCGCCGACCTGCGCCACCATCTCAACCAGAATGATGGCGGGAACGACCGGGTCTTCCGGGAAGTGTCCTTGAAAGTAAAAATCTTCAGGCTTCGCCAGACGCCCGCCAACGGCCTCCTTACCAGGACCGACTGATACGACGTCTTCGAGCAGGCGCATCGGCGGCTGATGCGGCAGTAAATCGAGCCATTGCATGGCCCGCCAGTATACTGAGCCTGCCTCGCCGAAGCGCCCGGACGGGCGAAGGCGGGCGAATCCGATATTCTCTGAGCGTCGTGAGCGACATCGTCCAGCGCTTTGCGCGCATCGCCGCCGACCGGCCCGGCCGTCGCCTGATTTACGCGCCGGCGACCAACGACGTGCTGACCGCCTCAGACCTGTGGCAGTCGCATCTTGAATTACAAAAGCAATTGTCGGCGCTCGGTATACAGCCGGGGCAGCTCATCGTATCCGCCGCCGGCAATCGTCCCGCGGCAATTTCGTTGTTGCTGGCGTGCCTATCGCTGCGCGTGCCGTTGATGCCCATCGACGCCAGTGCGACCGCGGCGGAAGTCGCGCAGTTCGCCGAGCGGTTTGGCGCGTTCCTCGTCGCCGTGCCAGACGGGTCTCATCTTCGCCTGGTCAGGCAACAGACAGATCCGGCAGGTTACGGCGACGCCGCATTGCTCAAACTTACCTCCGGCTCAACTGGCTTTCCGAAAGCCATTCTGACCGCCGAATCGCAGCTGATCACTGACGCGGAACGCATCGTCCGGACGATGGACATCGCTGGGGGGGACACGCAGCTCGCGATGATTCCGTTGTCACACGCGTATGGATTCGGCAACCTCGTCATGCCGCTACTGCTCCAAGGCACAGCGATGGTCCTGAGGGATTCGTTCGTTCCGAACCAGATGCTGACCGATGCTCACGGATTTGAGGCTCGTGTGTTCGCGGGCGTACCGTACATGTTCAATTACCTGGCGGCAAACCTGCCGGCCGACACTTGGCCGCCCTGTTTGAAACTGCTCATTTCCGCCGGCGCACGGCTCAACGCGCCGACGGCCCGGGCCTTTCACGAGCGGTTCCACATCAAGATCCATTCGTTTTATGGAGCCAGCGAGACCGGCGGAATTGCCTACGATGCGAGCGATGTGGAGTTGGAGGACGGGCAGGTCGGAACAGCGATGCCAGGCGTCACCATTTCGGTGCGGGCGGACGACGAGGCGGCAGAAGGCAGCGGCCGGATCTTCGTCCGCAGCGACTCTGTGGCGAACGGCTACACAGAAGGCGACGATGAATGCGCGTTCATCGATGGCGGGTTTCTGACGGGGGATCTCGGCTTCCAGGACAATCGAGGACAAGTCACGCTGACTGGCCGCGCATCCGCGGCTGTCAACGTGGCAGGGCGCAAGGTCCATCCCGCAGAGGTCGAGCGCGTGCTTCGCAGCATGAATGGCGTCGAAGACGTGTGCGTCATCGCGGCCCCAGACCCTCGACGGGGGCAGCAGATCGTCGCGTGCATCATCAGCCGTCAGCTCTCGAGCGCGCTGGAGGTGCGCCAGTTCTGCGCCGCGCGGCTCGCACGGCACAAGGTACCGCGCGCGATTGTGTTTCTCCCGGCGCTGCCGCTGACGCCGCGGGGGAAGACGGATCGCGCGCGGCTCCTGTCGCTGGCGTTGGAGCGCGTCGATGATCAGAGCAACTAAAGTGGATGTGCTATATTCCCGCTCCACATGAACGTATGGAAACCAGTGGAGCTCTTCGTCAGCACAGCGGCGAAAGTAGTATGGCCCGGTTTTCAAGGCGCCAATCGTCGACTCAAGAGCCAGACATTTCAACCTGCCTGGGCGCCGGCGCCGCTTCTGAAGAGCCACGAGCGCAGCCATCCGCAGCTTGGCTGGCCCCGCACGACAGATTCACTATGCCCGGTGTGCGTGCGCGAGACGCGCGCGCGCGTCCTCTCCGGCGAGCAGTCGCTCGAATCGCTGGTGGGCGGGCACACCGCTGAAATTCCCGCGCAGATCGCCGAGCGTGACGGCAAGGTCATTATCGAAAAGACCTGCCCCATCCACGGCACGTTCACCGACACGATGGCGATGAACCCGGCGTTTCTGCGACGCATCGAATCGCTGTTTCCCGGTCGCGATTTCCCCGCCGTCACCGACACGCTGCATAACCACGGCACCTCGTCCATTCGCCATGGGCGAGGCTCGGTGCTCACGATCGATCTGACCAACCGCTGCAACATGATGTGCGACCCGTGCTTCATGGATGCCAACCAGGTCGGGTATGTGCACGAGCTGACATTTGATGAAGTGAAGAAACTGCTGGACGATGCGGTCAGCGTGAAGCCGCGACGGCAGATGACGGTGCAGTTCTCCGGGGGCGAGCCCACGATCTCACCCATTTTTCTCGACGCGGTTCGTTATGCGGGCAAGGTTGGCTACTTCAGCGTGCAGGCGGCAACCAACGGCATCCGATTCGCACAGGACGCGGCGTTTGCCAGACACGCCCGCGAGGCGGGGCTTCGGATCGCCTATCTGCAGTTCGATGGCGTCACCGAAGCGGCGAACGCGCACCGGAAGGTCGGGAACCTGCTCGAGGTGAAGCTCAAAGCGATCGAGAACCTCTATGCCGCCGGCATCGATGTCTGCCTGGTCGTGACGATCGTCAACACGGTGAACAACGATCAGGTGGGTCCGATCGTGAAGTTCGCGCTCGAGAACTGCGACAAGATCAGTTTCGTCTCATTCCAGCCCGTCTCGTTCACGGGGCGTGACGAAGACATCAGCGACGCCGAGAGACACGCAAAGCGCTATACCCTCTCACACCTCGCGGAGGATCTGAAACAGCAGACGGGTGTGACGGAACCGTTGCGCGACTGGTACCCGCTGTCGGCGTCAAGCGTCATGTCCGACGTGACAGACTTGATGCTCGGACCGTCGGCGGATTGGGGCTCGCTGAAATGCGGCTGCCACCCCGATTGCGGCATCGCCACGGCGTTCATGGTCAGCAAGAAGACCAAACAATGGGCGCCGCTCGCAAGCTTCGTGAACATCGATCGCATGCTCGAAGATGCGAAGATCATTTCCGACGCGGCGCGGGGTCCGTTGCTCACAAAGATTCAGACGGCTCTGAGCCTGCTGCGAAACTACAACCCCCTGAAAGCGCCCAAGGGCTTCCGCCTGATCGACCTGATCAAGAAGTACGACAAGCAGAGCGGTGGGCAGCTCGGTGGCAAGCTCAACGGCGACCTCACGGACCGTCGGCAGGACGAGTGGCTGCTGATGTTCGTCGCCGGCATGTGGTTCCAGGATCTCTGGACGTACGATTTCCGCCGCACCGAAATGTGCATCATTCCTTATGCGACGCAGATGGGAGAAATTTCGTTCTGCGCGTACAACACAGGAGTGGGCTGGCGGCAGATCGTGGAAAACATGCACTACAACGCGAGCGTCGCCGATTGGTATAAGGAGCACGGCAAGCACGCCGTGTACGCCAACGCGAAGAAAGCGGTGCCGTTGCCGCCGGGCTCGAAACTGCTGACGCTGAAAATTCCACGCGATGGCCAACTCGTCGATTGGGCACCGGCCCCGAAGATCGACGACACCGCTGGCCTGCACGACCTCAGGCCGCGCGTCATCTAAGCAGGTCCGCGCGCGGCATCGCCCAGGCGGGGGCATTGGCCGGACACCCCCTGCGCGGCACCAGCTCCATTCGCGAGAAATTCTGGCCGATGCGCTCGGCGAACCGCAGATCGTAAATCGATCCGTCCTCGACGACCGGCGCGCGGCCGAATCGCAGCCACGCGCGCACCCAGCAGTCGCCATCAGCAAGTGTGCGGAGACGCGTCAGCGACTGCGCGCGCGTGTCTCGCAAGACGAACCCTCCGTCGCCGAGGATCCGGTCTGCGCGCGCGCCCGCGAGCCGATACGATCCGCACGCCGTCGGTGGTGTCCACGCCGGAGCCAGCGACAGCGTCCCCCGCCACAGCACGAACTCCGCGTCCGTCTCGCGAAGCTCGACGGCGATCACAGACCAGCAGAAGGGCGACGCAGGATTCGGCGTGAGAATGACGTCGGTCACTGGACCTCGCAGCACCTGATGCAGCGCGGCGACCGCGGCACGCCGCGCCACCCGCGAAGCCCCGATGAATCCGGCGATGATCACGGCGCAGAGGGCCAGTCCCCAAGCCGCTCGCGCGCGAGGCGACAGGCCGAATGCCGCCCAGGCAAAGATGCCGCCGGCAACAGCAAGCAATCCCACCATCTCGAGCGGAATCGCCCCCATCGAAGCCGACGCGCCAAGCAACAGCAGAATGGGGAGCGCGATGGCAAATCGTGCAGTACCGCTCCGGCCATTCCATGCGGCCGCAATCCCGAGGAGCATCCACAGCGACGGTTCCAGGATGAAGATGGCGTCTCCGAAGTACCAGTTGTCGTCGACCGGATAAAACGGATGGACGCCGTAGCTGTTGAGCGCATCAAGCGCGAGGTGGCTCGCAAGGGCGATGGCGATGAGCAGCCAGAACCGGAGCCGGCCCGAAAAGCGCATCTTGCGAACCGCTGGAAAGAACCAGTACGCCATGACCAGCGCGACCGCCAATCCGGCAAGGCCAAGGACGGTATGGGTGTGACCTCGATGGTGCAGCAGATAACCAAGCGGCGGCGGAGTAATGGCCGCGTAAGCCAAATCGATATCGGGCAGATTCGCCGCGATGATGCCGGCACCGACGAACAACGAACGCTGCGCCTTTGACGCCCGGCCGATCGAGAGATCCGCGAGCGCGACACCCACGAGGGAATGAGTGATGTTGTCCACGCGGAGTTGGTTGGTGGTTAGGGCTTAGGGGTTAGGGGTTAGGGGTTAGTGACGGTGGTTGCCAGGAAGCGCAATCGCACGTAGTGTGCGGTCCAATTGCCCGCCGCATCGCAAACCTCCTCGCGCAGCAGATTCTCCACGTCCGCGATGAACCCTTCCCGCTCGACCGCTGGAATCCCGTCGAGCGTTGCGCGCTCGAATGTTTCGAGCCACCCACGCATGCCGGTCGGCAGCGGCGTCGGCCGCGGAATGAGATCGATCTGCGTCACGCGGAATCCATGCGCTTCGAGACGGGCTGAGTATTCCGCAGGCGTCGCGTAGTACCGATGAATGTTCGTCTTCCATCTCCGGTGCGCGAGCACGCTTCGTATGGCAACCTGGATGGCGGCGATGTTGCCGTGGCCGCCGAATTCGGCCACGAATCGCCCGCCCGGCTTCAGCGCGCGATACACGCCCGCGAGCATCGCGTCGTGGTCGCGCACCCAGTGGAGCGCGGCGTTCGAGAACACGGCGTCGAATTCGCACTCGAACGGCAGCCGCACCGCATCGATAACACGCGCATCGATGCCGCGCGCGCTGACGCCCGCCACCATTTCCTCGGACACGTCCACCCCGACGACCGACGCGCCCGCCGCTGCAATCTTCTCCGTCAGCGAGCCCTCACCGCACCCGATATCAAGAATCCGCTCGCCCGGCCGCGGATTCAGCAACTCCAGGACGGCCGCGCCGAGCGCGGGTACGTAAGCAGCGTGTGTTCGATACGTCTCGCTCGTCCAGCGATTCACACTGCGTGCAATTGTACCCGCTCGACCGTTAAGAACTGCGGTACGCTACCTGCGCACTCGGAAAGCCACGCGATGCCCGCCTCGCTCCAACACATCCACGCCGATACGCCCATGGGTGCGACGCTTGTGGCCGATGGCGCCACCTTTCGCGTGTGGGCGCCTCATGCGCGATCGGTTTACGCAGTGGGCGACTTCAACGACCACCGCCGGGACGATCGAAGCCTGCTCACCCGCGACGAAATGGGTCATTGGCGCGGATTCATTCCGGGCGCGCGCGATCGCGACTGCTACATGTTCTACGTGGTGGGTAACGGCAGTGAAGGGCCGAAACGCGATCCGTACGCGCGAGAGCTCGAGGCGCCGTTTCCCAGCAAATGCATCATCCGGTGTGCCGACTTCGCCTGGCACGAGAGCGGGTTCGTCACACCCGCCTTTCACGACCTGGTCATCTATCAGCTGCATGTCGGCGCGTTCTTCACGCCGAACCTGCCAGCCAAGGGCGGCACGTTTCTGGACGTGGCGCGCAAGATCCCGTACCTGGCGGCCCTCGGCGTCACGGCGATTCAGCTGATGCCGATTCAGGAGTTCCAGACCGAGTTCAGCCTCGGATACAACGGCACCGACTACTTCTCACCCGAGATGGATTTCGCCATCGAGAACGCCGCGCTGCCGTCATATGCGGAAGCGATCAACCAGCTACTGGATGCCAGGGGCGTCACACGCTACCGGGTCGAAGACCTCCGGGGCGAAATGAACCAGCTGAAGGCGCTCGTCGATCTGGCGCACCTTCACGGGCTCGCCGTCATTCTCGATCTGGTCTACAACCACGCGGGTGGCGACTTCGGCGACGAGAGCCTGTACTTCTTCGATCGACAGGAGACCGTTGCCGGCCATATCAACTCGCTGTACTTCACCGACAAAGGTCACGCGGGCGGCCTCGTGTTCGACTTCGGTAAACCGGAGGTGCGCGACTTCCTCATCCAGAACGCAAAGTTCCTGCTCGACGAGTATCGCGTCGACGGCTTCCGTTACGACCAGGTCAGCGTCATCGACCACGACGGCGCGCCTCACGGCTGGAGCTTCTGCCAGGACCTCACCTCTACAATCCGGGCGCATCGTCCAGGCGCGTTCGCCAAGGCGGAGTACTGGAATGTGAACCCCTACATCGTGAAGATGCCGCCCGATGGCGCGGGATTCGATTCGTCGCTGACCGACGGCCTCCGAATCGCCATTCGCCAGGTGATCGGCGAGGCACGAGCACCGGACGAACGCCCACTCGACATGGCCGGTCTCGGACGCAGCCTCTGGCCGGACGGGTTCGCCGAGCACTGGCAATTTGTCCAGGGGCCTGAAAACCACGACATCGTCTACGTCGATCGTGAGGATCGCATCGCTCGACTCGGAGATCCGGGCAATCCACGCTCGTGGTACGGCCGAAGCCGCGCCCGTGTGGCCGCGGCTATCAGCCTGACCGCGCCGGGCATTCCGATGCTCTTCATGGGACAGGAGTTTCTCGAAGACAAGCAGTGGTCGGACAACATCGAGTTCCATTCCAACCTGCTGCTGTACTGGGCCGGGCTCGATGCCGCCGACAAACAGATGCTCGACCACCTGCGCTTCATGCGTGAGTTGATTCACCTTCGCTGGCGGTACCCGGGATTGCGCGGTCAGGGCTTTCGCGTCGTGCACGCAAACGACCTGGCTCGTGTGCTTGCATTTCACCGCTGGAGGGAAGGCACCGGCGACGACGTCATCGTCGTCGTCCACCTGTCGCCGTTCAACCGATTCGACTACCGCATCGGGTTTCCCGGCGGCGGTGAGTGGCAGGAGATCTTCAACAGCGACGTGTACGAGCAGTGGGTCAACCCGAATGTCGCCGGCAACGGCGGGCGGGTATCGGCGGACGCCACGCCTCTGCACGACTTCGGGTATTCGGCCGCGCTGACGCTCCCGGCGAACAGCGTCCTCGTCTTCGCGCGGTGAACCGCATGTGGGGTCAATTGTGTCCGATGAGCTTGTCGACCAGGCGAGACAGGCGCCGCCAACGCTCAACCTGCCCCGGCAGTGCCCTGGTCCCCGCGGACGTGATCGCGTAGTACTTCGCCCGCCGGTGTGTCTCGGTCAACTGCCAGCTTCCCTTGATCCAGCCCTTCCCTTCGAGGCGCACGAGCGCCGGGTACAGCGTTCCCTGATTCAGCATGAGCGGATGGTCGGCCACCTGCTCGAGCTTGGCAGCGAGGCCATAGGAGTGCTGCGGCCCCATGCTCCACAGCGCGCGGAGCACGATGAGGTCGAGCGTGCCCTGCAGCAGCTCCACCGGGGGTCGCGGTTTGCGCTTCTTCGCCATCACTAGACGTCCAAGTGAGCCATCGCATTCTGTGGCTCCTTCACTTGGACGTCAAGTGGGCGCAGTCGGTCAGCCTGGCGCCAGCCGGCCCACGAGCCGCCGGACGCGGCCCGCGAGCGAATTTTTCTGAAGGTTGTCGTTCCAGAGCAGCAGGCCGTTCTGGTGGAAGGCCACGCACATGTACCGCGCGCCGATTTTCGGTTCGGCGATTCGCCACTCGATGCGCTGTCCGTTGTCGCAGATGCTGGGGCGGCCGGCGCCGGCCTCGATCTGCTTGAGCGCGTAGCGCATGATCCGCCACTCGCTGTTCAGGCGGGTCCACTTCGGACGCTCGAATACGACGGCCGCCTCGAAAGCCTGGGGCGTCAGCAGCTCGCAGAGAAAGTGCCCGGTCCGCCCATGACAGGTGTATTCGGTGTAGAGCGCGGGCTGCAGCTGCGATCCGGCGGGAAACCAGCTGTACTCGTGCTGGTACAGCGCATATTTGGTGACGACGGCTTTCGGTATCCAGTCGATTACGAACGTGTTGGATCCGATCCGCCGCCGTCCGCCTTCGCCCGAGTCCTCCGAGTGTCGGATGAAATTATCGAACGTCGTTTCCGAATCGACCATGCACGTGTCCTGAAGGTCACCGGGTTCCGGCACGTCAAGAAACACGAGCTTCTCCTGAACGGTGACCTTCGCGCGTCCATCTGCCCCGATGACGATCGACTTGATGTGCTCGGCACAGATGACGTCGCTGAACGGCAGCCTGATCCCGACGCGCCGCAGCGACCGCGTGACAAGGCGTTTGAGCATGGCGGTGTCCCCCGCCGCCTGGAGAGCAAGCTTTAGACCAGCCGCCGGCTGCGGATCCGTCACACTCATCGCCGGCGCATGACAGAACTGTCAGACAATATTGTGATAGCCACGACAAATCGGCCATAACACGCGGGGACGGGAGTGGTACCAGGCTTGCCCCCGCGAACCCACGATGCCGCACTCCCCTGTTTGTATCTTTGCGATGGCGGCAGGCCTGTCGGTTTGTGGCGGGACCGCCGCAGCGCAACGATCCCAGCCCTCATCGGCGGGCGTGCTGTCGGACCATCATCTCGAAGTACTCGATGGCATGACGCCGCAGGCTCAAGCCGAATTTCTGATTGAGCGGGCGATCAATCGCTATCGAGGCGCAAGCGAGCAGATTGTGGGGCGTGCGGACAGCTGGCGCGGCAGGATCGAGCTGAACGAACGGCTCAACAGCCTGTTTGTCATCGCGCTCAACTCGGACGACCTGGCCGTGCGGGCCGCCGCGGTCGAGCTGGATCTCGCCGGACTGAATGTGGGGAAATCGGCGGACACGCTCGATCGACTCGAGCCAGATGCGCGCCACGGCGAACAAGGGCCGCGCGCAAACGCGCTCTGGCGGATCGGCCTGCTCGGCAATCGTGGCGTGATGCCGGCGCGCGCATTCGAGATTCTGATGAGCGGCATTCACGATGACAACGTGAACGTTCGCTACTGGGCGGTCGAAGGGCTCAGCTATCTGGGCACCGAAGATGTCATCACGCCGTTGCTGTCGGTGTTTCACGACGACGCCTCGCCGATGATTCGGGAGCGCGCGGCCTGCGCGCTCGCACAATCGGGCATGCTGAGCGCCACGCACCGGCTGACGGCGGTTCCGCAGCTGCTCGATTTTGCGGACGATGCCACACTCGACGATCAGACCCGCGCCTGGGTCTTCCAGGCGCTACGCGACATCACAGGTCAGACGCTGCCGCGGCAGGCGTCAGCGTGGCGAGACTGGTACGTCAGGTCGCTTCGACGATAAATTGCTTGCGCCGAGCCGCGGTCTCCTATACACAGGAGGCATGAAAACACACTTTTTTGCGGTGATCGCGGCGTTAGCTGTTTGTGGAGGCGTACTAATGGCGGATACGGCGGCAGACCAGAAGGCGGTCATGGCCACGCTCGAGGCGATGGCCAAAGCCACGATTGCGAAGGATGTCGCCACGCTCGGGAAGATCTACGGCGACGACATCACGTACTCGCACTCGTCTGCGCTGAACGAGGACAAGGCGACGGTTCTGAAAAACATCCAGGGGCCTGGCGTCGCCGAGTTCATGAAATTCAGCGACACGACGATCCGCGTGTACGGCGACACTGCGCTCGCCAAGGGCGTCGTCGACTTCCGCAACGGCGCGCCCGGAAAGATGCTCGACAACCATTTGAATATCCTGTGGGTCCTGGCCAGGCGCCCGCAGGGTCCGCACGGCTGGCAGATTGTGGCCCGGCAGACCACACGGATCGGCCCATCGTCCGGCACGCCCGTTCCCGCAAAATAGCTCGTACAGAAATAAGGCCCGAAGCTCAGCTTCGGGCCTTATTTCCACCCATACGCCCTACCACATCGGCGGCCAATCCTTATATTTCTTCTGGGTGACGTCGAACCGAGGTGCTGAGCCTCCATCGGCGCTCGTGCGCGTCAACCAACTGCAGAACGTGCCGAACCGCACGGCCATCGGCGCGGAGGCCAACAGGGCGGATCTCGAACCATCACGTTCGGCCGCGGCAAGCATTCGAATCGCCAGGCTGTTGAGCTCCGGGAACGCCGATGCGGCTTTCAGCCGTCGAGCTGCTGCGTCGTACTGCCCAACTGCCGGCAACCATGCATCACACATCACGACATAACGGGCCGGTTCGAGCGCCGCGAGGGCTGGCGTAAAGGCGGCGAGCGGCAAACCATTCGAGCCGGCGGCATGTTCCAGCTGTCGGCATCCATCGGCGAACGAATCTGGATTGCTTTGGATGAGGCTGAAGATCCGTGCGAAAGCGATCGAAAAACCGTCTCGGTCATCTCGCGATCGCGCCTGCCACGTCGCCCTCCACGCATCGAGTTCAGGCGCCTCCCCAGCGACAGGATGCACCCAACGTCCGGCATCGGCGGAAGCGGGACTTGGAATCAGCAGTTCAAGGGCACTCGGCTGGCTGGTGGCACGCTGGGCCGTCCACAGCGAGTGCCAGCGCCGGTGGGATTCCAGCCACGCGGTCAGTTGATCTGAAATCCGGACGTCAGTCGAGGCTTGCTGCGCAAATTGCTCGAATCGCGCCTGGAGCTCTGCTGTCGTCAGCCCGCGTCCGTCCGACCCTCCCGATGGATTCATGCAGTCTCAACCTTGGGACGTGAGAGATCTGCCTGGCGAGTTTCGGTCACGCCTGGGGGCGACACCAGGAAATTCGCCGATTCCTTCGACGCAAGCCACTCCGCCAGCGTGGGAGCGTGCTCGTCCTTGTACGACAGGATGGGATTCGAAATGGGCCAATCGATGCCGAGAGCCGGATCGTTCCACCGTATCCCCCCCTCGGTCAGCCGGTTATACGTGCCCGTGCACTTATATTGGATCTCAACCCAGTCCGACAACGCGCAGAAACCTCGCGCGAACCCCGCAGGCGCCCAGACCTGCTTTCGGTCATCGGCAGACACGTCGATGCCAAATGACTGGCCGAGCGTCGGCGAGTCCTTTCGAATGTCGACAGCCACGAGAAACGCACGACCCTGCGCCACCCGCATCAGCTTCCCGATAGGCGGATCCCATTGAAAGTGCAACCCTCTCAGCACGTGCTTCGAGGATCGGGACAGGTTGTCCTGCGCGAAGTCGGTCGGTAACCCTAATTCTCGGAAGTGATCGGCGCGGTATGTCTCCATGAACAGCCCGCGCTCGTCGTTGAAACACTCATTCGCAAGCACGACGACTGCACCCAGATGGATCGATTCAATGGACAACTTCATCCGTATGTTCACCTCAACGGAACGCAATATACTTCGTCGTCCGTTCATCATTACCGATTTGACGGTTCGAACCCGTGCAGCGTCTATGCCACGAGTGACGAGAGAGCATAAACGAGTACGTCGAAGGTCCAGCCACTTGGTGACCACAAAATCATACCTGCGGAAGACTAACTTCGCGGTGCTGCGAACCATCCTAATTGCTTCAATCAAAAACTGCCCATTTCACAGCGCCATTCTGCCACTTACAGTGGCACCTCAATTGCCTTGTCAGCCCCCGGTAGATCGACTTAAGCGGTCGATGACGTTGTCCCAAAACGAGTTGTTGGTTGGAGTCGGTGCACCCTGGAAGGGATGTGCGCGTGGCTGGCGGCTTAAGTGGTGACGTAATGTCGGCAAAGCACGGAATCGCTGAAGCGGTGATTCCCGGACGATCCCATCAGTTGCGACGCGCGGTGTCAACGTATACGGGCCGAGAGCGAATCAGAGACATCGTCGGCGTCGCCGTGGCGGCTCTCGGGCTCGCGGTGCTCTGGCCGCTGATGCTCGTCATTGCGGCGGCGATAAAGCTCGACTCCCCCGGCCCAGTGTTGTTTCGGCAGGAGCGGATCGGACGCAATCGACGCCGGAGTGATGCGGCTAACCGGCCGGTTGGCGGCGAACGCCGGCGGCGCGATCCTCATGGCCGCCCGTTCGTGTTTTACAAGTTTCGAACTATGTACGCCGACGCACGGACTCGGTTTCCGCATCTATACGATTACAGCCATCGAAAGGATGAACTTCGGTCGCTTCCGATTAAGATGCTGATGGCAAAACGCGTTGAGGCCCGCATCGACCTGGGTGTACGCTCCTGGCCGAAGGAAGCGCTCCAGGAAAACGATCCCCGAGTGACACGTGTCGGGATGTGGCTGCGTAGGACCAGCCTCGATGAGCTGCCGAATCTCTTCAACGTGCTCAAGGGAGACATTCATCTGGTTGGCCCGCGGCCGGACATCGCGGATAACATCCGCTTTTACGAACCGCACGAGCTGCGCATCCTGGAAGTGAAACCTGGTGTCACAGGGCTGGCTCAGGTCACGGGGCGTGGACTTCTGTCGTTTGAAGAGACGAACAAACTAGATCTCGAGTATCTTGAGGCCCGATCGCTGTGGGTAGACGCGCGCATTCTGGTGCGGACGTTTGTAGAGCTCATCAGAGCCCGCGGAGCTTATTAAAAACGCCGTCGCCGAACATATATAGGTGATGTCGCAGGAGGACAAATGAGAGTTCAGTTCGTATGGCCCAACTTTGATTGCCCCATCGGTAAGAGCATCGGCTTGTCCTACCTGTCGTCCGCGCTGAAACAGGCGGGACATGACACACGCGTCGAGCACATCTGCGAGTGGCTCGACAACCCGTTCGATCTCGACCAGGTCGTCGGACACGTGAAGGATTACAACCCCGATCTCATCGCCTTCTCGACGGGCGCGAATCACTATCCGGAAATGCGGCAGTTGAGCGAGACCCTCAAGAAAGCTCTCGACAAGCCGATTCTTTTCGGCGGCATCCATACGACACTGAACGCTCCCACCGTGATGACGGACAACCCGTGGATCGACTTCGCCAACGTCGGTGAAGGGGACGATTCCATCGTCGACCTGGTGACGGCGCTGGACAAGGGTGGCGATACCACGCAGATCGGGAACGTGTGGGCGAGAAAGAACGGCGAGCTCGCGATGAACCCCCCGCGCGCGCTCAAGGACATCACGACGCTGCCCTGGATGGACCTCGAAATGTGGGAGTTCAAGCGGATCACCGAGAGCCGCCGCGGGTGGGTCAACCTCTACATGAACCGTGGTTGTCCGTATCGCTGCACCTACTGCCATAACAACGGCGTCGCCAAAGTGCTGCAGGCCGGCTTCGGCACGAAGACGTCGAGCAACGACGATCTCGGTTACCTGAGACTGCGCGGCATCGACGACATGATCGACGAGCTCAAGACGATCTTGAACAAGTACGATTTCGTCAAAGCGTTCTCGTTCAACGACGACACGTTCTCGATGGACCAGGAGCACATGAAGAAGTTCCTGGCGCGCTACAAGAACGAAATCGGGACCCCCTTCGTGTGCAATACGACGGTTCTCGACGTCGATGAGGAAATGCTCGACGCGATGAAAGAAGCGAATTGCGACCTGGTGCGCTTCGGCGTCGAGACGGCGACCGATCGGATCAAGAAAAAAGTCCTGAAGCGGGACTTCTCAGAGAAGAAGACCGAAGAAGTGTTCAAGTACTGCCGCAAGATCGGGCTGCGGACCTTCGCGTTCAACATTCTCGCAAACCCGACCGAAACCCGGGAGGAAATGAAGGCGACCCTCGCGCTCAACACGCGATTGATGCCGGACGGCCTCAAGGTGTCTCTCGGATATCCGTATCCCGGGACCGAGTACCACAAGATCGCGAAAGACATGAACCTGATCGACGAGACGCGTCACTACCACAACTTCATTCACGACACGAAGCTGAAGTGGAGCGACGAAGATCGGCTGTGGATCGACAAGGTTCGCGCGGTGTTCTGGTGGTGGATGAACATCACGCTCGAGAACGAGGCCTCCCCGCTCTACAAGGAGCTCGTGACCATGCTCGAGGCGATGACCGCTGACGAATGGCTCGATCCGGAAACCGAACGCAAGATGTGGGATCTGGACGACTCTCTGTCGAACATGTTGAAGCTGCGGGGGATCACCCACTACACGATCCCCTTCAAGGACCGGCCGGAAATTTCAATCCTCCATCTTGGCGCGGATCGGGCGCTGCAAGCCGACGTGCTCGATCAACACTAATGCGGAGTGAACGGACGGTATCAGCCAACGTGACATCATGTCGACGACGATGACGACCCATAAATGCTATCGGTGCGAGCCGGAAACCGATCCGGCGGCTTCAGAGGGACCACTCGGAACACTCGATGCGACGCGGTCATCGGGTGGCGATGAGCCCTTTTTCGCTTCCGGGTACAGTGCCAGGGAAATTGCGCAGAAGCACGCCCGCGAGTTCGGCGGCAAGATCTACGTGAACAACGTCTCTCGTGCGATCAAGCGGCCGGAACTGACAGTCTGGGTGGCCTACGCAGTCGCCAAGTCACCCGTCTACACGACGTTCGGACCTGATGACGCGCACGATAAGGTCCATAGGGTTTACTGGCGACCACTCGATGCGTAGTGCAAGCGACCCCATCAGGATTTGAAATCCCCGCTCCTCGATCGAGCGGCAATCAGCTGTGAAGTCGAGGAGAAGAAGGGAAACAACATGTCGGTGAGGACACCCATGTCGGGGAAGAAGCAGGCCGGGAAGCCCGGCGTTCTTCCCCAACTGGCGAGTAAATTAAAGCATCACGTGAAACTCGCCGCGGGCGCCGCCGGGCTGACGGCCGGCCGTGCTCCCGCGGGTCCGCTCCACGCGGAGATCGGCGTCGCCGATCCGTGCAATCACGAATGCGTGATGTGCTACAACTACCCCCCCGAAGATCGACAGAGCGACGCGACGGCCAACCGCTTCGGCTCGCGTCCCAAGGGTCTCATGACGCTCGAGACCTTCAAGGGAATCGTGGACGATCTTCATGCGCTGGGCACGCGCCGTGTAGACCTGGTCGGGCGTGGCGAGCCACTCCTCAATCGCTCTGTCGTGGAGATGGTCAGGTACGCGAAGGAGCGCGGGATGCACGTGATCCTGTGCACCAATGCGTCGAAGCTCACCGAGGCCAAGGCGGAGGCGCTGGTCGAGGCCGGCCTCGATCGCATGAACATCTCGCTGAACGCCGGGACGCCTGAGAATTATCCGAATATCCACGTCAGCGAGTCCCCCGAGAACTATCGGAAGGTCAAACGGAATCTTCGATATCTCGCAGACGTCAAGGCGAAATCGCACCAATCGAATCCCATGGTGCGACTGTCGTTCATCATCAGTTCGAAGAACTTTTTCGAGCTGAAGGAAATGGTATCGGTCATCGGAGAGGTCGGCGCCAACGAGGGGATGTTCACCCACACGATCGTCCACGACGGAACCCGGGACCTGGCCCTCACCCCCGCGCAATACGACGAGCTCCAGCGAGCGATTCCTGTTGCAGCAGCCAAGGCGGCCGAACTTGGTCTGGAAACCAATCTGGCGGTATTCGGAAACACGACCCCGCCATATATGGAAAAGAGCGCCAATGCTCCTCAGGTCGTCCCCTGTTACGTCGGCTACTACTTCACGGTCGTGTTGGGAAATGGCTCCGTCCTTCCGTGCTGTCAGTGCAGCAGCCCTATCGGCGTCGTGTCAGAGAAGGAAAGGTTTGCGAAAATCTGGGCCTCCGACGAATACGCGGCGTTCCGCAAGGCCGGAAAGGCGCTGCCTGTCGCAAGCGACGCCCTGAAGACGTGCGAATGCGATCAGTGCTATCTGCGTCCTCGAAATATCACCATCCACAACCTCCTGCATCCCTTCAATCGCATCGAAGGTGAAGGCGAGGTGTTGTTCAAGCTGAAGGATCTCCTTCGCATGGATCAGAAGGGTTCCTCGGTGAGGGTGGCGACTCACAACGGCGGGCGCAATTCGTCCGGCAGGGACGGCGAGTGAGATGAGAAGCATCCTTCTTTCCGATTTGAGCCATGTCACGGCCGGTGGCCTGACTTCTGAGTTTCTTCCCTACGGCGTAGGGTGCATCAAGTCTTACTTCCTGAAGTACGCCAAGACCCGGGACCGCTACGACGACATCCGTATTTTCCAGGATCCTCAGAGCTTCATCTCGTCGTATCTGTCCAGTTCACCCGAAGTCGTCGCTTTCTCCAATTACTCCTGGAACAGGGATCTGAGCTATGGCCTCGCGGCCGAGGTCAAACGGCGCAGCCCGTCGACGCTCGTGGTGTTCGGCGGGCCGAACTATCCCCTCGAAGATCCGCTGCGGGAGGACTGGTTCAGAAAGTTCCCTGCCATCGATGTCTACGTCACCGGTGAGGGCGAAGAGCCGTTCGCCGCGCTCATCGATCTATGGACCGAGCTTCGCGACGTGGAAGCGGTGAAGCGCGCCGGCGTGGAGGGATGCCACTCGCTCGTGGACGGCCAGCTTTTCCGTTCAAGCACTGTGACTCCACGGCTCAAGAGCCTCGACGTCGTCCCCTCGCCCTACGTGCAGGGGTACCTCGATGAATTCCTCGGCAACCCGAAGTTAATCCCGCTGACTGAGACGAACCGCGGATGTCCATTCCAGTGCACCTTCTGCGAAAAAGGAGTATTGAGCTGGAACAAGATGACCTTCGGGTCGAGCAGCCGCTTCGAGGAAGAAATCCGGTACATCGCGCAACGAACGAAGTCGTCGTTTCTCGTTCTCGCCGACAACAATTTCGGAATGTTCACCGAGGACGCCGAAGCTGCCCGGGCGATGACTCAGACGTACCGTGAGTTTGGCTACCCGAAGCAGGTGTACTCCGCCACCGGGAAAGCCCGATACGACCGGGTATCGGTCGCGATGAAAGAACTCGAGGGGCGGATGCCGGTGACCGTCGCCGTGCAGTCGCTCGATCCTGTCGTCCTGAAGAACATCAAGCGCAAGAATCTGCCGTTGGAGAACCTCATTGAGGTCAGCCAGCATCGCTATTCGTCGAACCAGCGCTCCCGTTCGGAGGTGATTCTCGGCCTGCCCGGAGACACGCGCGAGAAACACACGAAAAGCCTGTGCGAGTTGATGGATGCCGGCGTCAGTTTTCTGCTCGCTTATACATTGATCCTGCTGGACGGCAGCGAAATGGGTACGGCGGAGAGTCGCCAGAAGTGGGAAACGAAGACCAAATTCAGGATCAACCACCGCTGCTTCGGCTCGTATCAGTTTGGCGATCAACGCATTCGGGCGGCGGAAATCGAAGAGGTCGTCGTTGGGCTCGACACGCTCACGTTCGAGGACTACCTCGAATGCCGCTTGTTCTACCTGACCGTCGGCGTGTTTTACATGGACGAAATCCTGTTCGAGCTCATCGAGTTCCTGAAGGCGAACGGGATCAGGCCCTCAACGTTCATCCGCCATATCCACACCGAAGGGCGGCGGCACTTCAACCAGTCGCTGCATGAGCTATACGAATCGTTCGCGAATGCCACGCGCACAGAGCTGTGGGATTCAAAGGACGATCTCCTGCATTACATGAAGTCGGCCGACCGCACGGAGGAAGACATTCGAGCGGGAAAGATGGGCGGCTACAACGTGATCTTCTGGCACCGTGCGAAAGTCCTCACGTCGCTCGTCGATGACGTGATTGACGCGGCGTTCAAATGCGCCGCCGATATCCTCTCCGAGGAAGTACTGAATACGAATGCCGAGTATCTCGCGCAGCTCCAACGCTACATGACCGAGCGGAAGCGAAACGTGTTCAACTACGATGCGGTTCGCAAGCAGCGGTTCGACTACGATTTCGTGAAGCTGGACGAGAGTGCATTCCTCGACGCACCGACGCGTCTGAGCGCACCGGTCGAGATCGAGTTCTTCCACACCGACGAGCAGAAGGCGCTCTTCGGAAGCTTCAACACAGGCGTGGTGGGCGCGGCCAGAACCATGGCCAAGCTGTGCATGCCCAGAATGTACCGGACGATGAGATCCGAGTCGCTGGCAGAGTATGCGCCTGCGACCGATGTGATGGCTCCGGCTGGGCCGTAGCAGCCGGAACGGGGACCCCAGCCCTATGACGGCGCCGGCCGCAAGCATCGTCGTGCTCAGCTGGAATGGATTGGAGCATCTCGAAGTTTGCCTCAGCTCTCTCTCCGCACAGACCTTCAAGGACCACGAGATCATCCTCGCCGACAACGGGTCGACTGACGGCTCCAAGGAGTGGGTGGAGACCCGCTTTCCCAACGTGCGAGTCGCCCGGGTAGAAAACAACCGCGGCGTGCCCGGCGGCGTGAATTTCGGGATCGCTCAGGCGCGCGGCAAGTTCATCGCGCTGGTCAACAACGACATCGAGGCCCATCCCGAATGGCTCAGCGAGTCGATCCGGGCTCTCGAGCAGCATCCCGAAGCGGGTTTTACGGCGACGCGAATCCGGCTGTTCCACCAGCGCGACCGCCTCGATACGACCGGCGACATGTATTTCCGAGAGGGGTTTCCGGCCAAGCGCGGGTGGCTCCACCGTGATGGTCCTGATTTCGATGCACCGGGATGGGTGTTCGGCTCCTGCGCGGCCGCTACGGTGTATCGCCGGGAGCTCTTCGAAGCCGTTGGCGGCTTCGATGAAGACTTCCAGGCAAATCTCGAAGATCTGGATTTGAGCTTTCGCGCGCAGCTCTACGGGTTCAAATGCCGCTATGTGCCCACCGCGATTCTCTACCACAAGATGGGCGCGACGCTGGGCATCGGCCAGTCGCACGGTCCGGCCCAGCAGCGATTGCATCGCAACCTGTGGTTGATGCGAATCAAAAACCTTCCCGGCGCGCTGTGGGTGCGCTATTTACCCCAGATGCTCCTCGCAGAAGCCGCCGTGATTCTCCGCGCAGTGAAGACCCGGCGTCTCGCCGAAGTCATGCGCGCGCGGCTCGAGGTACTGCAGCGTTTGAGCGCAACTCTCGCAAAACGCCGTGTCATTCAGGCGGCGCGGGTGGTTTCCGCCCGCGAGCTCGATGCCGTCATCGCGCGCGACTGGTTCACTCAGCGGCGCCATGAGAAGCGTCTCGAGGCGGAAGCGCACCTGGCACAAACCTCATAACCATCGGAAGCGCGAGGAGCGCATACAACGACACTTGTACCCAGCCAGGGAGTGCCTGCCCGAGAAACACGATGGCGGCGCCCGTCGCCACGCTCCACAGCACCAGAGGCGAAATAAAGCCGGGCCATTTCGGGCTTCCCAGTTCTTGTCCGACACACCGGTATCGCAGGATGGTGGTGCATAGTCCGCCGCTGAGCAGCCCCAGGGCTACTCCCCTGCCGCCCATCGTAGGTATCAGCGCAAGATTCACCAAAAAGTTCACCGCGGGATTCACTACCAGAATCCTCACGTCTTTGTTCTGCAATCCGGCCGCTCGAAGCACCATGCTCAACTGTGCGTCTGCGGCATACACGAGATAGAACACTGCGAGAATTCGCAGCACTCGAACGGTTTCTCGATACTCGGGACCATACAACAAGCCGACGATGAATTCCGGAAACAACAGGACGGCAATCCCGGCAGGAATCGTGATGGCGAAGAGCAGGCCGAAAGGCCCGCGAAACGGCGCGAGGCCGGAGCCACGACTCGACTCGAGGCTGGCCGCGATTTGCGGCATGTAAAACTGCCCGAACAGTACCGGGACCAGGATCATGCCCTCGATAAGCTTCATACCTGCGGCGAAATAGCCGACCACCAGCACGGGAGCCATCAGCGACAGCATGATGGTGTTCATGTGCATGCCGAGCAGCCCGAGAGAGTTTCCGACCGCGAAGGTTACAGCTGGTGCGATCAACGCCTGCAGGAAGGCACGGCCAGACCACCAGATAACCCGCGTGACGCGGCGGTGAAGCAGCCACACGCTGAAGAGGCTTGCGGCGGTCCGGCCGGCCACGACAACGGTGATGAGCGTCGTCAAGCCGTACCCGTGAAAAAGCAGCACCAGGTTGAGAGGCACTACGAGGACAAACTCGACGACGCGGCTCGAAAGAATCAGTCCGGTGCGGCGGCTCGAGATAAAACCGCTTCGAACGACATTGCTCAGCATGGCCGCTGGCAGACTGAAGGCCGCAATGGTGATGGCCCGTTTCACCTCCGTGTCGTAGTTCGTCAGCCAGGCAATGAAGATCATCACCGGGACCACGACGAGGGAACCCGACAGACCGATGAGCAGTCCGGCGCCCAGATAATTTCCGCGCTCGCCGCTGAAGCGTCCGAGCTCACGCATCATCAGTTCGGGAATTCCGAAGCTTCCGATCGACTGAAATACGAGAAGCCAGGCGAATACCAGCGAATACTGTCCGAGGAGGCTCGCGCCAGCCACTCGCGACATGAAGACGTAAAACACGATTCCCGAGGCAAGGAAAACGAGCGCGTCGGCTACCAGGAGTGCGAGCTGGACGGGAGTCTTGCGGAGAATCACGAATTCATGGCTCGCCCGACGGGTTGGTATACACGTGTGTTGTCCGATTCGAGCCGTGGCGTGGTCCGTATAGGGTAACTCAAGGCGCTCAACGTGCAAGGGCCAACAGGGTTGCCAAACTGGATCAGAGCAGACGGATGAGCTACGCTACTCGGCCGATGAAAGTGGTCATTCTTGCAGGCGGGACAGGCGGTTGCGGGGGCGAAGATGGAGCTCCGCGCGCGCACCTAAGTTCTGCTCGCAGGCAGACTTTTGTAGCGCCAAGACGCGCGAAGGAGCGAAACTCAGCAATTTGTTGGCCCCTTTCATGGCAGCCCCTTTGCTCCATCCGAGGCGTCCGGTCGGTCTTGTCAGAAAAACAGTCACGATTCGACGGAAATCCAACGGTCGGCGAACTGACCGTACCCTCCAGCGGATCGGTTTTCGAGCTCCACGGCGTCGGCGTGTCTGCTGGATGGATGCGCGGAGACGTGGGTGGACATCGCGCATTTTCTGGCGGCCGGCGGACCCGCCAATGGATGCACGTCGCGGGTCCGGAGAGCGCTACCAGTGCATGATTTAACGATTTCCATCGGCTCGCTAGGGAACTTCGAGGTCCTTGCGACATGCCTTCACGCGCTCTACGAGGAAAATGATCCCGATCTGAGCTTCCAGATCTGGATCGTGTACAACGCGACGCGCGACGACGACGGCTTCACGCAACGCCTTCAACAGACCTTCCCCCAGGTAAAGCTGATCAAGGAGCGTGGGCCGCTTGGGTACTGTGGGACCCACAATCTCGTCTTGCGTCAGTGTACGAGCCGGTACGTTCTTCTTCTGGACGACGACACCGTCGTGCCGCGAGGAACCCTCTCGACCATCATCCGCTTCATGGATGCGCATCGTGACGTGGGCATGGCTGGTCCCAGGACCCTGAATCGCGACGGGACCTTCCAGCCATCGTATGCCCTGCTCCCGACTTTCCGCACCGAGTTGCAGACGGTCGTCATTCCGAGCGCCTTCTGGCCGTCGCATCTCTATCGGGAGACATCGACGACTCGCGAGGTTGAGTGGCTTAACGGCGCCTTTATGCTGGTTCGGAAGGAGGCTCTGGACCAGGTCGGGCCTCTTGACGACCACTATTACACGTATGTCTGCGAGCCCGACTGGGCCCACCGGCTTCGGAAGGCCGGGTGGAGGATCATGTACGTCGCAGACGCCGAGATCGTCCACGTCGGAGGCGAGAACAGCATCAACCACAAGCGCGCCGTGAACAATGTCGCCAATCTCGTGCGCTATCACGCGAACCGGTACTACTTCTTCCGCAAGCACTACGGTCCCTTCGCGATGCTGCTCCTGAGGCCGATCATGGTCAGCGGACTGCTCCTGCGACTCGTGTATTACGGAGCCATCTACGCTCGTCATCCCGAGCGGCGCCCGGTCGCCAAGACCCACATTCAGGCATTCTGGCAGTCGGTGAAGCTGAGTTTCCGGCGCAAGCCTTACGAGCTCCCTCTCGCGCTGGCAGGCCGTGCTCCAGGAGTGGGGCACAGTCTGCCGGTGACGGTCGGGAGGCGATAAGCGACGCCATGACGCTCGCGGCTCGCCCTCTCGAAATCGGCATCGACGTCCGCTGGATTGGCCGGGAAGCGAACGGCGGTCTCGCGACGTACCTGAAGGCGCTGATCACCCATCTTGGCTCGGCCGACAGCGTCAACCGTTACACCGTGTACTTTCCCGACGCGCGGACGCAAGCGGAGACCGACTATCTACCGCCTCACTTCAAGACGGCGGTTCTCCGGCCGGCTTCCCGGTTGATTCAGCTCACGATCGGTCTTCCCTGGGAGCTCGTCAGGCGTCCGGTCGACATCCTCCATGTGATCGCCGTGGCGCCACCCATCTGTCCCGTCCCTCTCGTTCAGACGATAAACGACGTCACGTGGGAGACCAATCCGGAGCTGTATCCGAAGCTGACGCGGCTTCGCTTGTCGACGCTTGTCCCTCTGGCGGCGAAACAAGCGCGAAAAATCATCACGGTCTCGGAGTTCTCCAAGAAGGCGATCATGGAGGTCTACGGGATCCCGGACGAAAAAATCGTCGTCACCTATCACGGCGTGGACCCCGTCTATAAGCCGTGCGACGACACGAACGCCCTGGCGGGCCTGCGGGAGAAGTACGGCATCGGGAAGGATTTCATTCTCTATGTCGGCAAGATCTCTGCCCGGAAGAATCTCGTCCGACTGGTGCGAGCCTTCGCCGCATTGAAACGAGACACGGCGCTCCCGCACCAGCTCGTTCTCGTCGGCAATCGGATGTGGCTGTCGGACGACATCCTGGCGGCCGTGCGCGAGCTCGGACGCGAGAACGAGATTCACCTCGTGGGCGAGGTTCCGCTGGCCGACGTTCCGCTCTTCTACAGCGCCGCAAGCCTGTTCGTGTATCCCTCGCTTTGCGAGGGATACGGACTTCCGCCGCTCGAGGCCATGGCGTGTGGTACGCCGGTCGTCGCGTCGAACGCCACGTCCATCCCGGAGGTGGTTGGAGATGCCGCCGTTCTCGTCGACCCTTACGACGAGCGGGCGCTGGCCAAGGCGATGTTCGATGTCTTGAACCAGCCGGGATTGTCACAGCAGCTGATCGAACGCGGCTTCAAGCGCGTCCGCGACCTCTCGAGTCATGCGATGGCTACGCAGGTCATCGACCTCTACCGCGAAGTCATCGAGGGATCCGCAAATGGCCATGGACGATGAGATGTCACGAACTCTGAAAGGAACAACGCCAGTGGATGTGAACTACCGGGACTTTCTTCGCCTCCTGACGTCGGCGCCGGAGATGGCACAATCCTACGAGAACCTTCTCACGAGCCTCGAGCTCCTGAGCTCCGGCCGTCCCCTGAAGAGCCTGCTGGTGACCGGCACGCAACCGGAGGAAGGAACGACGACCGTCGCGGTCAACCTCGCCCTGACGGCGGCGCTGGCAGGAAAAAAGGTGCTGGTGCTCGACGCCAACTTCAGGACGCCGCAGCTCCATCGTATCTTTCAGGTCGAGAACCAGCGCGGGCTGGCTGACATCCTCACGGGCGGTGCCCTCTCCCAGGAGGTCATGCAGACGGTCTCCATTTCGGTCGCTGAGAACGGCCCACAAGGTTCCCTCACGGTGGTCACGAGCGGCGGAACCGTCTCCGCGAGCGTCTTGACGGCTATCCGGACGCCTGAGTTCGCGAAAGCGCTCCACACGCTGGTGGCCGATTACGATCTGGCGCTGGTGGACACTTCCCCGGTTCTCACTGCGGGCGATGCGCTCCTTCTCGCCGCCGCCGTCGATGGCGCGATTCTGGTGCTCAATGCCGGCACCACAGCCGAACGGGATGCGGCGCTCGTCAAGGAGCGGATTCGGCAGGCGGGAGGGAACGTGCTGGGCGTCGTACTGAATCGCTTTGACGAAAAGAGCCACGGCTCCTCGTTGTATCCGTACAGTTCGAGTACGTCTGCCCTGTCGCGCGAAGAGCAGGGGGCGAGGGTCGCCGGCGAAGGGCGGCGGGATCCGCAGCGGCGCCTTCTGCGCCGGCGGACGACGGGTGAAGCGTAGAGAGAACAGGGCGACACAGCCGGCTACCGCGAAGCGGCCTGGCGCAACGGGTCTAGCGAATCCACTTGGGGAGGTTCGTGTTCCCCTTGATTCGGCGATGCCCCGTGCCGTCCGGGCGTATCAGGGCGATGCCGAGGTAGGGCGGGGTTTCCCGGTCCGTCGCCTCAAAATACACGATGAAGTCGTCACGCCAGTCCGGGGCGATCGAGATCGGTCCTGGCTGCGTGACCCGGGTCAGTCCTGTCCCATCGATGTTGATGGTGTAGATGTCGTGCGCGGTGTTGGCGTCGGGTTTGTCGCGGAAGTTCTTGAAGGCCGGATTCACCTTGCTGAACGCGATCTTCCTGCCATCCGGCGAGAACGCGGGATCGTGCACGCTGTCGACACCCGGCTTGCCCCCCTTATAGACGAGACGAAGATTGGTGCCGTCGCTGTTCATGACCCAGATCTCGGTGTAATCGTCCGGGGGCTGGATCTTGTTGTCCATGAAGGTGACCAGCTTGCCGTCGTTGGAGAGGTCGACGTCGGCCTCGCCGCGGTCGGTCGTTTGTGTGAGACGGGTCAAGCCCGTCCCGTCGTACTTGACCTTGTAGACCTCGTTGGCGGCGGCGTTGGCGATGAACTCGGCGCGTGTCTTCGGTGAAGGAAACGGATCCTTCTCGACACCGGAGAAATAGATAAAGCCCTGCGAATCCCACTTCAGGTGGCCGCCGTTGCCCGCCATCCTGAAGTTCGGAAGGAGCTGCGTCTCCGTGCCCGTTTGCAGATCGTAGAGCCAAAGCTTCGAGGTGGATTGTCCCCCGAGGGTCGGCGGGCCCTGCTGGTTGCCCACCATCCACCTGCGGTCCCGAGAAATGGTGACATGCTCGAAGGTGCGCTGCAGCCCGGAGATGAGCTGGCTGATTCCGGATCCGTCCGCCCGCATCGTGTACACGGTCCCGCCGGCGGGGTACACAATCTCCGCGTTGGCGGGGTACGGCTGCACAAGAATCCTCGGGGCTGCGGCTGTGCCCCGGGCGTTCGGGGCACTCTGCGGCCCAGGAGCCACGCCGATGATGGCGAGGATCTTATCCAGCGCGGCCTCGGCGTCCTTCGGATTGCCCGCCTTGACCGCCTTGTCCACCTCCTGCGCCAGCGGAGCTAATTTCGACTGATCTCCGCCGGCTTCGACCCACTTCTTGGCGTTTTCCTGGACCTGCTGGGCCTTGCGCTGCACACGTGCCTGGATTTCGTCTTGCGCGCCGTTCGCGGCACACGCGCCCAACAGCACCACCGCGACCAGGCCGCTACAGAGGCAGAGCCACCATCTGCTCATCTGCTGTCTTCCTTCCGCTGCCCACATGTTGGTTCACTCCTTCCAGATCTTCCAGGGGGCCTTCCCGCCCTGCCACAGACCTTCGAGCAGCCGCTTGTCCCGGATCGTATCCATGCACTGCCAGAAGCCTTCGTGGCGAAACGCGACCAGCTGGCCCTCACTTGCGAGGGGCTCGAGCACGTCCCGCTCCAGCACGGTTGCATCCCCTTCGATGCGCGCCAGCACTTCGGGCTCGAAAACCATGTAGCCGCCGTTGATCCATCCCTCGCCGATCTGCGGCTTCTCGATGAACTGGGTGACCCGGCCGCTGGCGTCCGACTCGAGGCCGCCGAAACGCGCCGGGGGCCGCACGGCCGTGATCGTGGCCAGCTTCCCGTGCGCGCGATGGAACGCGTAAAGCGCCCGCAGGTCGACGTTACACACGCCATCACCGTAAGTTAGCATGAACGCGCTCCCTGCCAGCCAGGGCTCGAGCCGCTTGAGCCGGCCGCCGGTCATCGACTGCTGGCCCGTGTCAATCAGGTGAACCGTCCAGTCGTCCACGTGCGGCCCATGAGTGGAGACGGCGCCGTCGGCGAGCGAAATGCTCAGGTTGCCCTGCAGTCGCGTGTAGTCGAGGAAGTATGCCTTGATCATCTCCCCCTTGTAGCCGAGCGCCACCACGAACTCGGAGAAGCCATGACACGCGTAATGCTTCATGATGTGATACAGAATCGCCCTACCGCCGATCTCGACCATCGGTTTCGGAATCAGATCCGTTTCCTCGGCCAGGCGCGTGCCGTATCCCCCTGCCAGTATGACGATTTTCATCTCAGTGCGTTCCCCCCGATGTGGAAACAGTGATCTGAACTCCTCGATCAGCGCGCCTCGACGGGCTGCAGGATTCGCGGTTCCGGAACGGGGACGATGAAGCGGCCTCCACCCTGCAGATAAGCGCTCTGCTGGCGCGCGATCTCGGTTGCGAAGTTCCAGGCCAGGAGCAGGACGTAGTCCGGACGGTCGGCGAGCAGGCGTTCGACGGGAAAGATCGGGAGCCGCACGCCGGGAACGTACCGTCCCTGCTTGTGCGGGCTGCGGTCCACGATGAAGTCGATCGTGTCCGCGCCGATGCCGCAGTAGTTCAAGAGTACCGTCCCCTTCGCCGCGGCGCCGTATCCGGCGATCCGTTTCCTCTGCTGCTTCAATTCCGCGAGCAGGCTCCGCAGCGCTGTTTTCAACTCGTCGACCTGTCCGGCGAACGCGCGATACGCGTCGATTCTTCCAACGCGCCAGCCGGCTTCCTCCTCGAGCAGCGCGTCGACCTCGCGCGCGGCCCGTCCATTCTTTGCGATCGAGATGCGCAGCGATCCTCCGTGGATCGCAGTGCGCTCTGCTCCGACGACAGACAATCCGTGGCGCTCGAAAAGATTCTTCACCGCCGTAAGGGAATAGTAGGAGAGGTGCTCGTGATAGATGGTATCGAACTCACAGCGATCGATCATGTCCTTGACGTACGGCACCTCGAACAGGGCCACGCCGTCGTCCTTCAACAGGAGCGCGACCCCGCGGGCAAAGCCGTTCATGTCGGGAACGTGTGCGAGGACGTTGTTGCCGATGATCACGTCGGCGCGGGTTCCTTTCGCGGTGAGCTCCAGGGCGAGCGCCTCCCCGAAGAATTCCGACAGCGTCGGGATTCCCCGTTCGACGGCCGCCTTTGCGATGTTGCGCGCCGGCTCGATTCCGAGCACCGGGACGCGCGCCGCCTGGAAAAACTGGAGCAGGTAGCCGTCGTTGCTCGCGATCTCCACGACGAGGCTGTTCTCGGCCAGGCGCCGCTCGGGTATCAGGCGCGTGGCCAGCTCGCGCGCGTGCTCGACCACCGTGTCCGCGAACGAGGAGAAATAGAGATATTCGTGGAAGAGAGCGTCGGGTGGAATCGTCTCCAGGATCTGGACGAGCGAACAGGCTGCGCAGTGCGTCAGCTCCAGTGGAAAGACCGGTTCGGGCGCGCCGAGATCCTCCGGCGCAAGGAGGGAGTTCGCGAGCGGCATCGATCCGAGCGACAGAAACAGCTCGAGACCCGGCGCCGAGCAGGACCGGCAGAGCCTGTCAGGAGCGTTCATGAGGCGGCGCTTTTGCGATTACCGAGTCGATTTCTCAAGCTGGCCCGGGTGCGTAGCCTAGCGAACTACCAGCGCTGCACTGTTTAAGATGTACGAGAAGCCGGCGGTCAGGGTGAACGGGTTGATCTGCTTGACGTACTGATCCATGAACTGGTCGACGCTCGCAATCTTCGATTTCGGAACGTACACCATGTCGAAGGCCATCAACGGAACGTCCTGCGCGGTTCCCTTGAATACAGCGTCGAGATCAACACGCGTCGCCACCGGAGTGCCGTCGGTGCTCTTGCGGACGAGAAAAACGTTCGACGACTTCGCCGTATGCTTGAGGCCGCCCGCCTGGATCACGGCTCGCCCGGCGCTCAGCTCGCCCACCAGAGGCAGCAAACCGGGCTGCTGCACCTCGCCAGTGATGAAGACCTTCTGGTTTGCATAGCCTTTGACGTTCACGGTGACGTGGGGATCGCGGTAAAACGTGGTGTAGCGGGCCGTGATCAATTCATCGAGCTTCGCAGTCGTCAGCCCGGCTGCATCGACCGCGTCGAGCAGCACGACCGACACCTTCCCGTCCGGCGCGATCGTGACGGTCTGGTCGAGCTCCGTCAGGTTGAAGACGCGTATTTCGAGTGTATCGCCGCGCTGAAGCACGTACGGACGCGAGCTCGCGTCCTCTTGTGGCGCGGCTTGTGGCGCAGCAGGTGGCTCGGGAAGTGGCCGCTGACCGGCCGCTCCTAGGAACGCACAAGAAAAAACGACCAGGCCCAGCAGCGTGGCGACACCCCACCGTCCGCGGCCGGACATGGGACTGACAACCATTCGAAGCGTCATAAAAATCGTCCTCATCATATAGCAGGTTCGCACTGTCAATGGCCACGGTCGGCTGCGGGTTCAGCCGTACACGTCGCGCTCGACACCGATGACTTCTTTAATCGCCTGCAAGCCGAACGAAAGTACAAAGCGTGCCGCGATGCCCATGACGATGAGCACGGTCACGGGGTGCCAGCCGGCCCAACCCGAATGCTTCCGGAAAAAGATGTACGCTCCGTAGTGAAAACGCCACATGGAGCGGAATCGCTGCCTCCATCCAGCCAACGTCCCGCCCAGATGTTCGACGTGCAGGACCTTCGCGGCGGGCACGCAATACACCGGTCGCCCGAGGTTCCAGATGCGTTTACAGTAATCAGCGTCGATGAAATACCACAGCCGAATGTCGAGATCACCGACGCGCTGCACGACATCGCGAGGGATCATGATCGACGCGCTTGAAACGTAGCCCGCTTCGAAGGGGATGCCCGACTCGACGCGCCAGCTGAGGAGCTCTGATCGAATGGCGCTGCCTTGCGGAAACCATCGTGCGAGCCACGATCGCTTTCCGACAAACGCGGATCGTACTGTCGGGAGTGACTTGACCGAGGCCTGCACGGAGCCATCGCTGTTGTAGAGCGCGCTTCCGGCGGCGCCGGCCTCCGGGTGCGTCTCCAAGAACCCCGCAAGCTCATCCAGCGCCCCGCGAGACACCTCGGTGTCGCTGTTCAACAAATACACGAATCGGCCTTCCGACTGCGCCATCGCAAGGTTGTTCGAGTAGGCGTAACCGCGATTTGGCCGGTTGACGACCAGGCGAACCTGAGGGAATCGCTCCCGTACCATTTCAGGGCTGCCGTCCTTTGACGCGTCGTCCATGACGAACACCTCGAAGGGACGATCAGGTGGAGCGTCGTAAATTGAAGCGAGGCACCGCGAGAGCAGTTCGCGCGTGTTGTAGGACGCGATGATGACCGAGATGACAGGCGTCTGTGTCTCGGTCACCGGTCTTCATCGCTCCGCTTCAGCTTCGTGTCGTGAATGAAGTGGTGGTGGCGCGTTTCGTCGATCAGGTTCATATTTTTGAGGATCTCGTGGTGCTCCGTTTCGGGGGATACGGATAGCCACGAAATTGCCTATCGCAATAGAAATGCCATCGGTCGCTGAAAAATCGCCGAATTGATAGAAGGCGCCCTCTTACAAAGCCCTTCGATAAGCCATTAAAGTGACCCGGATTAGAGAATTTTGTCTGCTTTGCAGATACCTTTACGGGCAGCAGAAGCTGCGCCTAACGCGATCTGCCACGCATGCCCGGTTCGGGGCCGGAGTGCGGCCTGGCATCGAAGCCGCATATGTTACCCTAGCGGCTCGCGCCGCATTCCCTTCTCCGACCTTCGTGTGAGGTAACTCAAGTGCAGCTGTCGCAAGTGATTCGCGCCATCCTGTCGCGCAAGTTGACCATCCTGCTGCTGGTCGTGTCCGCCGCCATCAACTCGGTCATGCTCACCTACGTCGTCGAGGAGCGCTTCAAGAGCTCGGCACAGGTACTGATCCGGCCCAGGAACGAGACCAAGATTAGGAGCGCGGCAGACACCCAGGAGGTCTTGAATTTTCCCTTGCCCGCGGTCATCCCTTTTGAAGTGCTCGCCCAGACCTACGGCGAGGTCATCAAGAGCCGGGCCGTCGTGGAGCAGGTCGTGCGCACGCTCGGCATGGACAAAAAGGAACCGGAGCGGAACTGGTTGAAGCGCGTCAGGACGTGGGCGAAGGATACGGCCTACGACACCTGGACCCTTCTCAAGTACGGCCGCCTGGAGAAGGTAGACCCGTTCGAGGAAGCCGTGGAGATGGTTCAGGCCCGAATCTCGGTCACGCCGACCAAGGACGCCTACGTGTTCGAGATTGGGTTCGACGCGAAGGATCCGAGCGTCGCCGCGGCGGTTGTGAACACAGCCACGAAGACGTTCCTGGAGTTCACCGGCCGCCTCTTTCATACGGAAGCGGAAAGCACCCGGAAGTTCATCGAGGACCAGCTGAGGGAATCCGCGTCCCAACTCGAGACGAGGCGTGCGGCGCTGAGAACATTCAAAGACGCCAACCAGATCGTCATGCTGGACAAGGAAGTGTCGGAGAAGATCACCTCGCTTTCCGACTTCGAGGCAACGCTCGATTCCACCGGCAAGGAGATCGAGGCAACCAAAGCGGAGATAAAGGAAATCTCAGCTCAGTTGGCTCCGGTCCCGATGTACGTGAAGTCCAGCGCCACCGTGGAGGACAACCCGCTCGCCACGGAGCTGCGTTCGAGCCTCGCGAAGCACGAGATCGAGCTCTCGGGCCTCGCGAAGGAGCTGGCGCCTGGGCACCCGAAGGTAGTGGCGCTCGAGGCGTCGATCGTGGAGACAAGGCAAAAGCTGGCGAAGGAAGAGGCGAAAATCATCAGCTCCGAAACCTCGAGCATGAGCAATGTCCACAGGGTACTGTCGGAAGACCTGGTCAAGGCACGCTCCAAGCTCGAGAGCCTGCTCGCACAGGAGCGGGACCTGAAGCGGATCGTGGGGAGCCAGAAGAGCGAGCTCAAGCTCATCCCCGCCAAGGAGTTCGGGTTGAACCAGCTCGAGCTCGAGGTGCGCTCCGGAGAAGATACGCGGAAGCAGATCGAGCAGGCCTACGAGGAAGCCCGGATCCGTGAAGCGGCCGTCGGAGAAGATCTGAAGGTGATCTCCGCGGCGGTTCCACCCACGTATCCCAGCAAACCGATCAAGATCTACTATGCTGGCCTGTCGGTCGCGATGGCTCTGGTTTTGGGCCTCGCGTTTGCGCTGGGCGCAGAGGCGGTGAGGCCAACGATCCGAAGCATCGAGGACGTCGAGGTGGGGCTCGACCTCCCTGTTCTGACAACCATCCCCTTGCACTACGGGAATGGCGAAGCTCTAGCACTGCAGGAGTCAGCGCCACGGTTTCTTCATGGAGCACCGTGATGACCACGGATAGCCGCGTCAAGTTTCTTCGCATCGCGCTCCCCATCATCGGGGGCGCGATCGTCGCCCTCATGTCCGCGGGCATTCTCCGGTATGCCCTGTAGCACAGGTCCTTCCTAGGCGAAGTTCGTGGCAATCCGATCCAGTCCAGCACTACGTCCGTTCGAGCCCCCACAGCCCTGGTCGGTGCTCGCTCCGATCCTTGCCGGCTTCGTGATCGCCTCGGGAATGACGCTCGTGCTGATGGAGGTCAACCTCATCTGGCCCATTCTGGCGATGGCCGCCGTGATAGGGTTCCTCCCCACGCTGGTCGTGAAGGAGCCTCATCTGTATTGGCTGTCGGTGTTCCTCTTCACTTCCGCCCTGGAGATCAAGAAAAACCTCGTCGACGGGTTCAAGATCCGTGAGGTGTTCAACCTCGATTACGAGCTGCCGATTTTCGTGCCGGAGATCCGCCTGAGCGATCTGGCGTTCCTCATGCTCCTCGGATGGTGGCTGCTGCGGCTCCTGGGCCGGCGGGAGCGGTTTCGTTTTCCTCCGGTCGCCCTGCTGGCTGTCGGATATCTCGGTTGGGCGGCTCTGTCATTGCTGGGAGCGCCGAACCGCTATCTCGGCGCGGTTCAACTGGCTCGCGATACCAAGTTCTTCGTGGTGTTCCTCTTCGCCGTGAACAACATCGACTCCAAGCGGATGGTGCGGGTCATCGCAGCCGCCCTGCTTGCGATGCTGGTGCTGCAAGCGGGACTGACGCTGGCGCGATATCAGTTCAAGTTCGGCTTTCTCGGCGGCAGCATGCTAGGACGTGCGGACGATGTGTCCGATGCCACGCTGCTGACCATCAACGAAGTGGACGGACGGATCAGCGGAGGTCGGCGGGCGTTCGGCACAATCCCGAGCCCGGCCGGGACCGCCGAGCATCTGCTGCTGCTCTTGCCAGTGGCGCTCTTTGCCGGTTTCAGCACGTCGAACGCCTCGAGACGGGCTGCGTTTTTCGCGCTCGCTGCGGTCGGAACGGCGGCGCTCGTGGTGACGTATTCCAGGGCCGCGCTCAGCGGTTTCATCGTAGGGCTCGTGTTGGCGGCCGTACTCGCCCAGAGGAGGCAGATCATTCCGCGCCGCATGTTAGCTATAGCGATCGTCCTCGTATCGGTGGCCGCCGTCGGCATAAGCCCGCTCGTGTACAAGTACTACCGTAGCCGAACGTCGCAAGTGCCCATCCGGTTCGTGCAGTACTGGACGGCGCTGAGTATGATCAAGGCGAACCCGATTCTGGGCGTGGGGCTCAACAACAGCGCCGGGCTCCAGCGGGACTACAACCCGGACCTTTCGACCGTTCCGCTGAATGACCCCACGAAAATCTCGTGGAAGGCGCCCATCCACAATTACTTCCTGAGCATGACCGCCGACATCGGGATTGTCGGCACCGCGTTTTTCCTGACGTTCTTCGCTTTCATCTGTCGTGAAGGTTACCGCTGGACTCGCTCACCGGATCACGAGATCTCCCTGGCTGCATGCGCGGTGCTGGTCGCCATCGTGAGTCTCTTGACCTCCGTACTGGCGGACCCTCTCTATCAGGATGGAACGCAGACCCTGTTGTGGTTCTTCTCCGGGCTGACATTCGCGTTCGGCCGCATTGCTGCTGAAACGCCGGCGCCCGCCGCCAACCGCCGTTTCGCAGGCCGATTTTTCTAATATCGGGCGCGCTCAGCCCGGAAATCGCATTTCGCCAGCAGCCGAAACACGCCCGCGACGGTGATGGAATCAGTGATCGTGCCGTCAATCACCATTTGAACCACTGTGGCGAACGGCTCTCGTCGCACACGGATCACCTCCACTGCGTCCGGCAATGGCGTTCCGGACGTCAAGTAACTGGCGAGAAAGAGGTGGCAGACTTCGTCGACGAAGCAGTTGGACGTATGGATGCGTCCCAGGTACTCCCACTTCTCGGCTTGAATGCCGGTCTCCTCGAGCAACTCCCGCCTGGCAATCGACTCAGGATCGTCGTCAAGGCCGCCTCCGCCTTCGGGAATCTCCCAGGAATATTCCCCAATTGCATAACGGTACTGGCCCACAAGGGTCAGCGAGCCGTCCGGCCACAACGGAAGGATTCCCGTAGCGGTTCGTGCGGCGGAAACGACGCTATACGTGCCCGGCTGGCCGTCTGGACGAATCACGCGGTCTTCCCGTACGCCGAACCACGGGTTCTGGTGGATTCGTGAGGTGGATAAAGTCTTCCATGGGTTGTCGGTTCCTGTGTTCGCTGGCACTTATCCTCCGCATCCAGAGATCGGGCACGCGGCGTGGACGCTTGAGCGCATCATGGAAGCCGCGCCCCGTAGTAGCGCGTCAGGTCGTCCCACGCGCGCGCCTCGTTCCAACCCAGCTCTGCATGGTCGAGCCGGTCGGTGTTTACCCGCACGCGCGGTTCCGGAAAGTCCCGCTGCTTCTCCATCTCGAGCGCGCACGCACGTCCCGTACGGCTGCGCACTTCTCGAGCCACTCGATGCGCGAATTCTCCCTGGGTTTCCACGTAGCCGCTCGGGTTCAGCTTGATGCAACTCTCGCCGCTCGCGGCGAGTCTCTCGACAAACCGTGCGTATGCCTTCGCCAGAAGCGACACGTGAATGTTGTCGCGCACGTAGTCTGGAGTACGCACAATCGCCGTTGCGTTGGAGAACCACTTCTCCATCAGATGCGACGTGAACCTCTGCTCCTCGTAAGGGCCGAAGGGATTCGGCAGAACAAACTTGCCCATCGGCAGCGACCTCTCCCGGAGAAAGAACCGAAAGCTCTCCGCCGTGAGGAATTTCGACAGTCCATACGGCGAAACGGCGGGGATGCCGTCGGTCCCCGCACCTTCGCCCGTCTCGAAGACGCTTCCCGTGACGACAACGCCACGGCACCCTCGCTCTTTCAGGCGGTCCAGGATCGCGGGCGCGTTGCGGATGTTGGAGGCGAGCGCTCCGACGACATCAAAATCGGGGCTGCGGTAGCTCGCAACCTCCGCGGCGTGATGGCACAGAAGATCCCAGGCCGTTTCCGATTCGATGAGGTCGAGAAACGCCGGCTCGCCAAAGGTCACCCTCCACATCGAGCGGCAAAGCGGCTGCAGGCGCTCCACCCGTTCGCGGCGGACCGAGTCGACATACGCGTCACGATTCCGTCGGAACACACACACGACGTCGTGGCCTGCCTCGGCGAGTTCCCGGGCAAACCAGAAGCCGGTGAACGAACTCGCTCCCGTGAACAGGACCTTCAAAACTCGACTCTCACTCGCCCAGGTGCCATGCCGGATCGAAATCGCGATAGCTCGCGTCGCGCGAGGAGATGGATTGGGGCGTCATGGGCCACTGAATCGAAAACCGTTCATCGTTCCATCTAATGCCCCGCTGTAGCTCCGGGACATAGAACTCATCCATGAGGTAGAGCAACTCGGTCGAGTCCGCGAGGGTAATGAACCCATGAGCAAAACCTGGAGGGACGAACATCATCTTCCGATTCAACGAAGAAAGCTCCCGGCCGAACGTTTGGCCGAACGTCCGCGAGCCTTTTCGCAGGTCGACGATCACGTCGTGAATGGCGCCGCTCACGCATCGTACGAGCTTGCTTTCGGCTTTGGGAGGTAGCTGATAGTGAAGTCCCCGCAGAGTTCCTCGCGAGGCGTTGTAGGACGCATTGACCTGGACGACGCGGGTCATCAGCCCGCGCTCCCCGAATTCACGCTCGCAGTACTGGCGCGCGAAGAAGCCGCGCTCGTCCTCGATGCCGTCCAATGCAATGACGTAGGCCCCGGCGAGCGGAGTCTCCTCGAATGTCACGGCGTCGCAGGTCTTGCGAAGGTCCTCGTAGAGAACATGTTGAGGCGCTTCCTCAGAGTCCGAAGGCGAACGAAACGGTCGCCGTCGAAGGCCGCCCGGTCGAAGTTGCTTCGGACCAAACGTTCGTGGAGCTTCTGCAGTCCGGACCTCAGATCGAACTCCAGCCGAAAATCCGGCAGCAGCTCCCGCAGCCGATCGAAGTTGACACGATAATCGCGTGGGTCGGCGCCTACTTCTCCCGTGTACACAACGTTGGCGCGGGGAACCAATTCCTGGACGCGATCGGCCACATCCCGGACCTGATAGTTCTCGACGTTGCCACCTACGTTGATCACCTGGTTGTGCACGCGATCCCGAGGAGCCTTGGCGAGCGCGACGAACGCGTGCGCGATGTCCCTGCAGTGAATCAGCGGCCGCCACGGTGATCCGTCGCTCATGATGCGGATCTCCCCATGCACCAGCGCGCACGTGAGAAGGTTATTTGCGACGAGGTCGATCCGCAGCATCGGAGAATCGCCGAAGGCCGTCGCGTTTCTCAGGAAGATCGGCGAGAACGAAGAATCGGCCAGGTCCGCAATCGCTTTCTCCGAATCGACTTTTGATCGCGCGTAAACACTCAGAGGTGCGAGAGCGTCCTGCTCGGTCATACTGGGCGAGGGGCCTTTCCCGTAGACCGAGCAGCTTCCAGCAAACAGGAACCGCTCGACGCCGGCGCGCTTCGCCATCTGCGCCATGTGAACCGACCCGTGGAAATTCACGTCCCGGGTCAGTTGTTCGTCGAGGTCGCCCATCGGGTCGTTCGAGATTGCCGCAAGATGCATGACCGCATCGATGCCATCGAGATCTCGAGGGGTCACTTCCCTGACGTCCTTCACCAGTTCTTCGTTGGGCGGAACTCGGGTGTACGACTCGCAATCGTCAAAAAGATTCAGGTCGCAGCCGACGACGTGGAACCCTTCTTCGCGCAGAAGGTCGACGAGGTGCGATCCGATGTAGCCGCGATGACCTGTAACGAAAACCCTCAAGATTTCTTCTCCTTGGTTGCGCTTGCACCAGACTCTCGACCCCGCTTTCGGGCCACCACAATGTCCTGAATGCTGAGGAACCGCTCTCGACCGCACCAGGAACCGTAACGGATCGGCGCCACGGGCTCGAGTCCCTGGCGTTCGAGCAACGTCATCACGTCACGTTCGTCATAGGAGACCGCTCCTTCCGGCGTGTGCACCGCTTCGGCCCAGCAGCCATTCATTCTATGTGCGAAGCGCAAGGAACTCTTACCCGCGCGTATGCCTGCCGCGGCGTCCTCGGTCATGAGCAACCACGACATTAAGCCGCGGCCCCCAGTCTTCAGAACTCTGGAGATTTCCCCCACGTAGTGGTCCACGTCACATGGGAGCATGTGCGTGAAAACAGAAATTGCGACGGCGACATCAAAGCTCTCGTCCGGGTAGGGAAAGCGATAGTCCGAGGCTCGTAAGTTGCCACAGGGGTTGTACAGACTATTGAACACGTCTGCGTGCTGGAATCCAAACTGCGGGTGGCGCGAATGGATCTGGGCCGTGCACCATCGAATGCCGAGAGGCACGATATCGAAGCCCTCGTACCTCCCCTCTGGACCGAGATAAGTGGTGAGGGCTGAGGCCTTTCTTCCGATGCCACAGCCAACGTCCAGGACGGAATCGGTTGGCCGCAGCCCCACCAGCTCGACCAGATAGGTCCGGAATTCCGCCCCATCTTGACGATACTGTTCGCGGCTCTCCGAACCGTCGAACAGAAGACGGTTGGGGGGCACGAGCCCGGTTGGCATTCCACTGAAGTAACACAAGAGATCCTGCGAGGAACGACGGAGGTACGACCGCACTGAGACGCTGGGCACAGCAATCCACCTCCTCAGGGTTCTCCTCAGAACGCTCTTTACGTGGAACACGCGATATGCCTCCATTTGCGAGGCTCGCCCTGAATTAGAAAGATGGGCTTATTGTCGGTGTGCCGCGGCGGGCCTCCACATATTTCGTACTTTTCTGGAAGCGCACGCCGCTCACGCGCTCGGAGTGTCAGCCGCGACCTGGATTTCAGCGCGTGACATGGCGTGAATCCGGGCCTTGAACGCGTCCGTACGATTGAACGTCCTGGATTGCGGCACCAGGATGTGAAGAGCTGGTGTCGTGGCGAGCGTCGTCACCAGCGCCATCACCACCAACATCGCGAACAGGGTCGGCGAAATGACGCCGAGGTCGAGCCCGATGTTCAGCACGATCAGCTCCATGAGGCCGCGTGTGTTCATCAACACGCCAAGCCCCGCCGCCTCGCGCCACTTCAGGCCCGTGAACCGGGCGGCCACCAGCGTGCCGCCGAACTTTCCGGCGACGGCCACCATGATGATGAGACCGCAGACAGCCCACTCGTAGCCGCTCGACAACAGCCCGATTTCGGTCCGCATCCCGGTAAATGCGAAAAACGCCGGAAGCAGAAGAATCGTCACCACATTCTCGAGACTCTCCCTCAGCGAGCGCGCCAGCGTGCTGTCGTGGGGAATGATCGCACCCAGCATGAATGCGCCGAAGACGGCATGGACACCAATCGCTTCCGTCGTCAGCGCTCCAAACAAGACACCGACGAGCGCAATCGCAATGCCTCCCTGCGTAGGATTGCGGTCCCACGCACTCGCCATCCTGGCAATGAGCGGCCGGACGACGAAATACATGAAACCGATGAAGCCTATTGTCAGCAGCGCCACGACGAGCGCGCCGTCGGCCTTGGCCTGGACGACGCCGACCACGAACGCCAGCAGACACCACGCCGTGACATCGTCGACCGCGGCGCACGTGATGGCCACCACGCCCAGCTTGGTTCGCATCATGTTCCGTTCGGCCAGGATGCGGGCCAGGACCGGAAATGCCGTGATGGACATCGCGATGGCGATAAAGAGCGCAAAGTTCGTGAATGGCACGTCGCTGGTTGAAAAGCGGGGGTAGAGATACAGACTCAGACCGCTCCCGAGCACGAACGGCGCGATGATGCTCGCATGAGACGTGGCGACGGTCGCATGGACTTGCCCCCGCAGGTGATCCGGGTTCAACTCCAGACCGACGAGGAACATGTAGAGAATGACGCCCAATTGCGCCACGACTCCAAGGAACGGCGCAACCGACCCCGGCAGAATATAGGCGTAGGCCTCAGGAGAGATTTGCCCCAGCAGCGAAGGCCCCAGGAGGATGCCGGCAATGACCTCGGCGATGACGGGAGGCTGGTGGATGTGCACGAACAACCAGCCGAGAATTCTCCCCGCTATCACGACGACCGTGAGCGCTATCAAGAGGTGCCACAGCGTGTCCGAGGCCGCGGCCGCTGCCGCTCCATGTGCCTCGGTCTGTGTGAGCGGCGCCGGGGCCGTAAGCACGTTGCCAAAACCCTGGATCACGAAGAAAACCGCAACGGCAGCCACTACCAGGGCGCCATATACGGCTATACCTCTTACTGAGTATTTGCTCATCGCTTGGGGTCGATCCTGTTTGGTTGTCTTTAGTTAACGGCGAAAACCGAACCGCGGAACGTATGGCAAACGTTCTGCCATTTCGGCCGTCGGATAGTGGGCCAAATATGGGCAATCGCGCGAGTAGTGATTTTCGAAGTCTCCACTACAGGTGAACTAAGGCTGACCAGAGCGACCCCATCTCGTCCTGGCTTACAATCAGGCCTTTTTTTGAGGAGATCCATGGCGGACTACATAAAAGAATTGCGTGCCCGAATCGGGCACATGAAAATCGTGATTCCAGGAGTACGCGGGATTCTAGTGGATGACCAAAGACGTGTGCTTCTGCAGCGGCGGTCGGATACCGGGCACTGGGGCTTACCGGCGGGCGTCGTCGACGTCGGCGACTCCGTCCTCGACGCGCTGTCGCGAGAGGTCAACGAGGAAACCGGGCTCACCGTCAAGCGCGCCGAGCTGTTCGGTGTCTACACCGACCCGCGGTTCAGCGTCACGTATCCGAACGGCGACGAAGTACAGACCTTTACGGTGGCGTTCCTGGTGCACGAATGGTCCGGCGAACTCTCCGCTGACAGCGACGAGGTTACCGATGTACGTTTCTTTCCGTTGGATGCCCTGCCGGAGAACCTTTACCCCATCCACCGGGAAACGCTGAACGACTACCTGGCCTTCAACGGCAAGCCGATTGTGAAATAGGCCAACCTCAAAATCCAGCCGATCTCGCCTACAGGTAAGGAGTCGCTGGGCGCCGCTGCTGAAGATACTCCCGCACCGGCGGCGCGAGCCGCTGTTTTAGCGCTTCCACCGGCCTCAGGAAGCCGGCCCATACGACCTCGCGTCCGTCAACCCTGACGTCTGGCGGCGCGTCCAACTCTATTTCGAAGAAGGAGCACCGATCGCGCTTGAACTCGAACGTGGTCAATATGTCGCCAACGAAGCGCAGCGCTTCAGGCGTCGCCGAGATGCCAACCTCCTCCCTGAGCTCGCGCAAAGCCGCATGCGCCGGCGTCTCGCCGCGCTTCAGGCCACCAGCTGGCAGCGCGTACCAACTCCGGTACGAATTACGAATCACGAGAAGCGCACCGTGGTGCCACACGCCCACAAAGACGCCCTGCCTTTTCGGACGGAACACGTACCATCCGGCGAGCAGGAGTCGGTACGCGACCCAAAGCGCGAGACGCCACAACCGGTCGATAGCGGACGGAGTCGAGCGTGCCACGGGATTCGTCGATTGCACAGGCAGGACGGAGTGCGGCAGGTTTTTCGGAAGCCAAAGGCGCCGGCTCCCAGTGGTCTAAGGTGAGAAATGGTCGGGGCGAGAGGATTTGAACCTCCGACCCCTCGGTCCCGAACCGAGTGCTCTACCAGGCTGAGCCACGCCCCGACGCGGTTCATTGTACACGGTCCAGTGCCACAGCGGTTCTGAAGTTCTGGGTGCTGGGGTTCTGGGGTGCCGGTTCGAGGTGCTGAGTGCTGGGTTCTAAGCCGCCGGTTCGAGGTGCTGAGTGCTGGGTTCTGAGCCGCCGGTTCGACGTTCTGGTTCTGCGTCTCAGCGAACCCCAGAACCGAGCACCCAGAACCGGCACCCCAGAACCTCAGCACCCAGAACCCCAGAACCGCTCAGGTCCTGTATCGCCGCCTACCCCGCGATGCCGTCGACCATCTCGATCGGCATGGGATTGCGAAACCTCAAAATGATGCACGATTGCGCGCCTTCGATTTCGAGCGCCGTGTCGATCTCGTCCTCCGACTGCTCGAGGACGATCCGTTGCGGATTCTGAATGGACTCTGTCTCCAGGTGCCCGCTGAATCGATCGTCGACCGCAAGCGCCACCGCGCCGTCCTCGGACTGCAGGCCGCGCAACGCGCCGTCGCGGTGGCGTGTCTCGACGCTTTCGTCGAGGAACTCGTCGAATCGATCGACCCCCACAAGCCAGCCTTCGTGCTGGCCGTTGAACGAATCGAAGAACTCCCGCCACTCTTCGCGTGCAATCTCGCGTCGTCTCATCCGATGCCCTCCATTGAGTCCGGCTGAAGCCGAACGCTACGACGGTCTACGCGGCGATCGTGAAATCGCTGCACTCGGACCATTTAAACTGCTTGTTCAGAATGGAGGCTGCAACGCCTGTGCCTAGCGTCCGGCTGGAAGCTGCAGGAGGAATTCCTCGATTGTGGGAATGAGACTGAACGCCGTTAAATCCGGTTGCAGCGGCGTGACCGAAATGTAGCCATCGCGAACCGCTTGAAAGTCGGAGCGGTCGTGGGGCTCCCAGGCGTTCTGCCCTTCTTCAATCCAGAAGTACCGTTGGCCGCGCGGATCCACCCGCTCGTCGACCTTCGTGACGTGGTTGCGGCGCGCCTGGACGGTCACTTTGAAACCTTTGGTTTTTCCCTCCGGGACATTGATGTTCAGAAACGTCCGCAGCGGCAGCCCTTTCTCGAGCACCGACTGCGCGACGATCTGCGCGCCTCGCGCGGCCTCTGAAAAATCGAATCCGTGTCCCGTCTTCTGCAGCGACACCGCGATTCCGGGTGGTCCCAGCAGCGCAGCTTCGAACGCACCCGACACGGTGCCCGAATAGGTCACGTCGTCGCCGAGATTCCATCCTTTGTTGATGCCGGAGACGACCAGATCGGGCATTCCTCGGAGAACACTCGTAATGGCGATGTTGACGCAGTCAGTTGGCGTGCCATCGACGGCGTACACGCGATCGCCGATCGTTTCGAGCCTGAGCGGTCGCCGCAGCGTGAGCGCGTGTCCGATGGCGCTCGCTTCGGCAAGAGGGGCGACGACCGTCACCTCACCAAGCGTCTGCATGGCATCCGCGAGCGCTTTGATGCCGTCCGAGTACACGCCGTCGTCGTTGGTCACGAGAATACGCTTCATATGGATGAATTATCGGCTGGAGCAGGCACGAGCACAAACCGGCGATGCGCTCGGCCGTTCTGTATCAGTCGTAGGAGCCTGTCGTACAATCAATAGCGAACCAGGGACATGGAAACGCTGAAAGACGTCCTCGCCGCGCGCACACGCGAAGGCGACCTGTATGAGCGCCTCGACCATGAGTGGGTGCACTGTTATGCGTGCGGCCACGATTGCAAGATTCCACCGGACGCGGTCGGCGTGTGCAAAGTGCGCTTCAACCAACAGGGACGCCTCATGGTGCCGTGGGGGTATGCGGGAGGCGTCCAATGCGATCCGATCGAGAAGAAACCCTTCTTCCACGTGCATCCCGGCGCGCTGGCCTATAGCTTTGGCATGCTCGGGTGCGATCTGCATTGCGGGTATTGCCAGAACTGGGTGACGTCACAGGCGCTGCGCGATCCGCACGCGATGTCGCCGCCATTGGATCTGTCGCCCGAGGTTCTCGTGCGTGATGCCGTCGAACGTGGAGCGAAGATCATCGTCAGCACGTACAACGAGCCCTTGATTACGAGCGAGTGGGCGGTCGCGATCTTCAAGGAGGCACGCGCGGCCGGATTGATGACCGGCTTCGTGTCGAACGGCAACGGCACGCCGGGTGTGCTCGAGTATCTGCGACCCTGGATCGACGCCTACAAAGTCGACCTGAAGAGCTTCGACGACCGCCACTATCGCGAGCTTGGCGGCCGTCTTCAGCCGATACTCGACACCATCAGACGACTGCACGGCATGGGCATCTGGCTCGAGTTGGTGACGCTGCTGATTCCCGGCTTCAACGACAGCGACGACGAACTGAAACGGCTGACGGCGTTCGTCGCGAGCATCTCACCGGACATTCCCTGGCACGTCACGGCGTTTCACGGCGATTACAAGATGACCGAGCCGGGCAATACAACGGCCGCGATGCTGGTGCGCGCCGCCGGGATTGGCGCCGCATCGGGGCTGCGCTACGTCTACGCCGGCAACCTGCCGGGACGCGTGGGCGGCCTCGAAGATACGCACTGCCCGGCATGCGGCGACGTCCTCGTCGAGCGTTTCGGATATCTGATTCGCGGGTACAATCTGACTCCCGCGGGTGCCTGCCCGTCGTGCGGCACGCAGGTGCCCGGAAGATGGAGCGATAGATTTACGGAGCAGAAAACAGCGATGCCGATTCGAGTGGTGCGGGGTCTGCCGCGGTGACGCCATCCGCCAGCGCGCCGGTGCCTGCGCGAGACCTGCTGGGCCGGCCGCTCAGAAATCTGCGCCTGTCCGTGACCGACCGCTGCAATCTGCGGTGCAGCTACTGCATGCCCGAAGCGGAATATGCGTGGCTGCCCCGCCACGACATCCTGCAATTCGAAGAGATGAGCAGGCTCGTCGACGTCTTCGCACGCGCAGGGGTCGATCGCGTCCGCCTCACGGGGGGCGAGCCGCTGCTCCGCCGCGACCTGCCCGAGCTGATCCGGATGATTGCCGAGAAGCCGGCTGTCCGCGACCTCGCGTTGACTTCTAACGGCGTGATGCTCGCAGAGCATGCGCGGTCGCTGCACCTCGCCGGATTGCACCGCCTGACGGTCAGCCTCGACACGCTGCGTGCCGATCGGTTTCAGGTCCTCACGAGGTTCGATTCGCTCTCACAAGTGCTCGCCGGCATAGACGAGGCCGTCAAGTATTTCGACCACATCAAGCTGGACTCGGTGATCATGCGGGGCACCAACGAGGACGAACTGGTGCCGCTCGTCGAATACGCGAAGCGGATCGGCGCCGAAGTGCGATTCATCGAATACATGGACGTCGGCGGCGCGACGCAGTGGTCGCGCGATCGCGTCATGTCGCGGCAGGACATGCTGACCGTTCTGGGCCACGAGTACGGGCCGATTGCAGCGATTGTCGAAAACACGAGCGCGCCGGCAGATCGCTTCCGGCTGACGGATGGAACGATCTTCGGGATCATCTCGTCGACGACCGCCCCGTTCTGCAGCAGCTGCGACAGAAGCCGTCTGACGGCGGATGGGATGTGGTACCGCTGCCTCTACGCGACGACCGGCACGGATCTCCGCACGCCGCTGCGCGCGGGAGCGTCCGCGGACGATCTGCTGGAATTGCTGACAAGGGAATGGTCCGCTCGAGCGGATCGCGGCGCCGAGGAGCGGCTCGCCCTGCGAGATCGCACGCCCCTCGTCCCCGCGTCAAGCCTGAAGAAAAATCCCCATCTCGAGATGCACACGCGAGGCGGGTAAGCCGACCTGAAGGTCGGCACTACGTAACCCTTCCGTAGACGTCACCCTTCCATCGAGGTCACGCCTCCAGCGTCGACGTTATGCTTTGACGGTCGCCGGAGCGCAATACCGATCGAACGCGTCCGTGAGATTCTTCGCGATCATGTCGGCGGACTGATTCTCGATATTCCGCCGCTCGAGCATCCACAACAGCTTGCCGTCGCGCATCAGCGCGATTGACGGCGACGAGGGCGGATAGCCGGTAAAGTAGCTGCGCGCCCGCTCGGTCGCCTCGACGTCGGCGCCGGCAAAGACCGTCGCGACGATCTCGGGTTTCGTTTGATGTTGCAGCGCCATCGCCACGCCGGGGCGCGCCTTGCCTGCGGCGCAACCGCACACGGAGTTGACGACGACCATGACGGTCGGGCCCTGCTGATCGCCGGGCTGGCTGAGCTGCCGTCCGAGCACCGCGTCGACATCTGAGGCAGTACGAAGTTCGCGGACGCCAAGACTCGTGAGCTCCTGGCGCATGGGAGCAACGAAGAATTCGGGGTATGTCATAATCCACACATTATCTCATGAGAAAGACCCTTCTACAGAAAGTCTGGGAAAACCACGCCGTCCGCACGCTGCCCACAGGTCAGACGCAGCTGTTTATCGGCCTTCACCTCATCCATGAAGTGACGAGCCCGCAGGCGTTCGACATGCTGCGGATGCGGGGCGGCACTGTGGCCTTTCCCAATCGCACGTTTGCGACGGTCGATCACATCGTGCCGACGCTCAACCAGAGCCGGCCGTTTCTCGACGTCCTTGCCGAAGAGATGATGTCGGCGCTCGAGAAGAACTGCCGCGAGTACGGCATCCCGCTCTACGACATCACGAGCGCCAACCAGGGCATCGTCCATGTCATCGGGCCGGAGCTGGGGCTGACGCAGCCAGGCATGACGATCGCGTGCGGCGACAGCCATACGTCGACGCACGGGGCCTTCGGCGCGGTCGCGTTCGGCATCGGCACATCGCAGGTGCGCGACGTCCTCGCGTCGCAGTGCCTCGCCATAGAGCCGTTGAAGGTGCGCCGCATCACGGTGAACAGCTCGATGCGCCCTGGGGTGTATGCGAAAGACATCATCCTCGATATCATCCGCCGCCTTGGCGTGAAGGGTGGAACGGGCTACGCGTACGAGTACGGCGGCGAAGCGTTCGAGGCCATGTCGATGGAAGAGCGCATGACCGTCTGCAACATGTCGATCGAAGGCGCCGCCCGCGTGGGCTACGTCAATCCCGACGAGACGACGTTCGAATACATGCAGGGGCGGCCGTTCGTTCCACAGGGCGCGGCCTTCGACAAGGCGCGCGCGTGGTGGCAGTCGATGGCGTCCGATCCCGACGCCAATTACGATGACGAGCTGGAGATCGATGCCGCGACGATCGAGCCGACAGTGACCTGGGGCATCAACCCGGGCCAGTCGATCGGCATCAGCGAGCGCATACCGACGCCGGCCAGCGTCCCTGCCGACGAACGAGCGTCGGTGGCCGAAGCGCTCGAATTCATGAGCTTCCGCGGCGGCATGCCGATCATGGGCACGAAGATCGACGTGGCGTTCATTGGATCGTGTACGAACGGCCGCATCTCGGACCTGCGGGAGGCGGCCCGGCTCATCAAAGGCCAGCACGTCGCAGACCATGTGCAGGCGCTGGTCGTGCCAGGCTCTCAGTCGGTTCGCAAAATGGCTGAAGCGGAAGGGCTGGACAAGATCTTCATCGAAGCCGGATTCGAATGGCGCGGCGCCGGGTGCTCGATGTGCCTCGCGATGAATCCCGATCAGCTGCAGGGCCGGCAAATCTGCGCGTCTTCGTCCAACCGCAATTTCAAGGGCCGCCAGGGCAGCCCGACCGGACGCACGTTGCTGATGAGCCCGGCGATGGTCGCCGCAGCCGCGGTCGCCGGCGAGCTCGTCGACACTCGCAGACTCGTTAAGAAGGAAAAGGTACGCGCGTAATGGACCCACGCTTCATCGATACGATCAGCGGCCGCGCTGTTCCGCTGCGCGGCCACGACATCGACACCGATCGGATCATTCCGGCGCGATTTCTGAAAAGCGTCAGCTTCGACGGGCTCGAGACGCACGCCTTTGAAGACGACCGCAAGCAGCTGGAAGAACGAGGCCAGGTGCATGCGTTCTGGGATCCGCGCTACGCCGGCGCAAGCATCCTGATCGTAAACGGCAATTTCGGCTGCGGGTCGTCGCGCGAGCACGCACCGCAGGCGCTCCAGCGCCGGGGTATCCGGGCCATCGTCGGCGAGTCGTTTTCGGAGATCTTCTTCGGCAACTCGGTCGCGCTCGGCATGCCGTGCCTCACCGTCTCCCCGAGCGACGCCGAGGCGTTGATGTCTGCCGTCGGAGCCAATCCGCAGGCGGACGTGACGATCGGCGTTGGCGACCAGTCCGTCAGCGTCAGTGGCACGAAGTACCAGGCCGCGATCCCCGCTGGCGCCCGCGAGGCGTTCACGGCCGGCACCTGGGACGCGACGGGATTGTTGATGGACGATTTCGATCGCGTGCGCGCGGTCGCGAAGAGCTTGCCGTACGTCTCAGGGTTCTAGATGCGAACAGGAGATTAGGAGTTCAGGAGAAATTCTTATCAAAAAAAACCTTCTGATCTTCTGATCTTTTGTTTAGCTCTTCGCAGCTATCTCTTAGCAGTTTCCAGGAAAGCCGCCGCCGCATGTGAGAGCTCTCCCTTGCGGTACAGAAGCCGCAACTGTCTCGGGTACCGCACCTCAGGAATCTTCACAGCGACCAACTGTTTGCGTTCGATTTCGGCGACTGCACAGCGCCGCGGCAGCAGCGCCACTCCCATCTTTTTTTCGACCGCCCGCTTGATGCCTTCGAGGCTTGGCAGCGCGATCTGTATGTTGATGGGCGCGTGACGAACTTCGGCCTGCCGCAACACCTGATCGCGGGCCGGAGATGGATCGCTGTGCGCGATGACGGTCTCATGTGCGAACTCCGACATCGGCACGGTCTCGCGTTGCGCAAAGCGATGCGACGGGTACACCAGCAATACGAGCTCGTCCGGGCCAAGCGTGATGGCGAGCAGCCGCTTGTCGCCCGGATCGAACGTGACGATGCCGAAATCGAGGCTCCCCTGCGCGACTTCGACGCCGACCTGGCGCGCGGGCACGCGGCGGACGTCGACGAGAATACGAGGATGCTTGTCGCGAAATTTTTCGATCAGGGGCAGCAGGACGTGCACGCCGCCCTCGTTCGATCCGATGAGGACCCGACCGCGCTGCAGGTCCCGCAGCTCGCGCACGGACAGTTGCGCTTCTTCCGCCAGTCGCTGCAGCCGTTCGGCATAGTCGCGTAATACCCGCCCCGCCTCCGTCAGCGTGCCGTCTTTCGACGAGCGGTCGAACAGCCGCTCCCCCACTTCCTCTTCGAGGCGGCGAATCGCCTGGCTGACGGCCGGCTGCGTACGGTGCAGCTTCGTCGCAGCGCGCGAAAAGCTGCGCTCCGCGGCAACGGCGAGAAATACCCGTAATTCTGCCAGCTCCACGCGGACTAACTATAAACTATGTTTATAACAAATTCATTATTATAGATTTGACGATTAGCCCGGAGTGCCGTACAACCGTGAACATGCCCACTGACCGAGTGACCATCTTCGACACGACGCTGCGCGACGGGGAGCAGGCCCCCGGCTTTTCACTGCGTACTGGCGAGAAGGTGGAGCTTGCCAGGCAGCTCGACGCGCTCGGTGTAGACCTGATCGAAGCCGGGTTCCCTATTGCGTCGCTGGATGATGCGGAAGGGGTCCGACAGGTGGCCGCGGCGGTGCGGCGCCCGATCATCGCCGCGCTCGCGCGCTGCCGGCCGGAGGACATCGAACGCGCCGGCGAGTCCCTGAAAGGCGCCGAGCGGTCGCGGATTCACACGTTCATCGCGACATCCGATCTGCATCTCGAGAAAAAACTGAACATCTCGCGCGAGCAATGCCTGGCAAGTGCCGTCGCGGCTGTCAAGCAGGCGCGCGGCTACACCGATGACGTGCAGTTTTCGGCGGAAGACGCGACGCGCTCGAACATGGAGTTCCTCAGCGCGATCGTCGAAGCGGTGATCAAAGCCGGCGCGACGACGATCAATCTTCCGGACACCGTCGGATACGCAACGCCAGATGAGATTCACGACTTTTTCGTGACGATCCAATCCATGGTGCCGAGCGCGGACAAGGCCGTGTTCAGTGCCCACTGCCACGACGACCTCGGCCTTGCCGTGGCGAACACGCATGCCGCGGTGACCGCAGGCGTCCGTCAGGTCGAGTGCACGATCAACGGCATCGGCGAGCGCGCGGGCAACGCGTCGCTGGAAGAGATTGTCATGGGTATGCGAGTTAGACCGGACCGCCTGCCGTTTACCACTGGCATCCGGTCCGAGCAGATCTTCCCCACCAGCCAGCTCCTCACGTTACTCACCGGCCAGCACGTGCAAGCGAACAAAGCCATCGTCGGGCGCAACGCGTTTGCGCACGAAGCGGGGATTCATCAGGACGGCATGCTGAAAGATCGCCGCACGTACGAAATCATGAGCCCCGCCGATGTCGGTGTGCCGCAAACGACGCTCGTGCTCGGCAAGCATTCAGGCCGCCACGCCGTGAAGCACCGCTGTGAAGCCATCGGGCACACGCTGACCCGTCTGGAGCTCGACCAGGTGTACCGCCGTGTCATCTCGCTGTGCGATGCGCAGAAGGCGATCACGGACGACGATCTCCTGGCGGTCATTCAGGATGTGAAGCTCACGGCCGTTCGCTGATTCCATCCACGTTGTAGAAGGAGACGGGCATGAGCAAGTTGCGCGTTCATGCATTTTCCATTTCGCTTGACGGGTACGGTGCAGGGCCGGGTCAAGACATGGAGAACCCGCTTGGTGTAGGTGGCATCGCTTTGCACGGATGGGCGCATGCCACGCGCACCTTTCAACAACTGTTTGGCGCCGATGGCGGCACCACGGGCATCGACAACGACTTCGCGGCGCGCGGCTTGACGAACATCGGGGCGTGGATTCTGGGTCGAAACATGTTCGGGCCAGTGCGCGGAGGCTGGACGGACGACACGTGGAAAGGCTGGTGGGGCGACAACCCTCCGTATCACACGCCTGTTTTCGTGCTGACGCACCATCCGCGCGCGTCAATCCCGATGCAAGGCGGCACGACGTTTCACTTCGTCACAGACGGCATCCACGACGCACTGGGCCGCGCGAGAGAGGCCGCGAACGGGCAGGATGTTCGTGTGGGCGGGGGCATCTCCACCATCAAGGAGTACCTGCGCGCCCAACTCATTGACGAGATGCACCTGGCCATCGCTCCGGTGTTGCTGGGCGCCGGGGAACATCTGCTTTCCGGAATCGACCTGCCCAAGCTCGGCTATGAATGCAGGGAGCACGTCGCAACGCCAGGCGTAACGCACGTCGTCATCACGAAGCGAATGTAGCGGCACATGAACGTCAAATGTTTCGAGTGCGATGCATCGATCGAGGCTGGCAGCGTAGACGCCCTCGTGGACGCTTTCGTCGTCCACGGGCAGGAGAGGCACACCTGGATCTATCCGGAGGAGTCGATTCGAACCTACGCTCGTAACTACGCCGAGGCAACCGAGCGGCTCACCGGGGGCACCGAACGGCTGTCTGAGATCGGCGACGTGACGATCCATCCAGTAAGCGAGGACCGCATTGGCGATTGGCTCCAGTTCTTCGATCACGACGCCTTCGCCGGAAACGCTGATTGGGCCTCATGTTATTGCCTCGAGCCCCACCTGCCGGCGACACCCGAGCAACCTGAGCGCGCATGGCGCGATACACGCGCGATTGTCGTAGAGCGACTTCGGTGTGCCAGCACCTTCGGATATCTCGCGTACGTCGACGACCGCGCCGCGGGCTGGGTCAACGCCTCATTCCGCTCGGACTATGGCCTCTACCGACTGGTCGACCCCGACGGACCCGCGCCGCCGTCCGTGATCGGAGTCTCGTGCTTCGTGATAGCGCCGCCGTTCCGGCGGCACGGGATAGCGTCCGCACTGCTCGATCGCGTGATTGCGGACGCCTCTGCGCGCGGGGCGTCGTGGATCGAGGGATACCCCCACAATGCGCCCGAAGCCGGCGACGCGCGTCATTTCCGGGGCGCGCGGTCGATGTACGACGCGCGTGGATTCATGCCCATCACGGTGCGGGAACGGGACACGGTGATGCGCCGGCCGGTTAGATAGAAAGGGAACAAACCGCAAAAAGGAACGATAATGCCGACACGCATCCCAACACACGCCTCGAAACCTTCTGCGATGGCGTGTTTGCCATCGCCCTCACGCTGCTGATCATCGACATCAAGGTCCCTTCGCCGGACGCAATTGGCACGTCCCAAGAGATGTGGCTTGCGCTCAAGCACCTTGGGCCATCGATCGTCGCCTTCGTGGTGAGTTTCACCATCATCTTCATCACATGGGCCAATCACCATGCCGCGTTCGCGCTGGTGAACAGGTCGTCGGCGTCGTTCATGTTTGCGAACGGTTTCTTATTGCTGACGGTGGTGTTCATGCCGTTTCCCACCGCGTTGGTCGGCGAATACCTTCTCACCGACCACGCCGCCCCGGCGGTCGTGATCTACAACTCTTTGACCGTCGTGCAGGCGGTTGGCTGGATTCTCGTGGCTGGGGCGGCGCTGAGGGGTCGCTTGACCAAGGATGAGAAGTCGACCATGGTCATGCGTAACAGTCTGCGAAATGGATACTTTGCGGTTGTGGTCTATTCCCTTCTGGCACTTCTCGCGTTCTGGTTCCCTCTCAGCATCGCCGTCGTGACGACGATGCTCTGGGCGTACTGGCTGGTGCTGGGCATCAGGATGCGATGACGCAGCATCCTGACCACCCTAGCACGCGGCCCTACTTCACTGGTCCTGCCGATTCAATTTGATCTGTCCCAAGTATTGCCCCACGTCAATGCCTTCATTCCTCTCGGCGCCTTCCTAGAAGAGGAACTTCAATGCCAGCTGGATGTTCCGCGCCGGGCCTGCGCTGCTGATCACGCCGAACGAGCTGCCACCGAACTGGCCGTTCGGGTTGGTGAAGTTCGCACGATTGAACAGGTTGAAGGTCTCGACACGTATCTGAAGCCGGCGATCGGCCCTCAGGTCGAAGTCCTTGAAGAACGACAGGTCAACGGTCGCCGCGCCGGGGCCCCACACCGAATTTTGTAAGGTGTCGCCGAACGTGCCGACCGGTTGCGCCGCGAACGCCTCCGTGTTGAACCAGCGGGTGATCGTGCGCTCGCCGCCCGGCAGGTTCGGATCCGCGATGGTGTTCGGACGATCGCCACCGCCGGTGTTCGAGCGCGCGGTGAGGTTCGTGACCGTGAATGGCGTGCCGGTCTGGATGACGGCAATGGCGTTGACCTGCCAGCCCTTGGCCAGGGCCCCCATGAACCCGGTTGCGTGCTCGGCAAGACCGAGCTGGTAGTTCATGCCAAGCGTCATACGATGCGTGACAACGTCAGGCGTGCGCGAATCTTCGAACGTCAGGACGTTGAGCAGGTCTGCGAACTTGTTCGCACCTGCCGGCACGCTGGCATACGGGAAGTTGGTGTTCGGAATGTGCTGTTCGCCTTCCGACCATGCGTAGGCGACACGGCCGCCCCAACGCCCCGAGAAGCGACGCTCGAGAACAGCCTGGACCCCCTTGAAGGTGCGCTGGCCGAAGTTGCCGCGGTAGCCGATGTTGCCGACCGCCGCCCACGCGGGCACGCCGGAGAGCAACCGCGGCTGTTGAGTGCCGGGCGTGGCCGGATTCGGCAAGGGCCGCCCGTTCATCGGCAGATTCACGAGCTGCTCACGCCCGAGGATGCCGACGTAGGCGATCTGCGCCGCCACATTGCCCTTCAGTTCGCGCTGCAGCGCAATGTTGAACTGGTGGACGTACGGCACCTTGATGTCGAACGCAACGCCGGCGAGGTTGCCCGTCGGGCTCGTCGCGCTCGTAGCCGAGGGCGGTGCAAGTCCCTCGGACAGCCGGTTCAGCGGGGTGAAGGCGGACGGTGTGATGTTCAACAGGCTGATAAATGGCGGGTTCCGGAACGCGCCGCCCGCAAGCTGCGCCGGCATGTAGCTGATACCGTAGCCGCCGCGGATTACTGTCTGCGGATTGATTGTGGCCGCCAGGCCGAAACGCGGCGAGAAGTTGTTCATGTCGTTCTTGACGTTGGCCGCCCGGGAAACACCAGAGTCGCCCGCGACGATGATCTTGCCGGCCGCCATGTCGAGGTTCGCGATCTGGTCGTCCTTTTCTGTGAACTCCGTGTAGAGATCCCATCGGAACCCGGCGTTGATCGTCAACCAGTCGGTCGCACGGCGGTCGTACTGGACATATGTGCCGACTTCCTTCGTTTGATAGTACGGCCTGACGAGATACTTCGACCGTTCCGTGCTCGACGGCAGGCCCAGCAGGAACGACGCGAACGGGTCGCCCGTACCAGTCGCTCCCGCGTTGGAGGTGAAGTTGCCGTTGAAGGTGAAGGTGCCGCGCGCGGTCGGGCTCTGCGACCCGAGCACTTGGCGGCTCTTGAGGTCGATGCCCGTCTTGAGCGTGTTGCCGCCGGAGACGTAGGTCATGCTCACGGCGCCCTGCACAAGGTCGTTGACGATGACGAGCGGAATAAAGCCCGCATCACCGAGGTCGACGAACGGCGCGACGATGATTCGGGAGAGCCCCGAGCTGTCGTCGTCGATGTTGATGCCGGGGATGCCCATCTGCTGCGACGCATTGATGCCAAAGTTGGAATGGTTCGTCGCGGCGTCGTACCGTGAGAATCCGCCCTTGGCCTCCATGATGAACTGCGGCGAGACCACGCGGTCGAAGTTCACCTGGATCGCCTGCGGCTTCTGTTTCGACGTACCAGGAAAGACCGTATTGCCGAGGCCGCCCGGCGTGATGCCGTTGACCGGCGGCAGTGAGTCGGGGAAGAACGTCCTCGCGTTGTTGTACGAATAGCGCGCGAAAAGCGAGTTCGCCGCGTTGATACGATGGTCGAGACGAATGTCGAAACTGTCGTCATCCTGCGTCTTCACCGGCGCGTAGACGAAGTTGTTCGTCGCAGACGGGCTCGTCGGCTCCGGCCACAGGTTCACCAGGTTACGAGCCGCGGGATCGATCCGGTTCTGTGGAATGACGTTGCCCGGGAACGGCAGACCGGTCAATGGGTCATAGATCGTGTTGCGGCCCGCGAAGTTGCCGGCTCGAAGCGCCATGCTCGGCACCGTCGAGGTGCGGGTCTCGCCCTGCTTCAGCCGCAGGCCAGCGTAGTCGGCGAAGAAGAACGTCTTGTCCTTGACGATCGGCCCGCCAATACTCCCCCCGAACTGGTTCTGGTCGTAGCGCGGTTTGGGGATCGATTTGGCGAAGTAGTTCTTCGAGTCCATCGTTTCGTTCCGGTAGAACTCGAACGCCGACCCGTGCATGACGTTTGTGCCACTCTTGGTGACGACGTTGATGATGCCGCCAGCCGTGCGGCCGAGTTCGGCCGAGAACGAGCTGGTCTCGACGCGCATCTCGCGGATCGAATCGACCTGCGGACGAATGATGACCGTGCCGATGAACCGCTCGTTGTTGTCGAGACCGTCGATGAGGAAGTTGTTCTGAGACGTGTCCTGACCGTTGACCGCGATGGCCGACGATTGGCGGCGATCGTCCGGGCGGTTGCCGCTGCTGAGCGCGTTGGCCGGCCCTTCGGTCGCGCCCGGCGTGAGCTGGGCGAGGCGGATGAAGTTGCGGCCGTTCAGCGGCAGGTCCTGCATCGCGCGCTCGTCAACGAGCACCGCGACCGACGTCGTCTCCGTTTGCAGCAAGGGTGCCTGTCCAGTGACGGTGAGGTGTTCCTCGACAGAACCGATCTCGAGTTTCAGGCCGAGGCGAAAGCGGTCGCCGATGGCGAGCGTGACTTCACTGTCAATTGTCTTGAAACCCTGCAGCGCGGCCGTCACTCGGTACCGGCCCGGCGCAAGTCGAAGAATCTGAAAATTGCCCCCGGCATCGGTGATCATCGTTTCGGTGTTCCCTGTGGCGTCGTTGCGGGCGGTGATAGTCACGCCTGGCAACAACCCTCCGCTCGAGTCACTGACGGTGCCGACTACGTCGGCGGTCGTGACCTGCGCGAGCGCTGGTGGTGGGCACACACTCAACGTCAACACGCCCAGGAACAACGGCACTCGTGTCCACTGTTTCACGAACCTCATGGTGGTTCCTCCTCTTCCCAAAGCAATTTTCCCGCTCTGACGAAAGTCCGAAGATGTTCGGCGCAACCATGCGCTCCTTCATCGGCGAGGCAGTGCAAAGGCGATAAAGGCTCCGCCTGTTGGCGAGCCTTCACCCACATTCGTGGGAGGGGGCGCCTGTCCGCGGCCGCCCGCCGCAGCGCCAGGTCGTCTGTCGTATCCGCCGAATGCAGCAATGACGACGTATTGCCGGCCACCAATTTCATAGGTAACGGGTGTCGTGTTGCCAGCGTTGACCATTGTGGTTTCCCAGAGAAGCTTGCCTGTGTCCTTGTCGAACACTCGAAACTTCTTGTCGAAATTGGTCGCGCCGATAAATACGAGCCCGCCCGCGGTGACGATGGGGCCGCCGTAGTTCTCCGAGCCGGTGCCCTGGATTCCTTGCGCGGCAAGCGCCGGATACTCGCCGAGCGGGATCTTCCAACGATACTCACCAGTATTCAGGTCGATGGCATTCAGTGTGCCCCACGGTGGTGCGACCGCTGGATATCCGTCGGGATCGAGCCATTTGTGATATCCCGTGAAGCTGTAGGACAGCTCAGTCGGCGACGGTGTGACGGCGCTGGATGCGTTGCTCTCGCCGCCCAACACGTACTGAACAACCGCCGCCTGTGTCTGTGCGGGAAGTGAGGAAAACCCTGGCATCCGTCCCGATCCCTCTCGAACGATCTCGGCAACCTGCTGAGGCGTTCGTCGCGCCGCGAGATTCATCAAGGAAGGGAAACCGGACACGCCGGCCATGTCGTCGCCGTGACAGCTCGAGCACTCGTTGATGTATGTCTGGTGACCAAGAGATCCCTCTCCCTTATTGGGCCGGAGACTCGACGTCCACGCGACATCGTTCGCATTCACATAGATCACACCGGTGCCAGGATCCACTGCGGCCCCGCCCCATTCAGCACCGCCGTCGAATCCGGGAAAGACCACGGTCTCTTTGCCGACCATCAGCGGGACGAATTGCCCGGCGCTCTGAAAGGTTCGAAATTGTTCCACTGCCCACTGACGCGCCGCGGGCGTCCGGGCAGTGAGCATGTCTTCGGTGAGGGCCTGTCTGGCAAACGGGGCTGGCCTCGATGGAAAGGGTTGCGTCGTGGACGCGACTTCGCCCGGCACCGTGCTCGGCGGTACTGATCGATACTCGACCGGAAATAGCGGCACACCGGTCACGCGATCGAAAACGAAGACGAATCCATGCTTCGTCGTCTGGGCCACGGCATCGATGACTTTGCCATTGCGCCGGACACGGAGCAGCGTAGGGGGCGAGGGAAAATCGCGATCCCAGATGTCGTGCTTGACCGCCTGGAAATGCCAGAGACGCTTGCCCGTCTGCGCATCGAGAGCGAGCAGGGTGTTCGCAAAGAGGTTGTCCCCCGCACGGTTGGCGCCGTAGAAATCGGCTGCTGCCGAACCGGTCGGGACGTAGACAATGCCGCGCTGCTCGTCGAGCGCCATGCCCGCCCAGTTGTTGGCCGAGCCCGTGTATGTCCACGCATCGGCGGGCCACGTGTCGTAACCCGACTCTCCGGGTCGCGGGATCGTGTGAAAGGACCACCGCAACACGCCGGACAGCACGTCGTAGGCGCGAATATCTCCGGGGGATGCCGGAAGGCCCTCGGATGTCCGGCCGCCAACGATGTAGAGGTTCCGGTAGACAATGCCCGGCGTGGTCAGGCTGACTGACTGACGCTCGGGATCGCGCCCGAGATCCTGGTGAAGATCGATCCGGCCGTCGCGGCCGAAACTGGTGAAGGGCCGGCCGGTCGCGGGATCGAGCGAGTAGACGTAGCGGCCAAACGCTGCGAGCAGCCGTTTCTGTGTGCCGTCGGTCCAGTACGTCACGCCGCGCACGGCCGTGCGTATGCCGGCATTCCAGGACCACTTCAGCCGGCCTGTGCCACCATCAAGCGCGATCACGCTGAAACCGCCAGGCGACGGCGTATAGAGCACACCGTCAACGACAATCGGTTGGGCCTGGAAGCGCGTGACCGGGCCTTCCAGCGAATCGAATTGCCAGGCAACCTCGAGTTGTCTGACATTGTTCCGATTGATCTGAGTCAAACGCGAAAAGCGTGTGCTCTCGGCATTGCCGCCGTAGACCGGCCAGTCACTGTTGGAATTCCGCTGTTGGGCGCGCGTGATTCCAATTCCGAAGAGGACCGCCAGGACTCCTGCCACGAGCGTGAACACGGAGCTGCGGCTCACGACCATCGCTTACGCTTCCTTACGTTGAGCCGTTCGTCGCCGGCATCGACCTAGTAGGGGTAACCTTTCAGCCTTGGCGTCTTCGGCTTCCAATCAGGCAGGGCTGCATATTTATCCCCGATTGGCATTTTCACCTTCGGCAGACTCTGGGCGTCGAGTATCTGGTCCTCCGGGATGACACCGTTGATGTAGAGCATGAACGCCGTCAGCGCGTACACCTCATCGGCCGTAAGGGTTCCCTCGCGATTGAGAGGCATGGCGCGATTGACGTAGTCCCACACCAACACCGCGTACGGCGCGCGAAGGGGCAGTATTCGTCCGCGCGCCCAGAGCTCAACATCCGGGCCGGCCTTGCTTTTCAGAATGGGGGCCCTGCCCTCGATCCCCGTCGCCCCGTGACATCCTGCGCACTTCGCGCGATAAATCTGGGCGCCCTCCTTCGTCGTTCCGCGCCCCGGCGGGAGCTCCTCCCCTGTGGGACCGATAGAGATATCCCACATGCGGAGTTCCTCTGGGGTCGGTGTCCGACCCACTCCATACGTAGGCGACTGCGCCAGCGCGGAGGCGCCCATGCCGATAAGGAGCGCGAACGGAAGAACCTTAAGCGTTCCCATTGGTCACGCTCCCATCGCCGGCGATCCTCCACGGCTGAATGGTGTTGTCCAATCCGGGCACCGAGAATGAGGAATCCAGCGGCTTGTTCCAGTGCTTGGCGACCTGTGCGCGCGATGGTTGCGCTTGACCCAGTTCGTCCGTGCACCGCGACATGATCTCCGTCGCGTTTCCGTCCCAGTTCCACATGAAGCCGAAGCGTGTATGCGCCATGGGCTGTGGTGTGCCCTTGAACTCAGCCTTGTTCCATTTCTTGCCGCCGTCGGTCGACACTTCCACCAGCTTGATGGCGCCGCCGCCGGACCAGGCCAGGCCGCTGATCTCGTAGAAGCCCTTGCCGGGCAGCAGTTGTCCGCCGGACGGGAACGTGATCACTGATTTGGGCCCAATCTGATACTCGAGGGCAGCAATTTTCTCCTCCCGATCAAGATGACCGAAGTCGTTGTAGTTCATGTAGTACCGGTCCACTACCTTGATTCGCCGCAGATACTTGGTATGAAAGATCCCTTCGAAGCCTGGGACCATCAGCCGCATTGGAAATCCCTGCTGAGGCCGCAGGGGCTCACCGTTCATGCCGTAGGCCACCATGCAGTCATCCATGGCCTTGGCAATCGGCATGCTCGATGCTCCCTTCACTTCCTCAGACCCTTCTGCGACAAACCACTTGGCTCCGCTTTTCAGGCCGCACTCCTTGAGCAGCACGGAGAGGAGCACGCCGGTCCACTCGGCGCAACTCGTCATGCCGTGGGATTCTTGAACGGTCTTCGCCGCGCGCGACGACCGATTCCCCGCGCACTCGATGAAATGAAGGCGGGTCACCGACGGGAGGCGCTTCAAATCTTCCACGGTGAAGGTCATCGGCCGATCCACCATCCCGTGGATCAGGAGCTGATGCTCTCGGGGATCGATCTGCGGGATATAGGCACCACGGGTTGTCCCCACGAAGTGGAGCGAGGATGGTGTGATGACCCCCACCGAATCCTGAAGCGGCGCCGCGATATGAAAGTAGAGCCCGAACTCGTCGGGCGAGGGCCTGCCCCCGTGGGCGATGCGGACCGACTTGACGAAACTCGAGCGATCGCCATAGGGGATCTGATTCTTGTCCCCTTTGATCATTGGTGGCGACGGTGGCGGTGCCTGGCCGAGCGCCGGTGCTGCGGTTCCCAAAGTAAGACCGCCCGCCAACGCCGCGCCGCTTTTTAGGAAGTCCCTTCGAGCCGGTCGTTTCGTACCCATGGGTCTCTCCTTCTCAGTTGAACCACCTGGAAATCGATGCCCGCAGCCGGAGTATACGCCCGTCCCGGTATCCCCGCGTCGAAACAAGAAAAAATTCAGTGCGGCAGCTTGCCGAAGGGCACCCGACGCTGAAACAGCTGATAGATGTGGTGTGCCTCGTGGTGCGCCATGTACTCGATCTGAAAGTGCAGATCGAAATGCTGAAACTGCGGGTGCCTGGCCTTGCGGTGCCATTCGGACGGCGTGAGCCCTTCGAGCTTCTGGCACAGCGCTTCGCGCTCACCGACATACTCCGCGAGCACCTCCGCCGTCGGCTGATTCGTCAGCGCGACAAACACCTCATCTGCATCCGGGTTGTCGTACGGCACGATCGTTGTCTCTTCGGCCAGCATGCGGTCGATCCGCTCGCCGAAGATCGACTCCATGCGGCGGCAGTGGCAGATTAATTCCTTCATCGACCACTTGCCGGGCACGCCGCGCGTCGCCAGGGTCGCCTCATCCAGGCCCGCCGCCAGACGCTGCACCTCTGCAGCCTGCGCGCGCAGCCGCTGCACGAGCGCCAGGTGCACTGCATGCTTATCGCCCGTTGCATGACCAGCGTGATGTCCTTCCATGCCGGCATTATAGAATGAGCCTTCGGATGAGAGTCCTCGGCACTCTGCTGCTCGCGCTCAGCGTCGGTGTCATCGAGGCACAGGCGCAGGAGCCACGGCTGCCCCCGCCAGCTGCGACGCCCTCTGAAAGCGAAGCGCTGATTCAGCGCGCCCGTGCCCTCTCTGCAGCCGGCAACCATCGCGAAAGCGCTGCCGCCTGGCAGGTCATTGCCACGCGCGAGCCGGTGATTGCGAGTGTTGCGGCACGGGAATCGATTCGTGCCTGGATTGCCGCGGGCGACATCGAGCCCGCGCTGAAGGGGCTCTCCGAGCTGAGTGCCAGCGCACCGGCTGAACTGCTTCTGCGCGCAGCCGATTCGTGCCGCGCATCAGCGAACCTGGAATGCGCGAACCGGCAGTATCGCCGCGCGCGCGAGGCGGCCGGCCGATCGTCTGCGGCCGACGACGCCGCGATCGGACTCGCCGCGACGCTCGAGAAGCAGGGCATGGCGCGCGAAGCGCTCGAGACCTACCGCGAACTGCAGCTCACATTCCGCGACGCAGCGGCGTTCGACGTCGCCGATCGTGAAGCGCGGCGCTTGTCGCTGCAGCTCGGCAATCCCGAACCACTGAACGAATCAGACTACGACTCGATCGTGGATCGCCTGGCGGGGGTCGCCGCCTTTCGCCGCGCCGTCGACATGCAGGACGAGCGACTCAAGATCTTCCCGAGCTCACCGCGCCGGGAAGAGATCGAGTCGGGCATCGTTCAACATCTTTACAATCTGCGTGCGAACGAGGAGGCGCGCTCCCGCGCCCTCGCGTTCCTGAAGCAGTATCCAGGCAGCCTCGAAACGGGGACTGTCTTCATCACGCTTTTCCGGCTTGACGTGCGCGAAGGGCGGTCGGCGGACGTCGAAAAACGCGGCCGCGCCATCATCGGCGGCGACATAGCCGGCAGCACGCTGAGCGATCGGCAGGGCGCCGCGCGACTGCTGGCCGAGTACCTGGTGAGCATCGGGCAGCCCGTGAAGGGGCTCGGGATCTACGCCGCTCTCTACAAAATGACATCGTCACGCGGCGGACGCGTCGACGTGTTGTGGCGAACGGCGATCGCCTCTCTCCGCGCCGGCAACGCGGCGCGCGCGGTGAAGGAGCTGCAGCAGGTGTTGCGCCTGAGGCCCGATTCCGAAACCCAGCGCGCGGTGTCGTTCTGGCTGGCGTACGCGCAGGACCTGACAGGGGCGAAATCCGCGGCGCGCACCGAATGGGCGGCGCTCGCGAAGCTTCAGCCGTTTACCTACTACGGCATGCGCGCGGCCTCGCGCAGCGGCACGCCACTGCCGCCTGCTTCGTTGACGTTTCCTGAGCTGACGCTCCGTGATGTGGTCAAGGACCATCCCGACTATCAGGCGGCGGCGCTTCTCTCGCGCGCGGGAATGCTGCAGGACGCGGCGGTCCATGCCCGGCGGCTGAACGCCGCGCTGCGCAGAGACGATGCCGTCGCGCTGATGGCGGCGCGGGCGTCCGAGGCCGCCGGCGATTACGCCACGTCTGCGACGTTGATGTCGTCCTACTTTGGGCCCTACCTGCAGAGGCCGGCGACCAACCTCCCCGATGACTTCTGGGCACTCGCCTACCCGCGCGCGTACTGGAACGACGTGTCCGCGGCGGCCGCGCGCCACGCCGTCGAGCCGCTGCTGATGATCGGTCTCGCGCGTCAGGAGTCTCACTTCGATCGCATGGCGCGATCGCCGGTTGGCGCCGTCGGTCTCTTCCAGGTCATGCCGTACACGGCCGCTGAGCTCGATCCGGCATTCAGCAATCCGGCCGCGATGGATCGGCTGGTCGACCCCGCGGTCAGTGCAGAGCTGGCCGCGAAGCTGCTCGCCGGCCTGCTCGGCCTCTACAAGGGCGCCCTCGCGCCGACCATTGCGTCGTACAACGCCGACAAGGAGCGCGTGCAGATCTGGTGGAGTGAGTCGAAGGGAGTGCCCGAAGAGCTCTTCATTGACAGCATTCCGTATCAGCAGACGCGCGCCTATGTCAGGCAGGTGCTCACGAACTACGCAATGTATCAACGCTCCGCACAATCAACATCGCCACGAAAATAATCGCGATCGCCACCGCCATTCGCGGCGTAAACCGCTCCTTGAGCAGCAGCGACCCGAGAATGACGGCAATCACCGGATTGACGTAGGCATAGAGCGACACGATTGACACGGGCAGATGCTTCAACGCGTAGACATAGCAGACATAGCCTACGAACGTGCCGACGACCACGAGATACAGCACGGCGAACAGGCTGCGTGAGGTCAGCACGACAGTCGTCCATTCACCCGTCACGGTCGCCACGACCATCAGGATTGCGCCGCCGAACATGATCTGCACCGCCGTGGCCGCGAACAGATTCTCTTCGCGCTTGTGACGTTTCGCGTAGGCCGAGCCGATCGCCCACCCGAGACAGGAAAACTGCGTCATGACGACGCCGAGCACGATCTGGCGCGTCGGCTCTGCGCCATTCATGCTCGAGCTCGTCAGGAGAACGATCCCGCCGAAGCCCAGCAGCAGCCCCAGCACCTGGCGTTTCCGGATCGGCTCGCCGTGTGGCATGAACGCTTCGACGCCGATCATCCAGAACGGAATCACCGACACGAGAACAGCGGCCACGCCGCTCGGCACGAATTGCTGCGCCCACACAAGGCAGCCGTTTCCGAAGCCGATCATCAGTAATCCGAGCAGGGCGTGTCCGCCCCACGATTCGCGCGGCGGCAGCTTGACGCCGCGCAGACGGAGGACCGCCGCAAGCACGACACCCGCGATGAAGTGCCGCGGCCCGGCCATCGCGAACGGCGGGATGCTTTCGATGGCGACGCGGGTCGCCAGGAACGTGGTGCCCCACGACACGCACACTGCGATCCAGGCCCAATACGCGCGGCCAAGCTGTTTGGGGGATGAGTCAGACGAGGAGATCAACGGAACGACAATATACCGAAAGACTTCGCCAACACCGCGGCGCCAGGCTTCTGCGGAGAGAGCTTGGGTTGCGGCGGCGGCTTGTAAGGATCGGGCGTCGGCTTCGGTTTATACGGGTCGGTCGGTGTGGGCTCCGGCTTATATGGCTCCGCTGGAGTCGGCGCGGGCTTATAGGGCTCGAGCGGCGTCGGCGGCGGTTTATACGGATCAGGTGTGGGCTTCGGCGTGTACGGATTGTCTGACGGTTCGTCCGGAGAGAGCTGAGGAAGACCGACCGGAGACCTGAATCCAAATAACACGTACGCGGTCGAAGGCACCTGCTTCGCACGGTACGATCCGCCTCTGAAGCGCCAGCTCGCCAGCGCTTCGCGCGACGCGCTTTCAAAGCCTTGAGTCGATCCGATGGCGCGAGCCTCTTTGACGGCGCCAGCCTCATCGAGCGAAACCTCGAACAACACCACACCGCCGGCACGAGCCTGCGGTGGATAGTTTGGCATTGTCGTCGCGATGGGATAGGGCGCGTCGCCGGAGGGTTTGCTCCAGTCCCTCGGAGCCTCGCCCACGGTTGGCGCATTCATCAAGATAGGGGGACGATAGAGTGCGACGACGGTGATCGGCATGTCGACGACCGTGTCGAGCCCCTTGTAGTCGATGTCGTGAGCCGGATCGAACTGCCAGCGTACGATCGCGTCGAGGACGAACTGCGTGTAGGGCGCGGTCGCTCGCACTATCGCGGGACGCAGCACCGTGCCGCGGCGATCGACGAGCGCCTCAATCACCACTTCCCCGCCTCCGCTGACGGTGGGTGCAGGGAGCGGCGGCATCGCCGGCAACTCTGTGGTTTTAAGACGTGGAGGCACAAATCGCGGTTTCTGGAGCGCCTGCGCCGACACAAAGACCGCCATCGCGAGCGATGCCACGGTCACTGCGGCCAGTCGTGCCATCGGACAAGTGTACTCTGCAGGCGGATCTACGGCTGCGCGGCCTTGCCAACCGCGGGCGTCCATGCCGGCGGATCGCTTGCCGGGAACGACTCGACGGCCGCGTTATGGACCTCATCGAGCTTCGCCGATCGCTTCGGCAGGACTGCCCCTGCTCGACATCTGAGGGCCGCGAGCTGCGAGTTGTACGCAAGACCGACCAACGCCGTGCCGGCCGCGATCAGGGTGAACCCGACCATGCCTATGGCACGTGCACGCGAGTGTTCGAAATCCTGACGATCCCAGACACTGCCGGGCGCTCGATGCATAGTGAGATTGCTAGGTTGTGGTGCCATGGCGAAGGTAGGAAGCAAGGGTGGGGCCAATCCGCGGTGCTATAATCGACACGGCCGCGCTCATCGAAGGACTGAAGTCGGGCCATATCGGATATGTGGGACTCGACGTGTACGAAGAAGAGGAGCAACTCTTCTTCCGCGATTTGTCCGCGCAGGTCATCCAGGATGACGTGTTCGCGAGGCTGCTGACGTTTCCCAACGTCCTCATCACAGCCCATCAGGCGTTCTTCACGCGTGAGGCGCTGCATGCCATCAGCACCGTGATATTGGAAAACGTGTCGGCTTTCGAGCACAGCCGTCGCACGGGTAACGAGCTGCAGTAGCAGCCAATTCATGCTGGACTGGGCAATCGCGCGTAGCCATGTGCAAGGATGGTCGTGATTCACAGAGAGCGGGGCGAAAACTTTAGGCAAGATCGTGCTGCAACACACTCGTCAACGCCGATACACCGAGCGTGCCCACTGTCCTGGCGGCTCAGCTACCGGTCTTCGAAGCACGAGACCTGACGAAGGTCTACCACATGGGCGAGGTCGAGGTGCACGCCCTTCGCGGCGTGGACCTCGCCCTCTACGAATCGGAGTTCGTCGTCATTCTCGGGCCGTCGGGCAGCGGGAAATCGACGCTCCTCAACATCCTCGGTGGTCTGGACGTGCCCTCGTCTGGCACCGCCCGCTATCGGCAGCAGGACCTCAGCGCGGCTGACGAGCGCGCTCTGACGTTGTATCGCCGTCAGCATGTCGGCTTCGTGTTCCAGTTCTATAACCTCATCCCCAGCCTGACCGCACGCGAGAACGTGGAGTTGGTGACCGACATCGCCACGAACCCGATGCCGGCGGTCGAAGCGCTTCGCATGGTCGGCCTGAGCGAACGCATCGATCACTTTCCGTCGCAATTGTCCGGCGGCGAACAGCAGCGTGTCGCGATCGCGCGCGCGATCGCAAAACGCCCCGATGTGCTGCTTTGCGACGAACCGACGGGCGCGCTCGACACCTCGACGGGCGTTCTCGTGCTCGACGCGCTCCAGCGCATCAACACGCACCTGGGGACCACGACGGCCGTGATCACGCACAACTCCGCGGTCGCGGCGATGGCCGACCGCGTCGTCTCGCTCGGCGATGGCCGCATCGTGTCGGAGCGGCGGAACACCACAAAAGCCACGCCACGCGAGCTTCGATGGTAAGGCGCGCGCTGTTCCGGAAACTTCTGCGTGACCTCTGGCATACGCGCAGCCAGGGGATCGCGATCAGCCTGGTCATTGCCGCCGGCGTCGCGATGTTCGTCGCCTACTTCAGCGCGTTCGATTCGCTGCGCCTCGCTCAACAGACCTACTACGATCGCTTCCGATTCGGGGACGTGTTCGTCTCGCTCAAACGGGCTCCGCTTGGGCTGGTCGACGGCCTCGCCGGCATTCCCGGCGTCGCTCGCGTGACGGCGCGAGTCGTCCAGGATGTCGCGCTCGACATACCGGGAAGGCTCGAGCCCGCGACCGGTCGGCTCATCTCCCTTCCCGCAGCCGACCAGCCGATGCTGAACGAGCCCTTCCTTCGCCGCGGCCGGCGCCCGGAGGCGGCCGACGAAGTGGTCGTCAGCGAAGGGTTCGCGCTCGCACACCACTTCGCGCCAGGGGACATCGTCGCGGCCACCATCAACGGGCGGCGCCGGAATCTGCACATCGTGGGCGTCGCCCTGTCGCCCGAATACATCTACATCATTCGTCCCGGCGATATCGTGCCGGACGACTCGCGGTTCGGCGTGTTCTGGATGGAGCGGCGCGCCCTCGCCGCCGCGTTCAACATGGAGGGCGCATTCAACGACGCGTCGTTCTCATTGATGCGCGGCGTCTCCGAATTCGAGGTCATCGCAGCGGTCGACCGGCTTCTCTATGGCTACGGAAGCCTGGGCGCCATTCCCCGCACGCGGCAGCTCTCGAACTGGTTCATCGAAAACGAGCTCATGCAGCTGCAGACGATGGGCTTGATCATCCCGGCGATCTTTCTGGGCGTATCGGCGTTCCTCCTCAACATCGTGCTCACGCGGTTGATTGCCGTGCAACGCGAACAGATCGCCGCTCTCAAGGCGCTGGGCTACACGAACGGCGAGATCGCTTCGCACTACGTGTCGTGGGCGCTGGCCGTCGCGCTGACGGGAACGGTGGTGGGCGCGCTCGCCGGCATCTGGCTCGGCAGCTCGATGATGACGCTCTACAACGATTTCTTCCGGTTCCCGACGCTCCGTTACGTGCTGGCGCCCGCCATCATCGCCAAGGGGGCGATCATCAGCTTGTCCGCAGGGACGCTCGGAGCGATCGGCGCGGTGATGCGCGCCATTCGGCTGCCGCCCGCCGAGGCGATGCGGCCGGAGGCTCCCCCGCGTCATGACGTCACGCGCATCGAACGCGCGATCCCGCAGCGTCTCGCAGCGCCGGCCGTCAAGATGATCGTGCGAAACCTGCAGCGCCAGCCGGTGCGCGCCGGGCTCTCGGCGCTGGGCGTGGCGTTTGCGGTCGCCATTCTCATCGTCGGGATGTTCTCGCTCGACGCGATCGAGGTCCTCCTCGACGTGCAGTTCAACGTCGCGCAGCGACAGGACTACACGGTCGCGTTCGTCGAGCCGCGATCCTCCCGCGCGCTGCATGAGCTCGCAAACCTGCCGGGCGTGCTGGCGGTCGAACCGATCCGCACAGTGCCAGCGCGGCTGCACGCCGGCCACCTCACACGCCAGCAAGTCATTACGGGCATCGCGCAGGGCTCGCGCCTGCAGCGCGTCATCGACAGGTCGCTGGCAACCGTGCCGTTGCCTGGCGATGGCCTTGTGCTCTCTTCGAAGCTTGCTGAGGTGCTCGGCGTTGCCGCAGGTGACAACCTGCAGGTGGAGCTGCTCGAAGGGGCGCGGACCCTTCGCACGCTTCACGTCGCAGCACTTGTGGACGAATACATGGGGACGTCTGTCTACATGGATATTGCGGCGCTCCAGAGGTTGATGCGGGAGGGCCCCACGGTTTCCGGAGCGGTGCTTCTCGTCGACAAAGGTGACCCGAATGCGCTGTACCGGCGCATCAAAGCAACGCCCGCGATCGCGGGAATCGGCTCCAAGCGCGCGGCGATCAACAACTTCCGCGAGACCCTCGCGCAGAATCTCAACGTCATGATTTTCTTCAACGTGCTGTTCTCGGGCGTCATCGCGTTCGGCGTGGTGTACAACGCCGCGCGCATCTCGCTCTCCGAGCGCAGCCGCGAGCTCGCCAGCCTTCGCGTGCTCGGATTCACGCGCGCCGAGATCTCGCTCATCCTGCTCGGCGAGCTCGGGACCATTTTGCTCGTTGCGGTACCCGCCGGCATGCTGCTTGGCTATGCGCTGGCAGCGCTCGTGGTCGTGGCGCTCGACACCGAGCTGTTTCGCCTGCCGCTGGTGGTGGCACCGCGCACGTTCGCGTTCGCGGCAGCGACCACGATCGCCGCCGCGTTGATCTCGAGTCTGGTCGTCCGCCGGCAGCTCGATCGCCTCGACCTTGTCGCTGTACTGAAAACACGGGAGTAGCGGAAATGACAATTCGCCCTGGCCGGTTGATTCTGTGGAGCGCCGCTGCGCTGATCGTCGCGCTCATTGCCTGGTCGTTCCGGCCGCAGCCGGTACCGGTTGATATGGCTGCGGTGCAGATGGGCCCACTGCGTGTGACCATCGACGAGGAAGGGATCACGCGCGTACGGGATCGGTATGTCGTGTCGGCGCCGGTCGCGGGCCGGCTCGAGCGGGTCGAGCTGAGGCCCGGCGATCCCGTCGTCGCAGGCGACACCGTCCTGGCCGCGTTTCTACCCTCAACGCCGCCCCTGCTCGACACGCGCACTCGTGCAGAAGCTGCAGCGAGGACCAAAGCGGCACAAGCCGCACGCGAACAGGCTCGCGTGGCACTACAGCGCGCCCGTGACGATGCGGCGTTCAGCGCCAACGAGCTCGAGCGCCAGAAACAGATTTCTGAGTTTGGAGGCATCACGGGTGAGCGGCTCGCCGCGTCCGAGCTCGACGCCCGTACGAAAGTGGCTCAGATGCGTGGCGCCGAATTAGCCGTTCAACGATCCGAGTACGAGCTGGAAGCGGCGCGCGCGATTCTTCGCCAGATTGCCGCGCCGTCTTCCTCGGAGAACGGCGCGATGCTGCTGCGGCCGCCGATTGATGGAACCGTACTGCGCGTCCATCAGGAAAGCGAGGCGCCGGTCGCCGCGGGGACTCCGCTCATCGAGGTGGGAAATCCGAATCGCCTCGAAATTGTGAGCGACTTTCTTTCAACCGACGCGGTGAAGGTACAGCCAGGCTTTCCCGTGCTCATCACCGGCTGGGGCGGTGGACCCGCTATGCACGGCCGCGTGCGTCTCGTCGAACCCGCAGGGTTCACCAAGGTCTCCGCCCTTGGCGTCGAAGAGCAGCGCGTGAACATCGTCATCGACTTCGACGACGCGCAGACCGACGCCACCAAGCTCGGCGACGGGTTCCGTGTGGAAGTCAGCATCATCGTCTGGGAGCGCGGCAAAGTCCTGAAGATTCCCACCAGCGCGCTGTTCCGCGACGGCGACTCCTGGGCCGTTTTCGCTGTTCGAGGCGGACGCGCCGCACGCACGACTGTCCGCATCGGCCAGCGGAGCGCGCTCGACGCGGAAATCGTGTCAGGGCTCGAGCAGGGCACGGAAGTGCTCGTGCACCCTGGCGACACCGTTGCCGACGGCGTGGCCGTGGTTCGGCGTCAGTAGTCAGGTGGAGCGGCCTTGCGTCGGGGACGCGCGCAGCTTAGCATGTCGCCGGAGGGTACCAGGCATGCCGGTTCGACACAGCAGACGTGAAGTGCTTCGCGGGACACTCGCAGCGGCCGGACTCGGCATGTTGGGGATACCGGAGTGGGCGCTGCCCGCGCTCGCGCAGGGCGAGACCGTAGTGCCCTTCAGCGATGCCCCGCCGGCATTTCCTCCTCCAGGGCCTGTGAACCGCCAATACGACGTCCGCACGATCGACGGCGCGTTTACGCCAGCCGACCGGTTCTTCACCACCCAACACTACGGTCATCCTGCCGTCGACTCGGCAACCTTCCGCTTGAAGGTCAGCGGGCTGGTGAACCGGCCGCTGTCCTTATCGCTCGAAGAGCTGCGCGCGCTCGGCAGCACAGACCTCATTTTCGGGTTCGAATGCTCGGGCAACCGCCGGCCCTTGCAAGGTTTGTCTGGGAACGGCCGATGGACGGGCGTGCCGCTCAAAGCGGTCCTCGATCGCGCAGGCCTCAAACCGCAGGTACGCGAGCTCGTGTTCTTCGGCGCCGATCGCGGCCAGGAAGAGATCGAGTTCCGCACGCAGAAGTTCTCGCTCGAGCAGCAGTACGGCCGGAGCGTGACGCGCGAACAGTACTTGGCGTCAGACGCTTTCCTCGCCTGGGCGCTCAACGGCGCGCCGCTGACGGTGCATCAAGGCTCGCCGCTGCGGCTCCTCATGCCAGGTTGGTATGGCATGGCGAACGTCAAATGGCTGGCAAGCGTGCACGCACAGGAAGACGCGTTTCTCGGCAAGTTTCAGGCACGCCATTACCGCACACTCCGCGGCGAGACGATCGACGGCGAAGTGAAATGGACAGAAGCCGCCATCACGCAGATGCAGCCGAAGTCGTTCCTCGCCCGCGTGACCCGCGACGGCAGCAATTACAAAGTGCTCGGCGTGGCGCTGCATGACGGAACGCCGCTGAAATCCATCGAAGTCCGCGTCGACGACGGACCCTGGCAGGCGGCGACCATCGATCCGGCCACCAAGTCGAAGTACTCGTGGAAGCTGTTTACCTACGCCTGGAATAACGCGACGCCCGGCGAACACACGCTCGTGTCCCGTGTCACGGACGTCAACGGGAGGGTGCAGCCGACGCTCGAAGAGTTGGAGTCGAAGAAAACCTTCCTGGAGGACAACTCGCAGTATCCACGGAAGATCACCATTGCATAGGGAAGCTACGATGCGTCTGCTTCTGGCCGCCGTCGCAACTATCGTCCTGCTGCCTGGTCCGGCTGCTCCTCAGCAGACGGCCCTGACTGAAGGGCAGCTAAAAGCGGCGGCGCTCGAAATGCCCGAGCTGGTGAAGCTCTTCGAACTGAAGCCGGGCATGTCAGTTGCCGATGTTGGCGCGGGATTCGGCGCGTGGACCATGCAGTTCTCCAAGGCGGTCGGTCCGACCGGACGGGTGTATGCGACCGACATCGGCGCGCCCCAGCTCGCTGCGCTGCGCGATGCGGTGAAGCGTGAAGCACTCACGAACGTCACCGTCATCGAAGCCGCGACAGACGCGACCAACCTCCCCGCCGGATGTTGCGACGCGATTCTGATTCGCGACGCCTACCACCATTTCACGCAGCCCGCAGCGATCGTCAAGAGCGTCGCGGCTGCCCTGAAGCCAGGCGGACGGCTTGCGGTCATCGACTTCCCTCCTCGCCCGAAAACCGACGTGCCGTCGGGGGTCCCAGCCGACCGTCTCGGACACGGAGTGCCGCCTGAGGTCGTACAGCGCGAGCTCGGCGGCGTGCTCACGTACGTGCGGACGATTGCGGCGTGGGCTCCGGCCAGCGAGCCGGCCTCGCTCTTCCTCGTGCTGTTCCGAAAGCCGTAGCGTTACCGCGCGTAGTAGACGCTGTCGACCGGCAGTTTCTCTGTGCGGTAGTCCCTGTCCTTGAATGGAAACGCCGGGCGCGGCTGTGAGTTGATGAAGGCCGCCAGATACTGCGCCTCCTCATCGGTCAAGTTTCCGGGATCGAGGTAGGGCATCGAATAACGAATGATGCCGGCGAGTGTGTACACCCGCGCGGCGCCCGCGCCGTCGTTCCATGAATCCGGTCCCCACAACGGCCCGGGCCTCTTGTCCCCGATGGCCACTCCCTGGCCATCGAGTCCGTGGCATGTGACGCACCGCTCCTTGAAGATCGCTTCCCCCTTGGCGGGCTGTAACGACGCGATCGGGATCAATTTCTCGGGAGGAATCGTGTTCTGGCCGCGCCAGGGAGGATTCTTCCCAGCCTCGAATCCTTTCGACAGCCAGGTCAGATAGGCCGACAGCGCGAGCACTTCCCGTGCTGTCAGCGACGGCAGTTCTTCCTCATGCGCGCTTCCCGTTGCGTTCTGGCTGCGCAGGAAGCAGTCGACGATGCGGTCACCGAGGCTGAACAGCCGTCCAGACCTGCGGTTGTATTCCGGAAACATCCCCGTGATACCGACCAGCGGCATCGATTTTTCGCGCTGGCCGCCGTTGAGGTGACAGTTGTTGCAGGTCATTCGGCCAGGCGTAAAGCGCGCGGCCTCGACGCCGGTGTTGATGAAGATCCTGAAGCCCGACCGGATCTCGTTCGAAAGCCGCGAATCGTCCAGCGACGGATCGGTCAGCGGATTTTTGGGAAACTCCCACGCTGTGACCATCGTCGTGCGGGACGAGATCAGCGGACCCGCAAGCACGACTTGCGACCGCATCGGCGGCTCCGCCGTTTGCGTGCATGACGCGAGGCATACCAACGCCGCGATCGAGGACAACACGCGAGAGGTCAGATTCATGACAACGTTGACCGGCCGTGCGGCTGCAGCATAGCATGCTGACGAAAGCGAGGAGCACATGGCTGCCGATAAGCGCCACCCACGACGCACGTTTCTTTCACGGCTCGGAATCGGAGCGACGGCGGCCGGTGTGACCGTTCTTACAGATCGGCCGGCAGCCGCGCAATCGGCGGGATCGTCCGCGTGGCACTCTCGCCGCCACAGCGAGGACGACTGGCTCGATCAGCTTACCGGCGTGCATCGTCTCGTGTTCGATACCACGAGCCCGCAAGGATTCGATAACGCCCTGCGTTTTGCCTCGAACTATTTCACCGCGAACAAGACCGGCTATGGCTTGAACAACGACGACCTGGCGGTCGTCATCGTCGCCCGGCACAATTCCACTGGCTTTGCCTATGCGGAGACGATGTGGAATAAGTACGGCACTCCTCTCGCCTCACGTGATGGATTCACGGACCCTGCCACCAGGCAGCCGCCGACCGTCAACGTGTACCGCGCGCGGACCGAAGACTTGCTTCGGCAAGGAGTGCACCTGGCCGTCTGCCAGATGGCGACGCGTAATCTCGCCGGCATCGTGGCGAAGGCCGTCGGCACCGACACCGAGGCCATCTACAAGGAACTGGTCGGCAACCTGCTGATCAACGCGCACATGGTGCCGGCAGGGATCGTGGCCGTCAATCGGGCGCAGGAGCGCGGGTATTCTCTGGTGCACGGCGGCTAGCGGTACCCACCTCGAGCGTCCGCGTGTATCGGACGGTCCGTGCTAACGTGATCGATCTGACCGGCTTCTCGACCGCGTATCCTCAATATGCAACGACGCGTGCGCTGGACGATCTGCGCGCGCGCGAGTATCCGCTGCTCGACCGCCTCGGACACGTATACCTCGACTACACGGCGGGCAATCTTGTTCCGCTCTCACTGGTGGATCGCCACTCCGCGTTGTTGCGCGACCATCTGCTCGGGAATCCGCACTCGACAAACCCGGCGTCTGCACTTGCCACCACGTATGTCGAACAGGCTCGGCTCTCCGTGCTCGACTTCTTCAACGCCGATCCGAACGACTACGTGGTCATTTTCACGGCCAATGCCACACACGCGCTAAGGCTCGTCGGCGAAGCCTACCCGTTCGATCCCGGCGGCGAATACCTGCTGACGTTCGACAACCACAACTCAGTGAATGGAATCCGCGAATTCGCGCGCGCCAGGAACTGCCCCACCACCTACGTGCCGGTCGTGCTGCCCGAGATGCGCGTGGATGACGCGGAGCTGACCGTCCACCTTCAGCGCGGCGCCAACGGCGGTCACCGCCTGTTCGCCTACCCCGCGCAGTCCAACTTCTCCGGCGTGCAACATCCGCTCGATTGGATTCCGCTCGCGCAGGAGCATGGGTGGGACGTCTTGCTCGACGCCGCGGCGTTTACGTCGACCAACTGCCTCGACCTCGGCCGTTACAAGCCCGACTTCGTCTCACAGAGTTTCTACAAGATGTTCGGGTACCCGACCGGCGTCGGCTGTCTCATCGCGCGCAAAACGGCGCTCGCGAAACTGCGGAGGCCGTGGTTCGCGGGCGGCACCATTTCGGTGGCGTCCGTCCAAGCCGACAGGTTTTATCTCGCCGAGGGCGCATCGGCGTTTGAGGATGGCACGCCGGACTATCTCTCTCTACCGGCCGTCGAGTTTGGTCTCCAGTACCTGTCGAACATCGGGATCGATATGATCCACACGCGCGTCCGTTGTCTCACCGGGTGGCTCATCGAGCGGCTCGGCGCGCTCCTCCATTCCAGTGGCGCACCTCTCGCCCGCATTTATGGGCCGCGCTCTGACGTGCGCCGGGGCGGCACCGTCACCTTTAATTTCTACGACCGCCACGGACACGCGATCGATCACCGGGACGTCGAGGAACGCGCGAACGCCGCGAACATCTCGCTGCGAACCGGCTGTTTCTGTAATCCTGGAGGCGGCGAAATTGCACTCGGCATCACGGGCAGCGAGCTCTCGTCGTGCTTCCGTCAGCCTGAGCACGAAACCCACCTGACCATCGACGACTTCCGGCTGTGCATCGACGGCAAGAGCACGGGCGCCGTGCGCGTATCCCTTGGGTTGGCGTCGAATCTGGCTGACGTCGAGGCCTTTGTCAGATTTTCAGAGGCCTTCCTGGCGTGAGGCTGCTCAGTGCTCGTGATTGTGGGTCGCGGCGACGTCGCCGACGTCCACCGTGCTCATGAGGCCCGCCTCGGCGTGATCGAGGATGTGACAGTGGAACATCCAGGATCCCGGCCGCTCGAACGTGACGAGAAAGCGTTTCGTCGCGTCCACCGGCACGTGGATCGTGTCTTTCCAGGCGCGCGGGCTCAGCGGCACGCCCTTCTCATCCACTTCCTGGAAGAAATACCCGTGAAGGTGGATTGGGTGCGCCCAAATGGCTTTGTTGGTGATGGTCCATAGCTGCGTCTCGCCGACAGCGGCGCGAACCGACGTTTTCCGCCAGAATGGCCCGCCCCTGATCGCAAATCCCGACAGACCCTGTTCCTTCGTCATTTCCAGCTCGAGCAGAATCGGCGTCGCGCCGGCGGCAGACATCGCCGGAATGTCACGCGTCACTTTCGGCAGTTCCGCCGTGGCCACGGCCGGCAGGTTCGCAGGCTCGAAGACGATGAGATCTTCGGCCGATCGGAACTCGGTGCTGCCGAATCCGCGATTGAAGGGCGTGCTGATCAACGTAAGGCTTTTGCCGTCGAGCTTCGGCGCGACGAGCACATCGGCACGCTCGCCTGGACCGAGCACGATCGTCCATTTCTTGACCGAATACTCCATGTGTCCGCCATCGACACCAATCAGCTCGAACGGCTGGCCGTCGCCCAGCACGAGCTCGAAGTAGCGGCTCTTCGCGGCATTCACGATCCGCCACCGTTGCAGCGCGCCATCGCGCACGGTCAACCTGGGACGAACGCGGCCATTCACGAGCACATGGCTGCCTTCACGGCCAAGCAATGCGCCGAGCACGCCTCCGCTGTCGGCCGACTGCATCGTCCCATCATCGTCGAGCGCGATGTCGCTGAGCACCAGCACGAGCTCGTCTGGAGTCTTCACCGGATCGTCGGGATCGTCCACGAGCAACGGCCCGTACAGGCCAAATCCCACTTGCGCGGCCGACATGACGTGCGGGTGATACCAGAACAGTCCGGCATCCGGCACGATGAAATCGTAGGTGAACGATCCGCCGGGCTCGACAGGAGGTTGCGAAGCGCCGGGCACGCCGTCCATCTCGATTGGCACCTGCACGCCGTGCCAATGAACCGTTGACGGCTGAGGAAGCTTGTTCGTGAAATGCACGATGAGACGATCGCCACGGCGAGCGCGAATCAGAGGACCCGGCAGGCCGCCGTTATACGTCCATGCCTCCGTACGAAGGCCGGGCGCGATCTCGAGCGACGCGACCCGCGCCTCGAGCGACACCTCCACGATCTTCGGATCGGGATTGGTATCGGGGACCTGCGCGAGCGCCGCGCCGGCGTCCCATCCTGAAGGTTGAAGGCTTTGAGCACCGACGGATGAGGCAATGCCGATGGTCCACAAGACAGCGAGGAAAGAAATACGGATAGACAAACGATCTATTGTCCCTCGCCCCCGGCGATTCTCGTAAGCACGTGCGCCACGACACGGTCGCAGCGCGGCCTGTAGAACCGGAAGACTTCCGACGCCGACGAGCCACTGCGCTCGATGAGGTCGCGTCGAATGGCGCCGCGCGCGCGGGACAACCGCGTCTTCACCACGTCTTCAGACACATCCAGTGCCACGGCCACTTCGGCGGTGCTCATGCCTTCGACGTCGCGCAGCACGAAGACTTCGCGTGCGCCGTCCGCCAGCCGATCGATCGCCGTCTCGAGCACCGCGCGCAGCTCACCGGCCGCGGCCTGGCGCTCCGGGTCCGGAGGTGCCGCCTGACTCATGCTCGACTCCATCTCCATTGTGCCTTCGTCTACACACAGGTAGTTTCGTTTGCGGCGCACGCGCGCCAGGGCCTCGTTGATGGCAATTCGCGTCAGCCAGGTCGAGAACTGCGCGCGTCCGTTGAACTGCCGCAAATGCGCGTACGCATTCACGTAGGCCTGCTGCATGACGTCCTCTGCCTCGCTGTCGTCCCTGAGGATCGCGCGGACCGCCCTGTAGACGCGCTCGTTATGCCGGCGCATCAGAATCTCGAAGAGCGCAGTGTGACCGTCGAGCACGTCCGCGACGATATCTTCGTCCTTCAGCGCATCCCACCGCTCCAGCACGGCAGCGTTCACGATATGCATGGGAGGATTGTCTCCATTGTGTACAGCCACCTATTAGAGTCGCCGCCTCGGAAAAGGTGACACGTCACCTTTGGACCTCCCTCTCACTCTATTACAGGAGAGAACAATAGAAGGAGGCCGAGATGATTAGGCGAAGCGTCGTTGCGTGCTTCATCGTGTTTATGTTGTCAATTGCGTACGGTCTTTCCGGGCTTGCTCCGTCGACAGCTGCGGACCAACCCCTCGATGGCCAGGCCATCTTCCGGTTCGATACATTCGGCGACGAACAACTCTGGACGGATGTCCTGCGCATGCACGAGGCGATCGCGACAGTCGATCCCGCGACAGCTCTTTCTGTCGGGCTCAAGGTCGATGCCGACGCACTACCGGCCGAAACAGTCGCCGCGCTGAAGGCAGGCCTGGTGGACCTGACGAATCCGACGGTGACGATCGAATTGATTCGGCTCAATGCCGTTGTCGGCATCGCCGGCAATGTCAACGGCTCGGGGCAGCTCACCCGCGTCGGCATCACCTGCGCGTTGTGCCATTCATCCGTGGATGATTCGTTCGCGCCTGGCATCGGCAAGCGCCTTGACGGATGGGCGAACACGGATTTGAACGTCGGCGCGATCGTCGCGTTGTCGCCGGCGCTGGATGAAACGCTCAAAGCCGAGCTCCGCACGTGGGGTCCAGGCAAATACGATCCACGACATCACGCGTTCGACGGAACCAATCTGACTATCTTGAACCCACGGTCGCTGCCGGTGGTGATTCCCCCTGCGTACGGCTTGAAGCACGTTGGCTTCGAAACCTACACGGGCGACGGGCCGATCTCGTACTGGAATAGCTACGTCGGCGTATCGCAGATGGGAGGGCACGGCAACTTCAGCGACCCGCGCATCGGCCTCTTCATCAACCAATCGCCAGACCTGGTGACGCCGAAGCTCGGCGCGTTGCTGGACTATCAGCTGAGTCTGGCCGCTCCCAAAGCCCCTGAAGGGAGTTTCAATCGGCAGGCGGCGAATCGAGGCCGGCAACTCTTCCGCAATGAGGCGCGATGCGCGTCTTGCCATTCGGGGCCCACGTACACCGATGTGCTAAGCAGTCCCCAGGCCACGGTGCCGATTCTCCACGAGCCGACCGAGATCGGAACGGAACCGGTGTATGCGACCCGAAGCGCCACGGGAAAATATCGGACGACCCCGCTTCGCGGCCTGTGGCAGCATGCGCCGTATTTCCATGACGGCAGCGCGGCGGATCTGCCTGCTGTTGTCGAGCACTACAACACGCAGTTCGGGTTGAACTTGACGGATGCGCAGAAAGCGGACCTTGTCGAGTTCTTGAAGTCGCTGTAGGTCGGTGGGTGGTTAGTGGTTGGTGGTTGGCGGTTGGCGGCGAGTGGGCTGGCGGTTAGTAGTCGGTTCCTACTCACCACTAACCAGTAACCACTAACCACTCACCCCACCACCCACCAGCTACAGCCCAATCGCGGCGATGAACCCTAGCATGCCGACGAGGCCGATGGTCACGCCCCACGCGGCTTCGGTGGGAGTCGAATGCGCGAAGCTCTCGGGCAGAAGCTCCTGCACGACCAGGAAGATCATGGCGCCGCCGGCAAACCCGAGGCTTGCCGGCAGCAGCGGTTGAAAGACCGACACGAGAAGAAACGCGGGCACGGCGACGATGGGCTGCGGCAGGCTCGTGAGAAACGAGTAGTAGATGCACCGCCAGATCGACGCGCCGTTGGCGCGTAACGGCAGCGACACCGCTGTGCCCTCAGGGATGTTGTGCACGCCGATCGCGACGGCGAGGAGCCAGCCAAACTTGATCTCTCCGGTCGCGTAGCCGACGCCGATCGCCGCCCCTTCGGGAATGCTGTGCACAAACAAGGTCAACAGCAGCAGCAGCGTCTGCCTCGACCGCTGCTCGTTGAGGCCCTGTATGGTCCAACCGCGCTCTTCGATAATCCGCGACGTGTAGGAGAAAAACAGCGCGCCGGCGAGCATCCCGCCCACCACTTCGGCCGCGCCGCCGCGTCCAAGCGCTTCGTCGGCGAGCGCGAACACCGAGGCCGACAGCATCATGCCGCTCGCGGTCGCAGCCGCGATGCCGCGCCATCGCGGTTTGCTGTTGTTGAGAAACAGCACGGGCAGCGCACCCAGCCCTGTCGCCAGGGCCGTGAACAGCGCTACCCAGAAGACTTGTGCGGTGCTGATCAATAGGTGGAATGGAAGAACTAGTTGGGATGACTGGATTCGAACCAGCGACCCCATGACCCTCAGACTGCCCTACATGATAGCCGATCGTCTCAGGGCAACTGTTCTCTGAGGTGCGGGCGGCAGAACGGCCATGCGCCAAGCACCAGCAATAGGCCACCTACAACAATGAATACGAGGGTCACGGAAAAGCCGGCCAGGAAATGCGGCAGAGTATAAGGTTGGCCCTCGAAGAACAATCCATACACAATTCTCACCGCAAATAGCGCGACAAACGCAAATACAGGGAACAGTGCGGACCAGATGCGCTGGAGGACTGAACCCTCCATTCGGCGCGACCAATATGCGGCGAGGGCGCCGGCGAATGGCAGCACCAGATATGGGATGGCCATGAACTGGAATCTGTTCTTGTCAAAAGGCAACCAGATGAGCACGTAATAGAATCCGAAAAACAACAGACAGGATGCTGCTCCAGGCAACCACACCTTCTTGATATGCAAATCCATAGAAGGTCTCTTCTGACTCACTGACTTCGGCACAACGGGCCGCCAGAATTTGCGCCTACCGCTGTTTCAGGCGGCTTCCGTATTTATGAGACAGCTTCTAGGCTGTTTTGGAAGGCGCTGGAAGCCGGCGACGCTGAACATTCGTCCGAAAGTTCTGTTCGAGAAAATCCACACCGTCGGCCGTAATCAGCAGTTGTGAACTGTCATCGCGCTGGACCAACTTCTTCTGCACCAGATACCAGATCGTGAACTGCAGATGCTCGCGCGGGCGGCCCGTCAGCGATTCCAGTTCTCTCAGCGGCATTCCAGACCCTTCCGGCTCGAGCCGGCGTTTGGCATGAAGCGCTTCCAGGACGGTCAGGCGGCTGAGCTGTTCAATTTCGAAATCGTCCTCTGCCTTTGCCCCGGCCGAGACGAGCCGCCAGCGGTCTTGCTTCTGCTGATGGTAGGAGATGTCGTATTTGGCGCGCTTGGCCGGATCCGAGAGTGTCACGTACGCCTCATGGATCTCTCGAAACCGCGCATCGCTGCCCGTTTCTCTATTGTCGGGATGAAAGCGCTGAGCAAGGAGACGATAGACCCGGTGAATGGTGTCCGGCTCAGCGGTCGGGCTTACCTGCAACACTTCGTAGCAGTCCAGCGTCTTGCCGTCGCTCATGATCGTCAGTTATCGGCTCGTGCGCCCGTATTCTGCACGATGGCGCTCGCAGGCCACCGGCTGAGGCACGGCTGCTCGAACCGCTTTTCCCTATATTGCCCAAAAAGTCTGTCGAGAACTTGACCGCCAGGGAAATGCTCCGCACCTGAAGGCGATCTCGGATTTCGAGCGCGCCCGCCCAAAACGGTGATAAAAGGGTGGCTCGGCTACGATCACGCAGGCCGTGTTAGCAGGCTCCGGCTTTGGAAGGAGGCCTTGTGCACCTAAGTGCTGTGGGCATGGCGCTGGTTTTTGCTGGACTGATGAATCAACAGGTGGGCGCACCTTCCCTTGATTACGAGTACTTCAAGTCGAAAGTGCAACCGATCTTCGTGGCGAAGCGTACCGGCCACGCTAGATGCATCGCGTGTCATGTGTCCGGGACGCCGCTGCGATTACAGCCGCCGTCGGTCGGTGGTACGAGCTGGACGGAAGAGGAGTCGAAGAAGAACTTCGACGCCATGCGGCGCGTGGCGTTTGCGGGAAACGCGAAAAGCCTGCTGCTGATCCACCCACTCGAAGAGACGGCCGGCGGAGATTTTTTTCACAGTGGTGGCAAGCACTGGGCCTCGCAAAGCGATCCCGAGTGGCAAGTGCTGAGAGCGTGGATTATGGGCCGGTAGGACCCGTCCGTTCGGATGTGACCGGCAAGGCCGGTTTCAAGGAGAGAGCGATGACGACCACTCCACGAACCGTTGTGCTCGTAATGGGCGCAGTCATTCTGTGTACGCTCCCGCTTTCTGCGCAGACCAAGGTCAGGATCATCCAGACGAACAGCGCAGGCGACAACGTCCATGTCATCGATCCCGCCACCAACAAAGTCGTGGGCGAGATCAAGGACATCGAGGCCGGACACGGCGCCGGCGCCTCGCCCGATGGCACCCGCATCTACATCAGCAACGAAGCCGAGAGCACGCTCGACTTCGTCGATGCCAAGACGTTGAAGGTGGTGGCGCGCGTCCCGCTCACAGCCCATCCGAACAACATGGCTGTGGGCAAGGACGGCAAGTACGTCTTCGTCGGGATCATCCAGGATCCCGGCGGCGTCGACGTGATCGAGACGGCGACGCACAAGAAAATCAACAACGTTCCAACCAAGGGAACGATTCACAACGTGTACGTCACACCAGATGGCAAGTATGCGGTGGCGGGGTCGATTGCCGGCAAGAGCATCAATGTCATCGACGCGCACACGCTGCAGACCGTCTGGACGATGGACATGGATCTTGGCGTCAGGCCGATGACGTTCAACACGAATCCGGACGGGTCCACGAAGTGGATCTTCGTGCAGGTGAGCGGCTTCAACGGATTTGCCGTCGTCGATTTTGCGACGCGCAAGGAGATCAACCGGATCAAGAACCCGGACCTTCCGCCCGGGAAGTCGATCGTCACGGCCGGCTCCGATCCGTCACACGGCATGGCTGTCACCGCCGACGGCAAGACTCTCGTGGTCTGCAGCCGCATCAACAACTACCTCTACTCGTACTCGCTGCCGGACCTGAAGTACCTCGGTGGCGCGGAGCTGGGCGGCAAGGGCGCCGGCTGGGTGACGCTGACGCCGGATGGAAAAACTGCGTATGTCGCGAACCCGGTAACCAACGATGTGTCGGTCGTGGACGTCGCCTCGATGAAGGAAACGTCGCGGATCAAAGTGGGGTTTGTGCCGAAGCGCAACGCGACCGTGATGCTTCAATAGATGCGGGTCAAACGGCGCACGATGCGCTGCGTGGCACCTGGTGCCGGCAATACACTAGGCGACCTATTCCTCTCGGAGCGCCACCACCGGATCCACCCGGGTTGCACGTAGGGCTGGAATGCAGATCGCGAGCGTCGCTGTAGCTGTCAGGATGAGTGGAACCGTCGCGAACGTCATCAGGTCGGTGGTACTGACGCCGAAAAGCAGGCTGGCCATGACGCGTGTGACGCCGTACGCACCGATCAGACCAATTACGACGCCTCCGATTGTCAGGGCCAGGCCCTGTCGCAGGACCATCAAAAGAATGCTTCGCCCCTCGGCGCCGAGCGCCATGCGCACACCGATGTCGTGAGCGCCCTGCGTCACAAGATGTGACATCACGCCATAGATACCGACAATGGCGAGGAGCAGCGCGAATGCGGCAAACGAACCGAGCATCAGCGTCGAGAACCGCTGACGCGCCATCGACGCGCTCATGCGATTCGTCATCGTCTGGACGTCAACGACGGGATTCATCGGGTCCAGCTCGCGAATCTTGCGTACGATCGTGCCCCCCATGGCCTCGGGATCACCCGTAACTCGTGCAACCTGCCACGGCGCATCGATCGTCGGCGTATACACGACGCTGCGGCCTTCGATGTCGAGGCCGTACTGCTTGACCGAGCCGACAACGCCAACGATTCTCTTTCGCTGCTTGGGATCGAACCAGACCTGCTTCCCGATCGCGTCGCCATTCGGCCAGAAACGCCGGGCGAACTTCTCGTCGATGATTGCGACCTGAGCGGCGTTCGCCGGCAAGTCGGTCTCTTCGAAGAAACGGCCCTGCCCGAGCGGGATCCTCATCGTCTGAAAGTAATCGAGCGTCACACCACGGATATCGACCTGCAGCTCCTGACCGGGCGCCGGTGTCCACCCTTCAACGTTGATCGATCCCCAGCCGACCGACGAGGTAAAAGGCAGCGACGAGACTGCCCCTCTCATCGTCACGCCGGGCAAGGCGGCGAGCGCGTCAGCGATCGGACGGAAATAGACCAGATATTCATCGCGGTTCTGAAACTGCCGGCCGGTCACGCCGAGTAGCCCGCCGAGTCGCATCGAGATCACTCCTTCGGGCTCGAAGCCGGGCGCTACCGTCTGGAGCTGCGCGAAGCTCCTCACAAGCAGGCCAGCGCCAATGAGCAGCATCAAGGAAATCGCCACTTCGGCGACGACGAGCACACCGCGAAGGCGAAGACGCGTCGCCCCGAAGCCGCCTTCTGCGTGCGTGTTTCGACCGCCAGCCCTGAGCGACGTGTTCAAATTGACACGCGCGACCCACACGGCAGGAGCAAGACCGAAGAGAATCCCGGTCAGCACCGACACGCCAAACGTGAACGCGAGCACGGTCCCGTCCAAGCTGATCGCTTCGAGCCGCGGGATATTGCCGGGATTGATGGTCCGAACGATCTGTAATGCGGCCAGCGCCACCAACAGTCCGGCCCCACCGCCCAGTAATCCCAACAACGTACTTTCGGTCAGCAACTGGGCAACAAGTCGCTTCCAGCTCGCGCCAAGGGCCGTTCGGATGGCGACCTCCTTTTGCCGGCTGGTGGCCCGGGTCAAGAGGAGGTTGGCGACGTTCGCGCAGGCAATGAGCAGGACCAAAACCACCGACCCCAGCAAAACCAGAATCGCTAGCCGCACGTTCCCGACGACGGATTCCACGAGCGGCACGACCTCGAGCGTGAATGCCCGATCGCGCTTGTCGCTCTCACGAATCTTTGCCGCGATTCCGAACACTTCGTTTCTCGCCTGCTCCATCGTGACGTCCGGCCGTAACCGGACCATGACGTTGAAGTTCTCGTCGAACCGGCGCGCGGTCACGGCGTCGGCCGCGAAGGGCAGCGGCACGAAGATGTCCATCTGCCGGATACTCGAGACCGTTGGCATGATCTCTTCGTTCAGGAAAAAGTCCTGCGAGAGCACGCCGACAACTTCGTACTGGTTCTTCGTCTCACCCGCTCCTCCACGGAGACCGTTCAACGATATGGTCTTGCCGATGATGGAGGGATCCCCGTTGAAGACACGGGACCAGAACCGGTAGCTCAAGATCACCACCATCGGCTGGCCCGGTTTATCCTCCTCCGCGCGGAAGAGCCGGCCATGGAGCGGCCTGGCGCCCAGCAACGGAAACAGGCTGGACGACGTCTCGAGCGTTTCCACGCTGAGTGCGTTCTCGGTGCTGACCAGCGGATTCCCACTGCGGCCAACAAGCGTCGTGACGCGGCCGAGGGATATCGACATTTGCTCAAATGAGCGTTGCTGGTTCTGGATGTCGAAATATTGTCCGGGCGACGGCCAGTCCTGCGGAATACTGATGCCCGGATTTCTGATCCAGATGACCGCGAGGCGCTCGGGATCCGGATACGGCAGCGGCTTGAGCAGCAGCGCGTTGATGACACTGAATATGGCGGTGTTGGCGCCGATGCCCACGGCCAGCGACGCGACGATGACGAACGTCAAGCCGGGCGATCCACGCATGGCACGGAGCGCGTAGCGGATGTCTTGAAGAAGGCTACTCATCGAGCAAGCCTTGCCGAATCACGAACCAGATTGTGCCACAGCGACTCGTCGGGTCGCTGCTGGTTTACCTCCTCCGGTTGCGCGCGTTCTGCGGCGATTGAACAGTCTTGCCTTGCGGTACTTGGCCTCGTCGCTGGAAAGGACCACTCTGACCATGGGCTATCATCTTCGCTCAGCGTGCCCATAACTGCGCTTGATCATGTCCAGCTCGCAATGCCGCCTGGCAAGGAAGCTGAGGCGCGCGCATTTTATGAAGGTGTGCTCGGCATTCCCGAAATAATGAAGCCGCCGAATCTTGCTGCCCGAGGCGGCTGCTGGTTCCAACTCAACGCATTGAAAGTGCATTTGGGCGTCGAGCCAGAGTTCCGACCTGCCCGAAAGGCGCATCCGGCATTCCTCGTCCAAGACCTGCCGTCGCTCGTCTCGAAGATCACTGCCGCTGGATTTGTGGTCAAGACAGACGAACCGCTGGACGGATATGAACGTGTATATGTTGACGATCCATTCGGCAACCGGATCGAGTTGCTCGAACCTGAATCGAATCCAGCAACATGATTCCGAGAAGCGGTCCTGATGGCGCTGCCCTCTACCGGTGGCGTGCGTGTTGACCGGCGATCGAGCGTCGAGCGAGCTGCAGACAAAGAAAACGGGCGCTCTCTGCAGAGCGCCCGTTGATTCGTTGCAATCTCGTTGCAAACCAGAGTCGAAAACTGGTCGGGATGACTGGATTCGAACCAGCGACCCCTTGACCCCCAGTCAAGTGCGCTACCAGGCTGCGCCACATCCCGACGTCGTAATTCTACAGCGAACGCGGTGTTCCTGTCCGCGCCATGCCCGTGCCGCCAACCCTAGCAACTAAGGTTTCGCCGCCCTCCACTCGTCAGACAGCGTGTTGACGAGATCGGCCGGCGTGGCGCCGTCGTGCACGACCACGCGGTAACGCAAGGTCAACGGCGCATCCGTCTTGATGGTGTACGGCCCGACGGCGGCCATATTGGGATTCAGCATCCACAATCCGCGCGAGCCGTGCCACGTCGTCGGCGGGTTCGATGGATGGTCCAGCACCGCCGCACCGACGGTCTTGCCGTTTGACAGCTTCACGACGTAGCCGTACCAGGGCGCCCCGGGCCAATTCGTTTCCGGCGCCGAATAATGCGCGTCAGGAAACGTCACGGTGCCGCCGGGATACGTGTAGTACGACTCGCCGTCCTTCCGGGCCTGGAAGTTGAACCCGGAAAAACCCTGCTTGTTCAACTGGTAGTCCACCAGCACTGCCAACCGGAACACCACGTCGATGACGTACACGCCGCTCCGTTCCACGACGGTCGCCAGCGTGGTTTCCTCGGCGAACTTGCGTTTGTTGACGCTCCAGTCATTGTGAATCTCGATGGTCGCACTCGACGCGTCAGCTGCTTTCAACTTCACGTCGCGGGTCTCGATGACACGGCCATCGCGGGGCGCGTAGACCCCCCAACCCCAGAAGTCGGCTTTAGTCACATTCCAGCCCCACAACGGACTCGTTGGCGACGTCCGCGTGATCGGCTGACGAAACTCGGAGTCGTGCCACGCGATGTACATGCCGCGATGGTGCGGATGATCGTCGGGCGCGAGCGCCGTCACCCGCTCTCCCGATGGCGTGTTGATCGGATGAAAGCACGCCGTGTTGGGGCCCGCCAGAGGCACGCCCGCCGGCTTGCTCGTGAGGTACTCGAGCACGACCCGGCCGTCGCGGGTCTTGAGCTGCACGCCATTGGCGACAGGCGTCAGCGTGTAACTCGCGCCTGCGCGCTCTTGCCCCGTCACCGCCCGCTCCGACAGCGCCAGTATCAGCGCACACGTTGCGAACGCCGCGGCCAGTGTCGCTCTCATTGCGTCCTCCGCGGTGCTGCGCCCTTGAGGTTGTTCCAGAAGATGAACGTGCCGAACCTCGTGGCGGTCACCACGTCGAGCCGCCCGTCCTTGTCGAGATCGACCGCAAACACATCGGATCCGGTTCCCGAGCGGTTGTGAATGAGTTCGGGGACAAACTCCGCACCTCCCGGCGCTTTCGGATTGCGGACCGTCCTGTACCAATAGAGGACTGGCGGTCCGTACGGATCAGGATCCAGATAGGTGTCGCGATGTGACCAGTATCGCTTTCCGACCACGAAGTCGGTGATGCCATCGCCGTCGATGTCGCCAAAGTTTGCGCCGTGGGGCTGCGAAAACACCACGCCGCCCGCATTCTTGGTCGAGCGGTCGTCCATGATCATGTGCTGCTCGAACGAGATCGCGCCCTGGGCGCCGCGCTTCTGCTCGAACCACGCCAGACCCCATCCGTGCGCGGCGAGCACCGTCACGACATCATTGAGCTTGTCGCCGTTCACGTCGTAGACCGCCATCACGCTGCCGCCAAAGCCGCGCTTGTAACGGCCGAAGGCCTGCGGGTGATAGTCCCAGGGCTCCTTGTTGCTGCCGGCCGGCGGCTGTTCCCACCAGCCATATGGATTGACGATGTCCGCGCGGCCATCGCCGTTGATGTCGCCGGCGCCGACACCGTGCGCGGTCACGTAACCGCGATCGGACACGTTATGGATCTTCCACATCGCCGTCGGATTGGCCGGATCGGGCTTCGCGTACCGCACCTGGCCCTCGGCGCCGTACACGAGCTCGGGCTTGCCGTCGCCGTCGATGTCGTGCAGGACGCCGATTTCCGTCTGATACGCCCGCACCACGACATGCTTGTCCCACCGGCGCGGCTCACCTTTTGGATTCACGTACAAGTAGCAGCCGGAACCGACCGCGAAGCTGCAGTTCAGCGCATCGCCCCAGCCGTCGCCGGTGAAATCGCTGACGAACTGCATCCAGGCGTCCGTCGTGTACCCATCGGACGGATTCGTGGTGAGTTGAAGATAGATTTCGCTGCGCCTGGTGTAGTCCGGACCGTAGAACACGTGCGGTCCGGAAATGACGTCCTGCACGTTGTCGTGATCGACGTCGGTGGCGCCCGCTCCCCACGAGTAGTAGAAGTCGCTGAGCCGCTGCATCCTGAAGTTGCTCGACACTTTCTCCGCCGGCCTCACCTGAACGGCCAGGTTCTTGTACGCGACGTCTTTAAATCGCACTTCTCCACTTCCACCGGCGTACAGCGCAACCGGGCCGAAATTGCCCGCGTCGGGATCGGCAACACCACCGCCCCGTTCGCCGCCGTCGTTGAGCAGGGGCCGGATGATATTGGCGTCGAGATAGATCTCGATCGTGTTCCACTCTCCGGCCTTCAGGCTGGTGTCAGGCGGCATCACGGGCAACGTCACGCTCGGCGCGGCGGCGCCACCTGCGCCGCTGGCCGCCGGCGGGTTCGGGTCGGGTGGTGGAGCGATGCGCATTTGCCCGCCGCCGGGCCTCAACGCGTTTCGAGTGAGAATCCGCCCCTGCTCGTCAAGGGTCACGCGGTAGGATGCGACCTCGCCGCCCGTCAACGAGACGTAGATACCCTTCATGCCGCCCGATGTCTTCTCCGCACGGAGCAGCACGCCGGTCTCGCATCCTTGCGCGCACTTGAACGACGCGAAGAAGGCGACGTCCTGCAGCGACCGGTCCAGGACGAGCCATCCGCCGGCGGATTCCTTCGGAGCCCCGACCAGGTCGCGGTTGTCGACACGCCATGTGGCCGGTCCCAATACGTGCCAGCCCGTCAGCGTGGAAGTATTGGAGGCCGCATCAGGAATGAAGGACGGCCCCGCCGTCCTCAGTTGAACGGACAGGACGGCGACGGACAAGAGTGCGACAAGTGCGGGAATTCGTGTGGCGGCCATTCATCCAACTCGAATCTTCGATCCTCCAATCACTGGATGACGACGTACCGCGCCAGGCGCCGCACTTCCTTCTCGTCCACATACTTGCCGATTTCCTTGTGGAAGTGCTCGATCGATTTCCACGGGCGATATTCCTTGAACTCGTGCAGCATCCTCGTGCCGACGCCGGGGATTGTCTGAATGTCGATGTCGCTGGCCGTGTTGATGTTGATCGGGATGAAGGTGTACTGCGCGAGCCGCGCGACTTCGTCCTGATTGACGTACTTGCCGATTTCTTTCTGGAACTGGGCCCAGTTTCGCCATGGCCGGTACTCGTCGAATTCATGCGCCATCCGCTTGCCGGCGCCAGGTATCAGCATGATTTCTTCCGCGGTCCCGGTATTGAGATTGACGTGCACGAACGCCTTTCCGTAGAACTGCGTCGCGTGCTCCTGGGTGAGTTTCTGGCTCAGCAGAAACTTGTTCAAATCGACGATGCTGTTGAACGGCCGCGCAGCGATCAGCGCCTTGACGATGGGCGCGGTCATGTTGGGCGCCGCGGCGAGCACCTGTTCGGTCGCTGTGTTCGCGTCGACGACGCCGGTGGATTTTCCGACTTGCGCGAACGCCGGTGAGGCAGCGAGCAGGAACGCAAGCAGCAGCTTCTTCATTTCACTCTCCTGAGATACGCATAGCCGAGACCGAGGATGCCCAGTTGCACCATCGAGCCCGGTGCTAATGTCGGCGGCGACTTCGCCCGCAGCACGTGCCACACCAGCGCTGTGCCACGCATCTGGGGATCCATCTCCAGCTGAAATTCCCGGCTTCCCTGAAAATGAAAGTATACGCCCAGCAATCCGGCGGCCACGAACAGGACCATCGTCAACTGCATGATCAGCTGCGTCCACCCTCGCGCGAGTGCGAGATCGAGGATGACGACCATTACTCCAACGGCCAGCAACACGAGCGGCAGCCACTGTGCCGAGTCCTCGTAGTGCGCGATGAGCGTCAGCTCAGCGAGGAGTCCTCCCATGCCGAGGATCAGCACGCCAAGGATGACGCGCCGGATGGCAACGAGTTCCACCTCTCAAGAATACGGTAAACGGCGTCTGGAATTACCGGCGGGCGGAGCGCTTCTTCGATGTTCGCGAGGCCGGTTTCGCAGGGCGCGATCCGTTCTTGCGCTTCGACGGCGAGTCGGTGCGTACCGCTACAGGTGGCGCGTAGACCCTGGCATCGCCGGGACGCGCGTTGAGCATCTCGAGGATCCCCATCAAGCCGCGCTTCACTTCCGAGAGCCGCTCTTTTGCATTGCGGCCCAGCAGTGCCTTGATGGGAGCCGCTTCGGCTTCTTCGAGTTCCGGCGGCGCTTCTTCTTCGATGCGGCGCCGCACACCAGCCAGCGTGAGGCCATCGGAAAAGACCAATTGCTTGATGCGCAGAACGCGCTCGACGTCGGCGCGGCGGTAAATGCGCGGACCGCCCGCCGATTTGGACACACCAAGATCTGGAAATTCCGACTCCCAGGATCGCAACACGTACGGCTGCACGCTGGCGATTTCACACACTTCCGACGACTTGAAGAGGGCGCGGTTCGGTATTTCGACGTCGGCCACAAACAGTCCTGTTTGCTGCAACTTGCGCGGATTATAACAGGGTTGGTGGCTGGTGGTTAGTGGTTCGTGGTGGTGGCTGGTGGTGACTCACCGTTTTCTCTTCCGCAGCTGCAGCCGTATCGGCGTACCGGAGAAGCCGAATTCCTCCCGAAGACGATTCTTTAGATACCGCTCGTACGAAAAGTGCAGTTGGGTTGTCACGTTGGTGAACAACGCGAAGGTCGGCGGCGCGACTCCCACCTGCGCGGCGTAGAGGATCCTTACCGCCTTCTTTCCGGGGCTCGCCATCGGATGGGCGGCCGTCATCTCCTGGAAAAAGCGATTGAGCTCTGGAGTCGGGATGCGGCGCGTCCGCTGCTCCATGACGTTGTCCACCACTTCGAGCAGTTTCGGGGTCCGCTCGCCGGTGAGCGCCGAGATATGCACGATCGGAGCGAAATCGAGGAACTTCAGATTGAAGCGCAGTTTGTCGTCGAAGGTCTTCGAAAAATCCTGCCCCTGGCCCTTCATCAGATCCCACTTGTTGACGGCGATGATGACGCTGCGGCCCGCGCGTTCAGCCTCGCCGGCGATCGCGCCGTCCTGATCGGCGGCGCCCAGCGTCGCGTCGATCACCAGCACGATCAGGTCGGCATCCGCAATCGCACGTCTGGCCAGCAACACGCTGACCGACTCGACCGCTCCCGAGCGCGCCACGCGGCCGGGTTTTCGGATCCCTGCGGTGTCCACGATGCGGAACTGGCGCTGATGCCAGCGGAATTTGGTGTCGACGGAGTCTCGTGTCGTGCCGGCAATTTCGCTGACGAGCATGCGCTCTTCGCGCAGGATGCGATTGACGAGCGACGATTTCCCCACATTCGGGCGGCCGACGATCGCAATGCGCGGCTCGGGCTCTTCGGCTTTCTGCTCTTCCGACTTGGTTTCCGGCAGCCGCTCGATCACTTCGTCGAGCAGGTCGCCAATCCCCTGGCCGTGCTCGGCCGAAATCTCCATGACGGGCTCGAACCCGAGCTCATAGAAGTCGAGCGCGCCGGCCTTCGCCCGTTTGTCATCGGCCTTGTTGATGGCGACGAGGACCGGCCGGCCCTTCGCGCGGATGGCTTCCGCGATCTCGAGATCGGCGGGCACCAGCCCCTCGCGGCCGTCGACGACAAACACGAACAGCGAGGCATCTTCCAACGCCCGCCAGCCGTGCTCGAGCACCTGCTTCTGGAGCGGATCTTCGCTGCGCCCGAACATGCCGGCGGTGTCGGTCAGGAGAAAGGGCACATTTCTCCAGTCAGCCGGCTGCTGGATGACGTCGCGCGTCGTCCCGGCGGTCGGGTCGACGATGGCGCGGCGGGTGCCCGCTATGCGGTTAAAAAGTGTCGATTTCCCGACATTCGGGCGACCGACCAAAACGACGGTGGGAAGTTGTTTGGAAGCCATCTATGAAGCCGAACGCTCACTTAGCCGATACCTTGACAGCGTAAGTGGTTGTTTCTTAATATATTTATAACGCCGCAGGGGAGCCTAAGCATGATCAAGGTCGACATCGTCAACGAGGTTTCGAAGATCGCCGACATTACCAAGGTGAAGGCCGAGGTGGCTGTCGACGCGGTATTCGACGCGATGCGCCTGTCCATGCAGCGGGGCGAGCGGATCGAGCTGCGCGGCTTCGGAGTGTTTCAGGTGAAGCCTCGCAAACGAGGCATCGGACGCAACCCGCGGACCGGCAAGGAAGTTCGCATCCCACCCGGCCGGACCATCCGCTTCAAACCCGGCAAAGACCTCCAGAATATCAGCTAGCCGAAAGCTCGCGCGTGCACGAACCGTTTCCGCCTGACATGAGCCCGGCCATCGACGAGCCGCCGCTCCCCGTCACGTTTGAGCCGCGGCGTAAGTTCCAGGACCGCCGCTGGTTGCATCTCGTGCTCTTCGTGCTGACGTGCGTGAGCACGACGCTGGTGGGGGCCGAACATTACGCGTCGTACGTGTCCGACTTCCTCCGCCACCCTGTCACACCCAGCATCTGGTTGATCGTGCAGGGCCTTTGGTACAGCGCGACCATTCTGCTCATTCTGGGTGCGCACGAGCTCGGGCACTATCTTGCCTGCCGATATTATCAGGTGGACGCCTCGCTGCCCTTTTTCATTCCGATGCCGCTCGTGCTCACCGGCACGTTGGGCGCATTCATTCGCATCCGCGAGCCCATTCCGACCAAGCGCATGTTATTCGACATCGGCATTGCCGGGCCGCTCGCGGGCTTCGTGTTTGCGGTGCCGGCACTCTTCGTCGGCGTGGCGATGTCGCCGGTGGTGCGCGTGCCCCCGAATCTGGCCGGGTTCGATCTCGGCGAACCCCTGCTCTTCCGGGCCGCGGTATGGCTGATATGGGGGCCCGTCGCGAACGGCTATTCCATCAACATGCATCCGATGGCCTTTGCGGCGTGGTTCGGATTGCTCGCGACCGCGTTGAATCTGTTCCCGATCGGCCAGCTCGATGGCGGCCACATTTCGTACGCCGTGCTTGGCCGTCGCTCGACGACGGTCACGCTCGGCGCCATCGGCGTCGCTATCGGGCTGACATTCTTTTCGACGAGCTGGATCGTCTGGACATTCCTGCTCGTGGCGATGACGGTGGCAATGGGCCCGCGACATCCGCGCACAATCGATGAGCACATACCACTCGATCGGAGGCGCGTCTGGCTGGCTGTCCTCGCCGCGGTGATTCTGTTCCTGTGCTTCACCCCAAGCCCGATCGAGCCAACCGAGTTCCTCAAGCGGTAGCCGATGTATCGGGCGTGCCCGTGCTGGGGGGAGTTATGGTAGACTCCCGCCGTTCGCACAATTAGTGTCTTTCAGGCCTTATTCCTAGAAAAAGTGTGCGCTCCCGCAAGCTTCTCTGAAGGAGGATGTTAATGATTCGTGGGTCCAGAGCTTTCCTTGCCGTGCTGATCCTGTTTGCTGGATGCTCCGCCGCGTCCGCCCAGGATGCCACGATCGGCGCAGGAAAGGTCGAGATTGGCGGCTTTCCAGGGGGCGGCACGTTTTTCGTCGGCGGCGACGACAACAAAGAAGTCAATTTCAACGTCTACACCGCCGGCGGCGGTTTGACGTATTACCTGAATAACGCGGTGGCCATCGAGGGAGAGTTCACGGGAAGCGTCGGCTGGGCGCAGGATGTGATGTTCAACAACGCCAAGCTGATTCACAACCAGATGCCAACCGTCTGGAGCTACTCGGGCAACGTGGTGTTTTTCCCGGGCGGCACGACCAACAAGCGCGCGCCAATCTACATCACCGGCGGCATCGGGATGCTTGCGCTGGCGCCGCGCGTGCCGACGAAAGTATTCGGCTACGACGTAGATACTGTCGGCACGCAGATGTTCATGGCCGAAAACATTGGCGGCGGCGTCAAGCTGTTTCGCGGCGCCGATGCGCCCAACTGGGGCTTCCGCATCGACTACCGTTATCTGTTCATCAACTCGAACGAAGACGCGCCGGCGTTCTTCGCAAAGACGATGAGCCGCGGCGCTCATCGCGTGTACGTTGGGATGCTCTACACCTGGAAACGATAAATACCTGACAAGGGGTAAGGGGTGAGGGGCGTGCCCTTATTCCTTGCCCCTTTTCTATTCATGGGCCGTCTCCTTTTCGCGCTCGCCATCGCCATCTCGGCCACCGCGACGCTCAAGGCTCAGGCCGACGAGCGCGTCATCTACACCAGCGTCGTCGACAAGGACGGCGCCCCGGTCCTCGACCTCAGCATCAAAGACTTCATCGTGCGCGAAGACGGCCAGGCGCGCGAAATTCTCAGCGTCGCGCGCGACAACGACCCGCTGCAGATCGCACTGCTCGTCGATAACAGCGTCGCGATGCGGCCACGACTCACGGTGCTGCGCAAGGCGGTCGCGGCGTTCATCGAATCGACCCGCGACGACGTCCAACTGGCGCTCATCACCCTTGCAGAGCGGCCCACGATCCTCGTCGGCTACACCACCGATCGCGCGGCCCTGCGCAAAGCGGCAGAAAACATGTTCTCGTACGAGGCAGCCAATTACCTGCTCGACGGCATCTCGGAGACCTCGCAGGGGCTCGCCAAGCGGACGATGTGGCGCTCGGCCATTGCCGTCATCACGGGCATCGGACCTGAGATGAGCTACCGGCAGTACACCGAGGTGCTCCGCTTCTTTCGCGAGGGTGGCGCCTCGCTGCACGTCCTGCAGGTCGGCAGCGGCCTCGGCGCGCAGGGACGCGAGATCGTCGTCAGTAAGGGCACGTCCGAAACGGGCGGCCGCTTCGAGGAAGTCCTGGTCCCGACGAGACTCGAGCTCAAGTCCCGGCAGCTCGCGACAGAGCTGTCAAATCAGTATCGTGTGACCTACGCTCGACCCAGCCGCCTGGTGCCTCCGTCGAAAACGGAGGTCAGCGTGCGGAGAACGGACCTTCGCGCGCGCGGCATGTTAATGAAGACCGACAAATAGGTTCCCGAGCTCCGTTCCCCAATTCCTCACCACGCGCAATTCGCGCGGCTGCAGCACGCTCTTCAGCATCACAAAGAAGCGGCCTTGCGGATCGACGTCGTAGGACGCGAGGTTCGCACCGGGATCGCGCTCGAAGTGCCCCTCGAACAGCACCCGCGGTTCTCGCAGGCTTCGATCCTGACGGGAGCGCAGCACGAGGCTCTCGCCCTCTCGGTACACCAACCCTTCACGAGTCCAGACGGGCTCTGTCGCGCCGCCGCGCGTCAACTGCATCGTTTCGCCCACGCGATCGAGCGGCGCCACGTACACCTCATCGCGGCCAGACCCATTGGACACATAGGCGATCCACCGACCGTCGGGAGAGACCGCCGGCGAACGCTCATTCGCAGCGGTTGCCGCCACTGGCGCGATCGATTCTCCGGCGCGATACACCAGCACGTCGCGCCCGCGGGCCGGCTCGATCTCGTAGAGGCCCAGCACACGCGGCGGCCGCGACCAGCTGGCAGGGTTCCGCGCGGCGGTGGCATCCGCCGTGAAAAGCGGCGCAGGCGGCCTTCTGCTGTCGACCGACACAACGTAGATCTTCTGCAGCCCGTCGCGGTTCGACCCGAAGCTCAGGCGACGGTTGTCCATCCACGCCGGGGACTGGTTGTCGCCCCCTCGAATCGTCGAGATGACGCGATCGGGCCGCGCCGCGTCGAGCACCCGAATCTCACGCGTCATGATGCCCGACCTGACAACGACTGCGAGTCGCCGGCCGTCGGGAGACAGACGTGGCGTCTGCAGGACATCCGGAGGCGCCGAGAGCGGCGCGACTTTTCCATCTCGCTCGACGCGCACGAGCCGGCTGCCTGCTTCCTGTGCGCCGGCACGCAGCCACACGAGCGTGCCCGTTCGCGAGACCGAGAACGCCGATCGCCCCAGCGCGCCGAATCCGCCGAACGTCTGAATTCCCTTTGCCACCACCGTCGGCACTCCGTCGATGGCGCGCTCTTCGGGATTGAACCTGACCGCCATCAGATTGCCGAGGAAGCTGTAGACGAGATGACCGCTCTGAACGTACTGAGCCTGTCCAATGATCGGCACGCGCAGCCGCGTCCTCTGCCTTTCCGGCGAGAGCACTTCGATATGCGAATCCCTCCCACGCTCCGATACGGTAAACAGCGTCGAGCCATCGGTAAGCGCATGGGGCCACCCATGCTCGAGCTCGCCGTCGGCGACATTCAACTCCGTCAGAGCAGTCGCGCTGCCTCCGGCCGCCGGCACCGCCATCAACCCTGACATACCGAGCGGCGCAAATACGATGCGATCGTCGGTTGTCCATGTAGCACCGGCAGACTCGACGGGCGCATCCGCGACGCGCACCGGCTCGCGGTCGCCTGCCGCGGGCACGCGCCAAATCGCGCCACGCGAGAAGTAGGCGAGTAACGACCCGTCGGGAGAGAAGAACGGCGAGCTCGCGCCGATCGTGTTGGGCAGCTCACGCTCGGCTGCGCCTTCATTCGCCTCGATGAGGTAGATCCGCCGTCGTCCGTCCGTGACGCTCTCTGCCGCATATGCGATCCGCGCGCCATCGGCTGACGCCGCAAACGAGCTCAAGACGCGATCTTGGGGAACGGGGACGGTGAAACGAATAGCGGCCGGTGGCGGCGGAGATCCCTCGCAGGCGGCGAGCACGCCGAGCGACAACGCGAGCGCGCGATGCCACCGGGTTATCATTGGCGCCACGGACTCATGTCGCGGAAATGGATTATCGTGGCGGTGGTTGCGCTCTGCGTTCCCGCCGCGTGGTGGCTCGCTCAACGTATGGGTTCTCGCATTGTAACCGTGACGCCGCCTACCGAAGGGATTTCCGGGACCCTCGCATCCGAGCGCGCGGCCAACATCAGCTCCGTCCGATACGCATTGTCACTCCGGGTTCCGTCGCGGAGAAACGAGCCCGTGCGCGGCACCGTGGCCGTGCGTCTCGAGCTTGCTGACCTCAGTCCGCTGATTCTGGATTTTTCGCAGTCCGCAGACCATGTGTCGTCGATCACCGCCAACGGTCAGCCGATCGCCATCCGCTCAGAGCACGGCCACCTGGTGATCCCCGCAGAGGCTCTCAGCCGAGGCGAGAACACCGTTGAGATCGCGTTCACCGCGGGCGACCAGGCGCTGAACCGCAACGACGAGTTTCTGTACTCGCTGTTCGTGCCCGCGCGGGCCTCACAGACCTTCCCATGCTTCGATCAGCCGGATATCAAGGGCTCGTTGACGCTGACGCTCGAGATTCCCGCTGCCTGGGCGGCCGTCTCGAACGCGCCCGAAATCGGCCGCGACATCGCCGGCGATCGCGCAACAGTGCGCTTCGGAGAATCGGCGGCTCTTCCGACCTACCTCTTCGGGTTCGCCGCCGGACAATTCTCCGTCGAGCGCGGCGAACGCAGCGGCCGGGCCTATCGGATGTACCACCGCGAAACCGACGCGGCCAAAGTCGCCGCGAACCGTGAGACGATTTTCGATCTTCATCATCAGGCCGTCGAGTGGCTCGAAACATACACGGACCGTAAGCTTCCCTTCCCGAAACTCGACTTCGTCCTGCTGCCGGCGTTTCAGTTCGGCGGCATGGAGCACGCGGGCGCCATCTTCTATAACGCGCCGTATCTGTTCCTCGACAAAACCGCGACCCAGAACCAACACCTCTCGCGGGCGAGCCTGATCGCACACGAGACGGCACACATGTGGTTCGGGGACCTCGTCACGATGAAATGGTTCGACGACGTGTGGCTGAAGGAAGTGTTCGCCAATTTCATGGCGGCAAAGATCGTCAACCCGACGTTCCCGGACATCGACCACGAGCTGCGCTTCTTCCTGCAGCACTATCCGCCGGCTTACGATGTCGACCGCACCACGGGCGCCAATCCGATTCGCCAGCGGCTCGACAACCTGAAGGACGCGGGCAGTCTCTACGGGCCGATCATTTATCAGAAAGCGTCGATCGTCATGCGGCAGCTCGAGCAGATTCTCGGCGCTGACGAACTGCGGGACGGGCTGCGAGAGTATCTCGCCCGCTTCGCGTTCTCGAACGCCACGTGGACTGACCTTATAGGCATCCTCGATCGGCGCACCGACGAAGACCTCGCGGCATGGAGCCGGGCCTGGGTCGACGAGCCGGGCCGGCCTACCATCGCGACGAACCTCGAAACGGCGAACGGCAAGGTGTCGCGGCTCGAGTTTACTCAGTCAGACCCGCGGGGTCGCTCGCTCCGCTGGGTCCAGCAGATGAGTGTCGCGCTTGGCTATGAGAACGGCGCGCGGATTACTGCACTGAAGATCGACGGCCCCTCCGTGGAAGTGCCGCGCGTCAAGGATCTGCCGCTGCCACACTACGTGCTCGCGAACGGAGAAGGCACCGCCTACGGGCTGTTCGCGCTCGACGACATGAGCCGGCAGTATTTTCTGGGCCATTTGCATGAGATCGGCGATGGGCTGACGCGCGGCATCGCCTGGGTGACCCTGTGGGACGACATGCTCGAGGGTCATACCGAACCGGCGAGGCTTCTCGATGTCGCGCTGCGTGCACTGCCGGAAGAGCGCGACGAGCTGAACGTGGAACGCATGCTAGCGAATACGCACGATGCGTTCTGGCGCTACCTCGACGACGCGGAACGGGCGGCAATCGCGCCGCGCCTCGAAGAGACGTTGCGGTCGGGCATCCTGCGGGCGAAAACCACATCGCTGAAGTCGGCGTACTTCTCCGCGTTCCGCCGGACAGTGACCACCGGTACCGGCGTGGCCTTTCTCGAGCGCGTGTGGCGGCAGCAGGAGCCGATCGCGGGGCTCACGTTTGCAGAAGACGATTTCGTCGATATGGCGCAGGAGCTGGCGCTGCGCCACGTGAATGGAACGGACGCCATCCTGATGGCGCAACACGCGCGGATCGTCAATCCAGATCGAAAGGCGCGCTTTGCGTTCGTGATGCCGGCCTTGTCGCCGGACGCGCCGACGCGCGACGCCTTCTTTGCCGGCCTCGCACGTGTCGAGAACCGAGAGCACGAGCGGTGGGTATCGGATGGCCTGCGATTCCTGAATCATCCGCTCCGGCGCCGGCATGCCGAGCAGTACATCCAGCCAAGCCTGGAGCTGCTGCGTGAGATCCAGCGGACCGGCGACATTTTCTTCCCGCTCGATTGGACGGGTGGAGTACTGGCCGGGCACAACTCCCCCGCCGCCGCCGAAACTGTGACGGCCTTTCTGGCCGCGCAGAAGGACTATCCGCCGCGCCTGCGCCAGGTCATCGAGCAGAACGCCGACCAACTCGTCCGCGCGGCAAAAATTCTCAGTAAGTAAAACGGCTGTCCTTCAATACCAAACAGGAGTTTAGGAGGTCAGGAGACAAACAAAGAGACGGGATCGCGTCGGCGCGAACTCGACACACGCATCGTCCGTTCCTGGTTTCTCTCCCTCCTACTCTCCTACTCTCCTGTTCTTGTCGACCGCCGTCTACGCACCAGTCGTCTCCGGAGCTTCGCGCCAGGCGAGTACAACGAGCCCCGCAAACAGCACGATCATGAGCGCCCGGTCGGCATGGGAGAGAACGTTCGCAAACAGCGGCGTGCCCGCGAGACCGGCACGACGGCTCAAGCCGGGAATATCGAACATCATGCCCAATTGCAGCAACCAGAAGAGTGCCGTTCGCAGCGTCGATCGGCCAGCGTCGTTCAACGCCAGCAGCATCATGACCGGCAGCAGAATCACGAATCCGTAGGTAAGGTGATAGAACGTCATCAGCGACCAGCAGGCCACGAGCGCCGGCGCGGCGTAGAGCACACGCGTTCGACGTGATCCTTCCTGAAATCCAGCCACGCAGATGCCGGCGAGCAGCCCCAACGCGATCGACAGCGCGACGGCATCGACCTCGGAGACGTCACTCACCAACTGACGGATCAGCGGCCGGAGCTCGCTGATGCCTGCCAGGATCGCCTCTCCCGTATGATGCACCGCGAGCGTCTCGGCATATCGCGTCGCCACCGACGCCGGAGGCGCACCCGATCGAATGCAGAACACGCCGATTAGCGCTGCGACCACCGCAAACGACGTGATGACGACAGCCCATCGTCGCGTGAATACGCCCCAGAGGAGAACCGGTACCGCCACCTGCGGTTTCATCATCGCCAACCCGAGCCATAAGCCGCCTGCGACCGGCCGCCGCGTGGCTACGGCCATCGCGGCCATCGAACAGATCAGCGCGATCAGCGTGAACTGCGTGAGGGTCCGCACGCCGCCCCAGCACAGGAAAAACAGGATGGGCAGCACGATCACCCTGAATGGGTCGTGCGGCCGCAGGAATCGGGCGGCGCAATAGGGTGCGAGAATCGCCATGCCGACGTTGAAGCACAACCAGATTGGATATGCGGCCTCGATCGGCAGGAGGCCAAGCGGTGAGAGCAGCACGACCGCGTTGGGTGGGTAGTCGACCGATCCCCACAAGCCCGGCTCGTACACGTTGGCGCCGTCGACGAGCCAGTATCGTCCCCAGCGCATCATCGATTCGAGGTCGAACAGGCGGCGGGTCTGCGAGGAGACGACAACGCCCGCGCCCAGATTGAGCGCCGCGAGCGTTCCCCACAGAATCAGCGTGCGCCTCGACGGTTTCGTGAAGAGCGGGCCGGGAGCAGATGCAGTGGTCACAGAATCGAGACCGGATCCACGTCGACCGAGACACGGCGGCGCAAATCGGGCTCTGCAGCAAGGGCGGCAAGCACGGCCTGGCGCATGTGCGCGCGATGGCTCCCTTTTAGAAAAATCTGCGCCCGATACTCGCCACGCAACTTCGCGACGGGCGCCGGCGCGGGCCCCAGCACATCGAATCGTCCGGCGCCCGCGTTGCTGCGCAGATGCCGTGCGAGTGTGGCCGCATCGGCGAGCGCGGTACGCGCATCGGAGCCCTTGACGACGATGTTCACCATCGCGGTGAGCGGCGGATAGCGCATGGCCTGGCGATATCCCAGCTCCTTCGCGAAGAACGCGCTGTAGTCCTGCTGGCAGGCGTGTTCGATGCTGTAGTGATGCGGGTAGATGGTCTGCACGATCGCTTCGCCCCGCTCCGTCCCGCGGCCTGCGCGCCCTGCGACCTGCGTCAACAGTTGAAACGTGCGCTCGGCCGCTCGGAAATCGGCGAGCCCAAGGCCAACATCGGCCGATACGACGCCGACGAGGGTGACGCGTGGAAAATCGTGTCCCTTGGCGATCATCTGTGTGCCGACGAGCACGTCGATCGACCCCGCAGCCATCGAGCGCAGAATATCGGCCGCGGCACCCCTGCGCCGGACGGTGTCGCGGTCGAGCCGCGCCACTTTCGCTGACGGCCACCCTATCTCAATCTCCCGCGCCACCTTCTCCGTGCCAAAACCGCGGCGCTCGAGATACGGCCCTTTGCATGCCGGGCAGGCCTTGGGCACAAGCATTCCGTAGTTGCAGTAGTGGCATTGGGCTCGATGGCGAAGGCGGTCGGTGTGCACGATGAGCGAGACGCTGCAGTTCGGGCACTCGATGGTGCCGCCGCACTGCCGGCAAAACACCGCAGTCGCCAGGCCGCGGCGGTTCAACAGAACGAGCGACTGCTGGCCTGCCTCCAGGCGCTTCGAAATGGCATTCTTCAGTGCGCCGCTGAGAATCACATCGGGCCCATGCTCGGCGTATTCCTGCCGCATGTCGACGACGGACACGGACGCGAGCGGGCGATCCTGCACGCGGCGCTCCATGACCACGCGCGTGTACCGCGCGCTGGAAGCGTTGTGGCTGCTTTCGAGCGACGGCGTGGCCGAGCCCAATACGACTAGCGCGCCCGCGTTTCGGCCCCGAACCACTGCGACGTCGCGGCCGTGGTAGCGGGGAGTCTCCTCCTGCTTGAACGAGCTGTCGTGTTCTTCGTCGACGATGATCAGTCCGAGCTCGCGTAGAGGCGCAAACACAGCCGAGCGCGTGCCGACCACGACAGACACCTCGCCGCGCCGGATGCGAAACCACTGGTCTGAACGCTCGCCGTCGGACAGTCCGCTGTGCTGCACAGCCACCCGATCGCCAAACGCATCGCGAAACGCTCCGGCAACGGCAGGCGTAAGGGCAATCTCGGGAACGAGCACGAGCACCGATCTGCCGCTGCGTAACACGCGATCGGCGAGCCGCAGGTACACCTCCGTCTTGCCGGAGCCCGTGACCCCCTGTAGCAGACACACCGAAAACTCACCGGTCGACGCCGCCGCCCCAAGCGCCTCCAGCGCTCGTGTTTGCTCCTCTGTGAGGACTCGATCCTCCGGCACTGCCGCCATCGAAACGGTTGCCCCGGTCGCAAACGGATCGCGCTCGATGCGCTGATGATGAAATGCCATCAACCCCTTCACGGCGAGCCGCTGCAACACATCGGTCGAGATGCCTCTGGCATTCAGATCAGCGACTGACATTCCCTCCGGCGAGCCGCGCAGCAAGGCAACAGCGTCCTTCTGACGGCCCTTCATGGCGACGGTCTGGTCGTGGCCCTGCGCGGTGAGTACTGCGATGCGTATCGTCTTGTGCGCCTGGGTCGACGGCACCGCCGCGGCAAGAGCATCGCCGGCGCCGCACGCGTAGTACTCGGCGACCCAGAGAGCGAGATCGACCACGTCGCCAGGCAGGAAGGCCTCGTCATCGAGTATCTCGAGAATGTTTTTGATTTTGTCGGGCGGTGTCTGGCCCGCGTCGAGACTGCCTGCGGGATCGACGACGATGCCGGTCACACTTCGCTTGCCGAGCGGCACCACCACGCGCGCCCCCCGCGCAGGAAGGGGGACGCCGTCGGGCACGCGATACGTCAGAATGTCGAGAAAAGGAACGGGAACCGCGACAGAGGCCAGGCGCACCGGATCAGGCCACGTCTTCGCCGTTGAGAAGCGCGCGCACCTTTTTCATGTCCTCCCACACTTCGCGGCGGCAGCTCGGATTACGCAGCAGAAACGCGGGATGGAAGGTCGGCACGAGCTTCGCGCCGCGGTAGTCGTAGACACGGCCGCGCAGCCGCGAGATGGAGTCGGTCGATTTCAACAGCGACTTGGCCGCGAAGGTCCCAAGCGCCACAATCACCTTCGGCTTGATGGTGTCCACCTGGCGGAACAGGAATGGCTCGCACTGCTCCACCTCGTCGGGCTCGGGATTGCGGTTCTCCGGCGGACGGCACTTGATCACGTTCGCGATGTACACGTCGCCGCGCGTCAAACCGATCGCTTCGATAATCTGCGTCAGCTTCTGACCGGCGCGCCCGACGAACGGGATGCCCTGAATATCTTCGTCGCGTCCCGGCGCCTCGCCGACGAACATGAGATCGGCATTCGGATTGCCGACGCCGAACACGATCTGCTTGCGCCCGAGCCGGCACAGCTTGCACCGCACACAGTCGCCGATGTCCTCGCGGATCGCGGCGAGTTGAGCGACGGTGTCGGCCAGGGCGGTGTGGCCGACCTGAACGTCGGCATTACGCCTGCCGGCTGTCTCGGTCGCGCGGCCGACCTGAAGGTCGGCACTACGAATGCCGGCCGTCTCGGTCGTGCGGCCGACCTGAAGGTCGGCACTACGAATGTCGGCCGTCTCGGTCGTGCGGCCGACCTGAAGGTCGGCACTACGAATGCCGGCCGTCCCTGACCCGTGGCCGACCTGAAGGTCGGCACTACGAATGCCGGCCGTATCTGTCGTAGTGCTGACCTTCAGGTCAGCCCTGCCCTCGGCTCTCGCAGACCACACGGCATCCTTCCGGAATCCCGCCACGCCAAGCTCGCCGAAGAACTTGAGGTGTTCTGCTAACTGCTCGCGATGATCCGGCATTACGTTCGAACGGGAGGATGAGAATGTGAGAGCAGCGCCTCGACGCGCTGGATGACCTGCGCCGCAATCGCCGACTTCGGTTGCAGCGGCAGCGTTTCCTCGCCGTCAGCCGAGACGAGCGTCACTTCGTTGGTGTCGACCTCGAACCCCGCGTCCGATCGTGAGACGTCGTTCGCCACCACGAGATCGACGCCCTTCTCGCGGCGCTTGCGTCGCGCGCTCGCCACGACATCGGTGGTCTCGGCGGCAAAGCCGACCAGCAAAGGCCGGTCGCCACCCGCCCGCTGCTTTCCGAGCTCGGCCAGAATATCCGGTGTTCGAACGAGCGAGAGCGTGAGCGTGTCTGAAGTCTTATGGATCTTTTCGGCCGGTCTTTCAGCCGGCGCGTAATCGGCGACCGCCGCCGCCATAATCACGACGTCGGCCTGCCGCGCGCGGGGGACCACTGCGTCACGCATCTCTGCGGCTGTCGTCACCCGAATCAGCTCGACGCCGGCCGGAGGCTGCAGACTGGTCGGCCCACTGACGAGCACCACATTCGCGCCTCGGCTCCTCGCGGCCGCAGCGAGCGCGTATCCCATTTTTCCGCTCGATCGATTGCCGACAAATCTCACCGGGTCAATCGCCTCGTGAGTCGGCCCCGCCGTGACGACGACCGTCGTGCCGCGGAGCGGGCCCGCAGGGGTCAGCAGCTGCTCCGCTGCGCGCACGATGTCGGCAGGTTCAGCGAGCCGCCCCTTGCCGATCCAGCCGCACGCAAGATATCCAGCACCAGGCTCGACGAAGAACGTGCCTCGTGCCGCCAGCACTTCGAGGTTCCGTTGTACTGCCGCGTGCTCCAGCATGTTCGTGTTCATCGCCGGCGCGACGAGCACGGGCGCCTTGGTCGCCAGATACAACGACGTGAGGAAATCATCGGCGATGCCATTGGCGAATTTGCCGATGACGTTCGCCGTCGCCGGCGCGACGATCAGCAGATCGATGCTCGACGCGAGGGCGATGTGTTCGATGTCGGAGTTGGCGCCGGGCTCGAACTGGCTCGTCAGCACCCGATGGCGGGTGATCGCCTCGAAAGTGAGCTCGCCGACAAACCGGCGGGCCGAGCGGGTCATGACAGCGACGACGTCGTGACCCAGCTTCTGCAAGCCCCGGACGACTTCGACCGACTTGTAGGCGCCGATTCCGCCGCACACGCCGACAGCGATCATCGCCATGGGTTGTCCTTCGGGGTCTGCTCCCCGCGAGCCTCGAGGGGGTCAGACCCCACCAAAGCTCCTCAGAATGTTTACTACTTGCGATCGCATGCACTGGAGCTTGGCCCGCTCCGCCAACACGATCGATCTGATGCGCTCGACGCAAGACTCGAGCTGGTCGTTAATCACGACGTAATCGTACTCTTCGAAGGCCGAGACCTCATCGCGCGCCACCTCGAGCCGTTTGCGGATGGCGTCATCGCTGTCCTTGCTGCGCCCGCGAAGGCGCTTTTCCAGTACTTCGTACGACGGCGGCAGCACGAACACGGCGACGTGCGGCAAGCCGGTGGCGCGAACTTTTCGCGCGCCCTGCACGTCAATCACCAGCACCACATCGTCACCACTCTCGAGACAACGGACCGTGTCTGCCGCGTGCGTGCCGTAGAAGTTGCCGAACACGTCGGCGTGCTCGAGAAACTCGCCGTTCGCGATCATGCGCTCGAACGCGGCGCGGCTGACAAAATTATAGTCCACGCCATCCGCCTCGTCGCCGCGCGGCGCGCGTGAGGTGTACGAGCGCGAGAGTTTCAGCCGCTCGGTCACCCTGACCAGCCGCTCGACGACGGTCGTCTTACCCGTGCCCGATGGCGCCGACACTATGAACAGCAAGCTTCACGCCTTATTCGACATTCTGAACTTGTTCGCGCATCTTTTCGAGCTCGGCTTTCGCCGAGATCACCAGGTTGGAGACGCGCAGCCCGTCGGCCTTCGATCCGATGGTGTTGACCTCGCGGTTCATTTCCTGGAGCAGAAAATCCAGCTTCCGGCCGCAGGGCTCGGGCGAGTCCGCGAGCGAGCGCCAATGCGCAAGGTGCGCGCGGAACCGCGCCATCTCTTCGCTGATGTCCGAGCGGGACGCCACGCGGACGATTTCCTGCGCGATGAGGTTGGCGTCGGCGGCCACTTCTATCGCAAGCTCCTCCACCCGGGCCGCCAGGCGCGCCTGCAGCTCGAGCCGGCCCTGGTCGGCCGCATCGGCGATCTCCTCGAGCATGCCGCCGAGCAGCGCGCGTCGAACTTCCAAATCGGCATTCAGATGATCGCCTTCGGTGGACCGCATCGCGTCCAGTTGCGTGATGGCTTCCTCAACGGCGCCCTCGACCATGTCCATGAGCTGCGCCACCATCGCCGCGTCGCGCTCGACAGGCCGCTCTCGCACGGCGAGGGCCTGCGGCAAGCGCAGCAGGTCTCCCGGCGTCAGCGCGCCCTGGATGATGCCGCGGCTCCGGGCGGTCTCGAGCGCAGCGGATATCGCCACCGCGAGCGACTCGTTGAACTCGACTTCCACGCTCGCCGTGTGCCTGTACTGTACGTTGACCGCCAACTCCACTCGTCCGCGGCCGATGCGCCGCTGCACGCTCGCGCGGATGCGCCCTTCGGCCTCGGCCAGCGTCTGCGGCACACGAAGCTGCAGGTCGAGATGGCGATGGTTGACCGCGCGAATCGTCACCGTGATGGTGGCCGCGTCCGATTCCTTCGTCGCCGATGCAAAGCCCGTCATGCTTTTGATCATTGCGTTACCGGATTCTCCGCTGGCTTGGGTTCGAGCAGCTGCATCTTGTAAAGCGACGCGTACACTCCGTCGCGGTTCAGTAGATCGTCGTGGCGGCCAACCTCGACAATGCGCCCGCGCTCGAGCACCACAATCGCGTCCGCGCGCATGATCGTCGACAGCCGGTGCGCGATGACGAGCGACGTGCGATTCAGCATCAGCGTCGCGAGCGCGTCCTGGACCAGTAGCTCTGCTTCGGCATCCAGGGCCGACGTCGCCTCGTCGAGGATGAGGATAGGCGCGTTCTTCAAGAGCGCCCGCGCGATCGCCAGGCGCTGCCGTTGCCCGCCCGACAGCTTCTGTCCCCGCTCGCCGATACGCGTCTGATATTTCTCGGGCAGGATCGATATGAATTCGTGGGCGTGCGCCGCCCTCGCCGCGGCCTCGATCTGCTCCTGCGTAGCGGTGGCGGCGCCATACGCGATGTTGTTGGCGATCGTATCGTCGAAGAGCACTGTCTCCTGCGTGACGATGCCCACCTGCGCGCGCAGCGACTTCAACGTCACGTCGCGAATGTCATGACCGTCGAGGGTAATCCCGCCACCGGTGACGTCGTAAAACCGCGGAATCAGGTTGACGAGCGTCGTCTTCCCGGCGCCGCTGCGGCCGACGATGGCCACCATCTGTCCGGCCGTCACCGTCAGCGTCACGTTGCGGAGAATAAGCCGTGGGTGGGCTTCTTCGTACGCGAACGTGACGTCGTGAAACTCGATCGCCCGCGAAAACGGCGGCAGCGGCCCGGCGTTGGGCCGCTCCTCGACTTCTGTATGCGTGTCGAGCATCTCGAAGATACGCTCGGCGGCGGCAATCGCCTGCTGCAGGTTGGCGTTCACGCGGCTCAGCTTCTTGGCCGGCGCGTACATCATGAGCATGGCGGCCAGGAACGTCGTGAAATCGCCCGGCGTCAACCGGCCGGCGGCGATTTCCTTGCTGCCGTACCACAATGCCCCGGCCATGCCGATGCCCCCGAGCAGTTCCATCGCGGGCGGCATCAGCGACAACGCGCGAACCACGCGCATATTAGTGCGGTAGAGATACCGGAGCGCGTCCCGAAAGCGGCCTGCCTCGCGCTCTTCCGCGCCGAAAGCCTTGACGATGCGGTGGGCGGCAAAGGTCTCGGCGCCCACGTGCGTCATGTGCTCCTGCGCCTCCTGGCTTCGACGCGCGGTACGGCGGATGCGCTGACCGAGCCGCACCAGCGGGTACACGACAATGGGTGCGCCCGTCATGCACACGAGCGCGAGCCGCGGGTCGATATAAAACAGAATGACGGCGTAGCCGACCAGCGCCAGCGTTTCGCGCGCCAGATCGCCGGCCGTCTCCGATATCGCGCGCTGCACCTGTCCGACGTCGTTCGACACGCGCGACAGCAGCTGGCCGACGGCGTTGCGGCCGAAGAAGCTCGCCGACTGCCCGAGGATATGCCCGTAGAGCTGGTCGCGTACGTCCATCACCACGCGCTGCCCCACGTCTTCCATCAGATAGCCGGAGAAATACGATCCGACACCTTTGAAAAAATAGAGGGCGATCAGCGAAAACGCGATGGTGCGGAGACCCTGCTGGTTGGGCAGCAGCTCGTCCAGGATCGGCCTGATGAGGTAGATGACCAGCGCCGACGCGACGGCATAGATCACCATCGCCAGCACCGCCCAGGCCAGGCGGCCTCTGTATGGCTTTGCGTAACGAAGGAGCCGGAGGAACGAGTTCACTCGGTAAAGCGATACTTCAGCAGCACCCACAACGCGACGACCCCGTCGCGCCAGGTAATCTTCTTGCCCTCGTCGTACCCGCGGCCGTCGTAGGTGATCGGCACTTCGTACACCCGGTAGCCGCGCTTGAAGATCTTCGCGGTCAGCTCAGGCTCGATGCCGAACCCGTTGCTGTCGAGCGTGAATGACCGCAGCACCTCGATTCGCATGGCTTTGTAGCACGTCTCCATGTCGGTCAACATCGTGTTGTAGAGGATGTTGGTCAGAAACGTGAGGAACAGGTTGCCGAGATAGTGCGTGAAGAGAAACACTCGGTGTCGACCGAGAAAACGCGACCCATACACCACGTCGGCTCGTCCCTGGCAGATGAGGTCGATGAGCTCCGGAAGCTCCTCCGGCGAGTACTCGGTGTCGGCGTCTTGAATCACGACGAGATCGCCGGTGACTTCCTTGAAGCCGAGGCGAAGCGCGGATCCCTTGCCGCCGTTGGGCTTGTGATACAGCTTGAAGGGATACTTGCCCTGCAGCCCACGCAGGATGTCGGATGTGCCGTCCTTCGACCCGTCATCGACCACGACCAGCTCAATCCTGAGGTTCGGGACGGCGAGCACGCGGGCGATCATGCCCTCGATCGTGTCGCGCTCGTTGTAGACCGGCATGACGACCGACAGGAGCGGGTCGATGAGCTTCCCTTTTATGCCCGCCATTACCGGCCCACCGAGTAATAGGTGAACCCCTGGGCTTTCATCTGCTCCGGGCTGTAGATGTTGCGGCCGTCGAAGATGACGGGCGTCTTCATCAGCTTGCGCATGCGCGCGAAATCCGGCTCACGAAACTCGCTCCATTCTGTCGCGATGACAAGGGCGTCTGCTCCTTTGAGCGCACTGTAACTCTTATCGGCCAAAGTGATTTTGCTGCCGAAAATCTGCTTCGCTACGGGCTTTGCCTGCGGATCGAACGCCTGCACTTTTGCGCGCGCGCGCAGCAGCTTGTGAATCAGCGGGATCGCCGGCGCCTCGCGCATGTCGTCGGTCCGCGGCTTGAACGACAGGCCCCAGACGGCGATCGTGCGGTTCTTGAGCGAGCCGAAGTGCGATTCGAGCTTCGACACGAAGCGGATCTTCTGCGCGTCGTTGACCCGCTCGACCGCCTTGAGAGTCTGAAAATCGTAGCCCTTGTCGCCGGAGAACTTGATGAGCGCCTTGATGTCCTTCGGAAAGCAGCTGCCGCCGAAGCCGATACCGGGGAAGAGAAACGACGGCCCGATGCGGCGATCGGCGCCAATCGCTTTGCGTACCTGATCGACGTCGGCGCCGAACGCTTCACAGACGTTCGCGATCTCGTTCATGAACGAGATGCGCGTGGCGAGAATCGCATTCGCGGCGTACTTGCACAGCTCGGCGCTGGCGAGGTCCATCACCATGATCGGCGCGCCCGTCCGCGTGAACGGCGCATAGAGCTCGACCATCAGCGCCCGCGCTCGATCGTCGTCGACGCCGATGACGACGCGATCGGGCTTGAGGAAGTCTTCGACAGCCGCACCCTGCTTGAGAAATTCCGGATTGCTGACGACGCTGAAGGAATGCGAGGTGTGTTTGCCGATCAACTCGCGCACGCGCGCGGCCGTGCCGACGGGAACCGTGCTCTTGTCGACGACCACCTTGTAGCCGTTCATCGACTTCGCGATCTCGCGCGCGACGCCGAGGACGTGCGACAGATCGGCCGACCCGTCTTCGTGCTGCGGCGTGCCGACGGCGATGAACACGATGCTGGCGGCCCGTACCGCGCGCGGCAGATCGGTCGTGAACTCAAGCCGCTTCTCGGCTCGGTTGCGCCTGACGATCTCTTCGAGGCCGGGCTCGTAGATGGGCATGACCCCGCGGCGAAGTCTGCGGACCTTCGACGCGTCCTTGTCGATGCACGTGACGTCGTTTCCGTTTTCCGCCAGACAGGCTCCCAGTACCAGGCCGACGTAGCCTGATCCGACGACCGCAATTTTCATTCGTGATGGCTCCCTCGACTCGCTGCGCTCGCCCGTGGCAAGCCCGAGCATCGGCCAAAGGGTGAGAGTATATCCTTCCAACCCGTTGAGCAGCAAGGATATGGTCGGGTTGTGATAGGCTCGGCCGCGTGCGGATCGTCATCGATTATCGTCCCGCCCTCCGCGCGCGCACCGGCGTCGGCGAACATATCCATCAGGTGACACGTGCGCTTGCGGACTCCCACGCCGGGGACGTGACCGTGTTTTCGAGCTCGTGGAAGGATCGCATGCCGGCGGGGCTCGCCGCCGAGCTCCCGAACGTACGCATCGTCGACAGACGCGTCCCCGTGGGCGTGCTCAACCTTGCCTGGCACCGGCTGCGCTGGCCACCGATCGAAGCGCTGGCCGGCGGCGAGTACGACATCGCGCATTCGCCGCATCCCCTGCTGCTGCCGTCGCGTTCGGCGGCGCAGGTCGTCACGATTCACGATCTGCATTTCCTCGCGCATCCGGAACGCACGTCTGCGGAAATTCGACGCGATTATCCCGCGCTTGTCCGCGCGCACGCGACGCGCGCAGATCGCGTCCTCGTCGTGTCGCGTTTCGTGGCTGGCGAAGTACAGCGGCTGCTCGACATACCGGCAGACCGTATTTCCGTGTGTTCGAACGGCGCACCGGACTGGAAGGGGCCTCCGGCGCAGTTGAACGCCGCCGGGTACGTGCTTTTCGCGGGAACCATCGAACCCCGAAAAAACGTCAGCGGCCTGCTGAATTCCTACGGGCGGCTGCTCGCGCGGCGCCCGAACGCTCCGCGACTCGTGATCGCCGGGCGCATCGACGCGTCCGTCCCGGATGCGCTTGCCGCGATTGAGCAACGGCCTCTCGCCGGACATGTCGAGTATCGCGGCTACGTTTCGAGCGATGACCGCGAATCGCTCTACAAGGGCGCTCAAGTGTTCGTGCTGCCGTCGTTCGACGAAGGGTTTGGGATACCCGCGCTCGAGGCGATGGCTGCGGGTGTTCCCGTGGTCGTCTCCAACCGTGGCGCGTTGCCCGACGTCGTCGGCGACGCGGGACTGCTCGTCGATCCCGACGACCCGGACAGCCTCGCAGCCGCGCTCGCGCGGCTGTTAGACGACGCCGATCTGCGAGCTGCCTGCGCGAGGCGTGGCCTCGAACGCGCGCGTCACTTCACATGGGCGCAGACGGCGCGTGACGTGCGGCGTGCCTACGAAGATGCCCTGCTCGCGCGCCGGCAACGCGCGCCCGTCCTCGCCGGAGCACGGTCGAGCGTTCACAGTCGAAATGCGCATCGGCATTGACGCCCGCGAGCTCTGCGGCAGGCCAACCGGCGTAGGGCGCCATCTGTCGGGGCTGCTCGGTGCGTGGTCGTCCGATGCGGCCGCCTCGCGTCATACGTTCGTGCTCTACGCGCACGACGACATCACTCCTCCGCTTCCCAATGCAGAGATACGCAGGCTTCCCGGATCGCCCAGCACCGTGTGGGAACAATTCACGCTTCCAAAAGCCGCGAACGCGGACCGCCTCGATGTGTTCTTCGCACCCGGATACACCGCGCCGCTGATGCTGAAGACCCCCATCGTCGTGCTCGTCCACGACGTCTCCTTTGCCGCCCATCCGGAGTGGTTCCGGTGGAAGGAAGGGCTGCGCCGGCGGTGGCTGACACGATGGTCCTGCGAGCACGCGAGAATTGTGCTGACGGTGTCCGCGTCGGCGCGGCGCGAGATCCTTTCGCACTTCGGCCTTCCGGAGAATCGCGTCCGCTGCGTGTATCCGGGCGTCGCGTTGCTCGCCGCCGACAATCCTGCGTCCGCACGCGAATCGCTCGTCCTGTTCGTCGGCTCTGTGTTCAACCGGCGTCACATCCCTGATCTCATCAGAGCGTTCGGCCCGATTGCGAAGAGCCATCCAGACGCTCGGCTCGAGCTCGTCGGCGACAATCGCACGCATCCGCACGAGGATCTCCCGGCCATCGCCGCGGCGGCACGCATCGCACAGCAGGTGTCCATTCGATCGTATCTGCCAGACGCGGAGCTGGGCGCACTCTATGGACGAGCACGGGCGTTCGCGCTGCTGTCGGAATACGAAGGGTTCGGGCATCCCCCGCTCGAAGCGCTCGCCGCCGGGGTGCCGCCGGTATTGCTCGACACTGACGTCGCGCGCGAAGTCTGCGGCGATGCCGCGCTGTACGTCGCCAAAGACGACGTCGCAGGGACCACGATGGCCTTGACCCGGTTGCTGTTCGACGAGGACAGCCGCCAGCGTCTGCTGCGCGCCGCGCCGGATGTGCTCGCGCGGTACTCGTGGACCCGCGCTGCCGCCGAGACGCTCGCCGTGCTGGAGTCGGCGGCGTGAACACGCTCGTCATCGTGATCGTCAGCCACAACACCAGGAGCGATCTGGAGAATTGCCTTCAGTCGCTGCACGAGCACCCACCACAGGTGCCGCACGAGATCGTCGTGGTCGACAACGCGTCCCGCGACGGCAGCGTCGAGGCCGTGCAAGCCCGATGGCCGGGGGTTCGCGTGATCCCCCTCAACTCGAACGTCGGCTTCGCGGCGGCGAACAACGAGGGCATACGCCGCACGGAGAGCGAGCTGTTGTTGCTGCTCAACAGTGACACCCTCGTGCCCGAGGGGAGTCTCGATCGGCTGATCGCCGCGCTGCGCGAGCTGCCTGGCGCGTCGGTTGTCGGTCCACGGATCGTCGACGGCGCAGGTCGCGTGGAGCTGTCCTACGGCCGCATGATGACCCCGCTGTCCGAGCTGCGCCAGAAGCTGCTCCTCCGCTATGCATCGCCGCCCCGCCTGGCAGCGATGACCTCGAAAACCCGGCGCGTCGACTGGGTAACGGCCGCGTGCCTGCTCGTTCGCCGCCGCGACGCAGAGGCGGCGGGATTGCTCGACGAGCGGTATTTCATGTATTGCGAGGATGTGGATTTCTGTGCAGCCGTGCGCACCAACGGCGGCACGGTGTACTTCACCCCGCTCGCGCAAATCGTCCACCTCCGCGGCCGATCGTGGGGAACGCGCTCCGTCGCGTCCGCTGAAAGCTTCGGCCGGAGCCAGCTTGCCTTCTACCGGAAGCACCACCCCGGATGGGTGCCCTTTTTAAGGGTGTACCTGGGCATTCACGGAAAGCTACCGAAGTAACGAGCCGATAAGAAAGGGGTGCAGTACTCCTGGATTTGCTCGGAGTGTGGGCGAAAAGTGCCCAATCGGGTCGACGCGTGCCGATGCGGTGCGACCAGAGAACTGGCGGGGGACGATCCGGCGGGTGCGACGGGTACAGCGGGTGCGATAGGTGCAACAGGTGCGATGGGTGCGACGGGGGCGATGGGTGCGGAGCCGGTTCGCTCGTCGATGCTTCCGTGGATCGTGCTGGGCCTTGTCACCGTCATCGCAGCGGGCAGCTTGATCGCGCTTCAAGTCATTCCCGTACGCCCTCAGCCAAAAGCCGCCGCGATTGCACCCGACACTCAGCCCGCCGCACCGGACACCTCCGCCGCGACGACCGCGCCTGATCTGACGTCTGGTGCACCCTATGCGCCAGCCACACCCCTTGCACCGTACTCTTCTGTCGATATCGCTAGCGCCGCACCCGTTGCACCCATCGCACCTATCGCACCCAACGCACCTGGTGCACCCATCGCACCCGGCGCGTTAGAGGACGTGGTCAGCCGCGCCATTCCCGCGATCGTGTCCATTGAAACGGCTCAAGGGCGTGGCAGCGGATTTTTCGCCGCCCCGCGGACGGTCATCACCAATCGACACGTCGTCCAGAACAACGTGTCGGTCACCGTGCGTCTCTCGAGCGGACAGACGCTGCCGGGGCGCGTTGACGCGTCATCGACCGAGTACGACCTCGCCGTGGTACGCGTCGACAGCGCGCTGCCGTCACAGCCACTGCTGCCGCTTGGCTCGGTCACCGACGTGCGGCCTGGTCAGGAAGTGATTGCGATCGGCCTGGCGCTCGGTGTGTTTCAGAACAGCGTGACGCGCGGCATCATCAGCGCCGTCCGCCGCGCCGATCGCACGGTGATGCTGCAGACGGACGCGGCGATCAACCCCGGCAACAGCGGTGGTCCGCTGCTGAACCGCCAGGGACAGGTGATCGGCATCAACACGATGAAGGTCGGCGGCGCGGCCGAGTCGCTCGGGTTCGCCGTCGCCGCCGATCATGCGCGCGCGCTGCTCGCCGGAAAGACATGGGAACCGGTCGCCGCGCCGGCTCAGCAAAGTCAGCAGCTGGCACCGGCGTTCGGCGCGCGATCGTCGACCGACATCGCGCGCGAAGAAGGAACCAGGCGCTACAGCCAGATCGTCGAAGCCGTTGCGCGTCAGAGCGTGCAGCTCGACACCTACTGGGGCCGGATCAAGGCCAACTGCACCCTGCGCGTGGCTCCGGGCTACGACCGCGAATGGTTCGGGTTGTGGGACGGCCGGGCGACGCTCAACACGCCCGACGCGTCGTGCGGATCGGCCGTCCGCGAGCTCGAAGACATGGCCGCACAACTAAGGACCGCGATGGCAACGGCACAGGAGGAAGCGCGCCGCTCATCGGCGCTTCCCGGAGAACTCCGCGAGATCCGCCGGCGCTACAAAATGGACTGGCCCGGGTTTGACAGGTGACGGTCCTATAGAATTGACGTCGTGCGAATCGGCATAGACGCGCGGAAGCTGCACGATTTCGGCATCGGCACCTATATCCGGAATCTTCTGCATGAGCTCGCGAAGATCGACGGCAACACGGAGTACGTCCTGTTGACGAGACCACAGGACATGGCCGTCGCCGCGTCGCTCGGCGAAAACTTCCGCGCGGTGGCCGATCGGTCGGGACACTACTCGCTCGGCGAGCAGGTCTCGATTCCGCTGGCAGCACGGCGCGAGCGGCTCGACCTGCTTCATGCGCCGCACTACGTGCTGCCTGCGCTGACGCCGTCGCGCTCGGTCGTGACGATTCACGATTGCATTCATCTCATGTTTCCCGAGTACCTCCGTCACCGCCTCGGCTATGCGTTTGCGAGGGCGTCGCTGTATACCGCCGCGCACAAGTCCGATCGCATCTTTACGGTATCCGAGCAATCCAAGCGCGACATCCTGAAGTTCTTCGATGTCCCGCCGGAAAAAATCATCGTCACGCCGAATGCCATCGACGATCGGTTCAGCGTGCCGCCGAGCGAGGAGCACGTTGTCAACACGCGCGAACGCTATCAGTTGAGCCACTCGTACCTGCTGTACGTGGGCAACATCAAGCCGCACAAGAATCTCGAGCGGCTCATCGAAGCGTTTCACCTGGTCCGCCTGCAAGGACGATCGGAGCTCGAGCTCATCATCATCGGCGACGAGATCTCGAAGCTGCAGTCGCTGCGCCGCGCGGTCCACAAGTACGACATCCACCGGAACGTGCGATTTCTCGGCTACGTGCCCGACAAGACCCTCGCCGTGCTCTACCGTCTTGCGTCGGTCTTTGTGTTTCCGTCGCTCTACGAGGGCTTCGGGTTGCCTCCGCTCGAAGCCATGGCGAGCGGCACCCCGGTTGTGACGTCGAACGTCTCGTCGCTGCCGGAAGTCGTCGGCGACGCCGCGGTGCTCGTCGACCCGTATAAGGCCGAGGCGATCGCCGACGGGATTCTCACCGTGCTGCGAAGCAGCCACATGCGCGAGGACCTCCGCAAACGTGGGCTCGCCCGCGTGAAGGAATACTCCTGGGCCAGATCGGTCCAGCGCGTGCGCGAGATCTATGGCGAGGTGCTCTCTTGAGCCGCGAAGCTGCGCGGGACGAAGGGGCCCCAGCGAATAATAAAAGGATCGTTCTGGTGCACGACTGGCTGACCGGCATGCGTGGCGGCGAGAAGGTGCTGGAAGTGCTCTGCGAGACCTATCCGACGGCAGACCTGTTGACGCTGTTCCACGTGCGCGGGAGCGTGTCGCCGGCGATCGAGCGGATGCGGCCGCGTACGTCCGTGCTCCAGCACGTCCCTGGCATGCGGCGTTTCTATCGCTATTGCCTGCCGCTCTTCCCCACGGCCATCGAGCAATTCGACCTCGACGAGTACGATCTCATCATCAGCACGAGCCACTGCGCGGCCAAATCCGTCGTCAAAACGGGACGCGCGCGGCATCTCTGCTACTGCTTCACGCCCATGCGCTACGCGTGGGATCAGTTCGACGCGTATTTCGGTGAAGGGCGCGTCGGCACGTTGAAGAGCCGACTCCTGCGCCCGGTGATGGGCGCGCTCAGCCGTTGGGATGCATCAACGGCCGGGCGGGTTGACCGCTATGTGGCCATCTCTCAGCACGTTGCCAGCAGGATCAGGCGGTACTATAATCGTGAAGCCGGCGTCATCTACCCTCCCGTCGATACAGGCTTCTATTCACCGGATGACTCCGTCGCGTCGGAAAACTTTGTGCTGATTGTGTCAGCCCTCGTCCCCTACAAACGCATAGACGTGGCGATCGAGGCGAGCCGTCTCTCGGGCACGCCCCTCAAGATCGTGGGCGACGGCCCCGAGCGTGCCGCGCTCGGCGCGCTCGCCGCCGCAACAGGAGCCGATGTCCAACTGCTCGGATCGGTCGGCGACGAGGAAGTGCGCGATCTCTATCGGCGGGCGGCCGCTGTGCTGCTCCCCGGCGAGGAAGATTTCGGCATCGCGCCCGTCGAAGCTCAGGCCTGCGGCACTCCTGTGATTGCCTTGGCGCGGGGCGGCGCACTCGAAACGGTCATTGACGGTGTGACCGGCGTGCTCGTCGCCGAACCCACCGGCGCAGCGTTTGCGGCCGGCATCGCGCGTGCGGCGCAGTCATCCTTCAATCGGTCGACAATCAGAGCCCATGCGGTCACGTTCGACCGCGCGGTCTTTGCACGAGCGATTCAATCCAGCATAGAAAGCCTCGCGCATGCTTAGGCGATACGGACGCCTCCTCGTGGGCCTCTACGTCGTCTCTGACGCGATGCTCGGCATCGTCGCCTTCGGGCTCGCATACCTGCTCCGCTTCTCGAGCGGCCTCATCCCGGTGACGCGCGGCTACCCGCCGTTCCAGCAGTATGTCGCCGTCATGCCATTCGTCGCCGTGCTGGTCCCGCTGGCGTACTACTTCCAGGGTGTCTATCGCCTGCGGCGCGGACGGTCGCGGGTCGACGACTTCTTTCTGGTCTTCATCGGCACTGTCGTGGCCGTCATTCTCGGGGTCGTCAGCACGCTGTATGTAGATGCGTACCACGCGTCGCCGGAGGAACAGGCCGTCGGCGCCTACCAGGTCTCGCGCATCGTCTGGGCGATGTTCCTGGTCATCAACATCGCGCTGACGTTCGGCTCGCGCGAGCTCGTGCGCGAGCTGCTCGAACGCCGCTGGAAGGCCGGGCTGGGGCTGAAGCGCATCCTGATTGCCGGCGCCGGCGATCTGGGCAGGGTCGTGGCTGAGAAAATCCTTCAGCATGGCGAGCTCGGCTACCACGTGATTGGGTTCGTCGACGATCGCGCGGGCGGCGATCACCTGGGCTATCGCGGTCTGCCGCTGCTCGGCACGCTCTCAGACGCGCCCGAGATCATCCGCCAGGAAAACATCGACCACCTCTACGTGGCGCTGCCGCTCGAAGAGCACGTGAAGATGCTCGACCTGATCGAGAGCACGAGCCGCGAAATGGTCGACGTCAAGGTCGTGCCGGACCTGGTGCAGTTTCTGGCGCTGCGCGCGCGCCTCGAAGATCTCGACGGCGTTCCCATCATCAACATCCACGACGTACCGCTGCAGGGCCTCAACGCCGTCATCAAACGGACGATCGACCTCGGCATCAGCGGCGTGGGCGCGTTGCTGCTGGCGATTCCCTGCGGGCTCATGGCGCTCGCCATCAAGTACACATCGCCGGGGCCGGTGTTCTACCGGCAGGAGCGGATGGGACTCGACGGCCGGCCATTCTGGGTTTACAAGTTCCGGTCGATGCGGGTGGACGCTGAAGACGTCACCGGGCCGATCTGGGCGCGCGAAGACGACCCGCGATGCACGCCCGTCGGACGCTTCCTGCGCCAATGGGACTTCGACGAGCTGCCGCAGATCTGGAACGTGCTCAAGGGAGACATGTCGATCGTCGGCCCGCGGCCCGAGCGGCCGTTCTTCGTCGACCAGTTCAAGCATCGCTTCCCGCAGTACATGCTGCGCCACAAAGTGAAAGCCGGCATCACCGGCTGGGCACAAGTCAACGGATGGCGCGGCAATACATCGCTCGAGAAGCGGATCGAATTCGATTTGTATTACATCGAAAACTGGTCGGTCTCTCTCGACCTCAAGATCATGTGGATGACGCTCTTCCGCGGCGTTCTCACGCGCTGACGGTCTGACCCGGCCCCCGCGACCAATCATGAACAGCAAACGCCGCATTGTCATTACTGGAGCCGCCGGCTTCATCGGCTCTCATCTCGCCGAAGAGCTGCTCGACCGCGAGTGCTCTGTCGTCGGCATCGACAACCTCCTGACGGGCGCGCTTGCCAACATCGCCCATCTCGCAGGCCGCGATTTCGTGTTCATCAAACACGACGTCACGAACTACATCAACGTGGATGGTCCGGTCGACGTGGTGCTGCACTGGGCGAGCCCGGCGAGCCCCATCGACTACCTCGAGCTGCCGATCCCGACCCTCAAGGTCGGCGCGCTCGGCACGCACAAAGCACTCGGGCTCGCAAAGGCCAAGGGCGCGCGATTCGTCATCGCGTCGACATCGGAGGTCTACGGCGATCCGCTCGAGCACCCGCAGAAAGAGACGTACTGGGGCAACGTCAACCCGATCGGCCCGCGCGGCGTCTACGACGAAGCGAAGCGCTTCGCGGAAGCGATGACGATGGCGTATCACCGCTATCACGGGGTCGACACGAAAATCGTACGCATCTTCAATACGTACGGGCCCCGCATGCGCATCAAGGACGGCCGCGCCGTGCCGGCGTTCATCTCGCAGGCGCTGCTCAACGAAGATGTGACGGTATTCGGAGACGGCACGCAGACCCGCAGCTTCTGCTACGTGGACGATCTTGTCGCGGGCATCCTGAAGCTGATGGATTCGAGCCTCAATGAGCCCGTCAACATCGGCAACCCGCACGAGATGACGATCGAGGGCATTGCGAAGACCATCATCCGGATGACCGGCTCGAAAAGCAGAATCATCTACCAGGATCTGCCGGTCGACGATCCTAAAGTCCGTCAGCCCGACATCACGAAAGCCCGCACCCTGCTCGGCTGGGAGCCGAAAGTGACGCTCGAGCAGGGACTGGTGAAGACGATCGAATACTTCAAGCGGAAGATGGGCGTGTAGCTACACCAACCAGTAACCGCCGACCAATTAGTTCTGATTGATGATCTTGGTGATATTGAAGACGTAGTGAAATCCCGAGATCAGCGTGATCGCCGCTGACGCATAGATCCCGAATGTCACGATCGCCGAGGTGCGCTGCAGGTAATTGAAATACATGATCGTGACGCACGTCATGATGTAGGTCGCCGTCGCGATCTTGCCGTAGATCGAAGGCCTGAACTCGCGCCGGCCGATGGCGAGGTTGATGACCGCCACGGTCAGCACAATCAGCAGGTCCCTCGTAATAATCAGAATCGTCAGCCAGACAGGAAGCTTGTTGACCAGGCCGAGGCCGGGCAGCGTCAGCACACTCACCGTCGCCACGATCAGCAGCTTGTCGGCCATCGGATCGAGCCACGCGCCGAGGCTCGTACGCCGGCTGAACGTTCGCGCGATGAGGCCATCAAGAAGGTCTGTAAGGCCGGCAATGGCGAACACGATCAACGCCCAGCCGAAATGTCCGTACACGGTCAGGATGACAAATGCCGGCGCGAGCAACACCCGTGTCAGGGTGAGCTGGTTCGCCGGCGTGAGGACGCTCATTTGGACGCGCTGTAGAGACGCTCGATGCGGCTGATGGCGTCGACCGCCTCAGCACCGCTCACCGGGCGCGATAACTGGAACAACCCGCCGTCAGCCAGGGGAATGATTCCCGCTGCGACCGACAGCGACGCATCGGCAAAGTGCAGGTTGCTGACGCCGACGTCGCCCATCTTCTGGGCACGGCTCTGCCAGTCCTTCAACAATTGAGGCCGGCCCGTGGCGATGATCTTCAGCATGCGCGCGACCGCCTGCGCGAGGTCGCTGCGCTGAATGGCGTTGCGCGGTTGGAACGTGTGGTTTTCGTACGGCTCCATCACGCCGGCGCTGGCCGTCGCCATGATCCAGTCGGCCGCCCAATGATCGCGGGCGTCGGTGATGACGACTGGTTGTGCCGGCGCGTGCTCGATGAGCGGCGCCAGCCGGATACCGATGAGCGACGCAAGATCGCCGCGCGTAATAGACGCCGCGTCCGGAATCGCCCGATAGTCCTGCGGGAGCTTCAAATACGCGAGGCGTGCATCGATCGCCGCCATACGCCGGCGCAGCTCGGGGCTCGGCTCGAGGTTACTGGCCTCGGTATACATCTTCATGGCGCCGGCAAGGTCGCCGCGCGCGTCGAGGATCTCGCCGATACGAATCCTCGACGTCGCATCCGTCGGGTCCATTTCGATGACGCGCTGGTATCGCGCCAGCGCCTCGTCGGTTTTCCCCTGCTTCGCTTCGACCTCAGCGAGATCGCGTACCAGAAACGCGCTGTCCGGGGACGCGGCAATCGCCTCGGCGTACAGGCGCGCCGCTTCGTCCAGGCGGTTGGCCTGCGCAGCCTTACGGGCGTTGGCCACGTTCTCCTGCTGCGCCCGCGCGCGCAGCACCTCGACTCGGCGCGCGATGGCTTGAAGCTGCGGATCGAGCTTGAGCGCCGATTCGAATGAGGCGAGCGCCTCGGTTTCGCGCGACAGCGCCAGCAATGCTTCCCCGCGGCCCACGAGTGCCGGCACATAGCCGGCGTTCGATTGCAGTACCCGGTCGAAGCGACGACCGGCCGACTCGAAATCCTTGCGCGCGAAATCGAGGTATCCCATCGCGGTGTCGCTCGGATAGAACTGGGGCGAGCGCTTGAGCACCGCCGCGAATCCCGATTCCGCTCGCGCGAGGTCCCCGGCCTGGAACCAGCGCCACGCAGCGTCATGGTCACGTAACAGGTCGGCTTGCGCCGGATCGGGCTGCGACAGGCCCGGAAAGATGTAGTCGGGATATCGGGGAGTGGTGACGACTGGAGGCGCGACCGTAGGGGCACACCCCGCAGCCGAGGCAGCAAGCGCCAGCGACAGCACGAGGGCCCTGGGCCACCGCGTCATCGGCCACCTGCCGTCTTGACGCGCTCGAGCACACGGCGCGGCACGTCGGCTTCGATCTCGACGCGGCCGTCGGTCGTCACGTGGCTGACGACCCGCGCGTGCCGGTACACCCGCGCGATCTTTTCGCGGTCTTCAGCGCTGGTTTCGTCGAACTCGAGCATCACGCGACGGGTATCCAACTCGAGTTTTTCCGCGATTGCCTCGATCATCTCCGTGCGGCCGGTCTTTCTGAGCGCCGAAATGCACAGCGCATCGGGATACAGCCGGCGAAGCCGATCGACGTCGCCAGGCTCAATCAGGTCGCACTTGTTAAAGACGCTCATGGTGGCCACATCGGAGGCGCCCACTTCTTCCAGCACGCGCCGCACCGCTTCGATGTGGCGGTCCCGCTCGGGGCTTGCCGCGTCGATGACGTGCAGCACCAGATCTGCCTCGGCGACCTGCTCGAGCGTCGCGCGAAACGCGGCGACGAGCGTATGCGGCAGCCGTTCGATGAAGCCGACCGTGTCCGACAACAGCAACCGCCTCTTGTCCGGCAGGCTGACCTGCCGCACCAGTGGATCGAGCGTGACGAAGAGCGCGTCGGACGCCTCCGCCGTCTCCTTCGTCAACAGGTTGAACAACGTCGTCTTTCCTGCGTTCGTGTAGCCGACCAATGCGACCAGTGGCACCGACACCTTCTGCCTGCGCGCCCGCGAGTGGCGCCGCCGTTGGCGAATCGAGTCGATCTCTTCCGAGATGGCGTGGATTCTCTGACGAATACGCCGGCGATCGGTTTCGAGTTTCGTTTCGCCAGGCCCCCGGGTCCCGATGCCGCCGCCGAGGCGTGACAACGCGGTTCCCGAGCCGGCCAGGCGCGGAAGCATGTATTTCAGCTGCGCCAGCTCGACCTGCCACTTCCCTTCACGGGTTCGCGCGCGCCGCGCGAAGATATCCAGAATCAGCTGCGTGCGATCGACGACCTTCCGGCCGACCCGCTCTTCGATGTGCCTGAGCTGCGCAGGCGTCAGCTCGTTGTCGAAGATGACCACGTCGGCGCCGGCCCGCGCGCATTCGGACGCAAGCTCGTCGAGTTTGCCGCTGCCGATGAACGTCGCGGGATCGGGCGTCGGCCGTTCCTGAATCATCTTGAGCACGACCGTCGCCCCGGCGGCGTCGGCGAGCCCGGCAAGCTCATCGATCGACTGCTCGGCGTCGAGCCTTGTCGCGCGCCTGACGATCAAGCCGACGAGCGCGGCGCGCTCACGAGAAGATGTCATTTACTTCGAAAATTCTAGCACGCGGTCCCACGGAACGACGCCGCCGCGCACCAGTATCGGCGCGTCGCCGGTCGCGTCGACGATGGTCGACGGCAACCCTGCGGGCGTGATGCCCGCGTCGATCAACACATCGATGTCGGCGCCGAGCGACGCCGCCACCTGTTCTGGCGTGGACGCCGGTGGTTCACCGGAGATATTCGCGCTCGTGGACGTGATGGCGTGGCCCGCACTGCGCGCGAGCAGCCGCGCCACGCGATCGGAGGGCACGCGAACGGCCACTCGTCCCGTCGACAGGTGCACGTCCTCACACAGGCGCGGGGATGCAGGGATAACCAGCGTCAGTGGTCCCGGCCATCCGCGCCACGCCAGCCGCCGGGCCAGCGGCGTCATGACGCCGACATGATCGAGAATTTGATCGACGTCATTCGCGATCAAGGGCAGTGGATGATCGGCGGGCCGCCGCTTGATCTCGAACACCCGCTTCACCGCCGGCGCCGAACGCGGATCGACCGCGATCCCGTAGAACGTCTCGGTTGGAAAGACAACGACGCCGCCGTGGTGCAGCGCGCTGACCGCCGGCGCGAGCGCTGCGGCGCCGGCGTCCGGAGTGATGCGCAGATGAATCATCGGTTGGCTCGATGCGTCTTCAGGGCTGGACCGGCGGCAGCTCGCACCGGAGCGGCTTGTCCGTGCGATAGCCGAGCGCGTAGTCGGCCTGCATCAGCTTGTGGATTTCGCGGGTGCCTTCGTAGATGACGGCGCCCTTGGCGTTGCGATAGTAGCGTCCGACGGGATATTCGTCCGAGTAGCCGTTCGCCCCATGTATCTGCACGGCATCTGACGCCGCGCGCTCCGACGCAACGGTCGAAAACCACTTCGCGAGGCCGGTCTCTCTCGTGTTGCGTTGCCCCTGGTTTTTCAGCCACGCCGATCGCAGCCACAACAGACGGGACGCCTGATAGTCGGATTCCATCTGCGCGATCATTTCCTTGACGAGCTGGTGCTGGCCGATCTCCACACCGAAGGTCTTCCGATCGCGCGCGTAGCTGACGCTGGCATCGCGGCACGCGCGAATGAGGCCTGTCGCGCCGGCGGCCACAGTCAGACGGCCCTGATCGAGCGCGAACATCGCAATCTTGAATCCTTCACCCGGCTGCCCCACCATGTTCTCCGCCGGCACGTCGACCCCGTCCATCTTGAAGAAGCCCGTGTTGCCCGCGAGGATGCCCCACTTCTGCGTCAGCGTGCCGCTCGAAAAACCCGTGAAGCCGCGCTCGAGGATGAACGCGCTCAGGCCCGAGGGATCCTTCTTCCGTTTCTTATCCAGGTCGGACCACGCGATGACGAGAAACGTATCGGCGACGTCGGCAAGCGAGATCCACATCTTCTCGCCGTTGAGTACGTAACGATCGCCGCGCTTTTCTGCGGTTGTCTGAATGCCCCGGGCATCGCTGCCCGCCGACGGTTCGGTCAGGCCGTAGGTTCCCACGAGCGTGCCTTGCGCCTGCGGGACAAGATACTTCTGCTTTTGCGCTTCGCTTCCCCATGCGAGCAGCGTCAGGCTGTTGAGCGCGACGTGGACAGAGAGGATGACGCGCAGCGACGTGTCGGCGTACTCCAGCTCTTCGCACGCAATGCCGAGGCTGATGTAGTCCATGCCGGCGCCGCCATATTTGGCGGGCACGCAGATCCCGAGAAGCCCGAGCTCCGCCATCTTCGGAAGCAGGCTGCGATCGAATGTGTGCTGGCGATCGAGCTGCTGGATGCGGGGAGAGACCTCGCGAGCCGCCCATTCGCGCGTCGACTGCTCGACGAGCCGGTGCTCTTCGGCCAGATCGAAGTTCATTCAGCGAAATGCTAGCACTTCTGTGTCTTCACCGCAGAGACGAGTGTCTTCACCGCAGAGACGCAACGACGCTGGGTTAATTCTCTTAGGAAGATCTTTGCGCCGTGGCGCCGTGGCGGTAAGACGGCCAGGCCTATTTTTTTCTAATCGTAACGGGCGCGCCGCGGGATAGGTTCAGCCGATCGCTCGCGCTGCCAGCGTTGACGGCGATTTCGAGGTGGTCGGTGCTGCCGAACAAGGCGCACACCTCGCCTGCCGCGGCCTCGGCGTAGGTGGCGACGACCCGGCCGATGATGTGCGCCGCCGCGGAAATCTCGATGCCGTTGGCGTGGGCGAATTTATCGAAGAGCTTCCGATCGATGTTCGTCACGAGATTGCCGAAGCGATCGATGCGCAGGACCTCTCCGCTCAGGACGTCGCCGGCGATCTCCGGCGACGGAATCACCAACTGCTGAATGGCTCCCGCCGATCTGCCGAGCGCAGAGAGATCGACCCCCTTCGCGAGCCATCCGGCGGCGGGCGCAAATCGGTCGCGTCCCTCGAACGTTCGGCTCACCGTCGGCCTGGCGTACCGCCGCTCCGTCAGTTCGACGACACGCTTCGCGGGCGTTTCCTTCAACACGGCCGTCAGCACGCCGTTGTCCGGCGCGACGAAACGGTAGTCGCCGGTGTCGGCCGCGATACCGCGCCGCGCCGATCCCACTCCGGGATCGACGACAACGAGGAAGATGGTGCCCACCGGAAAGTACTTGTAGCTGGCCGCAAGTTCCAGCGCCGCCGTCATCATGTCGTGCGGCGGAATATCGTGGGTGATGTCGACGAGCGTCACGTCCGGGCAGATGCCCAGGACGACGGCTTTCATCGTGCCGGTGTAGTGATCGCGGGTGCCAAAGTCGGTGAGGAGCGCAATGACTGGTCGAGCCATGACGCGACGGGACCGTTACGCGGGCTGCGCAGGCTTCCGGAAGAGGAATTCGCGAACGTTCGTCTTCAGGAGAAACGACTCGGCGACTTTCAGCCCGTCGAACATCCTGATGATGTCCCGGTTCTGGAACGCCGTCTGCTTCTTGCCGGTGGCAGAGTACGGGCGCTGCTTGACCGAGTCTTCGTCGACGATCATGTACCTGGAGAACCGCGAGTCGGGAACGCCGACGGTCGTGAAAAACGCCAGCACGGCGCCGTCCGGCTTCAGCAGCCTCGTCAGCGACGCGGCGAGCACCTGGGCAGACTGCAGGTCGAGGAAATCGAAGAAGTTCCAGCACAGGATGCCGTCAACCGATGCGTCCTGGTGCTTCAACCGTGTCTTGAGGTAGTGCGAGAACGGCGTCTCGGCGTCTTTCGGGTACCGCTCGAGGTCGGCGAATAAATCTTCGAGGATGATCTTGCAGCCGAGTCGCTCGCCGAAAAACGTGACGTTCGGGCCGACCACCGGGCCCAGGTCCATCAGGACCGGAGACTCGCGCAGCGTCAAGGTCGCCAGGAACTTGCGCAGCGCCTTGGTCGGAAACGTCTGTCCGGCGTCCGCGAGCGCGGCGGCCGGAGCCGCCGCCTCGCTTCGTTCTTTGCCGCGCGGATCCCAGAGCAACTAGCTAGCCCACCTTTTGCGCCTGCTGCGGCTGCTGCTGGGCCACGGGCTGCGGTCCCGCAACCGCCTGCGGCTTCGACTCGGCCGGGCGAGGGCCTGCGGCGGCTTTGCCCCCCTTGTTCGCCATGTCCACGCTGCCGCGGAAGTGCGCGCCTTCGGCAATCGCCACGCGGGGCGAGGTGATGTCTCCCTCGACCGACCCGTTCTCGCGGATGTCGACCTTCTCGCTGGCGCTGACGTTTCCGATGACCTCGCCGAGGACCACGACGGCTTTGGCGAACAGTTCGGCTTTGATTTTGCCGTTGGGACCGATCGTCAATACGTGATCGCGAAGCTCAATCCGGCCTTCGACATGGCCTTCGATGGTCAGATCTTCGCTTCCATTCAGCTCACCCTTGATGACGACCGATTTACCAATGTTCACCACATCCCTCGCGTTCTGGCTCTTGATCGTCTCTGGACGGACCGCCTGCGCCGGTGCTGCGGGAGCCGCCGCAGCTGCGTCGTTGGTAGGCACCGTCGGTTGCGCCGGTTGTCGGACTGCTTCGTCACGCTTCCACATTCTCAACCTCCCCGACCTTTTTCGGGATATGACAGGAGACCCCGAGCGTTGCAACCCCGGGTCGTGAGTGGGTGCGGTCAGTATAGGTGACCGTACCAGACGTGTCTAGCCCTTATTTTGCTGTGAGTTAGCGCTAAACGGCGTGTGCTAACATTCCATTGAGCACATGCGCATTTACCTCGATCACAACGCGACGACTCCTGTCGATCCGGTCGCTGCCGACGCCATGATGCGCTCCCTCCAGCATCTTTTCGGCAATGCATCGAGTGTTCATTACTATGGGCAGCAGGCAAAAGCCGCAATAGATGACGCGCGGACCTCAATAGCGGCCCTTGTTGGCGCAGAACCGGCCGAAATCATCTTCACGAGCGGGGGCACCGAGGCGGATAACTTCGCGATTCGCGGCGCCGCCGAGGCCCTCGAGCCCACCGGGCGCCGCCACATCATCACCTCGGGCATCGAGCACGAAGCGGTGCTGAACACCTTCAAGGCGTTGGCTAAGCGGGGCTGGCGGACGACGGTCCTGCCCCTCGACGCGACGGGCATCATCTCGCCCGACAGGCTCAGAGACGCCATGACCGACGACACCGCGCTCGTGTCGATGATGCACGCGAACAACGAGATCGGCACGATTCAGCCCATCGCCGAGCTTGCGACGATCGCGCACGCGCACGGCGCCCTGTTCCATACCGATGCTGTCCAGAGCGCCGGTAAGATTCCGGTCAACGTGCGAGCGCTTGGAGTCGACCTGCTGGCCCTGTCTGGTCACAAGTTCTACGGACCCAAGGGCGTCGGCGCGCTATGGGTGAAACGCGGTGTCCGGCTGTCGCCCTTTCTCAGCGGAGGCAAGCAGGAGCGGAACCGCCGAGCGGGCACCGAGAACGTGCCGGGCGTGATTGGGATGGGAGCTGCGGCCGACATCGCCGTGAAGAAGATGGACGCAGAAGCCGTTCGTCTCTCGGCGCTGCGCGACCGCCTCGAGAAGGGGATCCTGGCATCGGTGCAGAATACCGAGGTCAACGGCTCGCCCACGGCCCGTGTGCCGAATACGACCAACATCAGCTTCGATCGCATCGAGGCTGAGTCGCTGTTGATCGCCCTCGACCTGGAAGGCGTGGCCGTGTCGACGGGGTCGGCGTGCTCGTCGGGCACGCTCGAACCGTCGCACGTGCTGAAGGCGATGAGTCTGTCGAGCCATCGCGCGCAGAACTCGATCCGCTTCAGCCTGGGCGCGTCCAATACCGAAGAACAGATCGATCAGGTGATATCGATCCTTCCGCGGATCGTCACGAAGTTGCGCAAGTTGTCTGCCGTAGGTTCGCGCACCTAGAACGAGCCTGAACGAGGAACTGGAACAGGAACCGGAACCGAACCACATGCGTGTTGTTGTTGCCATGTCGGGGGGCGTCGACTCGTCCGTCGCCGCCGCGCTGTTGGCCGAAGCGGGCCACGATGTGATCGGTCTGTCCATGCAGCTGTACGATCAGCGCGAGGGAGAGTCGGGCTACGGCAGCTGCTGCAGCCTCGATGACCTGCACGACGCGGGCCGCGTCGCCCGGCGCCTCGGCATCCCCCACTACATCGTCAATTTCGAGCGGGAGTTCCAGCAGACCGTCGTCTCGAATTTCGTGAGTGAGTACATCGCGGGGCGGACGCCGATTCCGTGCTCGCACTGCAACAGCGATCTCAAGTTCGCCACGCTGCTCGATCGCTCGCTTGCATATGGGGCGGAAGCTGTCGCGACGGGACACTACGCGCGCATCGGCATCGATCCGGAAACGGGGCGCCACATGCTTCGCCGCGGCCTGGATGCGGCGAAGGATCAGTCGTATTTTCTGTTTTCGTTGACCCAGGAACAGCTGTCGCGCGCGAGCTTCCCCGTCGGCGACCTGTCGAAGGATACGGTGCGCGACCACGCGCGACGGCTCGGACTCTCGGTTGCCGACAAACCTGACAGCCAGGAAATCTGTTTCGTTCCCGATGGGGATTACGCGGCATTCGTCGAGCGCAAGGCCGGGAATCTCGACACCGGCGGCGCGATCGTCAGCCAGTCGGGCGAAGTGCTCGGGCAGCATGGCGGCGTGCATCGCTTCACGGTAGGACAGCGCAAGGGCCTGGGCATCGCGGCCCCGGAGCCGCTGTACGTTTTGCAACTGCGGCCGGCCGACAAGACTATCGTCGTCGGCCCGCGCCCCGAGCTCGAGCGGACGAGCCTGACGGCATCTCACGTGAACTGGATCGCGGGCGCGCCGCCGGCAGGACCGCTACGCGCCGCCGCACAAATTCGACACCGCAATCAGCCCGCCGCCGGCACCGTGACGCCGCTCGACGACGACCGTGCATCAATGGAATTCGATGCGCCGGTCATGGCCATCACACCCGGACAGGCTGTGGTGTTTTATGACGGAGACGCAGTCGTTGGCGGCGGCTGGATCGACTAGATACTGGCATTGGCAGAACCGTGGCACGCGGAACAGGAACGCGGAACCGACTGCCTACACCGTTCTGAAAAACGCTCTAGTCTTCCAGTCTTCCCATCTTCCGATCTGCCAATGCCAGCGAGGCGAGGTTTTCCCCGGCGAGTCTGAAAACCGTCCATTCATCCATGAGTCGTGCGCCCATCTTCTTGTAGAACGCGATCGACGGTTCGTTCCAGTCGAGCACGGACCACTCCAATCGCCCCCATCCGCGTTCAACAGTAAGGCGCGCGAGATGCTCGAGGAGTTTGCGGCCGACGCCGAACCCGCGCGCGGCTGGACGCACGTACAGGTCTTCGAGATACAACCCGGGTTTGCCGAGGAACGTCGAGAAGGTGGGAAAGCAGAGGGCGTAGCCTACAGGCTCGCCGTCCAGGCTTGCGATGACTGTTTCGACGACGGGACGAGCGCCGAACAGCGCTTCGTGCATGTCATGTTCCGTCGCGACCACTTCGTGCGCGAGCTTCTCATACGTCGCGAGCTCGCGGAGCAACGTCAGGATCAACGGCACATCGTCCGGCGTAGCGGGCCTGATCTGTATCTCGGACATGTAAACTCTTTCGACTCTTTCGACTCTTTCGACTCTTTCGACTCCCCGACTCCCCGACTCTTTCGACTCCCCGACTCCCCGACTCTTTCGACTCCCCGACTCTTGCTCTCTGACTACTGATCCATTTTCAAGTTCTTGCCATCGAAGGCGGCGATCTCCCCCTTCGTGTCGTAATCGATGATGGAAATGCGGTAGCCGGCGCGTTTCGTGTCGCAGACGGTGGCGAGCCCGATAACCATGTTGCGGCGCTGTTCGAAATTGTATTTCGTCCACACCGCGCGGTTGACCCACGCCGTGTTCTTGGCGCATTCGTAGTCGACAAGCACGCCGTTCGTCATCATGTTGCTCACGAGCGCCATCGCCATCGGTCCCTGGTCCGGCGGCAGGTCGGTGCTCGGGCTCGAATTGAAGAACAACAGCACCAGCAGAACGCCCAAGGCACCCAGGGCAACGATGATGCCGAGCGGGTTCGTGGATCGCTTGTCGGTTGTGTCCGGCTCGCCCATGTTACGGCCCCACGACTCGCATTTCCGCAATTGACCAATAGTACGTATTGTCGTTTTTCGTCAACTTCATTCGCAGCAACCGCGCTGGCGTCGGCGCAAATCGGTACCGCAGCGGCACGTCGCGAGGTTCCTCGAACGCCCCGACGAACGCCAGCCCGGCGCTGCCGCCCTTCCAGACCTCGGACCAGGCCCTGCCATCCTCCGACGCCTCGATGGTCAACCCGCGAGGAAAATCCTCCACGAACGGTCCGAGGAAGAGATCGACGCCCTGGACCGTATGAACGCCGCCGAGATCGATTTCGATGGCCGTGCGATCCGACTGCGGACCCGACTCCCACCGCGTCGTCCGGTCCTGGTCGGTCATCGACGTCACGGCCGCCTCGTTGACGTTCGGACGGATGACGGCGATCGCGACCGGCGTGCCGCCAGCGGCCGGCCCGGTGGACTCCGCCGGCGTCACCCGATACAAACTCTGCTTCCCTTCGGTGCAGATGAGCGCCGCGTGCGGGTGCGATGCCACGTAGGTGTCCCAGTGCCCGTCGGGATCCGGCTCGCGATCGACGATGACGTCGGTAATGCCGCGCGCCGCGAGCTGCGACAGCACATCGGGGTCCCGCAGCATCAACCCGAAGCGCAGGGCCGCGTAGTGCGGCGGGAAGTACCCGCTGTAGCCGTTGACGAGCGGCCGATGGTGGGACATCTGGCGATACATCGCCGCCACGTCTGGGTACGTGTGCCCAAGCGGCAGCTCGACAATCGGGCCGGTCGCGGTGCCGCCACACGCCAGCGCGGCAAAAGGCCTGGGCGTTGCCGCGAGCGGCATCGCCGTCATCCACGTGTCGGCAAGGGCGCCCAGCGCCACAATCGCCGCCGCCGCGAGCCGAAATCGTCCGAGCTTTTCCGTCAGCCGCGCGAACACCATCGCGCCGATCACCGCGAGGCACAACGTCACCGTCATCCAGAAACGCGCGGGCACGCGCAGCGAGTTGAAGCCCGGCAGGTACATCAGCAGCGTGTACGGCCCTCGATACATGAGCGGATTGCCCATCAACGTGGGCGCCGGTCCCAGGCTGAAGAGCCACATGATGAAGCCGGCCACCGCGTAAAACCCGATGACCGAGGTCGTCAGGTACGCGCGTCGAAGCGCGGGGCTGGTAAGAGCAAGGATGAGGGCGAGCAAGAGCGACGCGGTCAGCGGTTTAATAGGATTCGCCACCGACAGCAGGCGAATGCCGAACGGCTCGAGCCGCCACGGGCCGACAATCACGGCGCTTGCCGAGATCAGCGCCGTCGCGATCGTCAACACGATGAGCACCCGCCGGGCGAGCGTCCAACGGTTCACGTGCGTCTGATGGCGATCGCGCACGAAGATCGCTCCAGCGATCACCAGCAACGTCACCGTGAGACCCGGGAACAACTCTCCTTCCGGACGTCGAAACACCTCGACCCATCCCCAGAGCGCGATGGGATCGGCCGCATGAAGGAGGCTGGCGACATCGGCGCCAAAGTCTCTGATCGTCCCGAAATCGCGTGCGAATCCGAACGACGCATGAATCGCGCGATAGCGCAGCAGCATCGGCAGCACCGGAATCGCCGCCACCATCCACGCGGCGCCGATGGCAAGAAACTGTCGCGGCCGGCGCCACGGGCTCGCAAACCACAGCACCCACAACCCCACGAACACGCTGAAAAACAGCAGGTAGTAGCCGTTGCAGTAACCCTGCAGGATCCATCCGGCGGCGAACAACCCGAGCCACTTCAGCCCGTGGTCGCGTCTGGCGACGTCGCTCGCGACGCCCTGGGCGTTCGTCGAGGAGCGCAGATATCGATGCAAGCCGAAAAGGGCGAACGGCATTGGAAACGACGCCAGCGATTGAATCTGCGGCAGGTGCGCGATGCGATACGGCGCGAAGCCAAACATCAGCCCCGCAATGAACGCGGCGTCATGCCGCTTTGTGAGCTCGTGAACAAGCAGGTACGCGCCGAGCGCGCTGAGAGGAAACGTCAACAAGAACACGACGTTGTAGGCCGCTTGCGGTCCGGCGCCGAGCCACTGGAGCGGCGTCGCAATCACACTCAGGCCGAGCAGGTTCTCCGAAAAACTCAACACTCCAGGCACCGGATAAAACGCTGGCGCGTTCCACCACGCACTCGAGAACGGCATCGACTGCGTATTCCACCAGAGGATCCAGGTATTCAGCGCGGGATCCCCTGCGTCGTTCGGGAGCACCGAGCCCATCTGGAGGATCAACGGATATGTCAGCGCAAGCGTGATGGCGCAGTACACGGCAAACGCCAGCGCGGCCTTTTTCATTTGGCGGGAGCAGGACCTCCGTCCCGCAAGTCGAAAATGCGCACTTCAGGGCTTCCGGGTACGCGCGCGATGGGCGCCCAGTCCAGACGCCCGGCGCGGTTGGCCGGCGAGAAGCGATCGCGGAATTCTTTTTCTTCCCAGTCGTCGACGACGAGATACGCGGGCCGGCCTTTCGCTGCGAGATCACGAAGCGCGCCATCGAGCGCGCCCTCTTCCAGCCAGTCGTACCGCAGCGTCGTACGGTTGGCGTAGTATCGCACGCTGCCGCTGTGCTGAACGCACAACACGATGGCCTCGGGCGGCGTTCGTGACGCGACTTCGTTTGCGGCGCGCATATGCCGCTGCTCGAACGTCGCGACGCCGAACACTCCCTCTCGACGGGCAATGTTGACGCCGAACGGAATCATCACCGCACAGACGATTGCGGCCGCCGGCACCCGCGCGTCAAGCGGCAACTTCCACGTCAGCCAGCGAAGCGCAGCCGCCAGCAGAACGAACAGCGCCGGATACGCAGGAAGCAGAAACCTCAGGTAGGACCAGTGGTTGAAGTTCGCGTAAAACAGATAGGACAAGAACGTCAACCCGACAATCGCGCCGAGACAGGCGCGCGTGGATAACGCCGGAGAATCATCACGCAGCGCTCCACGCACAAACAACGGGAGAAGCGCGAGCAGGATGAACGGGGTCTGCGTCTCCACCATCCAGACGACGTAGTTGCGCAGGTTGAGCGGCACCGAGCTCCAGGAGTACGGCTCGAAGATCGACCCGTAGCCAGACGACAGCGGGCCTCCATACAGAAGTGTGTTGATGACCATGATCGCCAGCACGCCGGGCACAATGCCAATGGCATAGCGAACGAGCGGCTCTCGTTTCTGCTGCCATCCAAGGGTCGGCGTCAAAGCCAGCAGGACGAGGTTCGGGCGGATGAGCAACGCCGCGCCCGAGGCAATCCCGGCGGCAAGCGGCCGCTGTTTGAGCACCAGCACGGCCGCGAGCGTCCAGCCCGCGGCCCCCGGAATATCAGACATGGGAACCAGCAGATGGGACAGAAGCACCGGCGAGGCGAGAAGTAGAGACGCGGCGAGCGCGCCGACTGTTCTGCTGCCGGTCGCGTCCTTGCCTAATACGTAGGTCAACCACAACAGCAGCGCCGCCGACACCGGGACGACGTAAAACGGTCCGTTGTCGCCAAACACGGCAATCGAGATGGCCATCAGGATCGGCAGACCGGATGGATACGTGGGGACGATCGTCCCGTCGGGTGAAAAGGGCCGGTATCCCAACGGGGAAAACACCCATCCGCGGTTGGGCCACGAGAAATCCTGCACCCACGGCTGCTCCACTCTCGGTAAGCCAGTCAGCCACAGGCGAGCCTGACTGAGGTATCCATACGAATCTGAACCGGCGGCCGCGAAGCTGCCGTAATGGATCCCGAGGTACACGGCGAGCAGGATGGCTACCGGCACCGCAAACGGAAGCACTCGAGCGACCCATCGCTCGAGCCACCGGCCATCGGCCTCACGCTCGGCGCGGGGATACGTCCAGAAATACCACCCAGCGAAAGCAAGGCCGATGAGAAGGGGCCTGAGGGGTTGCCGCGACGAAATACGGATGGGCCCGAGCATCCACCCGACGCCACCCGTAAAGTAGGCGACGACCGCCCAGACGGGCAGGACACACGCGAGTACATACAAGAGACGGCGAGCGAGTGGCGTTGCTAGCATTTTGGCCATGCGATGGTAACCTACGCCATCAATCCTGAAGGAGGCTTATGAAGTTTCGCGCGCTGCTCATGCTGCTGACGCTGACCGCCGCCGTCCACGCACAACAACCGGCGCAACCTCCCCCCGTCCGCTCTCCGGAAGTGACCGCCGACAGGCGCGTGACCTTCCGCGTGCGCGCGCCAAACGCGACCAAGGTGACAGTGTTCTGCGAGTGCCTGACGACCGAGCCCGCGCTCGCCAAAGGGGCAGACGGCGTCTGGAGCGTCACGGTCGGACCGATCGAGCCTGACATCTATGAGTACCATTTCACGGTCGACGGCATCGACAATCTCGACCAGCGGAACCCTGTTGTCAAATACAACAGCCGGCCAAACCTGATCGAAAGCGTGGTCGACGTGCCCGGGCCCGCTCCAATGTTCTACGACGTGCAATCGGTCCCGCACGGCACTGTCAGCATCAAATACTACCCATCCAAGGCGACGGGCACCACCCGGCGGGCGTTCGTCTACACGCCGCCGAACTACGAACGCTCGACCGCCCGGCTTCCCGTGCTCTACCTTCTGCATGGCGCCGACGGCGACGAAACGGCGTGGACCCAGTTCGGCCGCGCAAACCTGATTCTCGACAATCTGATCGCCGAGAAAAAGGCCGCGCCGATGATCGTCGTCATGCCGTTCGCGTACGCGTACCCGTGGCATGTGGGTGCCGCATCCGACAAACAGCGCGCCGATTTCGAGAAGGACTTGCTGACCGACCTGATTCCATTCGTCCAGAGCAACTATCGCGTCGCGGCCGACCGCGAGCATCGCGCCTTGGCAGGGCTTTCGATGGGCGGCGGCCTCACGCTCGCAATCGGACCGCGTCATCTCGATACGTTCAGCCGGCTGGCCGTGTTCAGCTCTGGTGCCGGACAGGCGCCCGAGAAGACGCTTGCGGACGTTGGCGCCAACGCCAAGACCGTAAACGCTCAGTTGAAGCTATTGTGGATCGGCGTCGGCACGGAAGACGGCGCCATGGTGGGCGCGAAACGAACATCTGATTTCCTGACATCGGCCGGCATCAAGCACACGTATAAGACGTCGCCCGGCGCCCACACGTGGATTGTCTGGCGGAAGTATCTCTACGAAGTCGCGCCGCAGATCTTCCCTGCGACGTCGTGACTCGGGTGCGACGGGTGCGGTAGGTGCAACGGGTGCGAACATCGCACCTATTGCACCCCTTGCACCTATCGCACCCGTAGCACCTGTAGCACCTATCGCACCTGGTCTTACCTCACGACGATGTCGTTCACGATGCGGTACTCCGGCGCTTTCTCTTTCGCAATCCGCGCCGCCGCAGCCTTTTGCGCCGCCGTCGGCACATGGCCCTTCAGCGTGACAGTCTTGGTGGAACCGTCGGTGTCGACGTCGATGTCGTTGGCGTCGAGGTTATCGGCGTCGATAAGCGCCGTTTTGATCTGCATTGTCTGGGCGGCCGCATCGAGCGTGGCGCCCACAGTTCGAGTGGCGTCCTTGGTTTCGTTCGCAACACGGTCGCCCGCACGTTCGACGGCGTTGCCGGCTTCGCGCGCTTCCTGCTTCAGTTCGGCATTGGCTTCGCGGGCCTCTTGCTTCGCTTCGGCATTCGCCTCGCGCGCTTCCTGCTTCACTTCGGCAGTGTTCTCTTTGGTGTCCTGTTCAACTCCGCGCGCGGTGTTCTGACATGCGCCAAACAGCGACGCCGACAGCAATGCCGCTGGTAGACCTAACGACGAAATACGGCTCTTCATGCATTCCTCCTCAAAGGTGTACAGACAGCGGACATACCGGTCTGCCTTCCATCGGTAGGTGAGCAAAACGCTCGCCACAATTGAGAGGTCGCGGAGCGCAAGCGGTATCACGACAGATGATGTGTGGACATCTCATTCGCGGAATGGAACTTGCTCCCGAGTCCGCGCAAGAGACGAAATGTGCGAGTCGTGACCATCAAACATCCACCACCCGCAGTCGAGGGACTCCCACCTGACAAGTCGACCGGAAAAATCTACGACCTGCCCCCGCAACTCGCCATTCTCATGATCGCCGCCGGATGGATGCGCAGCGACACGCGTACGCGCGTGCGGCGTCACACCGATGATGACGTTCCACCGTTCAACCGTCGTGAGATGGTTGACCGCCGTTCAGAGTCGTAGCTGTCTGTTACTGAATACGAGAGAAGTCAACGCTCACGCGCGTCTGCTCTTTGCCTTCCGAGAGAATACGCACTGGGAGCACTCTGTCGTCGACGGTCGGCGCGTTGTAGAACATCTCGATCGTGGCGCCGTTGATGAGATCGCGCGTCCCGGGCTTGCCGGTCGCAGGCGTGATGTGCGGCGTCCGGAGAGCATTGATAGACAACAGCGTCGGATCGCCGAGCAGGATATCGAAGGCAGGCAGCGTGACGTAGTTGTTTTGCGGGTGAAAGCGCAGGCGCGCGCGAATCGAGACCTGGCCGGAGAGCGGGCGCAGCACGTCTTTCAGCGTCCGTCCCTTGGGATCGAATCCGCCTCGCGCCATCATCCAGTTGCCCGCCTTCAGCTGATCCTCAGCCGCCAGGACGAACCGCCGGAACTCGGTGATGACCTCGAGATGCTCGATGAGAGGATCGGCGACGCTGACGGCATAGGCTGCGTGAAAGGCGGCGCGGGCAGACTCCGATCCATTAGCTACGGCGAAGGCACGCGTGATGTCGGCGTCCGTCATCACCGCGGTGACGCCAGTGATGCGTCCGGGAACGAGGAGCAGCGCGGCGGCGACGATCAGCGGCCATCGCGCAATGTTCACGGCAGACAGTGTACGACAACCGTGGCACACTGAAGGCATGGGCTTCCTCACCTCGCGCGTGCTCATGCCCGTTCTCACCCGGCTCGGGTCACGCACAATCATCGGGATCGGCGGCACGCTGTTCGTGCTGAACATGTTGATCCCCGATCCGCTGCCCCTCGTCGACGAATTCCTCATCCTGGCAGGAACGATTCTGCTGTCGCGAATGGCGAGGGCTGGTGCAACGGGTGCGACGGGTGCAACAGGTGCAAGCGGTGCGGCGCGTCCCGGAACGCCGAAGCACGTTGGCCGTGGGTCGACCCAGCGCTGATCGCGGAGCCTATTTCCGCGGCTGGTGTCTAACTCTTCAGTAACGCAAAAACAACCCGCGTAAAAAGGAGGGTCGACATGCCCGGGCTCATGTTTCAGGACGTGGTGTGTCCACACGCACGCGCCAACAGCAAGTGGTACACGGTTCCGCTTTCGTTTGTCGTGCACACGCTGCTGCTCGCCGTGCTCATCGTCGTGCCTTTGATCGCGACCGACCTGCTGCCCAGGCCACGCGCAACTGTGCAGTTCGTCGCGCCCTACGTTCCGGTCGTTCCTCTACCCACACCGCCTGTGCGCCGGAACGCGCAATCATCACCGGCGTCCGCGTCGACTGGCGTCGCCCCAGTCGTCGCACCCGACACGATCGGCCCCGAAACCGGTGTGGTTTTTGAGCCAGGCCATGTCGACACCACCGGAATTGACAGCATCATCGATGGAGGCATCGGGGAGATCGCGGTCGATGCGGCGCCGCCGGCCGCCCCGCCTGCTCCTGCTGCGCCGCTTCCGGTCGGCGGCAAGATCAAGGCGCCTGCGCGAACGAAGTATGTCGCTCCGCTGTACCCCGACATCGCACGAAGCGCGAGGCTTCAAGGCATCGTGATTCTCGAAGCGGTGATCGGCGCAGACGGCAAGGTGGAGCACGCTCGCGTGATGCGATCGCAGCCGCTCCTCGACGAAGCCGCGCTCGCCGCGGTGAGGGCGTGGGAGTACACGCCGACGCTCCTGAACGGCCGCCCTACGCCGGTGATCATGACCGTCACCGTGCAGTTCCGACTCTCTCAGTAGCGGCCCAGTCGTAGTGCCGACCTTCAGGTCGGCACGTGCGCCAGCGGTACTACTCTGATAATCGAGCGACGAGTCCGTGCGACAGTGGCAGTGCCGGCATCACTTTCGGCTGGACGTCGCCGCACGAGTCACACCGGAAATAGACGAACCTTGTCGTGCGGATGATGCCGATCATTGGCCGGGGGTCGCCGCAGTGCGAGCAGCTAGGCGACGGCAGGCGATTGTCGGCACGCCGGTCTGCAAGAGCTTTGAGTCTCGGGGTCATGGCGGCTCCTCGACGCGCATGATCGCCGATGTCTGTGTCGATCCTATGAATGTTCCACTGCGGCCCGATGACGCAATGTGCGCGAGACCGCGATCTAGCGCCACCCCAATTGAATCACGTCGAAGTCGGCTGCCGTGAGGCTGCGGAAGGCGGGATTCAGCTCGCCGTTGTTCCACCGCGTGTCCATCGCGCCTGTGATGTACATATCGCTGCCGTTGTCGGCGACGATGAGGCCGTAGGTCTGCATGGCGCGAAAGATGGCGCGAATGTACGACGGGTATCCGGAGAGATCTTTCGACGCTTTGAGCCTGAGGCGCGCGCCCATCGGCAGCGCGCCCGATCGGTTGCCCGCCGAGTGCGAGGCGGGCCACACGTAGCCGTTCGTGCCGCGGACGGTCACGCGAAGCGCGTGATTGATGCTGCCGCGCCGGGCTTCGTCGTACCGGACGAGCCCGGGCAGGATCGCGAGCCCCGCGGCATCGGCCGACGTCCATCCTTCGGGGCGCCGCCCGTTCGAAGAGAGGTCGAACACTGCGCCCGACCCGGCTTCCCATCGATTGCGCGCGTCGTTCCACTGCGCGGCGAACAGCTCGTAGAGCACCCATCGATCCCGGTCGACGATCAGCAGATGCCGATCGCCATCGGAGCCTCCGCCAGGCGCGCCGCCTTCGATGTAGTTCGGCTGCGACTTGGCTGCTTCCGGAATCGGATATCCACGCTCGCCTCGATATCCGTCATCGCTCTCCGATCCGTACGCGACGAAGGTGACGGGCACGCGGGTCTCGGTCGAGCCGACGCCCATGTACGGAATGCCATAAGGCGGCGGGCCGAAATCCGGATGCAGCCCGCGATCGCGTCCGATGAAATCGATGAAGGCAGCCGACTGCGAGTCGACGGGCGCCCGCGAGATGTCCTGATTCCACCAGTTGCTCGATGGAAAGAGCGCCCGCCCTCCGAAATCATCCGCCAGCTTCACGGTGCTCCGCGCCGGAGGTGGCGTTGGCGCAGGAGGCGGCGTTGGCGCCGGCTGCGGTGCGGGCGAGGGAGTTGGCGATGGTGAAGGCGACGGCGAGGGTGACGGTGAAGGCGTTGGTGCTTGCTGAGGCGTTGGAGTCGAACCCGCTGGCGATACAGATGGTTCGTTCGCAGTGATCACGGAAGTAACAGTCGGCGAGGCAGGCGTCAGCGGGGCGTCACTGCCGCAGCTTGCCACGAGCGCGCAAAAGACGACGGAGAGGGCAGCCGCCGGACAACAATGCTTGCGATTGGATTCTGGCAATCCCACCAGCGGAGCAACGCTTGTGCCAGTGGCTATGGGGGGAAATTGCGGGAATTGAGACAAGACAGGGTCGCCGGGATCACAGATTTGTGAATCGTCCTCGAGAGTACGTCGCGTCGCTCGGCGACGGTTCGCTTCAGCAACCCTGCTTCGACCTGCGGTTTGACCTGCGTGCAATGCAGTCGTAGTGCCGACCTTTAGGTCGCCCGCGTCCGTATGCGCACGTGCGCGACCGAGCCGACCTGAAGGTCGGCACTACGACGGCACTACGACGGCGGCCTATCGCAGGACGCGCTGCAGGTACGGCATCCGCAGCAGCGACGGCGCATCGCGCGCATCGACGGCTGCCCTTGCACCGTATCCGACGAACGAATATCCACGGCCGGTGGCAGCACCTTTGACGATCGCTCTTGCCGGACCGGTGTACTCGAATACCACACGGCCGTTGGCAGGTAGCGGGCTGTGAGCACCACGCGCCGAGAGCTCCGTCCGCAACTGCTCACGCCGTCCGCCGCAACATGACATAGGTTCCTCCGTTACGTTTCGTCGCGCGACGTCAGCCGTTCGATCAGAATCGCGCCAGCCGACAACGCCGGCCACAGGAGCAGCCGCCCCGTCCACCCACTGCCCAGCAGCAAGGCGAGCGGGGCGGCGACCCAGAGGCTCAGGCAATAAAAGCAATCGAGCAGCGTTCCCCAGAATCCGGCGCCTGCCTGCCGGCGGAGCCGGATGATCACATCCCATGGGCCGTCCTCGGCAAACAGCAGATGCGTGATGCGCCACGCGACCAGGATGCCGATGATGAGCCGGTAGAAGTCCACTCGATCTTCTCACTGCGCGCGGGGGACCCACCCCCGCGCGCTCTCGCTCGCTGGCTTCGCGCCTCGTTCGGGCCGCAGGCGCTTTGCCACTCTCACTTCTTCAACGCAGGTTCCAGACAGAGACCGACGTCGTACGCCATGTCGTACGCATTTCCGGTGCTGTTGACGTTCGTGCGATCCGTCGCGTAGAGCCGGATGACGTACCCGCACGGATCCATCCCGGTCGTGTCGAGCGTCCATGTGCCCGCCTCGCCGGTGGTCGGCACCTGCAGCGGATACGAACGGCTCGACGGGTTCGGCGAAGCGCCGTTCGCCGGTCCCGCCGGCGTCACTGTCAGCGACAGCGCGTTGAAGTGCTGGTTCGGAGACGTGAAACCCGGATCATGCACTTCGTAGTTGCCGGTGATGATCGACCCTACCGGGAACTTGCCGCATGCGACTGCCGGTATCGGATTACCGTTGAGCGTCGCGCCGGTAATCGTCAGCGGCGGGTTCGCCTCGATCTGCGCTTGCGTCGCGCCAGGACCTGCCGGTCCCGATGGCGGCGTGTTGTCGATGCGCACGCGAACCGTCTGGAAGCCCGGCAACAGCACCGGCACCGATGGATCCTTCGCGGTGATGCGAATCCACCACATGCCCTCCATCGCCGCATTCGTGGACCAGCTCGCCAGCTTGTCCACGACCAGGAACCGTTGGTTCGCTCCCTGGATGTCCTCCAGATACGTGTACCAGCCGGGGCCGAACCCATCGCCATCGTCGGTGGGCGTCAGAACCGTATCGCACACGAAGTCGCCAGGGGCACACATCACAGGGTTGCCGTTGAACCACTCCGAGACAGCCACGACGATCGGGTTCGTCAGTGGTGTCCATGTGTTGAACGGGGCCGGACCGAATACCTCGACGCGGTACTTGAACGGCGTCGCGCCGCCGCCGAAGCTGTTCGGCGGGTTCCCTATGCGGCCGGTGATGCGCACTTCTCCGCCGAACGGGCTGTCGACCACTGAGAACGCGCCGATCTGGCCGTCCCCTGTGGCAAGGCCCGTCGCCGGGTTGATGTCCGGCACGAGAATGTCGCCGACCGTCTCGATGAGCGGAATGTGGCCTTCGACTTTCCCGGGGTGGAGCTGAACACGGCACTCTTCGCGGTTCCCCCACACCGGGACGTAGTTCGGGTTTCCTGGCGGCGGAGCCGTGGCCCACGACAGGATGCCGCGCAACCGGACGACTCGCGGACCAGCCTCGCACGGCACGCGGAACTTCGAGAGATCCGTCTTCAGGAAGACGGCATACTGCACGTCCTCGTCCGGGATCGTCTGAAGGTCGAAGACGTTGACGGTCGCGGTCCCCTGGTAGTGGTAGCCGGAACCGTCATTGAAATCGATCCAGAACGCGACGTACTCGTGTGACCCGTTGCCGCACAACCCACCGCTGTAGCCGCTCGATTTCTTGACGGTGAGCACCGCTTCAATCAGATCAGACTCCGGATACAGGCCCACGCACCGCAGCTCCTCGAAGCTGGTGTCGCCATCGACCGGAAACAGCTTGCCGACGACATCGTCGATGGCTGCCGGCGACAACCCCAGCTCGACAAGCGGCGATTTGCCGGGCGCGGTCAACGCGGCCGGATTCGACATCGTCAGGAGATGCTGCACTTCCTGAAACGCGAACCGATGCACCGGCACGTCTTTGCCCTTGTACAGCGCTTGTTTCTGCTTGACCGTCAGAGGCGGAACCTCGAGTGCGGTCAGCTTGACGGACGGATCGATGCCCTTGATGACCGGGCCGATTGGATCGGGAAACTTGATGGGGACTTTTTCGAACTCTTTGACGAGATCGCCCCATGGAAAGAACTTGAGCGGACGAATCTGTACCTGCACGTTGACGACGTTGCCCCACACCGGCGTGTAGTTCGGTGAATTGGCTGGCGGCGGCACGTTCCACTGCAGGATCGCGCGCACCTTGACGATGTTTTCGAACAGGCAGAATTTCCTGAACGAGTTGAAGTCGCGGCGCACGGCATAGCAGATCGGCTTCTCGCCTGGGATGTCATAGACGCGGACGCTCGAGACGCCGACGTCGTGCCACACACCGTTGTCGAACAGGTCCACGTAAAACCTGACGTATTCGAGGGATCCGGGACCACAGATGTCGCCCGAGTAGCCACCCTCCTTCTTGATCTGCACAACCGCTTCGAGCCGGTCGTATGGCGGGTTCAGGCCGACGCAGACCATCTGCTCGAACGTCGTGTTCCCCTTGATGACCTTGATGGGTTTGAAGTCGCTGACGTCCAGGTTGCCGAAGTAGTTGGGGTTTTGCAGGAGGAAACTCTTGAACCGGGTGCGTTCGATCTCGACGCGTGGCTGCTCGTCGGAGCTCTTCTTCTTGGAATCTGCCATAAAACCTCCCTGGGGCGCGTTCTTGGGGTGCAGCAGAAAGTTGCTACTTGACGAACAACGCTGCGAACGCTGGCATCGAACGGTCAGCCGAAAAGGAGTGTGCAATACGTCGAGTCGCAAAATGTGGCGGGGACCACGCTCGCGCCCACGGCGGCCGCCGCCCGCGGGAACAGAGGAGGCGATAGCCGCGCAGAGGACCACACCGAGCACGGCGGCACGACGGATGAGTGGCAAGTGTGCCGGGAGTCTAGTACGCCTTCACGCGGCCTCACGCCAGCCATCGATCGCTGTTCCTGGATGAGGGATAATCCCCGGTCATGACACGTGCGAGCACATTTGCTGGACTCGTGGCCGGATTGCTCCTGCCTGCGATCGCCCTCGCGCAAGGGGCGAACGCCAAACCTGACCCTCGGTCTCCGACAGCCGACAAACTGCCGATCTACGAAGTGGATCCGACGTGGCCACCGACGCTGCCGAACGACTGGATCCTGGGGGACATCCGCGGACTGTTCGTAGACGACGAGGATCATCTGTGGGTGATTCACATGCCATCGAGCCTCACTGATCAGGAGATTGGTGCAGCCGTCAAGCCGCCTATAGCCGACTGCTGCGTTCCCGCTCCGCCCGTGCTGGAGTTGGACGCCAATGGCAAGGTGCTGCGAGCCTGGGGAGGGCCCGGCGACGGCTACACATGGTTCCAGCAGGAGCATGGCATCTACATCGATCACAACGGATTCGTGTGGATGGGCACGAGCAACGGCATGCACGTCATGAAGTTCACACAGGACGGCAAGCACGTGCTGACCATCGGTGAGCCGGGCGTCAATAAAGGCAGCAACGATCCCGATCACCTCGGCGGGCCGGCGAACTTCTACGTCGAGCCGAAGACCAACGAGATCTTCATCGCCGACGGTTACATCAACAAACGTGTGGTGGTGTACGACGCCGCGACAGGCAAATACAAACGGCATTGGGGCGCGTACGGCAAGCCTCCGAGTGACACCGAGAAGTACGCATATCCGGTGAATCCTGCCAGCCCGCCGCAACAGTACTCCACGGTGCACGGCCTCGTCGGTTCGAAGGACGGCCTCATCTATGTCTCTGATCGCCGCGGCAATCGCATCCAGGTGTTCCGTCAGAGCGGCGAGTACCTGATGGAGCGGCTCGTCCGTCCGGAAACAGGCGGGTCGGGAAGCGGCTTCAGCCTGCAGTTTTCGCGCGACCCGGCGCAGAGCCTGCTCTATCTCATCGACGGCACGAACCAGCGTATATGGATCCTGCGCAGGAAGGATTTGGTCATTCTCGATCGCTTCGGCAGGCCCGGACGTCAGGCCGGCGAGTTCATCCGGGCGCACGTCGTCGCGATCGATTCCAAGAGCCGGATGTACACCGGTGAAGCCGCCAATGGCAGGCGGATGCAGCGCTGGATTCTGAAGGGAACGAAGCCGGCGCCGGCACCGGCGCCTTAAGCCACTTCTGCCTCGACGACGCTGACGTCGGAAGCCGTCGGAAACACCCGCGTCATCTTGAGTCCTGCGGCAGCCAGCAAGGCTCCGTACTCAGGGGCGGTACGCTCCTCGCCACCAGGGACCGTAAGCATCACCATGTCCACGACTTTGCCAAAGTGCGGAGTGTTACCCTCGGGCAGCACGAACTCGACCAGCAGCAGTTTCGCGCCCGGCTTCATCGCTTTGCGGCAATTGCCGAGAATCGTCGAACACTGCGCTTCGTTCCAATCATGAATGATGTGCGACAGGATGTACGCGTCGCCGCCAGCGGGAACTGTCTCGAAGAAGTTGCCGTGTTCGATTGAGACACGCCCCTCTACCCCGTGCGCTCGCAGCAACGCCGGCGCTTCCGTCACCACATGCGGTCTGTCGAACAGGATGCCTTTGGGCTTTGGGTACCGCTTCAGGATGTGGCTCAGCATGTTGCCAGTGGCGCCGCCCACATCCACGATTGTTGCGAACCGCGAGAAGTCGTAGGCGGCTGCCACTGCCGGCGGTTCCGCGCCGTGGATGCCGACCATAGCTTCGCTGAACTGCGCGGCTTCCTGCGGGTGCTGCGCCAGATAGTCGAAAAAGGGCATGCCGCACACCTTCTCCATCGCCGTCTTGCCGGTCTCGAGTGAATACTGAAACTCGGCAAAGGCGCTCCGGACCGCTGCCCCTCCCATTGCGAGAACGGTCGAACGCGCTGCTCCCGGCGCATCGCTCTTCAGCGCTGCACCCAGTGGCGTGAGCGCGAAACGATCGCCGTCCTGTGTGAAGATGCCGAGGCTCGCCAGCGTGCGCAGGAATCGATGCAAGGCGCGCGGATTGGTGCCGGTGACTGCGGCCAGATCGCCTGCCGATCGCGGACGATCGGCAAGATGATCGGCAAGACGCATGTTGGCGGCAGTGCAGATGAACTGCGACACCCAGTAAGCGGTGCCCATCTGAATGATCTGAACGTGAGGAGGCAGTGGTGACGAAGACCCGTCAGGATGTGACATAGCGGGACTAACGTATCACACGCAGTCAGGCAGTAATCGAGCCAGACGAAATATCAATCAAGGTCTGCCGGAATCGACGCGCGAGTGTCAAAATCCTGAAGATGGTGGGACGCGGGGTATGACTTCGCGGCGGCTCATTCTCGGCGCGGCAGTCGCGGCGCTCCTGTGCCTCGTCGCTCTGGCCATTCATTCCCCGCCGGTACGTTCGGCCGTGGGCTCGTGGGCAGTCACGAAGCTTTACTCGACCGCGGGTGTGCGAGCCACCATCGCCCGGCTCGACTACAACCTGCTCACCCTGACATTCAGCATCGGCGACGTGACCCTCGCGGCTGAGGGTTCGACCGCTCCCTTTCTGTCTGCGCGCGCGGTACGTGTGAATCTGCCGTGGACGATCCTGCGCGGACACATCTCCGTAGAGTCGCTCGAAGTCGATGGCCCGAGCGTTACGATCGTGCGCGAAACAGATGGAACGCTCAATCTCCCGACTGGCTCTGGAGTCAACTCGCAGTCCACCGCGCCGGCGTCGATTGACGTCGGCCGATTCGTCATTCACGACCTTCGAGTCCGCTACGAGGATCGACGCGACGGGTTGCTCGTCGATGCCCGTAGCATCGACATCAACCTCGAGCGGCCACCTGGATCGCCCTTGCGCGGACGGCTCTCAGGCCGAGGGGCCACTATGCGCCTCTCGGAGCAGCAGACCGGCCTGTCGAAGCTCGGTGGAATGCTCACCTTCGACGGTACCGCGCTCGCCCTCGAAGAGTTCGTGCTCGAAGCACCAGAGGGCCGTCTGCGTGTCGACGGCAGACTGAACCTGCTGCCGGCGTTCGCCCTCGACGGACTGCGCTATCAAGGACAACTCAACCTGGCGCGACTGGCGCCCTGGGTAGGCGCCGAGCGTCCTCCCACGGGATTGGTCTCGTTTTCGGGCACCGCCGCAGGTCCAATCGAGAGCGCGACAACGACCGTCGGTGTGGCCGGCGACAACCTCGAGTGGTCGGACCTGCGAACGATCACCCTGAGAGCGCGCGCCGTGATCTCAAGCTCAGCAGCGGCGATCGAGTCACTCCGCATCTCGGCGGCTGACGGAGAGATTCTCGCGGATGCGCGCGTGCCGTTCGACGATCGCTCACCCGGCCACGCCAGGCTGAACTGGCAAAATCTGCGGGTTCGTGCGCTCGTCAGCGCCCTGGCTGCCAATGCGATGCCAAGCTTCGCATCGGTGGCGGAAGGGTCGGCTGCGTTCGACTGGAGCGGCCGCGCGCTTCTGACTGGCCGTGGCACGATCGACAATCTGCTTCGCGCGACACCATCCTCGGGTGGCGAGCTTCCATTAACCGGGCGCGCAGCGATGAGACTGCACGACGGCGTCTGGGAACTGTCACACGACCACCGGATCGGCGACGTGGTGGCATTGACAGGGCACGCTGAAGGCCTGATCGATCCGAAGATGCTGCCCTCCTCGACGTTAAGGGGGAGCGCAGAGTTTCGCGTCAGACGTCTCTCCGAGGCGGTTGCGCTCGCGACGAAAGCCGGCATGGCGGGCGAGGCCAACAGCCTGTCCGGCCTTGACGGCACCGCGTCGCTCACCGCCGATCTCGCGGGCACTGTCGCCGCACCAACTGCAGCCGGCACAATCGAGGTCGCGAACCTCCGGTACGGCAACACGGGACCAGGTGTCGTAACCGGTAGGTACTCCGCCAGTCGGCGCCGTATCGTCGTCGATCCACTGCAGGTCGTCGCCGGCACGAACTCCATCGCAGGCCATACCTCGGTGGATCTCGACACCCGCGCTATCCAGGGCCAACTGCAAGGCACGCTGGCGCAATGGGACGTCATCGCAGCCGATGTCCCCGCAGAATGGCGCCCAATCGGATCGGCATTCTTCGACGCGCGCATCTCTGGAACACTCAACAACCCACATGCTGCCGGCGAGGTCGCTTCTGACGGATTTCAGATCGCGGGACAGGACGTGCGGCGGCTGCGATCGACGCTGCATGTCTCCGACCGGATCCTCACAATTGACAGCCTCAATTTGCTGCAACGAGAAGGCACACTCGAAGCCGGCGGCACGTACGCGTTTTCGACCGGACGATTCACGGCCGGGATGCGAGGCAAGGGCCTCTCCCTGTCACCGTCAGACACGGCGAATCTCCCCATCGAGGCGCTGTTCGACCTCGAGCTCAACGGCCGAGGCACATTGGACGCACCTCAGGCGAACGGCTTCATGCAGTTCTCGAAGCTTGTGTGGGATGGCTACGATGTGGGTCCCGCGGAGATAGACCTCGATACCGTCGGGCGCATGCTCGAGTTCTCCGGTCGCGCGCCGGAGCTGAGCGCGGCTGTCTTGGGTAGGGTCGCGCTCTCCGCACCCCACACGTTCACGGCCAATGCGACGCTCGACGCGCCGAGCATTGCCAAGCTCGTCCGCCGTTCGGGACAGCCGGAGACTGTGGCTCTCGGAGGAACAGTTTCGTTGCGCGTTCAGGCAACTGGCGAGCTCGACGCAGTCGCGGACGCCACCGCAGATCTCGATGTGCGCCTCGCCGACGTCACCGTCAACGGCAAACCGGTAAGTCTGGTGCGCCCGGCCCGCTTGCGCTACTCGAGCGACGCTATCGTCGCCGACGACCTGGAGTTGCGAGTCGGCGACACGGCGCTCGTGGCGAAGGGCCGGCTGGCGCCTGACACCGCTGCGAATGAGACCCTCAGCGTCTCGCTGAAAGGGACACTCGCCGATCTCATGCCGCTCGCGCGAGTGGCTGCGCCAGACATCTTGAATGCGTCCGGCGCCGTCGATCTTCAGGTGCGGCTCTCGGGCCGGCCTACATCGCCTGTGATCCGCGCGGACATCATGCTCGCGTCGGGATCGGCCAGCTTCGGCGACAGTCCGGCGGCCACCGACATCAACCTGCAAGGCTCCTTCGAAGGCGGCGTCCTCGAGCTCCGCGAGGCGCGGGCCACATGGCAGGGCGCGAGCCTCACCGGGACTGCGCGAGTGCCGGCTACTGTCCTCGCAGACTCGCTTCCCGAGTGGTACGTCAAGAGCCTGCCCGCGACGCACGAGCCGGCGCAGGCCGTTATTCGCGCGGGTTCGATTACACCGGCGGTGCTCGCGCCATACGTCGAGGAGGGCGCTCTCGCTGATGTGACCGGCACAGTGGATGCGGTCGTGGCGCTGACCGCAACCTCGCTCGACATACAAGACGTCGAGGCGGAATTGACGCTCGCGCGCGCGGAGTTTGCGCTCGCGCGCATTCCGCTCAACCAGAGCCGCCCGACGCGGCTTCAGCTGGCCGGCGGCCGGCTGCAGGTTCTCGACTGGACGTGGGCGGGCGCAGGTAATCGCGTCAACATCACGGGCGGCGCGCTGTTGACCGGCGCATCGCCGGCGCTCGATTTCGCGCTCGACGGAACGCTCGACCTGCGCATGCTGAGCGCGTTCTCGCCAGACGTGGCCACCAGCGGGCGCGCGGCGTTCGATGTGAAAGTGACCGGCCTGGCCGACGAGCCGCTCGTCGATGGCCGGATGTCGATCGAAAACGGAGGCCTCGTGCTGCGCCAGCCGCGCTTCGCCGTCACGGACCTGCAGGGAACTGTGACGTTCGCCCGCGATGCGATGCAGTTGGGAGACATCACCGCAAACGCAAACGGCGGCATGCTGCGAATGACGGGCAGCATTCAGTATCCGAAATTCACCGTCACCGGCGGATCCGTTGCGATTACCGGACGCGGGCTTGCCGTCGAGTTGCCCGAAGACTTGCGCAGCGAAGTCGATGCCGACCTTCGGCTTGACCTTTCCGACAAGGCGCCCGCGCTGACCGGAAGCCTCACTGTTTTGCGCGGCTCGTACCGCGAGCCCGTGAGCCTGGCCGCCCAGCTGCTGACCGGCGTCCAGGCGCGGACACCTGTTGCTGCCTCTGCCACGGATGCCGGCTTCCTCGACCGCGTCCTCGTAAATATCGACGTCAAGACGGCAGAAAGCGTTGTAGTCGACAACAACTACGCCCGTCTCGACATAGCCGCGAATCTCCGGATCGTCGGCACGCTTGCCGAGCCTGTTCCAACCGGGCGCATGACGATCAGCGAGGGTGGCGACGTCTTCCTCGGAGGCCGCACCTATGACGTCGTACGCGGCACCGTCGACTTCATGAGCGGCACGCGCGTCGCGCCTACCCTCGACATCGCTCTGCAGACGCGCGTCCAGCGTTACGACATCACCCTTGAAGTCAGCGGAACACCAGAGACACTCAAGGCCAGTCTCAGAAGCCCGGGCGTGAGCCAGAACGAGCTCGTGGCGCTGCTGCTCACAGGGCAGCGCGCCGACACCAGCTCGATTGTGCAGGCGGATATCGCACGGGGCCAGTTGCTGATGCTGCTCTCGGGAGAGCTCCTGGGCTTCGCGGGGCGCGCGGTGGGACTCGACAGCGTGCAGGTCGGCCATGGCCTCGGCGCCGCGGCGTCGGATTTCGATCTGCTGGCCACCGACACCGACCCGAGCGCGCGTCTCACCGTTGGGAAGCAACTGAGCCGCAACGTCGAGGTGGTGTTCTCGCAGGCCCTCAGCGAGACCGGCGATGTCACATGGATCGCCCTCTATCGCCCGGTGCAGAACATCGAACTGCGCGGGGCCACACAGGATGACGGAAGCCGATCGTACGAGTTCCGTCACGAGCTCAGTTTCGGCGCCGGCGCCAGGGACACACCGAAATCCAAGCCAGGCGAGCGGAGCGTCGAACAAGTGACAGAGGTGCGCATTGCGGGCACACCTGGATACCCGGAAGCCGACATTCGCGAGAGGCTTCGCGTGAAAGCAGGCGATCGCTTCGACTTCTATCGGTGGCAGCAGGATCGCGACCGCCTGCAGCGCTTCTACCACGAACGGGAGTTTCTCGAAGCCCGCATCTCGGCCCGGCGCTCGCTCGCGGCATCCGAGGGCGACCCGAGCAAGGTGACCCTGGAATACGGGATCGATCGTGGACCGCAGACGATGCTCACGATCGATGGGCATTCGATGCCGGATGATCTCGTCGATCGGATGAAGACGGCCTGGGCCTGGTCTGTGTTCGACGGCTTTCTTCTCGACGACCTGACGACGCTGGCACGTGAGCAGCTGACGCAGGAAGGGTATCTCCGCGCAGACATCCAGGCCACGGTCGCGTCCGAACCGGACGCCCCGATCAAGGAAATTGCAATACGCATCGATCCGGGCACGCGCTACACCAGCCGGCAAATCGCTTTTTCGGGTGAGCAAGCGATTCCGGCCGCCACACTCGATGCGGCCGTTCGCGCCCAGCGCGTCGATGCATCGATGTGGCACGAACCGGCGCGCCTGCAGGCGGCAGTCCTGCAGCAATATCGGCAGCGTGGATATCTCGAGGCCGCCGTGACGGTTCAAGCACCGGTCTTCAACGGAGCATCCGCCGAGCTGCCGGTGCAGATCACCGAGGGGCGGCAATACACGATTGCCGGCCTCGATGTCGAAGGCGCGACGTCGCGCAGCCGCGAGCAGGTGGTCAATGCGTTTGGAGTCGCGGCCGGATCCACCTTCGAGCCTGCAACGCTCGAATCTGCTCGCCGTGCTGTGGAGCTCGACTACCTCCGCGAGGGCTACAACAACGTCCGGGTCACCGTGACCACAACCGTTGACGAAAGCCGGGCGAACGTCAATCTGGTGCTTGCCGTCGATGAAAGCCGTCAGCAGGTGCTCGCCGGCATCGATGTGAAAGGCGCCGAGATCACCCGGCGTCGCGTCATCGATCGGGCACTCGACATCGAGCCCGGCCAGCCCGCCAATCAAGCGGAGTTCTTCCGCGCAGAAACGCGGTTGTACGACACGGGCGCGTTTCGAACCGTCGATATCGCCGTTGTCCCGGTCGAGACTGATTCAGGCGGCCCCGTTGAACGGGTACGCGCAGAGGTGGCACTGCAGGAGCTGCCGCTTTATCGGTTCCGCTATGGATTCAGGGTGAACGACACGGTCACGCCGATCGAGATCGATCGCGAGCTTCGTCCGGCGCTCGTCGTCGACTTTCTCAGACGTAATCTGTTCGGCTACGGCATCTCGGCCGGCGTTGCGGGCCAGTTGGAGTCGGACCGCCGCCTGCTGCGGGGTGTGGTGACTCTGCCGCGCCTGTTCGGCCTGCCGGTGACGACCAGCCTTTTCGCGACGAGATCGCGCGAGCAGTTCACGCCAGAAGCCTCGACGCCGTTCGTGGAGGATGAATCCGGGATCACCGCCGAGCAGCGATTCGCGCCTTCTCCGAGGATGGCGGTGACATATGCGTACGACTTCTCACGGTCGCACATCTTCGAGCCGGAGCCTCTGCCGGGAATTCCCGCTCTCGATCTGCAGGCAAAGATTGCGCGGCTGACGAGCACCTACGCCTGGGACAGACGCAACGATCCATTCAGCCCGCAGAACGGGTGGTTCCACTCGTCGGGCGTCGAGCTGGGCGCGAAAGCACTTGGCTCTGACCTGCGCTTCATCAGGTACCTGGCGCAGCAGCACTACTACAAGACCGTGCGCCGCACCGTCCTGGCGTCCGCGCTCAGACTCGGACTTGCCCGCGGCTTCGATCAGGATCTGATTCCCAGCGAACGGTTTTATGCCGGAGGCGGCACGACCGTACGCGGCTTCGCCGAGGATGGGCTCGGTGGTGTTGATTTCTTCGGCGATCCCCGGGGAGGCAACGGCATGCTGATTCTCAACCAGGAGGTCCGCGTGCACCTGTTCAAGTGGGTGCACGGCGTCGGTTTCCTCGATGCCGGCAACGTATTTGAAAAAGCAAGCGAGTTCTCGTTGAGTAATCTCGAGGCAGGAGCCGGCGGCGGGATCCGCATCAACTCGCCGTTCGCCTTGCTTCGGGTCGACTTCGGCGTGCCGCTGACCAACCGGCGGCGTCAGTCAACAGGGCGTTGGTATTTCGGCATCGGCCACGCCTTCTGATCGCGACACATTGCGGCCACGCGTCCGATCGGTCCGATGTAGTGTCCGCCTTCAGGCGGACCCGATCCGCCCTCCGGCTTAGCGGCCGCGCACACTTCGCATCAGCGACATCACCGCCGCCTGCTCGGGCGCGTTCGGCGCAAGCTTCAAAAAATACTCGAGGTGCGCGGCCATTCGATCGATCTGCCTGAGCCTCGAATACGCAATACCCGCGTAGTAGTGGGCGTAGGCAGACGCCGGATCGATGCCCGACGCCTTCTCGAATGCGACCGCGGCCGGTTCCCACTGCTCCGCCGCGCTCAGTGCGAGACCGAGCTGATAGTTGGGATGAAACTGATCCGGCACAAGCGACACAGCCTGCGTCGCCTTGTCGACGGCCAATGGATTGTTGCCGTCGATGAGCGCATTTGCAGACTCGCCCACAAGCGACCAGGCCGTGGCAGGATCGACGCCGCTCGACAGCCGTGCGAACTGCGCCCGGGCCTCGTCCGGGCGACCCAGGTGGATGTGGCTTCGACCCGCCAGGAAAATCAACTCCGGTGACTGATCGGTTTGCGCTGCGATGGCATTGATGGCGTCCTGGTAGCGGCCGGCTTCGAAATGGGCCTGCGGACTCGGATCCTGCGCTCGCATGAGGACGGTCGCATTGAGGACGGTTAGCAGTACGACAACGGGGAGGCGATTCATATGACCCTCTTTCTGCGCCTCCTACAGAATACCCCCCTTCTCCGAGCAGTGCCGACGTATTCCATGACATGACTTGTCACGTCAGCAGCTCCGAGCGCGCGCGGAAATACTCCAGCGCTTCCGGGTTGGCGAGCGCTTCGATGTTGCCGGTTGGCCGGCCGTGCACGATCGCGCGCACCGCAAGCTCGACCAGCTTGCCGCTCTTCGTGCGTGGAATGTCGCCGACCTGCAGGATCTTCGCCGGCACGTGGCGCGGCGTCGCATGGTCGCGAATGCGGCGCCGAATCTGCGCCGCCAGCGCATCGTCCAACCGCACGCCGTCGCGCAGCCGCACGAACAACACCACGCGCACGTCGTGCTCCCACTCCTGGGCGATCACGATCGACTCGAGTACTTCGTCGATCTGCTCCACTGCGCGATAGATCTCCGCGGTGCCGATGCGCACGCCGCCCGGGTTCAAGACGGCATCCGAGCGGCCGTGGATGATCAGCCCGTCGTGTTCCGTCAGCTCGGCGTAGTCGCCGTGGCACCACACGCCGGGGAAGCGCGCAAAATAGGTCGAGCTGTACTTCGCACCTTCATCATCGTTCCAGAACCCGATCGGCATCGAAGGAAAAGGCTTCACGCAGACCAGCTCCCCCTTTGCCCCGTGCACGAAGCGCCCGTCATCGTCCCAGACCTCCACGGCCATTCCGAGACCGCGGCACTGCATCTCGCCGCGCCACACGGGCAAGAGCGGTGAGCCGAGCGCGAAGCAGGAAATGATATCCGTGCCGCCGGAGATCGATGAGAGGCAGACATCCGGCTTGATGCTGTCGTAGACAAAGTCAAAGCTCTGCGGCGAAAGAGGCGAGCCTGTCGAGAGAAATGTTCGAACGCTCTCCAACGTGTGACGGGCGCACGGCACGAATCCGCTTTTGGTTACAGCCTCGAAGTACTTCGCTGACGCACCGAATACCGTCATGCGCTCCGCATCCGCATAGTCGAAGAGGACCTGCGGCCCGGGATACAACGGCGAGCCGTCGTAGAGCAGCAGCGTCGCCTCGGCGGCCAGCGCCGAGACGTGCCAGTTCCACATCATCCAGGCGCACGTGGCGAAGTAGAAGATGCGCTCGCCGGGCTTCACATCAGTGTGCAGCACGTGCTCCTTCAGGTGTTGCAGCAGCGTCCCGCCCGCGCCGTGCACGATGCACTTCGGCGGCCCCGTCGTACCAGAGGAAAACATGATGAAGAGCGGGTGATCGAATGGGAGCTGCACGAACTCGATCTCATCAGGCGCAGAGCTCGCCGTGAAGTCGTCCAACAACGCAGAGTGCGGCAACCCAGTGATGGCAGGCTCGGCCCTTGTGTACGGCACCACGACGACCTGTTCGAGCGTTGGTAAGGCAGCGACGATGTCGGTCAGCTTCTCGAGGCAGTCGTAGGTCTTGCCGTTGTAGTAGTAGCCGTCGACCGCGAACAGAACCTTCGGCGCTATCTGGGCGAAGCGATCGACGACGCCCTGCACACCGAAGTCGGGCGAGCACGAGCACCATGTCGCGCCGAGGCTCGCGCTCGCGAGCATCGCGATCACGGTCTCCGGCATGTTGGGAAGAATGGCCGCCACGCGATCGCCGGCTCTGACGCCGCCGGCGTGAAGCGCTCGGGCAACGCAAGCGACCTGATCGTAGAGCTGGCGATGGGACAGTCGGCGGCGCACCTGGTCCTCACCCCAGAAGACAATTGCGTCCGCGTCATCACGGCGGCGCAGAAGGTTCTCAGAGAAGTTCAGACGGGCGTCGGGAAACCAGCGCGCGCCAGGCATGCGGTCACCGTCGAGGATCACCGGGCCGCCTGGATCGCCGCGGACGCCGCAGAAATCCCAGAGCAGTCGCCAGAAATCCGCTCTCTCGGCGATCGACCAGGCGTAGAGCGACTTGTAGTCCGAGAGCTTCAGCCCGAAGCGCGCGTTCACCTCCAGCATGAAGGCGCTCATGCGCGCGTCCCGTACGCGCTCGAACGAGGGTGTCCAGAGGGGGCCAGAGGTCATCCGCAGCGCGTCTTCCATATCATGATAATGTGCTGCGGCTGCGAGCGGCCCGGCGATGATGAAAGGGATGTGATGAAGGAGAACGAATTCCGTATAAGTGACGTGCCCCCTGGATCGGCCCTACTGGTCGGTGATGTGGCGGTATTCAATGTGGATGGAAAGTTTTTTGCCACGCAAGACAAATGCACCCACAGGGAAGGCCCGATGAGCGACGGTGCATTGGACGGATCGACGGTGACCTGCCCGTACCACGGCGCTCAATTCGACGTGACGACAGGCGCCGTGCTGTGCGGCCCCGCCAGGGAGTCGCTCAAGACATACCGTGTGATTGTGGATGGCGAGTTGGGGCGCGTCGAGTAAAACCCCGACGCCCCGCCCCCTGAGCCCGCGGCGCATCCTAACGCCAACTTCCCCCTCCGCCGATATCCCCCTTTAGGCCCCTGTAAGTACGGGGGTTGACGCGAGGATGATCGAAAATGCAGAGCCGCACTTTGTTGACGGTCGGCGTAGTGCTGCTGGCAGCAGCGACCCCCGCCAGGGCTCAATCCCTGCGCTTTTCGGGTTTCGGAGATTTCGTCTTCGGCGCGGTTGGGGGCGCCAACGTCGATCCGGCGGCCACACAACGGTTTCAGACCTTCGGGTCCGACCCGGACCCCGTCAATACGAACCGCGGCTTTGGTCTTACCGGCACCGACTTCGTCGTTCTCGCCGACATGACGGACGAGGTGACGTTCCTGGGTGAGATCAACTTCCAGACGGGCCGCGGCGGCTCCTCGGAGATCGAAATCGACGTGGAGCGCTTTTTCGTCAACTACCAGATTGACCCGCGCTTCAACGTCCAGGGTGGGCTGTTCTTCACGCCGATTGGCTACAACAACCGATTCCTGTACGCACGTGCCTGGTTGATGAACTCGATCCAGGTGCCCGACTTTTTCGAAGAAGAGCTGAATCTCTTCCCGACTCATAGCATCGGCATCGCGGCTCATGGCGAGTTCGCTCTCCGCAACGGTCATCGCCTCGCCTACATCGTGTCTGCCTCGAACGGCCGGCCGCACACGCCAGACGGCGCCGTGTACGCCCGCGATTACAACAGCAACAAGGAGATCACCGGCCTGGTCGAATGGCTCATTCCCGGCTTCAGAGACAGCCGTGTGGGCGTGAGCGGATGGTTTGGGAACATCGATTCCGTACGCGTCGGCGGGCTCGGAGAATTCGTCACGCTCGACTCGGCAGAGAGCCTCGCGTTGGCGGAGCGCGGCGTTGACACGTATCTGATCGTGAATCATCGCTGGTTCAGCATCAATGCGGAGTACGTCCGATCGAACCAGAACGAGAGGGCCGAAACAGGGACCCACTACATCACGCAAGGCGGCATGATCGAGGCGTCCCTCCGCCTGGTGGAGGGGAAGCTTCACCCTTATGTCCGGTTCGACCGCACTACCCTTCCAGAAGACGGCGGACCGTATCTCTCGCTTCGCGAACTCGAGGACACCTTGTTCACACGGGTGTACGTCCCGGAGTTCAAGGCCGTGATGACCGGCGCAGCCTTCGACGTGAATCAGCACGTGCGCGTGAAAGGCGAATACATCCGCCATCTGGGTGGCCCTCACCAACGTCACGGCGCCGCGTTCCAGATGGCATTCGGATTTTGAGCAGAAACCACTTTATGCTTCGCATGCACATCGGCCGCGCGTTCCTCGCGCTTTTCCTGACGGCAGGGGCTGCCTCGGCAGAAGAACTCGCGGTCATCGTCAACCCCGCCAATACGACGGCATCGCTCGATGCGAAAGCCGTGAAGGCTCATTTCCTCAAGACAATGTCAGCGTGGAGTAGCGGAGACAGAGTGCGCCCGGTGGATCAGACTGACACCACTCCCAAACGGGCGGCATTTCTCGCGAAAGTGCTGGGGATGTCGGCGACTGAGCTGGAACGGTACTGGCTCGAGCGGCAATACGCAAACGCCGACAGCCCTCCGGCGAAGGCGCCCGACGATGCCACGGTCATCAGGATCGTGAAGACGTTCAAGGGTGCGATTGGGTTCGTCAGCAAGGACGTCGCGGCGCGTGAGGGCGTCAAGACCGTACTGATTGTCCAGTACTGATCACGCCGATGACCCGAAGACCAAAGCGGACGATTTGGACTCCACTGCTGGCAATCACCGGAGGCGTTTTTGCGCTGACCGTTGTTGCGCAGGCCTCCATGGCGGCTCCAGCATCCCCGCGCCACGGGCTTCCACCCGCGGGACACCCTCTATCTGCCGTCGTCGCCGAGCTCGGACGCGAGCTCTTCTTCGACAAACGCCTCTCAGCGACGGATACCGTCGCATGTGCCACGTGCCATCGGCCCGAACACGGCTTCAGCGATGAGCGGCGCTTCTCGGTGGGCGTGAGCGGCACCCCGATGAAGCGGCATACGCCGCATCTCTACAACCTCGCATGGGGACGATCGTTTTTCTGGGACGGACGGGCGTCGTCGCTCGAAGAGCAGGCGCTCGAGCCCATTCGCCATCCGGATGAAATGGGACTGCCCGGCGACCTCGCGGCCGAGAAGCTGGGGGCGATTCCGTCTTACGCCCAGGCGTTCATGCGCGCGTTCCCGAAGTCCGTGGTCACGATGAAGAACATTGCGACGGCTCTTGCCGCCTTCGAACGCACGCTGGTCGCGCGCGATTCTCCGTTCGACCGCTACAGCGCCGGCGAGCACGGCGCCCTCGACGATGACGAACGGCGCGGCAAGGAGCTTTTCTTCGGACGAGCCAAGTGCGCGACGTGTCACAGCGGCCCCAATTTCACCGACGGACTCTTTCACAACACGGGCGTGATCGGCGACAAGGACGACATCGGGCGAGCCGCCTTCGATCGCGTGGGCGAGTTCCAGATGCGGCCGTACCCGTTCTTTCAGATGCGCCGTGCCTTCAAGACACCGGGACTGCGCAACGTCGCATTGACGGCTCCCTATCAGCACGATGGCTCCGAAGCCTCGCTCGAGGAGGTCGTGCGCTTCTACAACCTCGGGGGACGCGACCCTCGGAGCTACGGAAAGGCGCTCGACATCAGAGCGCTCAACCTGACCGACGCCGAGCTCGACGACCTTGTGTCGTTCCTCAAAGCGCTGTCGTCACCGGCCGCTGTGCCACAGGAATGAGTCGATGAGAAATCTGAAAGCCTGGCAAAAACTGGGATTGATTGGCGCGATCTCCATGCTTCCGTTCGCCATCGTGACCTACAGGATGGCGTCCTCGATCAACACACTTGGCGTCGAGTTCGCGCGCCAGGAGATCCGCGGGCTCGAGTATTACTCGCCGGTTGCCGTGCTGCTGAAGAACCTTCAACTGCACCGCAGCCTGACCGCCCTGTCGTCCAGCGGCGATGCGTCGTCGCAGGCCTCTCTCGACAACACGCGGACCAATCTCGAGCGCGACATCAAGAACGTCGACGCAGTCGACCAGCGACTGGACGGATCGTTGCACACGACTGAGAAATGGACGGAGCTGCGCACGATGATCCGCGATCTCCTGGATTCGTCGAGGAGTTTGTCGATCGAGGAGGTCGCCACTCGTCATACGAACGTGATTGCCGCGGTCATCGCGCTGATCGCACACGTCGGCGATACGTCCAACCTGACGCGCGATCCCGATCTCGACAAGAAGCACCTGATCGAAGTGCTCATCTACGAGGGGCCGGAGTTGAGCGAAGCGCTCGGCGACGCTCGCGGGTTCGGCATCGCCGTGGCGGCGGCCAAGACGCGGACACTCGATCAAGCGAAACGTCTGGATCGGAATGCCCTCCTGGTTGAAATTCTGGCAAGCAAGATGGACCAGACGATGAACAAGGCGTTTCAGTCCAACGGGGCTCTCACGTCGTCGCTCGAACGCGACTCCACTCTCAGCGGCGATTCGGTGCTCGAGGCGATGGTCGCCATCGGCACGCTGGCGCAGCCAGGGACCGTGGCGAGGCCCGCGGACTACTTCGCCACGCTGACGAAGAGTGTGGACGCGATCTTCACGATGGAGACCCACGTCACAGAGTCGCTGCGGGGGATGCTGAGCGAGCGCGTCGCGGCGTTCCGTTACGAGGTGATCCAGGCTCTCGCGTGGGCCGCACTCGGCTTGCTGGCGGTGACGGTCATCGGCGTTTTCGCGATCCGCGATATGACGCGCTCGCTCGGGCGGGTTGTGACCGCCGCGAACCAGATCGCCATCGGCGACCTCGCGATACCGCGCGAATCGAGGTCTCGCAAGGATGAGATTGGCGTGCTTTTACACGCATTCGACCAGATGGTCGATGCCTCGAAGGAAATGGCTGGCGTCGCCGAACGCATCGCCGCCGGCGATCTCGCCGTCGTGGTGAAGCCACGCTCCGATCGCGACGTGCTCGGCAAGGCGCTGGGCAATATGGTCGAGCGGTTATCCGCGCTCGTCGGCGAGATGCAGCGATCTGGAGGACAAGTCGAACGGTCGGCGGTCGACATCGCCGCCAGTGCGAAGCAACAGCAGGTGACCGCCAGCGAGATCGCCGCGACCACCACTGAGATCAGCGCCACATCCCGTCAGATTTCTGCGACCTCCAAAGAGCTGGTCAAGACGATGAGCGAGATCTCCGCCGTCGCCGACCAGACGGCCACACTCGCCGGACGCGGCCAGGATGGCCTGACCCTCATGGCTGGTACCATGGGCGGCGTGATCGAAGCGGCCGGCTCTGTCAATGCCAAATTAGCCGTGCTGAATCAGGAGGCCGCCAATATCAACCAGGTTGTCACCACGATTACGAAGGTTGCCGACCAGACGAACCTCCTGTCTCTCAACGCGGCCATCGAAGCCGAGAAGGCCGGCGAGTTCGGACGCGGCTTCTCCGTCGTCGCGAACGAAATCCGCCGCCTGGCCGACCAGACTGCCGTCGCCACCTACGATATCGAACAGACCGTCAAGAAAATCCAGGAGGCAGTCTCGGCCGGCGTGATGGGCATGGACAAGTTCTCGGAGGAAGTCCGGCGCGGCATGCAACAGGTCAAGGACGTGGGCGATCAGCTGACGCAGATCATTCAGCAGGTGCAGGTGCTGGTGCCGCGCTTCGAAACCGTCAATGAAGGGATGCACGCGCACGCTGTCGGTGCCGAACAGATCACCGAGGCGCTGGAGCAACTGAGCAGAGCCGTGGAACAGACGGTCGAATCGCTCCGCGAGTCGAACGACGTGATCGACGGGCTGAACCAGGCGGCGTCCGGAATGCTCAGCGGCGCGTCCCGGTTTACGGTCGCAGCATAGAAAGATCTCGAGCCGCGAGGCGTTGACTCAGGCCAGCTGATACTCGGGCGTGCTCATGATCAGGTGAACGGTCATCCGCAGCGCGTCTTCCATGTAGGTCTTCGCCCTGCCGATGTCGTCCGTGCCAAGCTCCCGGGTCAGGAATTCCACCAGGGCATCGCGAGTGGCTTTCGCGGTCGGCACACGGAGCGTCCGCCACAACAGATAGTCGACCGCCTCCCCTGTCGTCTTCGCGTCGCTGTGCAGCACCATGCCGGTCAGGTCGAACTGCGCGGCGTAGCGCGGTGTCGGAATCAGCTTGCGTGCCGCCTGCTGCCAGCCGATGTACCCGGAGATGCGCGTGTTGAACTGCTCGTCGCGCTCCAGGGCGACCATATCGAACGTGCTCATTCGTGACGGATCGCTGACCGCGGTTGCCGCGCCGATGTCGTAGCCGTCGCGCAACCGGGTGCCGAGCATGCCGTCGCTGCCGGCGTTGAAATTCCAGTCGCGGAAGCCGGTCATGTCGGGGACGAGCACCTCACGGGCGACGTTGCCGCGCGCGATCAGCAGACCCGGCGTGATCCACGCCTTGCCGCCGGCCCAGCCTGCCACCGACGGCGGATTCAGAAGATGCTGCCCCATCGCGATGGTCGATTGATTGAAGTCGGGCACGCCTGGAACCGCATCGACGCCCAGATGCTTCATCATCGCAACCATGTGTTCGACGGGCCCCTTGATGTGGCCGCCGTAGCTCGCCTGGCTGTAGAAGTCCTTCGACGACAGGATCACCATCAGCAGAGGCTTCACGTCGTAGTTGCTGGCGCGTAGCACCTCGCCCAGTTTCTTGCGCAGGTCCGGCGACAGATCGTCGCGCACCAGAAAGCGGTAGATCTTCGCGGCCAGATACTCCGCTGTCACACGCTGCTCGAAGATGATCTTGAGCACCTCGACGCCGTCGAAGTTCCCGGTCCGGCCGAGGAACGTCTTCACGCCGGCGTCGTGCTTCTCCGGATCGACCTTGAACGTGAGGTTGTCGAAATACCAACCCGTGAACGCTCGCGCGCACTCGCGCACGTCCTTCTCGGAGTAGTTGCCGACGCCCATGGTGAAGAGCTCCATCACCTCGCGGGCGAAGTTCTCGTTCGGCGCCCCTTTGACGTTGTACTGCGCGTCGAGGAAGTACAGCATCGCCGGGTTCTGGGCAACCTTGATGGTGAGATCGCGCAGGTTGCCGGTTGCGCCATGCTCGAACAGATCGATCTGCTGCATCATCTTGCGGTAGTCGCGGACCTTGTTCTCGTGGGTCGCGAAGTGGCCGTGCCACAGCAGCGCCATTTTCTGCTCGAGCGGGTGCGACGTCTGCACCATCCGGTTCGCCCACCAATACCCCAGCCGGCGCGTTTCGAGCATCGTCGCCCGCAGCCAGTAGAAGAAGCGATCGGAGACCCCCTGCACAGGACGGTTGCCGGCAGGTTTGACATCGACGCCCATCGAGGCGCCGGATTTCAGCGCGCGATCTGTCGCTTCGGGACGACTCTCGGGGAATCCGTTCAGTGTCGAATCCCAGAGACCGGATTCCACAAACGGCTGCATCTTTGGATTGGGAATGCTCTCGTAGTGCACGAGCGATCGGACCGCCCGATCGAGGCCAAGGTCGGCGATCTTCTGGATGTCGGCCGGCGCGCCGCCGAATCCCGCATGAGCCAGCAAGTGCGCGGCGCGGTCGTAATTCCAATCGGCAGCGGAAATCGGCGCGAGGTCGTCTTTCCAGGCCGCCGGTCCCGGAGACCACCCGATGCGATTGGCCACGTTTCTCTCCAAGCCCGCGCTACGCGCGGAAGATCTTCAACGTCTCGAACTTCTGTCCCAGCACTTTCGCGGCGTCGGCGCCCAGCCATCCCTCGATCAGCGTCGCGTACACCCTGCGGAAGTCTGTGGTGGTTTCGAGGTTGTCGCCGAGCACGAGGTTGCTGAGACTCGGCGGCGTGCCGTAGAGCCCGCCCTTCACGCCGTTGCCGATGATGAAATTCACCTGCGCCGTCCCATGGTCCGTGCCGAGGCTCGTGTTCTCGGGCACGCGCCGGCCGAACTCGCTGTGGATGTACATGACGACGTCGTCCGCACGCCCGATGCGCTCCATTTCGTGGAAGAAGCCCGCCACGGCGTCGGCGCAGTATTCGAGCTGTCGATCGTGCGGCGCGGCCTGATTCACATGCGTGTCGAACAGGCTGTTGCGCAGCGGGACGTAGTAAAGCTTCGTCGGGAAGTCCGCCTCGATGAGCGCCGCCACCTTGTCCAGATCGAGGAGCCGCAGATCAGGATTGTCTTTACCTCGGTACTTGGTCCAGGCCGCTCGCACCAACTCGGATGCCTGGGCGGCGCTCTTCGTGACTTCCAGCACGTACCTGTGCGCGTCGCCCACCGGCGCGTTCGGCGCGCCCAGCGCCTCGAGCGCCGATTTCTCCTGGGCGAAGACGCCGCGCTGAAATCTCGTGGGGTCGACGAACACGAGCGGCACGTGATTCTCGCCCTTGACGGCCAGAGTCTGGCTGTCGGAGATGTTCACGATCATGTTGTCGCGCGTGCCTGTGGGATCGAGCGCGGACGCGGTCCGTCCGAACCAGCCGTACTCGTTGCCGCTATTGGGGGCGGCGGTGTGCCAGAACGACACCGACGTGAAATGCGAGAACGACGGCTGGTCGTAGCCCACGCCCTGCACGATGGCGACCTTGCCTTCGTCGTACAGCTGCTTCATGCCGCGCATCGACTTGTGCCAGCCGAACTGCGCGTCGATCTTCAGCAGGTCGCGTTCCTTGATGCCGATCGTCGGCCGGTGCTTGTAGTACATCGGGTCGCCGTACGGCACGATCGTGTTCAGTCCGTCGTTGCCGCCGAACCACTCGAAGACCACGAGGATCTTGCCCGATTGCTCCGCGGCGGCTTCGAGCGTGGCGCGGTTCAGGACGAACGGAACCGGGCCGATGCCGCCAACGAGGCTAAAGCCGAGGCCGCCGGCGCCGATCCGGATCATGTCGCGCCGCGAGACGCCGCAGCCGGTCAGTCGACTATTGGTTGGCATACTTCGTTTCTCCGAGTACGCAGGGCCCTCTATTTCGCGGGCGCCCGATCCACGACCTTCTTCCCGACCGCTTTCAGCGCGTCGGTCGCGTCGCCGCTGCGCGTGATCTCGATCGACATGACCGTCCCGCCTTTGAGCATCTGCAACTCCCGATGCTTCTCGTTGTACCAGCAGGCGATGTCGCCCAATCCGGCTACCTGCTCCTTCTTGCCGCAGAGCCCGCGGTACACCTGAATCTCCACCGAGCCGGGCGCGAAAAGGAACATGTTGAGCTGGATGTGGCGTCCGCCGGCACCGTCGTAGGCACAGGCTTTCGCGACCTGCCCGCCAGAATTCACGTTGGTCGCCTTCCCCTCGCCCACCGTCCCGCCCACCGCAGCCTCCGCGTCCGGTTTCGTGAGCAGCGTGCAGGCATCGCCAGCGCTGGATGTCGCGGCCGCAGCCGGCTTCGATTGCCCCGGCCACGGGCCGCCGGCGGTCAGGCCGGACGCTGCGAAGAGGGTGAGGCCGAGCACCAGAGACGCGCTTCGCAGAATTCTGACGCTTCGCATGACGCTCCTCCCACTCCGTAGCTTTCTTTCTTCTCTTTTAGGGGTCGCGCTGGGCCTCAGGATACGCCCTCCGGGGGCGGCGCTCAAGGGCTGCCCGCCCTCTGTGATAACGTGCTGAGCGCATTTGAGCCAAGGCGGCGTTCGCCAAACCGTCCGATACAAACAAGGGTGATGCTAATGACAATGAGACGTCGGGAATTTCTGGCAGCAGGTGTCGCGCTCAACTTTGCGTCGGCCGCGATCGCGCTCGCGGATCAAGCCGGCACAGCCCCGGCGCGCGGCGGTGGCGGCGGCGGTGGCGGACGAGGCGCCGTCGTCCCAAAGAAAATCGCGAAAACCACGAAGATGTTCAAATCGCCGGGCATGTACCCGAATGCGCTGGCCGTGATGACAGATGCGCCGGGCGGCTTGTGGATTGGCCAGCAGAAGGCCAACCCCTCGAACGCCAAACAGTACGGCGTGCCCGAGGATCCCACCGGCCTCGACGAGGCGGCGTGGTTGGTCGACTGGAACGGCAAGCTGCTGAAGACTCTGACGTCACGCGCGCGCAACACGTCGGGTATCGCGTACGGGAACGGTTGCGTCTGGGTCGGTGCCAACGCAGAACCTTACGGCATTTTACAGGTCGACATGAACTCGAAGGAGATTGCCCATCGCCAGATTCCGCTCGCGCTCGCAGGCAACGGCGGCGGATGTCACGGCGTGAAGTGGCACGAAGGGAAGCTGTGGATCGCCGCGCTGCGTCTCGGCGGCATTCTCCGCGTGGACCCCGCGACCTGGACCCCGGAGGTGCTGATTCGCGTGAGCTCGGAGGAGAAACCGCGCCTGCACGACGTCGCCTTCGACAACGAGGGGAATATCTGGGTCGTCACCGGCATCAACAGCAACAGCTATGCGTCAGGCCAGGCGGGCTTGAGCAAGTACGACGGCAAGACGGGCACTTTGTTGTTGACCGCCGATTTCGAAAAAGGCTCGTCCGATCCGCACGGTCTGGTGTGGCACGACGGCCATCTTGTGAGCTGCGATGCCGGGCTGCATCCGGGGTGGAACTGGCAGAACAACGACCAGAGTCCGACGAGCGGCTACATCTTCAGCATCGAGATCGTCTAGCGCTCGCGCGCTGCTGGCTCGTGGGCCACTGTCGCCCACGAGCCAGACCTTCCCAAAGGATGTAGTCAATCGCCGACGATGAAGTTCGTCAGGAACCCAAGCGGATCAGCGCGACGCAGGCTACGCGCGTCAGGCTCGTCATCGTCATCGCGTGAACGATACGGACCGAAGCGGACATAGTCGTCATCGACAGGAGCCGTCTGGCGGCTGCCGCGATCTTTTCCTGGCGCATCGACGATTTGCCGCATCTCGCCGAAATCGAGCCAGATCATGTCGCACTTGGTACAGTTGTCGATGACGACGTTACCAGGACCAGAGTGTGCGTAGGTCTCAAAACGCCCAGCACATCGCGGGCAGGAGAGCGTGCGCTGCAACTGCCGGCGGTCGAGAGGCACCGGTTCCGCCGGTGGTGAGTTGGCCCACGCGCGGCGTTTGTCCACGACGCGGGCGAAGGTCGCGCGTGGCAAGAAGATACCCCGACACTTCGCACAGAAGTCGATCGGCTCATCGTTGTCCAGCAACGCGTGCGCCATCTGCATCTTGCAGAGAGGACAATCAGGCGCATCGGCGAGATGACCGACGATGCGGATGCCGTCGGCTTCGACAGCTTCAGGGAAGTGGTAGTTCCCGCAATGACCGCATCGGAAATAGCGCCGCGATTCGATCAGCTCCATCGGCGCGCCGCAGCTCTGGCAATTCACGGAATCCTGCCTTGTCTCAACGTGAGAACCGGCACGAGCTTCTGCTTTGCTTTCCGGATTTCTCCCTGCGAATCCACAAGCGAGAAATCCCCATTGACCAGATCGAAGACGGCAACATCGGCCATGCTCCCCGGTTTCAGGGAGGCCATTTCTGCGATCTTGTCGATAGCCCGTGCGGGAGCGACCGTCGTGAGCTCCACGACCTTCTCGAGCGTCAGGCCGAGATGCAGGAACTTCGTCATCGTGGTGGGAAGGTCGAAGACCGGACCGAGCGCGCTGTACGCGTGAATGTCACTGCTGATCGTCGCCGGCGGGAAGTTCTGCTTCAGCGCCGCTTCCGCCGCGGCGAACGAGAAACTGCCGCTCCCATGGCCGACGTCGAACAGAATTCCGCGCTCCGCCGCGCGCCGGATGTAATCGGACACGCGCCCGTCGGAGCCGATCACTCCGCCTCCACCGCCCCGGCGGAACGCGTGCGTCACGATGTCGCGCGGGCGCGTGAGCTCGAGGATCTTCTCCATTGGCGAATGCGGATTGCCTACATGGATCATCAGCGGCTTTCCGATCTGGTCGGCCACACTGCGCGCCGCGCGCACGGCCTCGAGATCGTTCGGCCCTGAATAGTTTTCGCTGCATCGGACTTTGATTCCAACGATGACATCGGCGTGCGCTTTCGCCACCCGTAACGCGGAGGGAACGTCGATCATCCGCATGTCCACGAGTTCGCCGGGCTGGCCGATCAGTCCGATTCGCGAGATGTTGAGAAACGCGAGAACCCGCGTGCGTGACGGTTCAATGACGAGCCGCCGGAATCCATCGAAACTGTCCGACCCAGACGTGCCGGCATCGATGGCCGTCGTCACGCCTCGCGCGAGGCAGTGTCGATCCAGGTCAAGGCCCCAGTGCGAAACACCGGCAAACCCATGGGTGTGCAGATCGACAAGGCCGGGCGTCACGATTTGACCGGCCACCGGAACGGTCCGCTCGGATTCCGCCGCATCGATGTCCCGGGCGATCGCCGCAATCCTGCCGCCGGCAATCGCCACGTCAGCAAGCGCGTTAAAGGATTGCGATGGGTCGATGACCCGTCCGCCCTTGAGAAGGAGCTCGTACTTTCGTGCTTGAGTCTGAGCAAGCACGCGCGTACCAGCCATCAGGAGCGGCATCGAGCCCGCGGTCAGGACGCGTATCACCTGTCGTCTGTTCATGCTCTGGCCTCTTTTCGACAGCAGTTTACCCCTCTGCTATTCCTGCGCGATATACAGCCCCACCATCCGGTGCCATATGTATGATACGGACCACTGGAGCACTCCAATCGATGACGACCGCCACCCACCCGGACGACATCGCCGCACGCACGCGCCGGCACATCACGCGCCGGCTGATGCCCTTTCTATTCGTGCTGTACGTGTTCAACTACCTGAACCGCGTCAACGTCGGCTACGCGGCGTTGCAGATGACCGGGGACCTTGGTTTCTCGAACACCGTCTTCGGATTCGGCGCCGGGATCTTCTTTATCGGATATTTCCTTCTGCAGATTCCCTCGACGCTCGTCACCGAGCTCTGGAGCGCGCGCAAGTTCATCACGCTGAGCCTCGTCGTCTGGGGGGCGCTCGCCGCGATTTGCGGGCTCGTCAACACGGCCCAGCAGTTCTACTGGGTCCGCTTCTTCCTTGGCATCGCACAGGCCGGCTTCTTCCCCGGCATCATCGTGTACCTCACCCACTGGTTCCGCTACGAGGACCGCGCCAAGGCCGTGGCCATGTTCATGATGGCCATCCCGACCTCGAACATGGTGGGCGCCGGGATTTCGGCGGCGTTGATGCGCATCGACTGGCTGGGCATGAACGGGTGGCGCTGGCTGCTGATTCTGGAAGGGCTGCCGACGGTCGTGCTCGGTGTGGTGGCGTTTTTCTACCTGACTGATCGGCCGAGCGACGCGCGCTGGCTGCCCGACGAGGAACGCCAGTGGATCACCGGCGAGCTCGATCGCGAACGGGAACGAAAGAAGAGCGCGCACAAGCTGAGCACGTGGGAAGCGCTTCGCCACCCGCAGGTGATCCTTCTCGCGCTTGCCTGCTTCTGCTACATCACCAACAGCGTCGGCCTCAGCTCGTGGCTGCCGACGATCGTGCGGCGCATCTCGGGGCTCAGCACCACGCAGGTGATTCTCATCTCGGGCATTCCATGGCTCTGCGCCATTCCGGTCATGTTCATCACGGCGTGGCACTCGGACAAAACGCGCGAGCGGCGCTGGCACACGGCGATTCCGCTGTTTCTCGTCGGTATTGCGCTGTCGCTGAGCATTGCGGCCGGCAACAACCTTGTCCTGGCGATCGCCGCTTTTTCGGCGGCGACCATGGCGCTCTACTCGTTCCCGTCGCCGTTCTGGGCGTTGCCCACCCTCTTTCTCAGCGGACCTGCGGCCGCGGCGAGCATTGCGCTGATCAACGCAACGGGAAATCTCGGCGGCTTTGCGGGGCCCTATTTGATTGGCTACCTGGCCGACCTCACCGGTGGCTACACCGCAGGCCTGATGTATCTGATTTTCTGCGGCGTCCTTGCCAGCGGACTGATCCTCTCGCTGCGGACGACGCGGCAAGAGACGGACACGCCGCAGCCTGCCGCGACACCGCAGGTGAAAGCCGCCGCACGCTCTGGAGTTTGATTCCTTCTCAGAACATCATGCTGTCTCAACGCCCGCCATACGGGAGCAAGTAGAGAAAACATTCGCATCCGCCGGAACGCTCGACATCAGGCAGCCCAGTTGTACCCACGAACTCGAGGCTCATCACGACGGTTGCTGCATCAGCTCCGGAAGCCTGTTGTGTGACCGGCCGGAACCCGGTGTCGGATGCCGTGAGCGACCATGCCTCGTTCACGGGAACGCGGACGAGAAAGCGCCCTTCGCCGTCGGTAACCATTGCCTCACGGCCAACGAGCTCGATGCGCGCATGCGGCAGCGGACGGCCGGTTGTGTCGATCACCTGACCGAGCCGCTGTGCCCAGGGGCTTGCCAGCTCGCCGGTGATGCACTCGCAGAGCGCACGCAGGGGCAATGTAGCGTCGATATTGGCCTTTGTGCCCCGATTAACGCGAACATGATTGCGGCGGACCACCTCGAAGCCGCGGAGCTCGAAATCGACCCGGTAGATGCCATCCGGCACCTCCTGGAACCGGTACGACCCGTCGCTGCTGCTCGTTGTTTGCCTTACCAGGCCGCCCGACTCCGGAATGGCCGTCACGGTTGCGCCGGGAATCGCCATACCGATCCCATCCCGAACAACACCAGCAATACTTGCGGATTGAGCGACAGTGATGCCGCTCGGCGAGAAGAGAATCAATGAGAGGATCAGAGGTGTGCGCGTTAGGTTGCTGAACATGCCCGGCTGCCTGTGAAATTTTCCAGACAGTAGCAATTATGCGCGCCGGGCAAATAGCTGCAAAGCTAAGCGTCCCCGCTCCGATTGAACACTCAGTGCGCGCCGTGGACAGAATCTGAAACGTCGAAGAAGTCCGATCACTCTACGACGGCATCCTTATGTAAATCGGCACACCTCCAAAATCCGCAAAGCCCATCCGCCGGTACACGGAGTACCCGGCTTCCGAAGACTGGAGGATGCCCACACCGTAACCAAGTCTGGCTGCGCAACGCAACGCCTCGGCAGTCGCGCACGCGCCAAGTCCTTTGCGGCGCTCCTGCGGAATCGTCGAGACGCAGTAGATTCCAGCGAGACCATCGGCGAGACAGCACAGCGACGTAGCGACGATGGCGCCGCCCTTGCGAACGGCGAAGAACTGCGTGCTCGCATCCGCCGAGGTGTCAGCTCCCACCATCGCTGGAGAGAAGTAACGCGCCAAGCCTAGGGGAAGTTCGTACCCTTCGGCGAAGCGTTCTGACCACTCATCCCCATCGACGCCGTCTGCGACGCGCACGAACTCGTAGCCGTCGGGCAGCGCTGGCGCCTGGAGTGCTGCGATGTCGACAGCCATTGCGGGCAAAGCCCCATGCGAGACGAATCCACTGGTTGTCAGAAGCGCATCAATCTGCGAGTCGGCTTCCATCGAAGGCAACAGCACTGCAGATGGCGCGGGGCATGACAGCAGCGGTTCGATGGCGCTCCGCGCCGTGTTGAGATCCTTCGCGTTTGAAAGGATGACGAAATTGCCAAACGGGTGTGCCTCGCCGGTCACGAGCCTCATGAACGCCGGGGCATGTGTGGCAACCGGCCCGCGCACAAGCCGGCGAAAAGTCGTATCGAAGTGGCGACCGATGGCCCGCCCTGCTGCTATTCCCATGGCCGACACGGCCGGAACCGTCGATTGTGGCATCCGATCACCTCCGGAAAAATTCGGAGGATAGCATGCGCGGTGCCAGGAGGGCGGCTCAGGAGCGCGCGTGAATCGTCCACCCTGGCGTGTTGTGGCCACAGCCCAGGCACTGCAGTGACACACGGGTCTTGTCGAATCGCATCGCCATGGCGTGGCCGCCCAGACCGCAGCGGACCTGCACCAATCCCTCTGCCACAGCGATCGCTATCGCGCTAGCTCGCAGCCAGAGCGCGTTCAGAAAAGCCCCCGTGGTCGACACGGACAGCATCGGTTCGACGTGTGAGACAAGCATGCGGTTCCTCCCGGCGGAAGTGGTATGCCCTCCGCTACTGATTAACGCGTCAAAGGCGCGTCAAGCCCGCAATGCCAGAGAGGGCCGCAAACGAACGCGTCCGATCGCGGTCAGGTGACCTAAGGATTAGGATCCCATCGACCCGCGGGCCCATCGCCAATCTTCACGACCCTCGTGACGAACGTGAGCCTGGAGTCGTCCACGCCATCAATCTGCGCACTCACCTCCCAGCAGCCAGGCGTTGGAAAAATCAGAAAGCTCGGCTTGAAGTTCGGCGGCTCGATCGCGCTCCCAATTGAGGCTCGCAGGGACGGCGAATCTCCGTCGAGTCGATGACCGGTGACCTGGAGCTTCCCGTCCTGACCCAGCGTCCATCCAAACTTCATTACGAGGAACCCTTCGCGTGTCTGGAAGCCCGCGCCACCGGGTTTGAAAATCACTGTGCCGTCTGGCCACAATCCAAAAGGCCAAACAGCCAGATGTCGGTTGCCGAAACTTCCCTTCTGCGGTTCTGCCGACCCCGGCAAGACGCCGTTCGCAGCCGTCACGTTGCAGGGGACGCCGGCGCCCTGCTGAAGCTGCCGCGCGACCATCGCAGACGAAGAGAGAACTATCGCCGCCGCGACAACAACGCACGTAGTCGATGTGATCTGTAGCTTCACATTGCACCTCTCGGGATGATCCTCACGCAAGAATCTATTTTTTCACGACACGTCAGGTTTCGTCGCGCGCACGACCAGTCCGTGCACCGGATCGCCAGCTTCGAGACGCAGTTCCGCGCGCACGATTTCGGGCCGCAGGTTCGCATCGGTGAGCACGCGCTCGAGGTACAGAGAGGTGTGGCTGTAGCGGCCATGCGGGCTGATGGCGAACCCGGCGACGGATCGCGCATCGACCAATTCCTCCACCGTAAAGACGAGACGGCCGCGAGCACGCAGCGCCTTCGCTGCCGCGGCAACGACCCGCTCGAGCGAGCCGAAGTAGACGAGCGTGTCTGCCGAAACGATCGCGTCGAAGGACTCTGGCGCCTCCTCGAGATACGCGGTCAACTCGCCTTTGACCAGTTCATCGTACACATTCCGTCCCCGAGCCTGATCCATCATGCGTGCGGAGAGATCGACCCCCACCAGCCGGCGCGCGTACGGCGCGACGAGCGGCCCGCACAAGCCGGTGCCGCATCCGGCATCGAGCACGTCGAGGCTCTTCGTCGCTGCAACGTTCGACTCGGCCAGCATTGCCGCCACCAACGCCGGCGCGCGGTATAGCAAGTTGGCCAGCTTGGAATCGAAGCTGCCGGCGAAGCTGTCGAAGGTCTGCTCGATGAATCCGTCCGACGCCCGTTCCGGGACATCACGGCCCGAACAGGCTGCCTTCATGTGCCGGGCGATGGGATGGTCCGGCTCCTCTTCAAGCCACTTTTCGAAGATATCTACCGCCTGATCGATCTCGCCGAGCGTGCAGTGCGCAAGGGCCAGTTGTCGTCGGGCTTCCGGGTGTTTCGGCCGGAGCGTGATGACCTTGCAGAAGCAAACGGCCGCCTCGTGCGTCCGTTTCTCGGCGTTCAACAGGATGCCGAGATTGGTGTACGCGTCCGAATGTTCGGGGCTCACACGAATCGCGGCCCTGTAGGCCGCCTCTGCGTCGGCCACCTTGCCTTGTGCCTTGAGGAGAACTCCGAGATTGTTGTGCGCGTTCGCGTGGTCAGGATCGAGCGCAATCGCGCGCCGGCATGCGGTCACTGCCTCATCCAACTTGAGCCGATCGCGAAGGACGATCGCGAAATTGCTGTGCCAGTCGGCGCGCTCGGGCTCGAGCTCGAGGCTTCGCTCGATGAGTGCGAGGGCCTCCTCGCTTCGTCCCTCCTGATAGGCGAGCACACCCGAGTAATGCAAGGCGTCGGCAAAGTCGGGCGCCACCTCGAGGACTCGTCGATACATGTTGCCCGCGGCGACCCACTGGTCGCTTTGCTGAAGCTGAATCGCGATCGAGATCGCTTCGTCCAGGCTGACGGCGCGGTCGGTCGTCGCGGCTACCCCTCCTTGTTGGCCTTGATGTCGTACTTGAAATGGATTCCCGCGTCGAGCGATCCGTCGGCCTTCTGCGGCTTGTATTCCAGCGCGACCTTGGCGAACTGCATCGCGACGTTTTCGGCTGTGGCGGCCGAATCACCCGATCCGCTGGGCTGCACGCCCGTGATGATGACGTCCTCCATCTTGATGATCAGAAACTCCTGCTGGCCCTTGCCGGCCTTACGCACAGTGATGGTGGCTTCCTTGATGTGCGTCCCTGTGGCGCAGGCCTTCATCAGGACGGGGGAGGCCTTGTCGATGTGATGGGTGAAATTGAAGTCGTTGAAGCTCGCCTTGCCCTCACCGCCGCCGCCGCCGTGGGAGATGGAGCCGGCCTTCGACACTCCCCAGGACCAGGAAAGCACCTCAACTTCGTTTTGGTGCTTGGAGTCGAACGATTCCCCTTTGATGTCGCCGATCTTCGCAAAGATGTCCGCCATGAGGTGCTCCTCTTGCGTGAGCCGCTACTCCGGGTCCCGAAACGTCAGTTCACCGGCTTGAGCAGCAGATTGGCTGCGCGCTTCGCGATCTTCCGGCCGTGTTGAATGCCTTCTTCGACGGCATTCCGGAAGTGAATCCCGACCAGAATTCGCGACAGTCCGTTTTCGTCCGCCGCCTGCGAAAAGCTCGTATAGGTACGGAACACTGGGGAAGCGTCGGTGCACCGTTCACCGGCGGGCAGAGTCAAGCTGCACGCATTGAAAGCGACGTCATCGGTTTCAAAGAACTGTTTCAAGCTCTCCGCGGCTGCGCCTCCTTGCACACTGTGGCCCGAGTCGTGGTCAGGGATGGGATAGGTAAGCTGCAGCGGCGTCCACGCAGGATCCGCCAGGGTATCAGGATTGCCGTCGGTGTCTGCCGTCTGAATCGCCGTGACCGGGCGCCAGAAGTTGTAGAGATACTTCGATTCCCAGGAAGCGATGTACCCGTCGGCCAGGGACAGGTTGAGTAATCCGAACAACCGCGCGTTCTCCCAGAGTCCCAGCCCTCTACTCTCGGAGATGGCGCGTGTAAGACGATTCCAGGCCAGTGGCGAGCTCTCGAGCCAGAACAAGCCAATCTGTGTTTGCTCAGCGGTCCGTGTGCTCTGGGTAGTGATATCGTCGCCACCGATCGCCTTCACCTCGTTGAAATCGGCGCTGTACTTCTTACTGGTCACGTCGTACGGCTTGTTCGCACGAAACTGCGCGGCGTGGTTCAGCACGAACGGCGTGACATTCCCCCATCCCGGTGCGAACGCGAAGTTAATCCCCGGGGTAAAACGCCACTCGCCCGGACGGGTTCCCTGTGGGTACGCAAAATCCTGCAACGGCGTGTCTGACCCGTCCGATGTTCTCAAGGTGAGAATGGCCGCAGCGGCGTCCCGTCCAACCTGAATCCCGTCCGTCTTGGGGACGCCATTCGGAATAGGTGCGAGGGCGGCGGTATAGTCGGCTTCGACGCTGGCGATACCCGCCTGCAAGCACGCCGCCGGAAACGGAATCTGGCTGATGGCGGCAACGAGCACGCCTCGCGCCGCCGCCGCGACGGCGGCTGCCGTCGACGTCCCAGGAGCGACCTGCGCATCGAACGCGTACGGGCGAGATCGACGATCGATTGCGTTCAGCGCGTCGTGGATGGCCACGTGCATCATCGCGTACATGCGGGACTCGTGAAGCGGGTCGTCGGCTGGCGCGATGCAGGCCGCGAGTGCCGCTTGACCGGCATTCGCATTCCAGTCAGTGACCGCATCCGCCGCGGAGGAACGCGGCCAGAGCAGGGCGACGCCAAGGCAAAGGTAAAGAATCAGGCGCTTTGCATTCATGGTGTTCTCCTTTCGCATGTCCGTAGCTGGCATCCCTAATCGTCAGGCAAGAATCTCCTTTCTCACGACACCGTGTACATCGGTCAGCCGGAAGTGCCGACCCTGATATTTGTACGTGAGCTGCGTGTGGTCGATGCCCAGGCAGTGCAGAATCGTCGCGTGCAGATCGTGCACGTGCACCGGATCCTTGGTGATGTTGTAACAGTAGTCGTCGGTTTCCCCGTAGGTGATGCCCGGCTTGACGCCGCCGCCGGCGAGCCACACCGTGAAGCAGCGAGGATGGTGGTCGCGGCCGTAGTCGTCGCCCGTCAGCTTGCCTTGACAATACACAGTGCGACCGAACTCTCCGCCCCACACCACGAGCGTGTCCTGCAGCAGGCCGCGCTCCTTGAGGTCCTGGATGAGCGCGGCGCCGGGCTGGTCCGTGTCCTGGCACTGTCCAGTGATCAGCTTGGGCAGCGTGTTGTGATGATCCCACCCGCGGTGAAAGAGCTGAATGAAGCGGACGCCGCGCTCGGCGAGCCGTCTGGCTAGCAGGCAGTTGGCGGCAAACGTGCCGGGCGTTCGAGACTCGGGCCCGTACATCTCGAAGATGCGATCGGGCTCCTTTGAGAGGTCCGTGAGATCGGGCACCGATGTCTGCATCCGGTACGCCATCTCGTACTGCGCGATGCGCGTCGAGATCTCCGGATCGCCCGACTCTTCCTGCTTCATCTGGTTCAGTTGCCCCAGAGAGTCGAGGTATCGACGGCGCGCGTCGCTGCTGAAGCCCGTCGGGTTCGAGAGGTACAGCACCGGATCACCCGTCGATCGAAACTTCACACCCTGATACTTGCTCGGCAGGAATCCGCTTCCCCACAGCCGGTCGTAGAGCGGCTGATCGCCGGGCCGTCCGGTGCCCTGCGACACCATGACCACGAACGACGGCAGGTCGCTGTTCTCGCTGCCAAGGCCGTAAGAAATCCAGGCGCCGATGCTCGGCCGTCCGGCCAGCTGGGCGCCCGTCTGGAAGAACGTGATGCCCGGATCGTGGTTGATCGCCTCGGTGTACATCGATTTGACGAAGCACAAGTCGTCGACGACCTTCGCCGTGTGCGGCAGCAGCTCGCTGACCCACGCACCCGATTGCCCGTGCTGTGCGAACGTGAAGTTCGGCGGCGCGACTGGGAAGGTCGCCTGCGTCGAGGTCATGCCGGTCAATCGCTGCCCCATCCGGATCGACGCGGGCAGCTCCGAGCCACGCAGATCGTGCAGCCGCGGCTTGTAATCGAAGAGATCCATCTGCGCCGGACCGCCTGACTGAAACAGGTAGATCACACGCTTGGCGGTGGGCGCGAAGTGCGGAAGTCCCTGCACCGCTCCGGGCGTACCCGCGGCGCGCAGATTGTCGCTCATCAGCGTCGCGAGCGCCGCAGTGCCAAGGCCCGCGCTCGCCAGCCCGAAAAGCTGGCGGCGGGTGAGCCGCAACTGATGATCGAGCCACGGATCCATGCGTCACTCCTTCGTAATGGTCTCGTCCATGTTCAGCATCATGCTGGCAAGCGTGGAATAGGCCGCCAGCTCGCTGACGTCGAGCTCTTCGTCACGCGGGGAATCACCCTGGTTGAGATATTTCGCCGCGGCCTCAGGATTGGCTTTGTATTCGTTCAGATAACTCGCCAGGGCATCGCCGAGGACCCTGGCTTCGCGAGGTGTCGGCGCGCGCGCCACCACGAGGCGGAACGCAAGCGCGATTCGCTCGTCTGCAAGGCCGACCTGAAGGTCGGCACTACGGGTGACGTTCGTAGCCCGGGTGGCGGTCGTAGTGCCGACCTTCAGGTCGGCGCGAACAAATCGGCGTTCCTTCATCACGCGTTCCGCCAGCTTGCGCGACGCTTCCAGATACGTCACGTCGTTCATCAAATCCAGCGCCTGCAGCGGTGTGTTGGTGCGGGATTCTCGAACGACGCAGGCCTCACGTCCTGCCGCGTCGAAGTTCATCAACGAAGGCGGCGGGCTCGATCGCTTCCAGAACGTATACAGGCTGCGGCGGTAGAGCTTTTCGCCCTTGTCCTGCACGTAGTCCTGCCCGGACAGTTCCTTCCACAGCCCAGCCGGCTGATACGGCTTCACCGACGGACCACCGATGTGTTCGGTCAGCAGGCCCGATACCGCAAGCGCCTGATCGCGAATCATCCCCGCAGGTAACCGCAATCGCGGCGCGCGCGCCAGCAGACGGTTCTCGGGATCTTTCTGCAAGAGCTCTGGCGTCACCTTGGAGGACTGGCGGTAGGCGGCGCTCGTCACAATCAGCTTCTGCATCGCCTTGACGTCCCAGCCCGTGCGGACGAGCTCGGTCGCCAGCCAATCGAGCAGCTCCGGATGCGTCGGCCATTCTCCCTGCGATCCGAAATCCTCGACCGTCTTCACCAGTCCAACGCCGAAGTACATCTGCCAGAAGCGATTCACCGCCACGCGCGCGGTCAGCGGATTCGCGGGATCGACGAGCCATCGCCCGAACCCGAGCCGGTTGTTCGGAACACCTTTCGGCAATACCGGAAGAATTGAGGGCACGCCTGGCGTCACCTTGTCGCCGGGCTTGTCGTATGCCCCTCTCAATAGCAGGAACGTGTCGCGCGGCTCGTCGCGCTCCTGCATCACCATCACGGTCGGCAGGCTCTCCAGGAACAGCGCTTTCGTGCGTCGAACGGCTGTCAGGCGCTGCCAGGCCTGACGAACGCGCGCCGGCGACTGATTCTCGAGAAAATACAGCGAGATCTTCTCGGCTTGCGCCTCGGTTCTCGTCGCGGCCGGCATGGCGGCAATTTCGGCGATGGATTCGCCGGTCGCAACGACTGCCGCTTGCCGGGGCGACAGCGCCACGTTGTAAACCCGCACCTCGTCTATCTGGCCGCGGAACCGGTTGGCCGGCCCTCCCCCGCCGCCGATGCGCAGCGGCTCGCGCGACTGGAAATTCTGGTTCACGTCATCGAGGTGAACAGACAGCTCCTGCGATTTGCCGTCCACGTAGATCTTGATGCCTTCCGCGATTCGTGAGCCGTCGTAGGTCATCATCACGTGCTGCCAGCGATTGAGCGCAATCGGCTGCACCGTCTCAACGCGCGCGCCATCGTCGAGCCAGCGCAGGATCAGGTTGGCCTGAAGCTTTCCGTCTTTGAGGTAAAGGCCGTAGCCGGTGTCTTCCTCGGCATCCTTCGTGCGCGTGACGATGGCGCCCGTGGCGGCAGTCGGGTAGATCCATGCCGCGAGTGTGAACGTGCTTTGAAAACCGAACGCGCCGACATCGCCCGCGGAAATGAAGCGCGTGCCGTCGAAGCTGGCGGCCTTGCCGATGCGACCGGACGAGAAGCTTGCCGGCCCACCCTGAAACTGCGGCATCGCAGTTTTCTCGCTGGCGGGCGGGGCGCTCGCGGGGTCGTAGAGCGGCGCAGTTGATGGTGCCGCCTGGCGTGGCGGCGCCTGGTTGGTCACGTCCGTGTCCAGCGGAAAGTACCCGACGAGATCGTGAGGAATGGACCAGTTGATCGCCGCTGATTCGTCTTTGTTCAGCGCGGCCGCCTCCCAGCTGCGCTGGGCGCCCGCCGATTCAGTTCGCACGCCTTCGAAACGTTTCTCCGCCGCGGCCAGTTCGCGGTCGATTCCGGCAAGCTGTGCCTGTTGCGCCACGGTCGGCGCCTGAATCATCGGGGCGGAATTCCCGTACTTGTTGGCCTTGCCCCGTTCCGGAATGTTGTTGAAGAACGCAAAGACCTGATAGAACTCTTTCTGCGTAAAAGGATCGTACTTGTGGTCGTGACAGCGCGCGCAGCCGAGGGTGAGACCCATGAACACCGTTGATGTGGTCTCCACCCGATCGACCACGTACTCCACGGCGTATTCTTCGGGAATGATGCCGCCTTCGCCGTTGCCGCGATGGTTGCGATTGAACCCCGTGGCGATCCTCTGGTCGAGCGTCGGACGAGGGAGCATGTCGCCGGCAATCTGTTGTAACGCGAACTGGTCGAACGAGAGATTGCGGTTGAATGCGTCGATGACCCAATCGCGCCAGCGCCACATGTAGCGTTCCGCGTCTGTCTGGTATCCGTTCGTATCCGCATAGCGCGCCGCGTCGAGCCACTGTGCGGCCATCCGCTCGCCATAGCGCTTCGAGGCGAGAAGGCGATCGACGACCTTCTCGTACGCGTCATGCGACTTGTCGTTCACGAACGCGTCGACTTCGGCAGGTGTCGGCGGCAGACCGGTCACGTCGAGACTGACGCGACGAATCAGGGTGGCCCGATCCGCTTCGGGAGCCGGACCGAGGCCTTCCTGCTCGAGCCTCTTCAACACGAAGAAATCAATTTCGTTTCGCGGCCATGCACGGTTGCCAATCTCGGGAAGAGGTGCGCGGCGTGGCGGGTTGAAGGACCAGTGTTTCTCCCATTGGGCGCCCTGTTCGATCCACCGTTGAATCAGGTCGATTTCGCCAGTTGTCAGCGTGCGGCCGGAAGACGCCGGCGGCATGTGCCTGGCAGGATCGGTGGAGGTAATCCGCCGAATGACTTCGCTCTTCGCGGCGTCGCCCGGGACGATGGCGAAGCGCCCGCCGAGGTCTTGTTTAGCGTCCGCCTCGACGTCGAAGCGCAGCTTCGTCCGCCGGCGGGCCTGGTCAGGACCGTGGCAGGTGTAGCACTTGTCCGACAGCACCGGTCTGATGTCGCGGTTGAACTCGACGGTCTCGCCCGCTCCGGCATCCTGCGCGTTTTTCGCAGCCGGGGTCTGGCCAGGAAGGCGCGCGACGGAGAGCAGCACAACCGCGAAAACCGTTGCCGCGAGGCGCATGGGTTCCCTCCAAGGAGCTGGGGGCAGCGTTAGTTGAGCAATCCAGATAGTACGACTATCGGGGAACCAGACAAGGGGAAATGCGTTCAGGCTGCCCTTGTTTTCCGCCTGTCGTACTGCGACCCTATGCCGCATGACAAGAACCATATTCGGTGCTGCTGGGCTGTGCGTTCTGTCGCTCACCGTCTGTGCCCAGCAGGCGCTGGCAGCGCCGGCACACAAATCTTGCGCGAGCCTCATGTCGATGAAGTTGCCCGACACGACTATCACGGCCGCCGAGGAGGTGACCGGCGGCGCCCTGACGCCGCCGCGCTCGAGGCCGTTGACCGATCTGCCCGGGTTCTGCCGCGTCGTTGCGGTGACGCGGCCGGCGGTCAAGTTCGAGGCATGGCTGCCGCTCGACACCTGGAACGGCAAGTTTCAGGGCGTGGGCAACGGTGCCAACGCGGGAACAATCGGCTACGCGGCGATGGTCACTGCGCTGAAGCGTGGCTACGCGACCGCGAGCACCGATACCGGCCACGAGACCGAGAATTCACGCGATGGCGCGTGGGCAATCGGGCATCCGGAGCTGGTCGCCGACTTCGGCTATCGCGCTATTCACGTCACGGCCGAGAACGGCAAGAAGATCGTCGACACGTTCTACTCAGAGCCGGCGAGGCATTCGTACTTCGTGGCGTGCTCTACGGGCGGCCGGCAGGCGCTCATGGAGGCGCAGCGCTTTCCAAAGGACTACGACGGCATCGTCGCAGGTGCACCGGCCGCGAACTGGTCGCGTTTTCAGACCGGCGGGCACATGTGGGTGGCAGACGCGTTCAACAAGGATCCAGAAAGCTACGTGCCGGCCACGAAGTTGAAGGCCCTCGGCGACGCGGTGAATGCCGCCTGCGACAAGACAGACGGTATCGCCGACGGCGTCATCGCCGACCCCCGCAAGTGCACGTTCGACGCGAAGGCGCTGCAGTGCCCCGCAGGGACGGACAGCGCGGCATGCCTGACTCCGAAGCAGGTGAAGGCGGTTAACGCTGTGTGGGCCGGCTCGCACACCTCGCGGGGCGAGCTGATCTATCCCGGCTACATGCGCGGTGCCGAAGCGTCGCCACGTGGGTGGAATGCCTACATGACGGGCACCGGTCCACTATCCGGCAACCACTGGGAGCAAGCCTCCAACGTGTTGAAGTACCTGGTCTTTGAGAATCCGAAGTGGGATTACCGCACCTTCGATGTCGAGAAAGACGCCGCCTTTGCCGAGAAGAAGCTCGGCAAAATTTTCGACGCGTTCGATCCGGATCTGACGAGCTTCCGCGAGAACGGCGGGCGCCTGCTGCTGTACCACGGCTGGAACGATCCGTCGATCTCGCCGCTGAACACGATCAACTACTACGAACAGGTGGTGGCGACCGTCAAGAAGAACGGCGGCGCGCAGAACGCAGAGGCGCGGACCCAGGAATTCGCGCGGCTGTTCATGGCGCCCGGCATGATGCACTGTGGTGGCGGGCCTGGACCGAACAGCTTCGATATGGTGGCGGCGCTGGAGCAATGGGTCGAGCAGAAGCAACCGCCCGAACGGATTACCGCGTCGCACTCGACCAACGGGGTCGTCGATCGCACACGGCCGTTGTGCGTGTATCCGAAGTCGGCTTCTTACTCGGGTTCCGGCAGTACGGACGATGCCGCCAACTTCGTGTGCAAGGCGCCGTAGGGCACGAAGCCGATTTTAGCGGGGCTTGAGCAATCGATTGTTGTTCGAAGGGTCGACCACCAGCAGGTCAACAACGTTGGCGCCGGCCTTCAGTGCCGCCGGCGGCAGCATCGCCATCCAGTACGCCCGCTCTGGCCAGGCACGCGTCGTCGCCACGACCGTGCCGTTCAGGACAACGGCCACGCGCGTGGCTGCGGAGGTGGAAGTCACTCCTCCACGCACACGTCCGATCATCTGCGCCGGCAGCTGTGAGGCATCCGGCGCGACGTTCTTCATCGCGTCCTGATGCTCGAAAATCAGGCGGACGTCCGTCTCGCCGAGGGGCTCGAACGAACCGAGCTCCCGACCGATCAGATGCCGAAGGTCAGGGAGTGAGAAAACGGGCCAGGCGCCGTCGCCGAACAAATCAGTCTGCCGCTTGACCGCGGCGTCCCGTTGCGGCACGAGCTCGGCGGACGCGTACGTCGCGTGTTTGGTTCCCAGGTTGTAGTACACGCGCTTTTCCTCTCGTCTCGAGCCGGGCCGGATGGCTGACTGTCCATCGATCGCCCAAGGCACTATAACGCCCAGGGCATCGGCCACCGTCGGGAGCACATCGATCGTCTCGACATTCGAGTCGTCGATGGTGCCCGGTGGCGGCCCTGCCGACCCAACAGGCAGTTTCACGATCAAAGGCACCGGCACGACGTCCGCCGCAGTGGCCGGAGTGAACCTGCGCATCGGACTGCCGGGCCTGAACGACGCGCCGTGATCGGCCGTGATGACGATGACCGCTTCGTCGTATCGGCCTGCCGCAGAAAGACGGCTACGTAACTGCCCTACCAGGAGGTCGGCAACACCGGCTTGCAGGAGATGTCCATACTGCAGTTCTGCCGCGACCCATGCATCCTCGACGATCTTTCCACCTCGTGATCCCGGAATGCCGCGACGGTTGGCAATGCGCTGCCCGGTTGGCAGCCACCGCGCCGGGTGGTGCGTGGCCAAGGTGTGCATGAAGTACAGAGTTGCTGCCGGGTCATCTGCGACGACGCCGTCAACGAAGGCCCTGGCTGTCGCAAGATGATCGCGGCCCCGGGCGGACCGCCACGTGCCCCGCCAGTCTGCTGCCGCGTCCGTGTCGGGCGTCGACTTGTCGTCATCAGCCCTGTCGATGTCGCTCTCCTCCGCCCCGAAGCCAGCCCAGTTCTCGGAGAGATCCGGCAGCCCCTCACGGGCATTCGGGGGCAGGAAGATGTGCGCCGCAACCACCTGCAAATCGGCGGCGATTGCCCGCAAGCGATCGAAGGTGTGGCTGTCTTGCTGAACGCAGAGCCTTGGCGGGCAGATGGCCGTCACCGCTTCGAATACCTTGAGGCGATGCGTGCGCCCGAGCAGCGAAAACAGGGTGTCTGGGTGGTCCTGCGGAGTTGGCTCGCTTCGAGCAATGGGATAGCGGCCGGTCATGATGGCGGGCAGCGCCCAGCGGGTGTAGTCGCTCACGGCGGTGGCGTTTCGAAACCAGATGCCGTCAGCAGCGAGCGCAGCAAGATGTGGATAGCGCCTGGCGTTGATGCGGCCTTCGCTGTCCATAAGAGAAACCAGGGACAACTCGTCAAATACCAGGACGACGACAGGGGAAGGCCGAGGGTCCACCACGGCTTCCCTGCTTTGCTCCGGCACGGCGGCGCCGGATCCATTTGTAAACAGAAAGATGCCGGGAACGACAAACACCGCGGGCGACAGGACCGTCAGAAACGCTCGCACTGGGGCTGCACGTGTCCACGCGAAGCCCATAAGGACGGCGATTGCCGATCCCGCGATCAGGGTCGATGTCCACCCCGCCGCCCCGAACCTGTAAGCGATTTGTGCGGCGAGGACGCCCGCAAGAATCCCAATGATGGCTGCCGCCGCAATGTGAGCCAGGCGCTCGCTGAAGCGGCCGAGGATGACGAGTGCACCAAGAATCACCACCGGCGCGAGCAACGCCAGCGAGACAACAAGAATCACCCGGTCGAATGCGTCGACGCGATGCGCCACGAAGAACTCGGGGGCTCCTCCGAGGACGTCGAACAGCGGCTGAGCCACCGCCAGCGTCCAGAGTCCCGCGATGTGTGCGCCAGCCCGTAGGATCGGCTTCAGGGACCTTTCACCAACGTGCGAAGAGAAGGTAAACATTACGAGACTTTCGAAATAGTATGCGCCTGGAGCCATCTCTGAGAAGCCTCCTGCTCGCTGTCGTCGCGGCCTTCGCCATGCTCATCGCGCCGGCCATCGCGCAGTCAGATCGAAACGAGCTCGCGCTATATCGGGCCGGGCGATGGTTCGAGCTTCGCCCGATCGTGACGGCGCGTTCTCCAGCGCTCATCCGGGGCGCTGTTGCGGCCGCCTTCAACGATCGCGCGGAAGCCGAGCGTCTGCTTCGATCCGTCATTCGTTCGCAACCCCCAACGGAGGCGGCAGACGAAGCGTATGCGTTGCTGTGCCGCACGTACCTCAACCTGGGGCTGTATGCGCGGTTTGCGTCGACCTATCGCGAGTGGGGGAAGGCGTTCCCTGGATCGACGAAGTACCGCGAGCGGCGAAACAGTTTCGACATGGTCGAGGGACGGCCTGACCAGATCAATGGCAGAACACGATCTGCGACTGTGAAACACGAGCCCAATTCCTTCACCGTGCCCGTCACTATCAACGGGCAGACTGACGACTTCCTGTTGGACACGGGTGCGCTGCACTCGGTCATGACGGACCGGGAGGCACGAAAACTCGGGCTCACCATTGGTGACGACATCGGGTTGATGACTGGTGCGTCCGGAGACTCGGCGCGATTTCGTACCGCGATCGCAAAGAATGTGAACGTCGGAGGGACGTCGTTTCAGAACGTGTCGTTCGCGGTCCTGGACCCTGTTGGACCATGGCAGGACGCCGAAGGTGGGATCGTCGGATTGCCGCTCATCATCGGCCTTGGCGCCATTCGGTGGTCGAATGACGGCACGGCAGACCTCGGCGCGATCAAGGGCACCGCCGCGGCAATGGAACCGAACCTCGCCTTCGACCGTGGGCTTCTGCTGAAGGCCGAAGCACTGAGTCAGACTGTGGTCCTCGCGCTGGATACCGGCGCAGTCTCAACGGACCTCAACGAGAACTTCGCCACGCAATTCCGGAGCCTCGTCGACCGAGGGAAGAAGACGACCCAGGACATCACCGGCGTGGGCGGCACGCGCACGTTCGACGCGGTCGAGTTGCCGGAGGTGGCGTTCACCATCGGGTCGAAACAAGTGTTTCTCCGCCCGGCGACGATCACACTTCAGCGCCTCGTCCAGATTGGCGGCGAATGTTGCGTCGGCAATGCGGGCCTCGATCTACTGATGCAGCAGTCGGCGAGCGTGACCATCGATCTCACGACGATGACACTTCGCCTCCAGTGACCCCCGTGTCCGGACGTGTGATGTCGGAAGTCCGCGTGTGATTTCGACTCGAATGATGATCCTCGGTCTATCGCCGGATCGACGCCCCGAGCTTCGCGCTCGGGGTCGTATCGGCGTCAAGATCTCCCAACACGAACTGAATGCCCCTGAAGAAGAAGTCGGAGAGATTCGGCGACGCAAAAAACGCCGGCGTATGACCCAATGCAGTGAAAAACACCCGTCCTTTGCCGTACGTGTGGATCCAGCTGAGCGCGTAGTCCGCGTCCGGACGCACGCAGGGCCGCAGACAGCCCCTACCCTGATTCAAGTCCGTCTTTTCGACGTCCATGCTCATCAGGACGTGCACCTTGTCACGCGACAGCGGCCCTTCGACGAAACGATAGAACTCGTCCTGATGTACGAATGACTTGCCGCCGAACGCCGCGACGAGCGGGCTCGCCGGGTCGTCGATCTTGACGGTCGCCATTTCAGTCGGTTCACGGTGGGCGCCCTCGACGGCGCCAAGGATCTGAGCGAACTCCGGCCAGTCCATCGAGGCGTGGCTTGTTCCGTGGTACCCCGCCAGCCCACCCCCTTCACGCACGAACCGGCTCAAGCCGGTGCGAATCTCGGGATCGACGAAGATTTGTCCGACTGTATTGTTCAGAAAGACCGCATCGAACTTCTTCAATCTGTCGTACTTGAAATTCTCCAGATCATTGCTGAAGACGGGTTCGTAGGCGCCGGTCTTCGCGAACAACTCGATCGCCATGTTCGCCGCCGGGATCGAGCGGTGCCCACCATTCGCGCCGCCATAGCCAATGTTTGCGTCGTAGATCAGCAGCTTTCTCGATGCCTTCGGCGTGGCTGAAGGCTTTTGCGGAGTCGCTGCAACAATCTTCTCCCGTTCCTCTGGCGTCAACCGCTCCGGTCCCTTGATAGGGATGCCACGCGAGAGTTGCATCACGCGTTCGGCGACCACGGGCTGCACAACCTTTTCAAAGGCTTCCAGCGCACGAGAAAGCTCCGCTACGACATCCGACCCGCCGTCCGCACCCGCGATGATCAGCGTCGGCTTCAGCTCACGACGGTGGATGTCAGTCAGGAGCGGCGCGCTCTTGCCAAGCGCGCTTGCATCGCCGAGCTTCAGCACCAGCAGACGCTCTTTGAGCTGCGCAACTCCATCAAGCGGCGCAACACCATCCCGCGCCCAGGTTCCGACGTCGGCGTACGCCCCGATTCGGGGGCCACGTCCTTGAAGCGCGTCGACCACCGTCTTGAGGCTTCCGCTCAGCGCAACATTGACGCCGAACTCGTCCGCAAGCTTCTCGAGAACCGGAAACGCCGTGGGCGTGCGTGCGACGACGATCGTCTCCACGTCAAGGCTCTTCGCGAACTCAAACTGCTTTCGCGCTGTCGGCTCATCAGCGCTGATCTCAGCGCTGAAATACACCGGCATCCGAACACTCAGCGTCGTCATCCGATCCCGGACCGCATTCATTTCTCCCGGCGCCAATCGGTAATCCAGGTTTTTTGGAATCTGGATGCTGACCTTTTGTGTGCTGTCGCCTGCGACGACTGCCAGGTCCAGCGCCTCAGCCTTCCGGGCCGCCTCGAGAAATGTGTCCTGCCGGAAGCTTGCGAGCGATACGCCGACCTGCCAACCGAGCAGGTTTCCTACCGCAGTGCGCAACTGACGCCACGCCGGCACACGCACCGATGCGGAGCCGCGCGCTGGCACATTCGCCGAAGGCGCCTGCGCCGCACCGCCACCGCGGCCGCCGCCCGGATTTCCGGGCGGCGCCTGCGCGAATCCAATCGTCACGGACGCGAGAGCAGCGGCGATGACAAGTCTTGAGCGCATCAGAATGTCCATTTCAGCGCAATCTGCATGTTTCGAGGCGTATTGGCCTGAGTGGTGATTCTCCCGAACGTTTCCGGGTTGCCGATGTTGGTCGATGGGTTCCCGAACTGCACGCGATTGAACGCGTTGAACATCTCCAGCCGAATTTGAAGCGCGGAGCGGCCCTGCATCTGGAATGTCTTCGCAAGAGCCAGATCTTCGTTGTAAAACGCAAACCCGCGCAACCCGTCGATCGTCGGCATCGATGAACCGAAGGCAGCCGTCGGCTGGACGAATGCGGCGGGATTGAGGTAACGATCCGCCCGCGGATTAAAATCCTTGGTCTCCAGCTGCATCTCCACTCCCGGAACGATGTTCGCGGTCTGCGGAATGGCGGTGCTGCCGCCGATGCCTTCGGCCGTCGCCCCACCGGAGTACGACGGGTTCGTTTGCGTGGCGCTGACGCCGAGCGTTTGACCGCTCTGATAACGGAGAATGCCGCTCAGTTGCCAGCCACCGATCACCTTAGCCAGCACACTGGAATTGTCGAGGAACTTCTTCCCCGGACCAACCGGCAATTCGTAGAGGAACCCCGAGGCAACGACCTGCGGACGATAGGTCGATGGCCGTGCCTGGCTCATCGAGAGATCGTACGCATTCCTGTGCATCGGCGCGTTGTTGACGAAGTTGTTCGGCGCGTTCGTCAACGTGTCCGACCACGTGTAGGCCACGGTGGCATAAAATCCGTTCGAGAGCCGCTTATCGAACTTCGCCGTCAATGCATCGTAGGTGGACGTCCCTCTCGTATCAGAATTTCGCCCGCCGGGGAACATGTTCGGAAATTGCGGGAACGGTCGCAGAGCCTGCGCCAACGACGCATTGAATCCTGCATAGGGCGGCTTGAAGCCGGCCGCCACCACCAGTGGGTCGTTGATGTTCCTGTTCAACAGCGATCCAAGACTCAAGTACTTCGGGTCGAGCTGGTTGTAATCCACTCGCACCGGCAGATGATCGCCTCTGGATCCCACGTACGCGACGTCGATGCTCATGTTCTTGCCGAGCGCTCTCTGTACCCCGACACTGAAGTTCTGCGATCGTCCGGCCCGAGCGGCCGTGGGATGCCAATAGTTGACGAACCCGGTGAGCCCCAGCGTCGGCGTGATGAGTGGCGGAATCACCAGGTCCCGCGCGGGAAAGCCCTGTGCGAACGTGTAGGCGCCGCTGAGGTCGTCCGGTGACGCCGTTGTGGACGTCGGCCAGTAGGCGTCGTTCTGATTGACGTTGTTGCCGCCGCCGTAGGCGCCAGTCTGGAAATAGCTGATGCCGTACGCGGCGCGAAGAACCGTCCTGTTTGTCAGCGTGTACGCGGCGCCTAAACGCGGACCGAGATTGTTTGAGTTTTTGTCGGCCGGCGCGATGCGACTGCCAACGCCGTCGTGTCCGGCGAACACGTAGACGCCGGGCAGATTCCCGGCGGCAGGGTTCGGCTTGGTCGTATCGACCATCGAGTAATAGTCATTCGCCTCCGTCAGCGGGGTCAAAATGTCGAGCCGGAGACCGTAATTGACCGTCAGACGCGTCGTGACTTTGAAGTCGTCCTGCGCGTAGAAGCCATACTGCCACGTGCTCTGCCGCGGCTCGTATGGACCGTAAATACTCAGACCTGCGTTGTTCACATATCCGAGCAGGAAACTTGCAAAATCGAGCCCTGTGCTGCCGAGGGCAGTCGGCAGGGCTGTCTGATTGCGGGAGAAACTCATGTTCGCCTGGTTCTGGAGATACTTGAACGTTTCCTGCCTTCGGATTTCGGCCCCGAACTTCAAGCTGTGGGCCCCTTTGGTCCACAACAACCCGTCGCTGGCGGTGTAGGTCGTCGCAAATCGATCGTTGTAGCCCAGCGCAGTCGATGTGCCGGTGAAGCTCCACGCGATACGCGGAAAGTGTCCCGTCGCCATCTCCATTCCGCGCAGCCCCAGTTGAATCGGCCATCCCGGCTCGTCAAACCTGCTCGGCTGATCCTGTAGCTGCGTCTGACGGTTGTAGCCGATACGAAACTGATTCACGAGGTTGGAGCCGATGAACCAGTCATGGGTGCCGCGCGGGAACCAGTAGCCGAAGTCCCTGATCTGCTGGCCGCCGGCCGGATGCGGTATCGCGCTTGGCGTAAAGCCCGGCTCGTCGGTCCCGACCACGCTGACGCTCATCCGCTGAGCTGAGCTGATCTGGTGATCGACTTTGACGGCGAAGGTCGTCCGCTCGTTGTTTCTCGCGGGAAGCGTGGCGTTGAAATTCGAATAATTTCCCGACATGTTCGGCAGCGGGAGGTACGACAGAATCTTCTTGGCGGTCGGATCGATACGGTCTGCCGGAATGATATTGCCGGGAAACGGATCGCGGATGAACTGGGCGGGGTTGGCCGGATTGGGTCGCGTGGTCAACGGGTCGTACAGCTGCTGCGGCCAGGCCGAGAAGTCGCCGTTCCGGAACGCCTGAGTCGGCATCGACAAAATACTGCTCGATGAGGCGTCGTCGAAGGTGTACCTGTTGAACGATACGAAGAAGAAGGACCTGTTTCTGGCCAATGGCCCGCCGAACGTACCACCCCATTCGTGCTCGCGATGGACCGGGACAACGGAATCGAAGTAGCCCTGGGCATCAAACGCCTCGTTGCGCAGGTACTCGTAGAGACTGCCGCGCCAGGAGTTCGTGCCCGACTTCAATACGTAGCGCTCCACGCCCCCGCCCGTATTGCCGTATTCGGCAGAGTAGCCGGCCGTCGCGACCGACACCTCCTCCACCGCGTCCGGAGGGAACGTGACATTGCGGCCGTCTCCACTGATTTCCTGGGTGACCATCGACGCGCCTTCCAGCTGAATCTCTTTCGTGCTGGCCTGGCCGCCGGCAACACTGTCGCCGAAGCCGGTGGGGTTTCCGGCGGTCCCTGGGACGAGCAGCATGAATTGATTGGGGCGCCGGCTGCCTCCCGCTGTCAACGGAAGTTCGGCATAGGCCGTCGTGTCGAGCGACGCACCAGTCGTGACCGAGTCAGCCTGAATCAGAGTATCTGCCGTGACCACCACCGATTCCTGCGTAGAACCCACTTCGAGCATGACGTTGAGCGTCGTGACGCTTGCGGCCGTGACGCGTACACCTTCGCGGACCTCCGTCTTCATACCGCTGAGAACGGTTTCGACGCGGTACGTGCCGCCCGGCAATGAGGCGAGGTTGTAGATGCCCTCAACTGACGTGACGGCCGTGCGAACCACACCGGTCTCGACATTGGTCGCGGTGACCGTCGCGCCAGGAACCACGGCCTGAGTTGCATCGGTCACCGTGCCTCGAATTCCTCCGCTCACGGTCTGTGCCAAGACACTTGTGCTTGAAGAGAAAAGGGACAAAACAATTCCAAGAGCGACGATATTGATCCTGATCGACAGTGTGGCACTCGTAGCATCCATGGCTAGCTCCTTCTGGAGTTCGAGATACCCGGGGACTGTTGACGAATGTCGCTTCGTGCCTACTCTCGCGGCTGACTGAACGCCAGCAAGACGTTGCCCGGACGACCGTTTTGGAATCCGGTATATCCCGACGTGACATACACCATCCCATTGACAATCGTGGCGCCAGCGGAACCGATGGACCCGCCGCGTGCCTTGACGCCGTTGACCGTTTCAAAATCCTTTGCCGTGTTGTATTGCCAGATCGGTCTGCCATCGAGAGTTGCGAAGGCGCGCAGCATCCCATCCAACCCGGCACTGAATACAACTCCGGGCATGACGCTCACCGCCGCGCTAATGCCGGTGTGCTGGGCCATCGACTCCTGAGGCGGGATATCGGCGAACCACCGTTCCAGGCCGTCCTTCAACCGGACCGCGACCAACCCTCCGTAGGCTCCTCTCATTGCGAAGTACGCTTGCTCGTCGTCCGCTGCGCCACCGAAGAGGATCTGTCCTCTGCTGATATCCGAGTACCAGACCACCTTCCCTTTGTTATCTGGATCCAGTGCCCACACGCCACCGGATTTCTGGCCAGCGAGAACGAGCGAGCCGCCGCCCGGCCGGTCGACGAGGATCGTGCCGGCAGAGAAATCCCAATCCGGATTGTCCTTCTCGTCGGGACAGTAATAGCCCGGGGGTCGTCCGCGCGCCGGCCCGCCCGCCCGCGGAGGCGGAAGCGGCACACCGGGGCGGCGATGAGCACTCCGTGGCGGATGACCTGCAGACGACGGCCCTTGCGCGCAGCCTGTGTGCCAGACGTCGCCGTGCATCGCCTGCGTCACCCACAACACCTTCCCGGTGTTGATGTCCATCGCCATGACGGCGTTGGATCGGCCCAGGTCTGGTGCGGAAAACGCGTTGCCCGTCGAGACATACACCGCCTGCCGCTTGGGATCGATCGTGACGGGTCCCCAGATTCCCGCGCCCGCGGGTCCCAGGAATTTCACGCCGGCGTCATTTTTTCTCTCGGAGGGTTCTTCCGGAATCGTGTACGACTTCCAAATCTGCTTGCCCGTTGAAGTGTCCAGCACCGCAACCAGCCCACGAATCGTGCAACAGGCATAGTTGAAACTGGCCGACTCGGGCTCTTCGAGGGAGGCCACGGGAACGTAGACGCGCCCCTCATGAACCGTGAGGCCCGCGGTGATGCGCGCCAAAGGATGAGCATCGACCCTCGTTTTCCACAGCAGCTTGCCACTCGACGCGTCGACCGCGTACGCATTGCCGCGAATGTCGCCGAAGAACGCGGCCGTCTGGGGCGCCCCGCGCTTGACAACGGCTATCGTCGGCGTGCTGCGCAACCCCGCCTGCGCCTGGAACGACCAGTGCACACAGCCGGTGTCGGCGTCGAGCGAATAGAGATATCCCGAATCGGAACCAATGAAGACTCTGCCATCGACGACTGTCGGCTGCCCATACGCTGACGACGTCCATGGCAGTCCGAACGCCCATTTCAGTTCCAGCCTCGCAACCGCGGCCGGTGAAAAGCCATGCCGTCGCAGGTCTTCAGTCGCTCCCGACTCTCTGGGTCCGAGACCTCCAGCCGCCTTCGCCGTCTGGTAGCGATTGTTTTTCGTCATGTCCGGGCTCCATCCGTTCCAGGACGGCGCGGATAGATTGGTCACCGGAGGAGATGTGGGGCACTTGTTTGGCATGGTCTCGGCTCCCCCACTCGCGGTGGAGCCCAACCGTCTTCCGCTCACCCACTCAGCGATAGCCACTCGCTGTTCGTCCGTCAGGTTCTCCGCATCGGCATGCTTGCGCATCGTGCCAGTGGTCATCGACTCATAGAGCTTCTCTGGCGTCAATTGCTTGAGCATGTCCTGCGACATCGCGTCGTTTGTGCCTTGAATGCCGTGACACGAGCCGCACACATTGCCGAAGACGGTGGCGCCCGCTCCCTCCGTTGCTCGCAGCGCCAGTTCACGCTCCAGCGCTGGAGGGGACGCCTGCTGCTGCGCGAGCGCAGGCCCAGACAGCTGAAAGGTGGCCAGTGTGATGGTCAAGGAAATCAGAGCTATCCCGATTTGAACCGTCCTCATGGCTTTGCCTCGCTTGTGAGCCGTTGATGACTCGTCCTACGCTCGTGTCACCCGGAGAAAAGGGTCCGAGAACTGTCTGATATCCCTGTGGGGGTACCTAACGGGGTCACCGGCCGGCACAAAGAGCCGGGGGCCCGTCGTTGGAAACGAACTGTGACGTGCCGAAGGTAAAAAAGCTAGCAGCGCATTGCTCGGAGTGTCAACACTTTTTTAACTTTACGGCGACACTTTCTGGAACCGATGGCAGCGACAGATTCCGCCGCACTCATTGGCGCCGAGCGCAAACGGATTCGATCGCGCTGGAGAGTACGTGTCGACCTTCAGATGAGCCTCGACCGCCAGGAAGTGTTGACACTTGATTTACCGAGCCATATACCTCTCGACCACCCACCGCCGAGCCAATTCACGTCGACGGGAGATCGTGCTGAAAGCCTATCGGACACACCTGCTAGACTTTCGAGTAGGGAGGAATTGCGATGGAATTTCTTGCGATTGTCGCCCTGTTCGTCCTTGCTCTCGGCTTCGGTTCGGCCATACTACCGTTCCTCGTCTCACGGCATCCACGGTATCGGAAACGCCCCTCACGTTGACCGCTGCCAGTCGAGTTCACAGAGTGTGTTCACACTCGTGCGCACATCGAGACGCTCGACGTGACAACTTGCCCGACAAACCGAACGCGTTTCTATCGGGCAAGGCGCCCTGGCCGAACTAGGCCGCAGCCGATGCCCTACTTGCGGTGCCGCAACGAGTCCATCAACTAAACCCTGTATAAAGAACGGGAGGTGCAATACGTGACGGTAGCTCGTGTGCTCGTCAACCTTTCGTTCGTTGCCTCTTTCGCCGCCGGCTGCTCAGGATCTCCCGCGCTGATGTCCCCTCTATCACCGGGCAGCTCGCCGGACCTCGCGTCCCTTCAGCTCCCGGGCGCCTGGAACCTGGTTTCGATTCAACCGGCGGGTATGGCCGAGCAAGCGAGACCGTCCGGCGCCACCTACACGCTCACCCTTGGCGATGGCCGTTTGTCGACGCGCGCGGACTGCAACAGCTGCGGCGGAACGTACACGCTGAATGGGGAGACACTCGTTGCCGGCCCATCGCTGGCGTGTACGCGAGCCGCATGTGCGACGATGGCGTTCGAGAACGCTTACACGAAGCTGCTTGGCGGTGAGAGCACCGTCTCGCTGTCGGGCGGTACGCTCGTGCTCACATCGCCGCGAGGCGTCCTGCGCTTCACGCAGTAGTGCGACCGTTGTGTCGTTGCCCGGCCGGCTTTAGGCTCCTCGCCGACCTCCGTTACACAACGAGTGCAGGCATTGACGTATTCCCTTTAAGTTGATCCCTTGCCGCTTCGCGAGCTCTTCGAATTCGCGCGAGAAATTCTTTTCGCTCAGAATGCAGGTCAACAGTCGGCACCAATAGTCCCTCGAATCACCGCTGTCCTTTGGCGGCTGATACGGGTGATCCCCTCCGCGCCACACGGCGGACGTGGTTGTCTGCTCGCGCGTAAAAGGCGTACCTCGTAACGTAACGCCGCGAGCCAGGAACCGCGCTTGGTAGATGCCGGCGAAACTCGCGCTGGCCGATGCTTCAAAGATGCCAGGCTCAACTTCCATCATCTGAATGACGGTCATCACGCCATTCGGCCTTGTGAGCTCAATGTCGACTCGCGCTCGCTGATCAACCGGAATGCCATATTCAGTAAGCTCCGCCGCGAATTGCAGCGTGGCACCCGGTTCATAGCTGTTTTGCTCTGTGCGTGCCACCAGACGTAGATTGGAATACGTTTGCACGACGACGCTGTAGCGCGCTCCGTGAGTAGCTAACGTCGTGAAGGCGTTAGGTCTTGTCTGGTCGAGCTGACCGTGCTGCTCACGGAGCTTCGCCAACGTTCGCTTGAATTCGTTGCCGTCAATCTGCAGCCGCGCGTACCACGTGCCGTCATGCTGCCCGGCGCCCACCGCCACTGGCAACGTAAAGCGATAGCTCCGCGTCTGGGCGCCGGTGTTATAGCTCACCGCGAGCCCGGCGGCGGCTGCCGGATCAATGATGCTTCCATCAGGCGCTTCGACCGCGAAATCCACGACGTTGTAGTCCGTCATCAGCAGTGCCGTCGCATCGATGTCGGCCTCGTTGATCCGGAATGGAATTCGTATCTTCGAACCCGGCGTCACGTAGCCGGATGGATCGAGAATGATGTTGTTGTTGGTGACCCCAGCCAGTATCTGCATGAAGTACTTGCTGAGTCGGAAGTAGTCGTCGATCGACGACGACAGCACACCCGTGAGCATCAAATAGCCGCCCGTGCCGTTGGCGAGTGAGTTCAGTGCCGCAGTATTGACCTGCACTTCGTTGCCGAGACCAATCGCGAACGTGCGGCTATCGATGGAGCCCGCGACGTCGCTGATCCATAGCGGATCGTTCTCTAGCCCGTCCGTGAGGACCACAAGGGCTTTGTGATCGTAGGTACCGCCAGCTACGGCGTTCAATACCTGGCGCGCACGGTCGACGCCGTCACCGACCGACGTGTTGCCAGCTGGGTTGACAGCGTGGTTGTTTACGGCATTGATGGCGGCGACGCGTCCGACGTCGAACATGTTGTTGGTTGCGATAGCCGTGACGTCCAGGCCTGGGTACGTCGGATCGTTGACCGCATAGGAGTTGTGATCGAAGCGGATCAGGCCGACACCGTTATTGGCGGGGATCACTTCCATGAACTTGCGCGCCGCATCCTTCAGCACGTCGATACGGAGCGCTCCGGAGGTACCAGCCGCCCATCCCATGCTTCCCGACTGATCGAGGGCCAACATGACAGCCACGCGCGGCCGGTTGATCGCATTGGCCTTCAACACGAACGTGAACTCACGGCCGTTTTCGGGGCATTCGAAGGTGACGCTGCCGTCGGCCACCGGAACGCCCGCGGCGCCGGCTGTAAAGGCGAGCCAGATCCGCGCTTCGGCATAGAGGTTCGCACCGTGATGCACAGTTGCCGAGCCCGACACTGGATGCAACACTGAATAAGGTGCCGCCGGCGCAGCTCCGGCCTTGACGCGAACCGTCACGTCGCCGCAACCGTAAATGCGAAAGGTAGCGGCACGGACCGCCGTTTCCCCCGTTGGTACGTCATTGAAGTTGACGACTGGCGGCATGCCCGCGTTCATCACCTGGACGATCGGGACGGCTGTTCCATTGGTGTCGTAACACGGCGGGAAGATGATCGAGGAGTGTTTGTAGTTCTTCGGATCGCCCTGGTTCTCCGGAAATGCCCAGGGCCTTATTGAGAGCCCGCCAGACCACGGTTCAATATTTCCGTTGAGTGCGGGACCGCCGCTTTCAGCGCCGTAGACCAGTGCGGGGTCCAGGCGATCCGAGTGTCCTGGTTCGGTCTGCCACTTGGCAAACAAGCGATCGACGTTGGAGTGCAACAGGAATACGAACGGATCGCGAAATGAAATGTGTTGTCCACCCATCGCCACGAAGCCATGCATCGCATTGTGCACGTCCTCCAGCAGATTGCGCATCGCCGGGTAATTGGCGGCGTTCACGATATCGGTGTCGTCCGACGCCGAGGCCGGAGAGCCGTTGATCGAACGTCGCACAAATTCGGGTGGGTCGGCCGGATTGTTGGTCGAGTCACGGTGTTGCGCGGCGCCTGGCACGTAGTAGCCGGCGCTCTTCCAGGGCTCGCCGATTTCCGCTTGTGAAGATCCTCCGTATCCCATGAAGTCGGAAGTGAACAGGTTCAGAGTTCCAGTTGTGCCCCCACCGAGGTTGGCGTTTGAAATGGAGCGCGGATCCTGCGTCCAGTCCCAGTAATGCAACGACAACTGAGGGTTGATCTGACGGATCAGTGCCTCGAATCGATTCACGATTTCGCGATGCCAGGGCAAGAACTCGGGACCGCCGTGCACGTGCGTCGCTTGATGAGTCTCGTCTTGCTTGAACCACCAGGAGACGCCGCCCGGTATTGCATCGGTGCGACTTCCTGGAAAGAAGCGGCCGTTAAGTGCTACAAGCGCGTCGCGCAGCAGCGCGCGCTCAGCAGGGTCCACATGTGCGATGTTGCGTCTGATGCCATCGCCGAGTGCCATGACTGTTCTCCTTGCAAACTCACAATTCGAAACATCAGGAGGGTCTCGCGTTAGGAACACGCCTTCGCGGTCCCTGGTTCAGCCGGTCTCCTGCGACAGCATTGCCCGTCGTCAATGAGCCGTTCTGTTCGATCAACGTATGAAGCAGGGATTTCGAACTCGTTCTTCTCACGAAGCACGAAATCGGACAGCGCGTGTGGCGCCAGTGATCGCTCCGATCAACAACACGGAGCGACTACGACAATGTCCGCCGGGCGGGACGTGGTATTACTTCGTCACTCTCTGGCGATCGATGCGACCTTTTGATGTGGCGGCGATCAAGGGTAGGCGTTATTGCACGAGGTAAAGTTGTTCGCGATGTGTTGATTAGCCAACATGTCACCAGGCTGACACGGCGCGATCCTGCTTCGCCACAAGACTCGCCCTCAAGGTCGTAACCCGCAGCATAGAAGGCGCATAGGTCAACCTCCGTAGTGCCTCGCATGTCTCGTTGGCCAAAGTGCGCCGGAATTTGCAGTCTCCCCGCCATGACCGAACCCCGTTCACCGAACACCGCTGGACACGCGGTTGGTCAAAGCAAAGGCCGGCGAACAACATCTGAGGAACAGCCCGCTGGCGCGTTTGACCTGCTGGCCGCTCAGATTGATGCACTCCGTCAGGAGATCGATTACCTGAAAGAGCAAGTGGCGCTGCTTCAGGAGACCGCCGCGCATGAGCGGATTCCGGAGCGAGGAGAACAGAAGCAGACATACAGGGAATCTTCGCGCTGACGCTGGGACCTGCGCTCATTCGATTATGTGGCCCATGCGGTCGTTTCAACGGGTGCGTATCTTGCACTCTGAGTTCGTTAATGAACCGAGAGAGGATATTGGCTGGCAAGGGCACCCTTCATTGGGGCTCACGCCTGCTCGGTTGGGTGACTTACAAAGTTCACGTCGACGCTACGAATGGGCAGGCATCGGTGGTCGAACTCAAGCCAAGGCCAGCGAAAAAGGACGGCACCCTTGTCCATCTCACCCTCGAGGACGGCCGTGTCGTCAATTGTCAGGTGCTTGGTAAGTCGCCGTTTTGCGCCGTGGTCGGAGATGGTCCGATCAACGAACGACGCAAGGCCATCCGCCTCAAACAGCATTGACTGCGCGGGCATCGATGACCTTGGTCCCGCAGCGAAGGTGGATTGCTAAGAGCTTGCGCTTTCCTTAGTCCACGCGACGTTCGCATGTTGCGCGATGGTGATGACCTTTTTCGACGAGCTCCGCCGGATCGTTATGACCAAAGACCCATGACAGGCGTCCCTTTCACCAATTCTCGGGGCTGATTGAGGTGATTGCGGATCTCCATGTCCGGGTCGATCCCCAGCGCGAAGTACACCGTCGCCAGCAAGTCCGCCGGATGAACCGGCTTCTCTTTGGGCGACGAAGCCGTGGCGTCGGATTCCCCATATTGCGATCCGCGCGCGATGCCCGCTCCCGCCACCACCGCGCTGTAGCAATACGGCCAGTGGTCACGGCCGTCGGGAGAGTTGGAGTTGCCCGACGTCGAAACTCCTAACCTTGGACTCCGGCCGAATTCGCCCACCGCGACGACGAGGGTCTCGTTCAGCAGCCCGCGCTGGTCCATGTCTTCGAGCAGCGCCGACAGTCCGCGATCGAGCTTCGGACAGTGCAGATTCTTCAGCGGCCCGAAATTCGCCGCGTGCGTATCCCAGGCCGTCGTCTCCGGATTCCCATTGGCCACCGAGGGCCAGTTCACCTGTACGAATCTCGTGCCGGCCTCAATCAACCGGCGCGCCATGAGCAAGCTCTGCCCAAACGTGTGCAGACCGTACCGCTCGCGCATTTGGGGCGTTTCCTTTTCCAGGTCCATGGCGTCGCGCGTCTTGCCTGACAGCACGAGATCGTAGGCCTTGCCGTAATATTCATCGACGGCGTAGTCGTTCAACGCTTTTTGCAGGTCGGGCACTGATTCGTTGACGCCTTTCAGCAATTCGAAACGATCCTTCAAGCGTTCCGGCGGGATATCCTTGCGCAGCGCCAGATCGTCCAGCTTTACCGGTTTAGCCGGATCCTGATACATGCGATATGGATCGTAGGCCTTGCCCAGGAATCCTGCGCTGCCACCCTTGCCGATAATTCCGGACTCCTGCAGCGGCCGCGGCAGCTCGACGAAGGGAAGCACCGGGTCGACCGGTGGCTTCAGCTTCGACACTTGACTTCCTGCTGTCGGAAAGTCGGCAGGAGAAGGCGGCTCGAGTTGACCTGAGGGCGAGACCCTGTCGGGCGGATAGCCCGTCAGCATCTGGTAGATCGCCGCGGTGTGGTTGAACAGGCCGTTCGGCGTATAGCTCATCGAACGGATCAACGTCGCCTTGTCCAGATGTTCCGCCATCATCGGCATGTGCTCGCCGATCCAGGTGCCGGGGATTTTGGTCTTGATGGGTTTGAACTCTCCGCGAATGTTCGATGGCGCATCGGGCTTGGGATCCCAGATATCGATGTGCGACGGCCCGCCTTGCAGGAAGACCATCACTACGTTCTTGGCCGACTCCCAACCGCGCGCGCCGGCATATTTACTCGCCGCCTGGGCGGCATAGGCGTCGCGCCAGAAGAAGAAGTGCGGAAGACTCAGGCCCATCATGCCGATCGAGCCGATGCGCAGCAGTTCGCGTCGGGTGGGTCCCTCGCAGTTGCAACCGCGGTGTCCTTGAAGATTCAACATGATTTGCGCCCTTCAGTAGATGTAAAGAAACGCTTTGCTGTTGAGCAGCGCCCAAAGGAAATCCTGGACGCGGCTGCCTTTGGCTGCGGTCGACAGATACTTCAATCCGCGCTGGCGTTCCTCCATGGTCGGAAGGCGGCTCAACGCCGCAAGATAAAGCTCGTCCACCATGATCTCCTCGCTCGTGCCGCTCAAAATCAACTTGGCCACGCGCCCTTTCGGATCCGCGACGGCATCGGAAATCGTTCGTCCATTCACGAGATTCAGCGCCTGCGGGAGGCTGAAATCGGATCGCCGCTCGCACTCGCACGAGGACTCCCGAGCCGGACGTCCGAACACATCCAGAAACCCCTCCCTGCCGATGTGCGGGTCGACCAACTGTGAAGCGGCAGTCTCTTCGGGAACATCGGGAAAACGCGGTTTGACGCCCGCCGCCGAGGCGACCGCATCCATCAGTTCCTCCGCGGACAGACGCCGCGGAATGGCATGCGAGAAGTTATCGCGGTCGGTGACGTTCCACTCGTTGGTGACGATAGACGCCTGATAGGTCCGGGAGCTGACGATGGTGCGCATCAGGGAGCGCAAATCGAACCCGTGAGCCACGAAATCCTTCGTCAGCGCTTCCAGCAAGGCCGGATTCGACGGTGGATTGGACGCCCGAATGTCATCCACTGGATCGATGATGCCCTTGCCCACGAAATAGCTCCACATCCGGTTGACGATCGCCTTGGCGAAGAACGGATTGTCCCTGGAGGTGAGCCATTCAGCCAGAGCCTCGCGCCGCTCGGGGCCGTCGGGAACAGGAGCGACGCCCGAAGCGAGCATGAACTGCGGCTTCATGACGCGCCCGTCCTTGGGATGTTTCAAGTCGTAGTCGGCGCGCTGATCGAACACAATCTCCTCTCCGACTTCGAATCCGGCGCGGATTCCTACAGCCGAGAAGAACGCCGACATCTGGTAATACTGATTCTGCGTCCAGCGTTCGAACGGATGATCGTGGCACTGCGCGCACACCATCCGGACGCCCAGGAACACCTGGGTGGTTTTCTCCATCGCCGGTTTGGCCTCACGCGTGACGCGGAAATAATTCGCCGCCGGGTTGTCGTAGGAACTCCCACGCGCCGTCAACAACTCGCGCACCAGCGCGTCATAAGGTCGGTTTGAGGCAATCGCATCGCGAATCCACTGCTGGAATTCGTACGCGCCCTTCTCGCCGAGAAATTTCCTGCTCGACTGCAGCAGATCGCCCCACTTCACCGTCCAGTGATCCACGAATTCGGGACTGGCGATCAGCTTGTCGATCATCTTCGTGCGTTTCACGCGCGACGGCCCAGGATCGCCAAGGAAGGCGCGGACACTCTCCGCGGAGGGCAGGCGTCCGGTCAGATCGAGCGACACCCGGCGGAGAAACGTCGCGTCGTCGGTTGCACCCGACGGTTGAATCTTGAGGCGTTCGAGCTTCGCGTCAACCAGTCGATCGATATAGTTGTGCTGCAGAAGGGGCTTCCAGACGAACCCCGGCTTGGGATTCAATACCGTCACCGGAATCGCGCCAAACCTGCCTTGATAGCGGACCAGCAACGTCGCCTCTCCGACGCGCTCGCCCCGGATCACGGATTTATCTTGATCGACCAACGCCACGTCGGGCACGTTCGATTCAATGATGGTTTCGCGCGTCACATCGCGCAGTTGATCGTCCTGGTAGCGGGCGACAATCTTGAGCGCCGCAGTCTCGCCCGGCTTGCTCATGAAAATCTCTTGGGGTTCGGCGCGTACCTCCACGACGGTATCTGTCGCCGGGTCGCCGTATGGGATCCCCTGCGCGATCCAGTTGAAGATGGTCTTGTAGTAATCGGAGTCCTTGGCGAACCGCCGGCCGCCGCCGTGCGCAATCTCCTGCGACGGTTTTGCCAGCATCAGGCTCTTGCCGGGATCGGCGCGGTTGAAGCGGCGGCCCGCCAGATCGTAGAGCAGCGCTTCGTAGTCGAATCGCGGATCGTATCCGCGCAGGGAGAGCTTGAAGCCATTTTTGCCCTTGGCCGCGCCATGACACGCGCCGGCCGTGCAACCGACCTTATTGAGAATCGGCGCCACGTCGCGCAGAAACGTCACGCGCGGTTGCTGGGCCGCTGCCACAAGCGGCCCCCCCAGAACAAGGGCGCCCGCGACTGCGCTAAGGACGAGACGCTGTTTCAGCATTGCCCGCTCCTACCTCGTCTACTTTGACCGTGATGGGCCTCGACACGATGTCTTCCTGCTCGCCGCCACCAAGGTTCAGCCTGCCGGTGATGAACACGTCGTAGTTGGAAGGGCGTGTGAGCTTGGTCGTGGTCATCAAGAAGGTGCCGGTGGACGAGTCCGGCGGATCCGGTTGCATGTCGATCACGCGCACGTCAGCGGATCCCACCATTTCGGCTGTGACGATTTTGGGCAAAGCCTGTGTCGCGTCCCGGCGAATCCACTTCCAGCGAAACTTGATCTGGTCGCCCTCTTCCATTCGCGTGCGTTCGAGCATGGTCACTTCGAGCGTCGCGGCGCTCGGTTTCGCTGGCGCTGTGACCAACTCGAGTCCCATCCACGGCGCGGTCAGGGATCGCTGCCGGTCGACCGCACCCTGTTCGCTCGCGCCCGCGACATTCACAATCATGCCGGGCCCTTCGGCCTTTCGCACGATCGTCGATCCGTCGCGCAGCGCGCCCACACCTTCCACCATGAGTTCCAATGAGTCAAACGTCTCACCCGGCTCCGCCGTGAGGATCAGCACTCCCCTGCTGTTGCGATTCTGCGGTGTCTCCTTGACTACAAGCCCAGCCACGACGTGGCCGCCTTCCACTCGCAATCCTTTGGGCGCATTTGCAATCCGCAGCTGGATCTCGTCCTCGAAACCTTGCCGCTGTACGGTCACGGGGACCGCTACGGAACCTTCGGCGGGAACGTTCACGAAAGCCGAATTGAGAATGAGCCGAAAGTCCTGGGCCACCGGCTGGACATTGAGCCGGTACGCGTAGTCGGGGCCGCCGCGCAGCGCCAAATCCTCAACCGTGACCGTTACCTGATTCACGCCGTCCGGCGTGTGTAACCGTAAAATCGGATCGCCAGCCGTGCGGCTCTGGTTGACGTTGAAGAGGTCCTCGGCCAGCGGCTCGTCGCCAGATCGTCCCAGGACCTCACCCTTCTCGTCGCGCACTGTGACGACTGCCATGAGCTTCGACGTCCCCAACTCGCGAGCCTGGATGCGAAATGTCATGGCCCGGCTGGGCGGCACGCGAAACGTATAACGATCCGCCTGCCCCGCTTTGGCGAGGCGCGCATTGATGGTCACAGGCGCGCTGATCGTCGTATCAGCCGCCGGCCCGCTGACCTCTGGGTCATCCCCAATGGCGAACGGCATCGGAAGCGCGGGACTGCCGGGCACGTTCACGAACACCTGACGGAGGTTCGGGCCTGCGTTCCGGAGATCCACAGTGATCTTCGCGGGACCGAGCGACGTCTCGACCAGCTCTCCACGCTTTCCGCCCAAAGGAAACACCTCGCGCGGATAAGAGTAGGAACCAACCTTCAAACGATAGAAATTGGCCGCCTGCGTAGAAAAGCGAGAATCTCGCACGACGATGTAATAGTCGCCCTCGCGAGGGAAGGCGACCTCGACTCGGGCATCGAGTCCGAGCAAGGGTGCGTCTTCGTTGCGTGCGATCACCCTGCCACTGGCATCGAGAATTTCGAGCAGCGGATCGATCGCCGATCCGCAGCGCCGCGCCTCTACTTCGATCACTCGCTTTTCACCGGCCTTGACGCGCAAGCGGAACATGTCGCGCTCAGGTCCGCGCAATGCGCCGTTCAGCGTGAACGGCGGCGGAGGCAGCGGCTGCGCGTCTTCCATGCTGTCGCTGGTGTTCGGGAGTGCGCCGGGCTGCGATTCGTCCTCGGTAAACTCTGGAAATGCGCCAACCGTAAAAATCTGGACGTTCGAAATGCCCTCGGTCGTGACGACTCGAATCGGGTATACGCCGACGGCAAGGTCCGCGAGCGGCTCGACCAGGAACGTCGCGTAGCGACCCTCCTCTGGCATCGGACCACCCTGAATCCGCGCGGGCTCATCGGGCGTCAGCAACGTGAATGATGCCGCCATCGTCGACTGAATCCTCGCGCCCTCACCGAGATTCCTGCCGGCTAATGTCAGGGTGAAGGGCTTGCCCTTCTGCGCGCCGCGCGGCTGCAATTCAGTGATCACCGGCTGAGCAGAAAGGTTCGCCGCCGTGAACACGAACGCCGAGACGATCCATGGAAACACCCGCCACTTCATTGCGCACCTCCGGCCAGCGGTACTGGAACGAAGCTCTTCTCCAAAGTGCAGTCCTGCGTAGCGTACAACCGGACCTGACCGTCGAATCCTCCGGTTGCGAGTTTTGTGCTGTCTGGGGAAAACGCGACGGCATAGACGCCAGCCGTGTGTCCCTTGCACGAAGCCACCGTCGATCCCGTCTCGGCGTCGTAGATATTCACGCTCGAACCGGCGCCAGCTACCGCCACGCGCCTGCCATCAGGCGACCAGTCGAGCGCGAAAATCGCCCCGTCTTGAACGGCGAGCTGGCGGACCAGCGTCGCGTCTTCGCCGACTTTCATGTTGCGAGGACGATCCATTCTGTAAATGTAGGGAATTCGCTCCTCGCCCCCGATCACGATCTCATCCGTTTTGGGATGCCGCGCGACGGCCGCGAGTTCGCCGTGCAACTGGTTGACGTTTTCCAGGAACTGTCCGGCGTCAGCGTCGATCAGTTTGGCGGCCCGGTCGCGGCCGACCGAGACGAGCCGTTTGGAATCAATGCCGAACGCCGTCCCCAGTACCCAATTTTCGTGCGCACTGATCTTGTAGAGTTCCTTCCCGGTAGCGGTGTCGAATGCGCGCACGGTGTTGTCCGCGCAACCGACCGCGACCTTGGACGCATCCGGTGAAAGGGACGCGCCGAACAGGGTATCGGTGGTGGCTTCCGCGACCCGCAGCAGCTTGCCCTCGCGCGGCTCCCAGAATTGGATCTCGCCGAATCGAGCGGGCGTTCCACCGCCAGCGATCATGAGGTTGCCGTCGGCTGAAAAGGCGATGGACAAAATGCGATCGGAATTGCCCGGCAGCCGTTTCACCAGGCCGCTCCCATCGGCGTTGTGTAGCAGGACTTCGCGATTGCCGCTGACCGCGAGCGTCTGTCCATCGGGCGAAAAGCGCAACGCGGTGATGACGGGCGGATTGTGGTAGACCGGAGGCTCGTTCGATACCACCTCGGACGGCGAATCGTCCTTGGCGCCGGACGCGATCCACTCGCGAATAGTCGAGACCTCGTCGGCGGCGAGGGTCGGCTGGCCAAGCGGCATGGACGGCTTCATGGCTGCCGTAATGAACTGAATCACCAGGCTTTGCTCTGGCGAGCCGGCTACGAACGCGGGTCCGCGTTTGCCACCGGCCTCGAACCTGGCATGCGTCGTCAGATCGAGATCCGACTGTTTCGAAGCGGGTTGATGGCAACTGGTGCAGTGCTTGTCGAGAATCGGCCGGATATCGCGCTGGTAGCTTGGATCCTGAGCCCACAAAAGGGGGGGTGCGCTCAGGCAGGTCAGGCAGGTCGTAAAAGCGATCCAGCGCACGCGCCCATGCTAATCCCGAGTGACTCTTTGACTCCCAAGAATTTTCAAAGGCCTTCTCATGGGGAATATGGGTTACGTTCGCCCGTCGCCATCGAAGTCGGCGGGCACTGGCACGTCAGGGCTCAGGCCCAACGATCTGGTCCTGGTTGGTTTTACGTGGTGTTCGGGCGTTACAGTTCTCGAATTGTTCTCAGGTTCCGCGTTAACCGCCCTTCCTCCCTGGTCCCATCTTCCGTTGGGCTGAGGATGTGCTGGTCGTGGTTCCAATCGGGGACTCTCAATCAACTCTATCTGCCGCTTGGGCGACCTGCCGCGTAAGCGGTTTTGTGATGGGCGACGAAGTTGGCTGATAGGCACAGACTCTCACGATCTGCGGCCCGAGGCGCTGTGAGCGAGCACAAACATCGCGCCAAGCGCGAGGTCTATGGCGCCGGCACCCAATACTCCCAGTGAAACGCGACCAGTGACGTACAGGATCACGACTGGCAGGCCGAACGAGAGCTTCTCCAGCACGCCCACGAGCATCAACGGTCGGTAGCGCCAGACGTCGCGCGCAATGAGCAGGAATACGAACTGCCACGACAGTGCGACGCCTATGAACCCGTAGAAGTGTTCCGGACGCGCAATCGGCACCGGAAGGTCGAGGCCCCACTCGACAAAGTACTGCGGCACCAGAACGACGATCCCGTAGACACCAGCGATAAGAAACACCCGCTTCGCGAACTCCGGTCCGAGATGCATGAGTCTCACCTTACCGACTTGTACCAGAGCGCCACTGACCCATTGGCGAACGTCCGTGCTCGACTGAGCGTGAGGTTCCGTTGGTGTTTGAGTCCCGCAAGGAAGGACCTACCCGCGCCTAGTGCGACGGGATTGACGATCACCTGGATCGTGTCGATGAGCCCCGCTTCCGCGAGCTGCGTCACGATGCTGCCGCTGCCGAGGATCGCCAGGTCGGAGCCCGACTCGGCCTTTATCCGGCGGATCGTTCCAACGAGGTCGGCCTTGACGAGCGTCGTATTGTGCCAGTCGGCCGACGCCAACGTCCGCGAAAACACGATCTTCGGCAGCGCATTCATCTGCGCCGCCACTTCAGGCATTGCCTCGTCGGCGGCCGGCGTCGGCCACCAAGCCGCCATCATCTCGTACGTCGTGCGGCCGAACACCAGCATGCGGCCGCGGGCGGCGTTTCGTGCGACGAACTCGTGCCATTCGGCATCGCCCGCCGGCTTGTGGGCAAAGTTCATGTTCCCGTGAACGTCACAGAAATAACCGTCGAGACTGACCTGCATGAACGCGCTGAGTTGCGTGGGCTTTCTCCTCGGCATCGTCAGGCTCCCGTTGGTGAGGCAATGTAGCGAAGGGAGCCGGGGGTCGTGAGTGTCTCGCCAGTTTCGAGCAGCGTCTTGAGCCCCGACAGAATCATTGCCCAGCCGCCATAGAGCTGTGCGTTCGCGCCGGCGCGGAGCTGGTCGTGGGTCACCGTCAGTCGGCACGAGTCGCCGACCTGCTCGATCTCCCACGTGACACGCGAGGGCCGTTCGGCCTTCACGTCGTCGCTCCACAGCGCACGGAACGTTTGCACGAGACGTCGAGGCGGGTCCACTTCGACATTTTCGCCGTCTGCGATTTCGACACCTGGCGAGCTGGTCATGGTCGTGGCGCGCGCGTGATAACGGGAGCCCGGCGTCCAGCCCGAATACACGCCGACGCCGAACGAGTACTTCGATCGCAACTCCGGATCAGTGATCGCTTGCCACAGGCGCTCTGGCGTCGTCTTGATATAGATCTCGTAGACCTTCTCCATACTCTCCTCCTCGATGTCTTTCTTGAGTCTGGTCAGCATCACGGCCATGCGCGCGGCGTACTTATCGATCCATCGGTCGTGAATCTGGCGGATGGGCACGGCGTTCAGGAAATGGAGCTTTTCGCGTCCTCGCCGCTTCGTGACAATCAAGCGGGCGCCCTCGAGCACGCCGAGGTGCTTCATGACGCCGAAGCGCGTCATGGAGAGACGACGCTCAAGCTGGCCGAGCGTCTGTCCGTCCCGCCGGAACAGCATGTCCAGCAGCCGGCGTCGCGTCGGGTCGGCAAGCGCCTTGAACACCGCATCCATGGACGCTTACAATATGTGACTATATGGTCACATGTCAAGAAGTGGCATCAGAGGCGAAAACCCGGTGACTGGCTGATGACGTTCCCACCACGTACGGGCCGCGTCCAATGTCCATGCATCCGCGGCCACTGTCTACCAGACGTCGGATCTCCGCGAGCACGCCTCGACGGCTCGACGTTGGTTTCGGATACGTCCATTTCCGCGCGATGAGCTGCCGGTGCCAGCGCAGGAGCGTATCGGGAGTGACAATCGTCGCGATCTCGCGCAATCGCCGACGGCCTAGCAGGTGCGCGCGCACGGCAAGTCGGCGGCGGTCGTCGTCGATCAGCTCCAGGCGTTGGCCCTGCAGCTCGGCATTGATGGGTTTTGGGCGTGGTCAGGACCCCGCGAACGAGACTCCGCTCGAGATGGATGAAGCTCGCCTGCAGAAAGCACTGGCGCTGCGCCGCCGAGAACAGTGGGCAGCCTCATCAGAAGTTCAACCTCATTCCGAACGTGATGAACCGCATGTAATTCTGCGTCACGGCCGTCACCGTCCCAAAATTTGTGCTCGTCGGATTCGTGTTCGCGTTCTGCCAGTGCTGCCGGTTGAGCACGTTCTGCGCATCTACGCGCAGCTGGACCGTGCGCGCGGAATCGACGCGGAGGCTGCGCGTCACGCTCATGTTGAGGAAGCTCAGCGCCTGACCGCGCACGTCGTCTACGCGGAAGGGGAACTGGCGCTTCTGGAACGCCGCAGGTGTTTTCGCCGGGTCTTTTTCGAAACCGGCGTCGACGTTGAACCAGCGATCCAACGTGGGATTGTCGGCCGCAATGTCGTCAACATCGCCATAGAAAAACAGATTGGTGTTCCAGTCGAGGAGCGCCCCCGGCTGATAGTCGTAATTCCCGGCGAGTTGCCATCCGCCTGCGATGGCCGCGAGGACGCCCCCGTCATTGAGGAACGCGCGACCGGCACCGAACGGAAGGTCGTACGCGGCGCTTGCGGTGATGCGGTAGGGGCGGCCGCCGTTGCTGCCTTGCCAGAGCGTCGGCTCGCGGTCGTACTCCTCCACGATGCGATTCTCACGAACGCTGTTGGCCGAGAAGGAGAAAACACCGGTCAACCCATTGGCAAAACGGCGGTTCAGCACCACCTCCAGCGAGTGTACCTTCACGATGCCGACCGGCACGTTCGCAAACATCAGACCGTTGCCAGCGCTCATTTGCGGGAAGGACCGGATCAGCCGATTACGCTGGGTAGTCTGCTGGGTGAAGAATGTGTTCCCGGCCAGGCGGCTGTAGAGCGCGGGATTGCTCGTTGTGAGGAACTCGAAATTCTGAATGCGAAACGGGTTCGACACCTGCGCCGTCAGAAACGAGTTCGCTGTCGTATTCCGCTCGTTGCTGCCGTTCCAGTACTCTTCGGGCAGGTAGTCCGCGCGGATGGTGCGATCGATCCGATCGCTGTAGGAACCGTTGTACGCGACCTCGAGGCCGAGATGGCTCGCCAGCTCGCGCTGCACGGAGACTCTCCATCGCTGCTGTCGTGCGTGTTCGCGATTCAGGTTCTGATCCGTGTACGTGGTCCCGAGGAGCGTGTCGGCGCCAAGTGAAGAGCCGATCGGTGTGTCGAACCGGCTGCCATTCGCTCGGACAGGGAAAGGATCGCCCTGGCCCGCGTTGACGTTGTAAACAAACGTGCGGCCAAGATCTGCGCTGTTTCCGGTCACCGTACTGACGCCGTAGCCTGTCTGATAAGAGACAACCGTTCCATTCGTCACGTCGCCGGCGTTCAGCGTGTCGTAGTAAAGACCCCACCCGCCCTTGAGAACCATCCGCTCGCCAAGCTTGTAAGCGGCGGAGACGCGAGGCATCCACATCGCCTGGCCTTTCCAGCTCGCGGGCTGCCCGGGATCGGTCGCAAACAGAGAGCCGCCTCGCACACTGATGCTGGGCAGCATTCCGGGTGTGCTCGCGACGCCACTCGCAAGGTACGCCGCTTCTGCCGCCTGCGAAATTGATGTCAGCGCATCGGGCTCGAATCCGACGAGCATGCGGTCGTCTTTCTCGCGGATGCCGTCCTCATACTCGAAGCGCAGGCCGGCGTTGAGCGTGAGGTTGCGCGTTACGCGCCAACTGTCTTGTGCAAATGTACCGACGTAGTGGTTGTAGAGGGATGCGTCGACTTGATCGTCGAGCTGGATCGTAGTCGGAACGCCAAGCATGAACGCGGCGAGGCTCAGGCCGATGTCGCTTGGCGTCAGTAGCGCTTCGTCGCTGGCTTGCCGGGTGTAGTCGCGCGTAAACGTCAACAGCCCGGAGGCGTTGCCGCCCGCCATGCGGCCGCGCATCGCTCTTCGCACGTCGACGCCGCCGCGCAGCGTGTGCGCGCCTCGCACCTGCGTTGCGTTGAACTGCCCCTGAACGTTCGTCGTCTCGTCGCTCTGGCGATTGACGTCCTTCGACAACTGCTGATAGAAGCCATTTGCGCCACTACCGATAATCACGCGCGGGATCTGGCAAACGCCTTTCGACTCGCAGAACTGATCCAGATAGCTTGGTAGACCGAAATCGGTCGGCTTGTACTTCGTCAGCTCGTGGTTCTTGTCGAGTGTATAGAACTTGTTGGCCGACAACTGCGTGTCGAGCACCGTCTGACCGAAGGCGCGCGTCCAGTTGCCCGTGTACGACCATGTGTAGCGATCGCGATCGCTGTCGTGCAATCCGCGGAACTCCGGCGTCGGCGACTCGAAGGTCCAATCGTCCACGTCCTCGTGATATCTGCTCCCGCTGCCGCGCAGGAAAAGGCGATCCGCCGACGAAAGATTGTAATCGAGGCGCAGACCGAACAAGTGACTCACCGGGATGCTGGGCTCGGCGCCACGATAATAGTTGCCTTGCGGCTGCTGTCCCTGCTCGACGAAGTTCTGATTCGCCTTCGGCGCTGCGGCGGCATAAAGCCCGAACAGCTTGTTCTTGTACGTGCCGTCCGGATTGAAAATCCGATCGCGCGGGATGACATTGTTAGGAAACGGAGTACGGATCACGCGATTCGGATTTGTCGGATCGGGGCGCGCCGTCAGCGGATCGTAAATGATGTACTGGTTGGGGTTCGGCAATCGCAGCAGGTCGGAAAAATCGCCCCGCAGATGCATGTCGTTCGCCGGGACCGTATTGCTCCCCTGGTTTCTCCCGGGAATCGAGTCGTTGACGTATGAATAATTGACGAAGAAGAATGCCTTGCCGCGGCCGTCGACGAGTTTCGGAATGTGGAGCGGTCCGCCGAGCGTGAACGCGGAGTTGTGCGAGCGGCCAGCTTTGAACGCCTCGAGCGCCACATCGTTGAACGTCTGTGTTTGCTGCACGTTGAGCGCGTTCAGCCTGTTCGTCCAATACTGGTAGTTGATCGTTCCCCGCGTCACGTTCGTGCCGGCGCGCGTCATCATGGAGATCTGGTTGCCGAGCCCATGGCCATTCGACGCGTCGAAGTTCGACGTTTCGACGCGCATCTCCTGAACCATGTCGGCGTTGGGCGAGGTGGAGAGCTGACGGTTGAAGCCGGCATTAGTCGCGCCGTCGATGGTGTATGTGTTGCTGCCGACGCCGCCGATCGACGTGCCCGATGCCTCGCTCGGACCGGTCACAAAACCTTGCGACATCGGTGGCTGGTCCGCGTCAGGATTCACGCCCGGAGCAAAACGCGCCAAGCCAACAGGCATGTTCGAGAACATCGGCAGCGCGTTGATCTGCTGAGTGTCGAAATTCGCGCCCGACGAAACAGATGTCGTGTCGAGCACGGGTGCGACGCCCGTAACCGTGACCTGCTCGCTGATGTTGCCGACCTCGAGTGTGAACGGCATGTTGACTTGCTGGCCAACGGCGAGCGCCACGCCGTCGCGTGTGACCGTCTTGAAGCCCGCCATCTCGACGACGATGCGGTAATTGCCCGGCTGCAGCAGCGGCGCCTCGAAATAACCGGTGTTGTTGGTGACGAACGTCTGAGTCGTGTTCGTGTCGACGTTCGTAATCCTGACGGTGGCTCCTGGGACGACGCCTTGCGCGTCTTGGACGGTTCCTGAAATGTTGCCGCGGGTCTCTTGCGCTGCGGCCGCGACGATGCCGAGCACACACACGATGACAACTGACAAGAGCTTTCGCATGTTCAGCCCTCCGGAGAAGTGCGGACTATAATCGATTATCGATAGGATCGAAAAACAGTTTCACACCAGCATCGTCCGGTTGCGCTGTCTTCGGGATGCGGGGTGGACCCGAGGACCTGCACGCGGCGGGAGGCCACGTCGATCGCACACACTGTGTAGTAGGTGACCAGTCCGCGCCGATAGTCGAGTGCATTCAGCAACAACTTGGTTCTAGCCTGCGCTTCGTCCTCAGGTACTTCCCGCTCACCGAGATCCATCCGCATGCACAACATGCGGCGTCTGCGAATGTCCTCGCCGAGCGGGAGGTTCTCTAAACCTCTTCCCTGCCAATGCGCCGCACTGGCAAGAGGCGTGTAATCAGTGTTTCAGGTCAGGATCGGCGTAGGCGTTGTGATTCGAGAACAGAGAGAAGTGTCCACTTGTATCGGCAAAGAACAAGCGATTCGATTTTGCTAAGGAATTTTGGAGGCGCCGCCCGGATTTGAACCGGGGATGGAGGTTTTGCAGACCGATTTGGTGATCTGCAAGAACACGCGTCATTCCTGCGTTATCGCGTTTTCCGAATGAATTCCGCGCTTTTGCTCGTTTGCCACGTTTGCGTCATTCGCTCGATTTGCTCGTGTGTGTTCACATGAAAGTTCACATGACGCGAAGTGCAGGAGCGCAGGGCTTTTCAATCGATTGACCTGTTGACAAGCAATTCTGAGCCTGCGAGGATCGATCCTGTTAGGCCGAAGCTCGGTGGGATAAATCGCTCTCGCGGCAAGTTGTGAAGCGGGGCTGATGAAAGTGACCTGAGCTGCTGGTTTTGGAAGCCAGCCATACGTCGGCACACCCGCGATTCCTCAAGACCCGTCATCTGAGGGAGGCGCGCATTTGCTCCGGGAGGAGCCTATGCGCACTACACCTCGCCCCAACGGCAAGTACGTCACACTCCGTCAGGCAGAAAAAGAATACGCCCTGCCCTACCACCGCCTCTATCGATGGGTGGAGCGCGGGCAACTCCCACGCCTGAGCCGCAACATCAGCGGCTGCTCGATCTACATCAAGCGTTCGGATCTCGATGCGTTCCTCGAGTCCAACACGGACGAGGTGTGCCGATCATGATGGCGAGAGCTCGTCGTGAACGCCTGCGCAAGCTCCTCGGGGTGCGCGTGCCTCCTCGTAAGCGCGAAGTCGATTCTGTGAAGCGCGAGAAAAACCGCCTGCGGATTGCACGTTGGCGGCAACGGCGACGCGAATTGAAAGCCCCCAAGGTCGTGCCCCACATCTGACGAGGTAAATATTCTGGAGGTGCCTGCGTCGTTCGATACGATGCAGGCATCACATCGAAAGGACCACAAATGAAAAATGTTCCGATACCTGGGCAGCAAGCCAGCGAGCGGTTCAACATCCCTTTGGACATCATCTGGGACCTGTGGAACCTCGATTGGCCGACAAGGATTCGCGTGGCCAAGTACATCATCGAACCGAAGATGCGGGTGCAATCATGAGCCCCGTCGATGTCGAGCGCTCAAGCCATCACTACGATATTCCAGCCGGCATCATTAGGAAGCTGGAAGCCCTCGATTTCGAGGTGCAAGGGCGCGTCTCGCGCTACATCTGCACGACGTATCTCGAGCTGGTGAAGTACGCCCGCGCCAAAGAGGCGTTCGATGCGGTGATGCGGGAACCATGAGCGCCATCACACAGCCCTTACATCGCACCACGGAGGCTGGGTTCCAGCTGAACGTGTTGCTACCACGTCATCGTGAGCGCGTACCACGAGGGTGGGACAAGCTCGTGCGGGAACTGGAACACGGCACTGAGTATCTACCTAGCGGTGCGCTCCGCCTGTGGGTGCGCTCAAAACACCCCGCGCAGTTGGAGCACATCATCGAGAGCGCGAAAGAGTTTCCATGGGGTCATGAGGTTTCGAAGCAACTCATCTCTCGTTACGTCGTGCGGACCGAATACTACGCGCTTGACGAACTCGTTGATTTCTCACTCAACAAGTCGATGGGGTTTGAACCGACAACCGCGTTTATCGAGGAAGTCAGTCGAATACTGGAATGCGAGCGGGCCATCGACGAGGCCATTTTCCAGAGGAAGCGCATGACCGGAAAGGCCGCGAGTGCGCAGGAAATCGAGTATTACAAGTCGCATGGCAATTGGCCCGAAGCGCTTCCAACTACGCCTGAGCAGGTGTAACCAAATGTATCGAGGAGTTACAAATAGGTCGTAACATCACTTTGGCTTTTCGATTCAACAGGTTAAATGCCCTGAAACAACAGTTACAAATGAATATAGGTATTCACTTATAGAAAAAGATACGACTTACGTATTGTTTATCTGTTCATAGAGTCGACCTGACCTCGACCTCGTAACAGGTCTAAATTCTGTCGTAAGTCGTTTCGATTGAAGCGTGTAACACGTAACGAACCCTTTTTCGTTCTCCTGCGCTCGTAACATCACCTCGACCCACGAGCAGGCGCACGACGGAGCCCGAAGCACGACAATCGAATAGCGACCCGCAGGCGCGTTCTCTTGACGTTCCCGCAGGTCATGCCGTCCTCGCTGCATCATCATGCACAGCGAGCCTGCTAATGCGCTGCTCCCGCCAGGCTGCTCGCCCACCTGACGCGCCCTGACGACCTGACGCGCCTGCGCGTGGAGGTTTGTCAAACCTCCTCCCCCGGTAATCGCCAAGCACTGCCGCTCGATTCCACGCGATGTGAACAGCAGGTGAACAGCCTGCCGCGTCGTGTGACATCACGCAATGTTCTGGAGTCAGGCAGGTCGTCTGCGACGATGCTGCATGACGTACCGCACCATCCACCAGCAGTTTCGAGACGCGTATCGCGCTGCGAAATCCAAAGGAACACTGGCGTTCACACTCGACTGGCCTGCGAAGGAAGTGGGCAGAACGATGAACGCGCCGCTTGTGCGCCTGACGCCGCGAATGGCGGAGCGCTTAGCGAAACTCGCAGACGCCTTGAATTACAGCGGGCCGCACTTTGAGGAGGCGGACCTGCACGCGGGACTCGCGGAGCTGCGGCGCCTTGCCGCAATCGCCGAGCGCGAGATCAAGCGATGAGCAGGAAGAAAACGAAGTGGATGCAGTGCGCAGCGACGTGTTCTGACGGCAGCCGTTGCACGCGTAGCGCACGCTTCGAGGACCGGCTGTGTCACATCCACCTCGACAAACAGAAGCGCGCAGTGGGCATGGCCCCACCGGACCCGAATCACTTCGTGCCCTCGATTCGCACGCCCCGAGAAGTGCTGGAGCGCATTGCGAACAACGACAAGCACCCGCAGCAGGTGCAGGCCGCGAGAGCGCTTATCGACTTGGATCGCGAGCACGGCGCAGACCCACGCGGTCAAATCCTCGCGCAGCAAGTGCCGAATGACGACGAAATGTGGCTCAGAGCGACAGACGAACAGCGTCGGACGATGGCCGACATGGTGCAGCACATCAACTCGCTGCGGGCCGTGGTCATGACGCAGCCACTCAGGCCGCCAACGGACGAGGACAACCCACCGGCGGAATACCTCGAACGGGAACGCAAGGCTGCGGCTCAGCCAGCGCCAATCGCTTCCGTCGCACCTGAAGAACAGGAGTCGGACGATGAAGTCGAAGAGGAAGAAGAGGAAGCGCAACCGGGCGACATCCTCACGATCATTGGGCCTGACGACGAAATCCAAGGCACCTTCGTCGTCCCTCCTCGCGCATTTGAGGACGAAGACGAAGATTTCGACGGCTGATGGAATCGCGGCTGGACTGTTCGTGATGAATGGGCGCGTGACGCACCCAGCCGGAGACGAAATGGCGATGGACATTCTCACGGGACGGCTGCCCATCGCGCTCGCCATCGCACGGGAGCAAGAGGCGGAACGTCACTTCAAACAAATGAAAGGGAGTTTCAAATGAGCGGAATTCGCGGAACACAACTTTACGCGGTGATGCTTCGGATCCTCGAAGGTCTCGCTCGCACTCCGGAGGCATGTGCCTGCTCTCCGAAGGTCGAAAGGGTGGCTGTGGGCGACGTGCCTGCACCACCCTCGACGGTGGAAGCGTTCAAGAAAACCCCGATCACACCTCGTGATCAACGACTGGACGAGGCCCTCCGGAAAGGCATCTCGCCCATCAAGGAGAAAAAGTAATGCCTGAAACACTGAAAGAAATCGAAGCGGAAGACCTCGCACGTCGCGAGCGTGCGTGGAAGTACGAGCGCCTGACAAGCGAGGTGTTTCGCTTGAAAAAGATGGTGACATCGCTGGAGACCAAACGCGAGGAACTCAAGCCCTCGTGCGATGCGCTCGCCGAAATCAGCGCCCTCGCCAGCAAGGTCGCAGAGGGTGTCGCCACCACACGCGGCTCGAACTTCCTGCCGGGCGGCTTCGACATCAAGCTGATCCTGACGCACATGGTCGAGCGCGCACACGCCGACCTGGCCGCGAAGGTCAAGACGGCTGACAACGGCCTGAAGAAAGTGAAAGCGGAACTCGAACAGGCCGAAGCGCGACTCGCAGAGTTCGTCTAACCCCGTCCATCACGGGGCAAAGCATCGTCACGCACGATGCGTCATCAAGGATGGCGGCGGGTGAGCGGCCACAACTCCTCCACAAGCCAGCCCGGAGACCGAGGCAATATCGCCTACGCAAGCGTTAGGGGAATGACGCTGCGGACAAAGGTCGTTGATGACACGCGAGGAATTACCGCCTCGCATCGTGATCGAGAGCGTCCTCGAATTGCCTTGATCCATCGGCGTGGCGGTGGATTCGACGCACCACGCTGCCGCGTGACGCAGGGACCGCCTGCCCTCCGCATGTGGAGGGATTTTCATGTCACGCAACATGCAACCGAGGGGCTTCATGGTGGGCGACAGGCGTACTCGTCCATTTCTCCGCAAGTTGATACGAATCCCTCGGGGGACGAACTAATTCGTATCGACACACCGCCTCTGGGCGTGGGGACAGTCGCCCAGCGTCAGGTCACGTCGAGGTATTGCCTTTGGTCCCTCGGCGTGGCCGACTGTCCCGCTTAACCTCAACTTCTTTGGAGCACACATCATGACTGGAACAATCGTGCGACTGGTTCGGGATCGCAGGTTCGGGTTCATCGCCGTCGGTGGCTACGAGGACATCTTCTTCCACCGCAGTGCGCTGGAGAACGCGGTGTTCGAGCACCTGCGCGAGGGCCGGACCGTCGAACTGGAAATCATGAACTCGGCGAAGGGACCACGTGCGGCATCGGTGCAGGTCATCGATTAATGACTCGTCGGCGGCGCAGGGCTCTCGGCAAGCTCGAACGCATCATCGGCCGGACTGCACGCGTGCAACGGTGGCGGCGGGCCCTCGTCAAGCGACTCAAAGACGAGTCGGCGCCTGATTGGTTACAGGTCGCGGAGTTTCACACGAACATGCGGTTCTCCGACGACGGGGCGCTGGTCAAGGATTACAACCAGCACCGGGGTGGACGGCGCAAGCGACCTGTAGTAAACTGAGTCATCTTCGAGAGCGTCGTCTAAGTTACCGGGTGAAGCGTCACTCCCGCACACGGGCGGGGAGCCAGCAATGGCGGGGACGAACCGGGACGCATCTCTGACACGCTCGATTGCTCACCCAGTCGCGCCACTCAGTCACCTGAGTCGGCGCGATTTTTTTTCGCCCTGACTCAGCCAGTCGCGCCCTCCTCAGGCGCAAGGGAGTCAGGCCGTGGTCAGCAAACTTACACTCACGCTCTACCGCATCGCACAAGCCACACGTCCACTCACGAGTCGAGAAGTCGCTGAGGCTATCGCCCTCAACTACGAGCGCAACTTCAACAAGCGCGAAATGCGCTACGCCAAGAAGCTCGCGCCATTCATCACCCGCGAGCGTATCCCCGGTGCATCCAGTCGTCGTCGCCTCTGGCACTGGTCCCTCTCGACCGAGTGGAAAGGCCATCGCCCACTCGACATCGTGAAAGCGTTCAAGGATCGCGGGGTGGCCGATGTCGCCTAAGCAACGTGCACTTCACTGGCGCGCCACGTTCACCGACCTGCGGCTCGCAGGTGTGACGCTCGCGGAATGGCTGGCGTATCACCGCGCACGCCGGGGTGCGCGATGACTGAAATGGACCACGAGTTCGTCCACTTCGGCTCGCACTATCTCGCCGCTCATCTCCAGCAGATGCGAGCGCGTCAGGACTATAGCGCTGAGGTTCTAGACGCCTGCATTCAACGCGAGATTGGTACCGCTGACCGCGCCCGGTTTGTGGCCAATGCGCTGCTCTACGACTGCGTCATGAACGAGTTCGGCGACGAAGTAGCCCTGCGCGTCATCCACGCGTATGGGTTGCGGTTCACGCGCAGGCGGAAATGTTAGACGAAATAGCTCAGTAAATCGCGGGATTCCCACTGACATCGCGTCCCCGAGTCTCTTCAAATGAACGTGCAGCACTTCCGCTGCGACGGAGGGACGCGATGTCAGAACAGGAATTTGAAGACGCGTTACGCGATGTGATCGAGGAGTCGTTCTATCAGGCCGACGACGAACAACGACCGGCGAAGCGTGCATTCGTCACGACGTTTGAGGAATCAGGCGTGTTGACGCGCAATCGCGGGCTCGTCGTCACGCTGGCCGATGGAAGTTCGTTTCAACTCACGATTGTCGAAAGGAGCAAGTGATGGGCTGCATCATCTCGATCATTGCAACCGTCGTCACGTTGAACTGTCCGACGCGTGTCTCGACAGGTGCGGACGCAGCGCGCCTGCTCGCTCCACATCAGTTCGTCGCGCCTGCACCTCTCGAACGTCGAGGGCCGGTCATCGTCATGCGCGAAGCGCTTCCGCCTGCACCTGTCGTGCATCGCGAGAGCGAACAGGGCCGCGCCAATCGCATGGGGATTCCAGGCGGCTACACCGCGCTCGAATGGGCCATTCTGCACGGAGGGAACAGGTAATGGGCTGCATCTATCGACACAAAGGCCGAGCGACGTGGTGGATCAAATACAAAAGCGCAGGTGCGTGGCAGTATGAGTCCGCGCACAGCCAACGCGAGGGAGACGCGAAGCGTCTGCTCCGCCTGCGCGAAGGCGATACGACTAAGGGCATTCCGGTGACCTCGCAGGTTGGCCGCCTGCGATTCGAGGAAGCGCGAGACGACATGATCAACTATCACAAGGCCAACGGGCGCGACACGACGAAGATGGAAGCGCGCATCAAGAAACACCTGACGCCGTTCTTCACAGGCAAGAAGATGGCCGACATCAGCGTGCCAGTTATCAACACCTACATCGTGAAGCGCAAGGGCGCACGCAACGGCACGATTAACCGTGAGCTGGCGTGGCTCAAGCAGATGTTCAGGCTCGCTATCGATGCAGGTAAGCTCATGACGCGCCCGAAGATTGCACTCCTCGAGGAGGCCAACGCACGTCAGGGCTTCTTCGAGCCTGAGCAGGTCGCGGCCGTCCTCAGGCACTTACCAGAGGCACTCCGGCCAGTGATCGAGTTCGCTCACATCACGGGGTGGCGCGTGAACTCAGAAGTCCTGACGCTGGAATGGCATCAGGTCGATTTCAAGGCGGGCGAAGTGCGACTGGAGCCGGGGACGACGAAGAACGGCGAGGGCCGAACGTTCCCGTTCACGAACAGGCTCCGAAGCCTGTTGGAAGCACAGCACCGCGAGCATGAAGCCCTGAAGAAGCGCGGGAAGATCGAACCTCGCGTGTTCTTCAGGATGGTCGCGCTCGGGCGCGGAGGGCCGCTCCGACCCAGGCACATCACGTCGTTCATCAAGGCGTTCAAAGCAGCGTGCAAGCTCGCAGGCTGTCCAGGGCGCATTCCTCACGACCTACGCAGGACTGCTGTGAGGAACCTCGAACGTGCAGGCGTGCCGCGCTCAGTGGCGATGAAGCTGACAGGCCACAAGACCGAGTCCGTGTATCGTCGTTACGCGATTGCTGATGATCGCGATCTGAGGGTGGCTGCGGAAAAGCTCGACTTAGCTGCCGGTCTCTGACAGGTCAATCGCACGCTTGCCTGGCAGCGCCGGTTCGAGGATCAGGTCATCCGACGACGGCAGCTGACCGGTCTCGGCCTGCCGTTCCGAATAGGCTTCCCACCACGTATCCGAAATCCTTCCTTGTTGACGAAGCTGGCGAATCGCCACGTTCGGGTGTACCAGCAACACGTAGGCGTACTTCTTCGTCCCGATGGACTTCACTTTGATGAAGCCCTCCCGCTCCAAGATGCCCATCCGCTCGCGCCACGTTCGCACGCCCCGCGGGCCCTCGTAGCCCGCCGCGAACGCATGATCGTCAGGTGCCTCCATGGCGATGACACCTTCATCGAGATGACGTGACAACAGTTCGAGATAGACACGACTCGGATCCTGCGACCCGCTGATGTGCTTCGCGGCCAGCAACCCCAGGACGAGCGGCAACGTCCGCGGCGCCTTGAACCAGCCCTTCTCGTTGGCACCTGTCCACGCGGTTTCCAACGGCCAATGTGTTTCTCGAACCGAGCGGCGCCGCGCTGTCGCTGTGCTGGGACGAGTCTGAGTAGTAACCATACCTTTTACCTTCGGTTGGCAACCTGCCAACACTGCGCTGGAGCGCTCGGTGGGCGGCGTCTAACCGGCAGTAGACGCGCCCACCTCATGACTTGGGGTGCCGGAAGAAGGTCCCCTGACCAATCACTTCATTTATAGTAGGACAGGTAGTTATGGGTGTAAAGGGGTGTCGGACCCGAATTGGCGCCGGAGCCGGGGAGACGGAGATGGGGATACCCGGATACTACGGAGAGTGGGATACAGGGAGAGGGATATCGACAGGACGACCCATTAAAATGGGCCTGTTCTAGCATAGGACACGCGATTTAACGCTCGCCTGACCCACGTATGGTGCTATAGAGCCCGGTGACCCCCTTTAGGCTGATGGATTTTGCCTGATGAGCCCGTTTTCGCCTATCTGGCGTAGCTCCGCCCTGCACAAAAGAGTCGGGGTTTAGGAAAGATACTGGAGGATCAGGCCTTCGACGAAGGCGATGCAGCTGCCCACCACAGCCGCATTCAACTTTGCCCAGTCTGCATGCAGGGCGTCATTCCTAAACTTGAGATAGCTGAGCGCCGTCGTCAGCGGCGCGCCGGTCAGCACGCCCGCGCTCTTCAGGGCAGTGACTACGTCGGCAAGGTCAGGCCGACCTTGAACGCCCGCGAGCGTGGCGCCCATCTCGCGGATCGTATCTTCAAACGAAGCGGCCGTCAGGACCGCCGCGACGTTGGTTGCGCCAGCCGATCCTTGCGACAGCGCCTCTTTCGCGAGCGCGAGCATATCCGCAAGAACCTCGCCGACTGCTTGTCGCCGGACGTTGCCGATGAGACCAGCGTTCACGTCGCCTTTCATAGCCTCCAGCGTCCCCATTACCGCAGGCGCGACGTGAATATGAAAGTTGTAATGCATTGCCGTGGGTTTTGATCGAGCCGCCTTGATGGCGTCAACGAGGGTCTTTTCCTGTGGGGCGTTGGGGCCGTAAACCAGATTTACGAGATTTAGCGCCCCCTGAAAGGCTTCGGACGTCGCGGTCATTCCCTCATTGCTAGCGCCGGCGGCATGCGAGACCTTCACCAAAAGTTCATCGATTCGAGCAATCAGGGCACTCTGTGAGATCGCCATATGGTGGTCGGATTGTATTCGAGCCGACGACTCTGTTCACATTCGTGTTCACATCGGCTTTGCGACCTTGAAAAAGTATTGGAGGCGCCGCCCGGATTTGAACCGGGGATGGAGGTTTTGCAGACGGTTCCGGCGATCTCGGAGAACATTCGACATTTCTGCGATCACGCGTTTTCCTGAACGAAATCGCGCTTTCCAGCGTTTGCGTCGTTTGCGTCAATTCGCTGGTTTGCTGGGTTCTGTGAACATGAAGTTAACATCGATTGTGCTAGCACTTTCAGGACGATTGCCCTGTTGACAGGAAATTCTGAGTCGTTCATCATCGATCCTGACACTTCGACTGCTGTGCGCCTCGTCGGCAAGACGAGGAGGAAACCACAGGGCAACACTGGGAACCGGCAAGCGTATCGACGCTAACGGTCGCAACCCTTGATTGGGTGGTAATACCCGGAACAGCAGCGTAACCTCGCACGACATCCCTTCTTGCCCGAATGAAGGTGACCGTGCTTTTTGGGAGCAATCCCGGAAAGTACGGCGCCATGCGCACCAAGTCTCGTCCCAACGGCAAGTTCCTCACACTTCGTCAGGCTGAACAGGAATACGCGCTTCCCTATCACCGGCTCTATCGCTGGGTCGAGGGCGGCCAACTTCCGCGCCTGAACCGCGCCATCAGCGGCTGCTCCATCTACATTAAGCGTGCAGACCTGGACGCATTCCTCGAATCGAACACGGACGGGGCGTGCCGGCCATGAAGAAGAAGGACATCGCAAAAGCCATCAGCGACGTGGTTGAGTCGCTCAGCCGACTACTCACAGCACTCGAACCTGCGACGAGCCCTGAGAAGCGCGAGAAGAACCGCCTGCGCGTGGCGCGGTGGCGGCAACGACAGCGCGCCCTGAAAGGACAGGCGTAAATATTCTGGAGGTGCCTGCGTCGTTCGATACGATGCAGGCACATTTCAAGGAGAGCCTCATGAAAACAAAGAAGACACCGTTCGTGTGTCCCCTTGCGCGAGCCAGCGAGCAGTTCGACATCCCCGAGAGCATCATCATGGACCTGTGGAACCTCGATTGGCCGACCAAGCTGCGCGTGGCCAAGTACCTCGACAATCCGAAGATCCGGGTGCAAGCATGAGCGCCGTCGATGTCGAGCGTTCAAGCCAGCACTACGACATTCCGGCCGACATCATCAGGAAGCTGGAAGCACTTGACGGTCTGACGCAACTCCACGTCTCGTTGTATATCACCTCGACGTTCATCGAGGTGGCGAAGCGTGGCCGCGCCCAGGCCGCTTTCGATGCTGCCATGCGAGAACCGCTATGCGCGACATAATACTGGCGCCCATCAGTGTGGAGACGGGGTTCCAGCTGAACGTATTGCTGCCACCCCATCGTGGCCGCGCACCACGTGGGTGGAACAGGCTCATCGGGGAATTGGAGCACGGTCAAGTGCCGACGCACGCGGGCGCGCTCCGCTTGTGGGTGCGCTCACCGCATCTGGCGCAGCTGGAGAACATCCTCGAAAACGCGAAGCAGTGCCCATCATGGGGCCATGAGGTCACGCAGCACCTCATCTTTCGTTATGTCCTGCGGACCGAGTACTACGCGCTTAACGAGGAATTCGTGGATTTACCGCTCAACGAATCGATGGGCTTTGTACCGACGCCCGAGCTTATCGAGGAAGTGAACCAAGCGCGTGATCGTGCGTGGGCCCTCGATGACGCCGCATTCCAAAGAAAGCGCCAGACAGGAAAACCGCCGACTTCGGAGGAAATCGAGCACTACAAGTTGCATGGCGAATGGCCCGAAGCGCTTCCGTAGGACGCGGGATCGGGCTACAGGCGCGGGGTGTTACAAAGGGCCTCGTCACACTCGTTACACCGTAAGTCCTGACAGGTCATGGTGCTAATGTGGCGTGTCAGGTGTAACGAGGAGGAGGTTGGGTCAAGTCCAGGAATCGAATTTACGATTTAGCTAATTCGTATTTTTCATTCCTATTCAATATGTATATTCATCTGATACATCTGTAACAGGCCATTTAAGTTGTTGAATCAAAAGGCGGATCTCCAGTAACACATCCCTCGCAACAACCTGCAACACCTGTTACTTCTCAGGCCCACCTCGAAGCAGGCCGAAGTCACGCCCCACCGCGTCACGCGAGTAGTGAATCGCGCATAGCGAATCTCCGCCTCCTGTCGACTTCAGGCGCGTTCTCGCGGATCGTGTGTGCCTGACTCGCACGTCGTCCACTCGTCGCGCCTGCGGGCGCTAATGCCGCTTCTCCCGCCATCCTGACCGACGCAAGCACAGAGGATATGTAATCCTCCGCGCCCGAATTTCGCCAAGCGCCACCGGCTCGAATCGCGCCCTGTTAACACGACGTTCACAGCCCGTGCGACACCACGAGATCTTTCTGGCTTTCGACAGGTCCTCGTATCGTCAGGTCATGAAGACGCGCGCCCTGCACCGGAATCTCGTGGACGCCTACCGCACTGCGAATCGCAAGCGAACGCTCGCACTCGTTGCGGACTGGCCGACGAAGGAATTGGGCCGAGCGATGAATGCCGACGCGGTCCGCGCCACACCGCTGATGGTGGCGCGACTGACGAATCTCGCCGAGGCCCTCGGCTACTCAGGCGCACTCTTCGCGGACGAGGTGGAGGCGAAATGAAGAAGCGCCGCGGCCAACGTTGCACCGCTAATGATCGCAAAGGCTCTCGATGCGGCAAGTGGTGCGCACCGGGCGAAGTCGTCTGCGCGATGCACCAACCGAATCGCCCACCGACGCCTATCGAGCCGGACAGCGACGACGTAGTCGATCTCATCCGGCGACTGACGAGGGACAAGGACTCCTCGATTCGCCTAAGAGCCGCAGAAGCGCTCATCCGCATGAAGGAGCGCCAATCGGACTGCGCAGTGTGCGCCGCGAACCGCGACCGGCTGCACGCCAGCGAGGAGTTCTACGCGCGTCTGACTGACGAGCAGCGTCGTGGGCTGGACGAGTTGAACAAGGAAGTCGCGGCCATCCTCGGAGCACTGCGCGCCACCGTGATGACGCAGTCACGACGTGATCCACTCGCAGAGGACGAGGCCCAGATGGCGAAGGCGCCTGACCCTGTGGCCGAAGCGCAGCCAATAAGGGAAGTCGAGCCTGAACAGGAGAACGACGATGAGCCGGAGGAAACGGAAGGCCCGGAAGTTGTGGAAGTCGAAGAAGCCGACGGCTCGATCTCGTACTTCGAAATCGAAGAGGTTGACGATTGACCAGCTCGCGCAAGCGGGCGTGTTCTACGTGGGCGAGGTCGCGTGCCACCCGATGGGAGACAGCTACGCGGCTGACATCCTCGCAGGTGTGATCCCAATTGAAGTCGCCATCGCGAGGGAAGTTGAAGCGGAACGGAAGTTCACACAAATGGAAGGTCACCTGAGGAGCCAATCATGAGTCACGGAATTCGCGGATCGCAACTCGCCGACCTGTTGCTGAGACTGTTCCGAACGTTTAGCGCCACGCCCGAGGGCCGCGCTGCGTGTTCTGGCGCTGAGCCATGCAGTTGCCAAGGCATGCAGCCTACTGCGGCCGCACGGAAGGACGTGCCTGCACCACCTTCGACCGTCGAGAAAATGAAAGAACCCGCGCCATCGAAGCAATCGAAGGCGGACAACCTCGACAAGCACCTGCGCCCGATGCCAATAAACGAGACGAAGTAAATGGAAACGCTCAAAGAACTCAACGCGCAAGAGCTCGACCGTCAGACGCGTGCCGCGAAGTATGAATCGATCACGCGCGACATCTACAGCCACGAGCGGATGATCACCGCCCTCGAAGGCAAGCGAGCGGAGGTTGCACCCTCGATGGATATCCTCGCGAAGATGCTCGGCTTAGCCGAGCATCTTGCGCCGAACGTGCTCACGTCGCGCGGAGGCCTGTTCATCAGTGCAGGTTTCGAGCTGCGGACGCTCCTGACCGATCTCATCTCAAAAGCGCACGCGGACGCCGCAGCGAAGGTCAAGAAGTGCGATGACGCGCTCGCGTCTACAAGACGAGAGCTGGGCAAAGCGCAGGCGCGGCTCAAGGAATTTCAGTCGTAACCCACTCACCACGTGGGCCGAACGCCGTCAGGCACGGCGGTCATCGAGGGTGCGCGCGGTGAGGGACCTACTCCTCTCCTAAGCCGCGTTGGAGACCGAGGCAATGTCGCCTACGCACGCGTTTTGGAAAGGCGCTGCGGACAAAGGTCGTTGATGACAT